>OLGD01001583.1_pt1 | contig 32395 bp, 26 predicted proteins | sample 1605311 | NCBI WGS metagenome assembly OLGD01 (sample SAMEA3888917, study PRJEB22519) | human gut metagenome | biome: human gut; feature: human-associated habitat; material: faeces | place: Denmark | collected 2010
CGATCGTCCCGATGTTCACGTGCGGCTTTGTTCTTTCAAACTTTGCCTTTGCCATGTGCTTTTCTCTCCTCCATACTCCAAACAGTGTTGTAAATGTCAGTCGTCAAAACCGCTTGCCATAGCGGTTCAATAGCTTTTCCGTCACAAACGCAGGCGCTTCCTCATAGCGCTCAAACTGCATCGTGAACGTGCCGCGCCCCTGCGTTCTGGACCTGAGGTCGGTCGCATAGCCGAACATCTCTGACAACGGGCAGATGGCGTGCACCACCTGCATCCCCTGCCGCATGTCCATGCCGCTCACGCGGCCGCGGCGCGCATTGAGGTTTCCCATCACGTCGCCCAGATATTCATCCGGCACGAGTACTTCGACCTTCATCATCGGCTCGAGCAGCACGGCGCCTGCCTTCGGCAGCGCCTCCTTGACCGCCAGCGAGCCGGCGATCTGGAACGCAAGCTCAGACGAGTCGACCTCGTGATACGAGCCGTCCACGAGCGTGGCTTTGACGTCCACGACCTCATAGCCAAGCGAGCCGGACTGCAGCGCCTCGCGGATGCCGCGGTCCACGGCCGGAATGTACTCGCGCGGCACGACGCCGCCGACGATCTTGTCCTCGAACAGGTAGCCGGCACCCGGCTCCTGCGGCTCGAACTCGACCACCACGTGGCCGAACTGGCCATGGCCGCCGGTCTGGCGGACGTACCGCCCCTCGACCTTGACGGACCTGGTGATCGTCTCCTTATAGGCCACCTGCGGGTTGCCAACCGTCGCCTCCACGTGGAACTCGCGGATCAGGCGGTCGACGATGATCTCCAGATGCAGCTCGCCCATGCCGGCGATGATGGTCTGGCCCGTCTCCTGGTCGGTATACGTCTTGAACGTCGGATCCTCCTCCGCCAGCTTGACCAGTGCCAGCGTCATGCGCTCCTGGCCTGCCTTGGTCTTGGGCTCGATGGCCACGCGGATGACCGGCTCCGGGAACGTCATGGACTCGAGCAACAGCGGATGGTTTTCCGTGCAGAGCGTATCACCCGTCGTCGTCTCCTTCATGCCGACGAGCGCGACGATGTCGCCCGCGTGGATTTCCTCCACCTCGGTGCGGTGGTCGGCGTGCATGAGCATGATACGCCCGACGCGCTCGCGCTTGCGCTTGCTCGCGTTGTAGACGTAGGAGCCGTTTTTGAGCGTGCCGCTGTACACGCGGATGAACGCCAGCTTGCCCACATAGGGGTCCGTCACGATCTTGAACGCCAGCGCGGCAAACGGCGCGTTGTCATCCGGCAACGCTTCGATCTCCCTCTCCCCGTCGATCGACGTGCCCTTTGCAGGCGGCACGTCCAGCGGGGAAGGCAGGTAGTCGACGATCGCGTTGAGCAGCGGCTGCACGCCCTTGTTGCGGTACGAAGTGCCGCACGTCACCGGGATGGCGTTTCCGGCCAGCGTCGCCTTGCGGATGCAGGCACGGATCTCGTCCTCCGAGACCTCCTCGCCCTCCAGATAGCGTTCCATGGCCGCGTCGTCCTCACCCAGGACGTTGTCGAGCAGCGACTGGCGGTATTCCTCCGCCTGTGCCTGGTATTCAGCGGGGATCTCTTCCTCTCGGATGTCGGTACCGTCGTCATTATAGTAGACCTCGGCCTTCATGGTCACCAGGTCGATAATGCCGCGGAAGTCCGCCTCCGTGCCGATGGGCAGCTGCACGGGCACCGGATTGGCGCCCAGGCGCTCGCGCATCATGTTGCAGACGTTGAAAAAGTCTGCGCCCGTGATGTCCATCTTGTTGACATAGGCAATGCGGGGCACGCCATACTTGACCGCCTGGTGCCAGACGGTCTCCGACTGCGGCTCCACGCCGCCCTTTGCGCAGAATACGGCAACGGCACCGTCGAGCACGCGGAGCGAGCGCTCCACCTCGACGGTGAAGTCGACATGCCCCGGCGTGTCGATGATGTTGATCCGATGGCCGCGCCAGTAGGCGGTGGTCGCGGCGGAGGTGATCGTGATGCCACGCTCCTGCTCCTGCACCATGTAGTCCATGGTGGCCGCGCCCTCGTGCGTCTCGCCGATCTTGTGGATCTTACCCGTGTAGAACAGGATCCGTTCGGTCGTCGTCGTCTTGCCCGCGTCAATGTGGGCCATGATGCCGATATTTCTGGTTAATTCAAGTGCAGTATCTCTTGGCAAAACAGTCTACCTTACCATCTGTAATGGGCAAACGCCTTGTTCGCCTCGGCCATCTTGTGGGTGTCTTCCTTCTTCTTGAAGGCGTTGCCCTGGGAGTTCATGGCGTCCATGATCTCGCCGGCCAGGCGCTCGCGCATCGTCCGCTCGCCGCGGGCGCGCGCATAGGACACCAGCCAGCGCAGGCCGAGCGTCTGCCGGCGCTCCGGGCGGATCTCGATCGGCACCTGATAGGTCGAACCGCCGACGCGGCGCGCCTTGACCTCGAGCACGGGCATGACGTTGTTCATCGCCTGCTCAAACGCGTCGAGCGGCTCCACGCCGGTCTTTTCCTTGATGATGTCAAACGCTTCGTAGACCGCCTTCTGGGCGACGCCGCGCTTGCCGTCGAGCATGACCTGGTTGATGAGCTTGGTCACGGTGACGCTGTTGTAGATTGGATCGGCCAACACTTCCCGCTTGGGGATAAATCCTCTTCTCGGCATAGCTCTTTTCCCCCCTTACTTCTTCGGGCGCTTCGCGCCATAGAGCGAGCGGCTCTGCTTGCGGTTGGCGACACCGGCGGTGTCGAGCGCGCCGCGGATGATGTGGTAACGCACGCCGGGCAGATCCTTGACACGGCCGCCGCGGATGAGCACCACGGAGTGCTCCTGCAGGTTGTGGCCGATGCCCGGGATGTACGCGGTACCCTCGAGGCCGTCGCTCAGACGGATACGGGCGATCTTGCGCAGCGCGGAGTTCGGCTTTTTGGGGGTCATGGTACGCACCGCCGTGCAAACGCCGCGACGCTGCGGGCACTGTTTCAGAATCGGCGCGGTGGACTTGTACTCCACCTGCTCTCTTCCCTTGCGAACCAACTGGTTAATGGTCGGCATGGATGTTCCTCCTGTATCTTTTCAAATTCTATATCTATATCTTACAACTCCCTGCAACCCGACTGTAGGGATGATTGTCCTGCCAAAACGCCCAAACCGCGCCGGAAACCGGCGCGCCGGGCAGCGCCTTCACCGCGCGCGCATTTCACCCGCGCAGGCAGCGCCCACGTCAATGCCGCACATGCGGCCCAGTTCGCGCATGGACGGCACGTGCCGCACCTCCACCGCGTGCGCCGCGCACGCGGCCTCCACGCGTTCGCGGATGCGCGTCTCCGCATCATCGGCCAGATAGACGGCGGCAACTTCGTCCGCTTCCAGAGCACGCAACACCTGTTTCATGCCCACAATCCGGCTTTTCCGTGCATTGGCCTGCATCGCTCTCCCCCGTTTCCGGGCGTATGCCGCCAAATAGGTATTGTATCAGCATCCGCCGCGCTTGTCAATGATTCTCCGGCGTGGTCCCCGCCGCGCGCTGCCCGGCCGTCTGCGACGGCGCCGTGCCCAGCCCCCGCTGCAGGCGGCTCTTGCTGAACACCGGCCGCACGCCTCCCTGGTTGGGCACCGGGAACCAGCCCTTCTCGAGCATTCGCCGCAGCGTGGGATGCTCCAGGATGTCCACGTACATGTCGTGCGCAAAGCGCCGTTTGAGCGCGCTGCGCAGCAGCTTTGCCACGCCCCAGGCGAGCGCCATGCCACCCACCCAGATCACAAACGGCAGCACGGGCGCCACGCGGATGAGCGCATCGCCCACGTCGGAAAGCGTGAGCAGCAGCAGGAACGCCGCGCCCACGACGAGCGGCAGCAGCACCGGCAGGTACTCGAGCAGCAGCAGCCGCCGACGGCAGTGCGGGCAGATGGCGACCTGCACGGGGATCATCGTGCCCACCGCCGCGCGCCGCTTGCCAAAGAGCAGCCCGTTCTGCATCCGCTTCGGCTCCGGGTGCGCCATGTTGAAGATGGCGTAGCCCTGCCGCCTGCGCGCGGCGGCTTCGTCGCGGCAGAAGCGGCACGTCTTCGCCTCAAACAGCGGGGCCACGCCCCCCTCCGGCAACAGCGACTCATAGAGGTCCAGGTCGCTGCGCAGGCTCTCCGGCGTCACGTCCGACGACGGGCGGGTGAGCGGGCACTGGCCGCACTCCCGCATATGCAGCAATTCACAGTAATGCGTGCCATACAGCGGGCAATCCCGGTTATCGATCGTCCTGTCCACGCGCGCCCCTCCCCCTTTCCGGCCGTTTTGCCGCCTACTCGATCATGGCGGACTTCTCGTGCACCTCGACGTTGCGGTAGCGCTTGAGGCCGATGCCGGCCGGGATCAGCTTGCCGAGGATGACGTTTTCCTTCAGGCCCACGAGCGGATCGACCTTGCCCTTGATGGCAGCCTCGGTCAGCACGCGCGTGGTCTCCTGGAACGACGCGGCCGACAGGAACGAATCCGTGGCCAGCGCCGCCTTCGTGATGCCGAGCAGCTTGCGCTTGGCGATGGCCGGCTGGCCGTCGTTCGCCACGACCTTCTCGTTCTCCTCCTCGAAGCGGAAGATGTCGATCAGCTCGCCCGGCAGCATGGTCGTGTCGCCGGCATCCTCGATCTGCACCTTGCGCAGCATCTGGCGGATGATCACCTCGATGTGCTTGTCGGAGATCTCCACGCCCTGCAGGCGGTACACGCTCTGCACTTCCTTGAGCAGATACGCCTGCACGCCCTTGATGCCCTTGATCTTCAGGATGTCGTGCGGGTTGACCGAGCCTTCGGTCAGCTCGTCGCCGGCCTCGACCGCGTCGCCATCCTTGACCTTGAGCTTGGAGCCGAACGGGATCAGATAGCTCTCGCTCTCGCCGTCCTCGCTCGTGACCACGGCCTCGCGGCGCTTTTTCGAATCGTCGATGTGCACGACGCCGTTGATCTCCGTGATGACGGCCAGGCCCTTCGGCTTTCTGGCCTCAAACAGCTCCTCGACGCGGGGAAGACCCTGCGTGATATCCTCGGCGGAAGCGACGCCGCCGGTGTGGAACGTACGCATGGTGAGCTGCGTGCCCGGCTCGCCGATGGCCTGCGCGGCAATGATGCCGACGGCCTCGCCGATGTCCACGTGCCCGCCGGTGGCCAGGTTCGCGCCGTAGCACTTGGCGCACACGCCGTGGTCGGACCGGCAGGTGAACACGCTGCGGCACACCACGCTCTGGATGCCGGCCTTTTCAATGCGCTCCGCCTGCTCGAACGAGATCATCTCGTCCGCGCCCACGATCAGCTCGCCGGTGTTCGGATCCACGACCGGCTCGACCGTGTACCGGCCGAGGATACGCGCCTTGAGCGGCTCGATGAGCTTGTTGCCCTCGCGGATCTCCGTGATGACCATGCCCTTGGGCGCCTCGCCGCGCGCGGCGTAGCAATCCTCCTCGCGGACGATGACCTCCTGCGACACGTCGACCAGGCGGCGGGTCAGATAGCCGGAGTCCGCGGTGCGCAGCGCCGTATCGGCCAGGCCCTTTCTCGCGCCGTGCGACGAGATGAAGAACTCGAGCACGGACAGGCCCTCGCGGAAGTTCGCGCGGATCGGCACCTCGATGATCTGGCCGGACGGGTCGGCCATCAGGCCGCGCATGCCCGCCAGCTGGCGGATCTGTGCGGTGGAACCGCGCGCGCCCGAGTTGGCCATCATGTAGATGGGGTTGAACGGGTCGAGCGAGTCCATCAGCGCCTTGGAGACCTTTTCGGTCGTCCCTTCCCAAACCTTGATGACGCGGTCACGCCGCTCCTTGTTGGACAGCAGGCCCATGCGGAACAGGTTGTCGATCTCCTCCACCTGCTTTTCGGCCTCGGCGATGTAGACCTTCTTCTCCTCCGGCACCTGGATGTCCTGGAAGCCGACGGTCACGCCGCCGCGGGTGGAATACGTGAAGCCCAGTTTCTTGATGCGGTCCAGCGTCTCGGAGGTCTTGGTCGGGCCGTACTTGCGGTAGCAGCGGTCCACGATGTTGCCGAGGTCCTTCTTCACGACCAGGTGGTCGATCTCGAGCCGGAACATCTCGTCCAGCGTGTTACGCTCCACAAACCCGAGATCCTGCGGGATCGCGTTGTTGAAGATCAGGCGGCCGACGGTCGTGTCGATCACCTTGTGATGCGTCTGGCCCTCCCATTCGCGCGCAATGCGGACCTTGACCTTGGCCTGCAGCGACACGGCGCCCGTCTGGTACGCCATGATCGCCTCGTCCTCGGACGAGAAGATCTTGCCCTCGCCCTTGGCGCCCGGGCGCTCCATGGTCAGATAGTAGCAGCCGATGACCATGTCCTGCGTCGGGGACACGACGGGGCGGCCGTCCTGCGGCTTCAAAATGTTGTTGCTCGCCAGCATGAGGAAGCGGGCTTCCGCCTGCGCCTCCACGGAAAGCGGCACGTGCACGGCCATCTGGTCGCCGTCAAAGTCGGCGTTGAACGCGGTGCACACGAGCGGATGCAGCTTGATGGCGCGGCCCTCGACGAGCACCGGCTCAAACGCCTGGATGCCCAGGCGGTGCAACGTCGGCGCGCGGTTGAGCATGACCGGATGGTCCTTGATGACGTCCTCGAGCACGCCCCAGACCTCCGGGGACACGCGCTCGACCATGCGCTTGGCGCCCTTGACGTTCTGCGCAAAGCCGCCCTTGACGAGCTTTTTCATGACGAACGGCTTGAACAGCTCGAGCGCCATCTCCTTGGGCAGGCCGCACTGATACATCTTCAGCTCCGGGCCGACGACGATGACGCTGCGGCCGGAATAGTCCACGCGCTTGCCGAGCAGGTTCTGGCGGAAACGCCCCTGCTTGCCGCGCAGCATGTCGGACAGCGACTTGAGCGGGCGGTTGCCGGGGCCCGTGACCGGGCGGCTGCGCCGGCCGTTGTCGATGAGCGAGTCCACGGCCTCCTGCAGCATGCGCTTCTCGTTGCGCACGATGATGTCCGGCGCGCGCAGCTCCAGCAGCCGCTTCAGGCGGTTGTTGCGGTTGATGACGCGGCGGTACAGGTCGTTCAAATCGCTCGTGGCGAAGCGGCCGCCGTCGAGCTGTACCATCGGACGCAGCTCCGGCGGGATGACCGGGATGACCGTGAGGATGATCCACTCCGGCCGGTTGCCGCTCTTGAGAAACGCCTCCACGACCTCGAGCCGCTTGATGGCGTTGGCGCGCTTCTGGCCGGACGAACCGGCAATCTCCTCGCGCAGCTCCTTCTCGAGCTTTTCAAGGTCGAGGTCACACAGCAGCTCGCGGATCGCCTCCGCGCCCATGCCGGCCTTGAACGCCTTGGGGCCGTAGATCTCCTGCGCCTCGCGATATTCCTTGTCGGTCAGCACCTGCTTGTACTGGAGGTTGGTCTCGCCGGGGTCGGTCACGACGTACGCGGCAAAGTAGAGCACCTGCTCCAGCGCGCGGGGGCTCATGTCCAGCAGCATCTTCATGCGGCACGGGATGCCCTTGAAATACCAGATGTGGCTCACGGGCACGGCCAGCTCGATGTGGCCCATGCGCTCGCGGCGCACCTTGGCGCGCGTGACTTCCACGCCGCACTTGTCGCACACGATGCCCTTGTAACGGCCGCGCTTATACCGGCCGCAATGGCACTCCCAGTCCTTGGTCGGCCCGAAAATGCGCTCGCAGAACAGGCCGTCGCGCTCCGGTTTCAACGTGCGGTAATTGATCGTTTCCGGCTTTTTCACCTCGCCGTGCGACCACTCGAGGATCTTCTCCGGCGAAGCCAGTCCAATTTGCAGCGCGTCAAAATTCGTCAATTCAAACACGATATCCTATCTCCCTTCGGGCATATTGCCCCGTCGCAGGTGTCAGTCCTTCAGGTCGTCGTCGTCGTCGAGGTCGGTGTCGAGGGACAGGTCGTCGTCGAACTCGTCGAGCGCGTCGTCCTCGAGCGGTTCCGGCACGTCTGCAAAGTCGTCCCCGAAATCGTCGAACTCCTCGAATTCTTCAAAGTCCTCGCCGGCCTCCTCAGCCGCAGGCGCCATCGGCGGCGCGTCCTCAAGACCCGAAATATTGACGTCGAGCGGCACGATATCGTCGTCGTCGTCCTCGCCGATGATGATCTCCTCGCGCGTGTCGGACAGGACCTTGATGTCGAGCGCCAGCGACTGCAGCTCCTTGATGAGCACCTTGAACGACTCCGGCACGCCGGCGGGCGGCACGTTCTCGCCCTTGACAATGGCCTCGTACGTCTTGACGCGGCCCACCACGTCGTCCGACTTGACGGTCAGGATCTCCTGCAGCGTGTTCGCCGCGCCGTACGCCTCGAGCGCCCAGACTTCCATCTCGCCAAAGCGCTGGCCGCCAAACTGCGCCTTGCCGCCGAGCGGCTGCTGCGTGACCAGCGAGTACGGGCCGGTCGAGCGGGCATGGATCTTGTCGTCCACGAGGTGGTGCAGCTTGAGATAGTACATATAGCCGACGGAAATCCGGTTTTCAAACGGTTCGCCGGTACGGCCGTCGTAGAGCACGGTCTTGCCGTCTTCGTCGCAGCCGGCCTTGACGAGCAGCTCCTTGATGTCCTGCTCGGTCGCGCCGTCGAACACCGGCGTCGCAATGCGGATGCCGAGCGACTTGCACGCCATGCCCAGGTGCAGCTCGAGCACCTGGCCGATGTTCATGCGCGACGGGACGCCGAGCGGGTTCAGCACGATCTGCAGCGGCGTGCCGTCCGGCAGGAACGGCATATCCTCCTCCGGCAAAATGCGGGACACGACGCCCTTGTTGCCGTGGCGGCCCGCCATCTTGTCGCCTACGCTGATCTTGCGCTTCTGCGCGATGTAGACGCGCACCATCTGGTTCACGCCCGGGCTCAGCTCGTCCTTGTTCTCGCGGGTGAACACCTTCACGTCCACAACCACGCCGCCCTCGCCGTGCGGCACGCGCAGCGACGTGTCGCGCACGTCGCGCGCCTTTTCGCCGAAGATCGCGCGCAGCAGGCGCTCCTCCGCCGTCAGCTCCGTCTCGCCCTTGGGCGTAACCTTGCCGACCAGGATGTCGCCCGCGCGCACCTCTGCGCCGGGACGGATGATGCCGAACTCGTCGAGCTGCGCCAGCGCGTCCTCGCCGATGTTCGGGATGTCGCGGGTGATCTCCTCCGGCCCGAGCTTCGTGTCGCGGGCCTCCACCTCGTGTTCCTCGATGTGGATGGAGGTGAACACGTCGTCCTTGACGAGCTTTTCGCTGATGAGGACGGCGTCCTCGTAGTTGTAGCCCTCCCAGGTCATGAACCCGATGAGGATGTTGCGGCCGAGCGCGATCTCGCCGCCGTCGGTCGACGCGCCGTCGGCAATGACGTCGCCCTTCTTCACGCGCGCGCCCTTCTTGACGATCGGGCGCTGGTTCAGGCAGGTGCCCTGGTTGCTGCGCTGGAACTTCGTCAGGTGGTACACGTGCTCCACGCCGTTGTCGTCGCGGATGCTGATCTGCCGCGCGCTCACGTGGCTGACCGTGCCGTCCTGCGCGGCGAGGATCACGATGCCGGAGTCCGCCGCCGCCTTGTATTCCATGCCCGTGCCCACGACCGGCGCCTCCGGCATGAGCAGCGGCACCGCCTGGCGCTGCATGTTGGAACCCATGAGCGCGCGGTTCGCGTCGTCGTTCTCGAGGAACGGGATCATGGCCGTCGCCACCGAGACGAGCTGCTTGGGCGAGACGTCCATGTAGTCCACGTCGGTGTTCTTGGTCTCGATGATCTGGTCGAGCAGGCGCGCAGAGACGCGGTCGCGCTTGAACCAGTGCGTATTCTCGTCGATCGGCTCGTTGGCCTGCGCCACGATGAAGTTGTCCTCCTCGTCGGCGGTCAGGTACACGATGTCGTCGGTGATGATGCGGTTCTTGGCGTCCACCTTGCGGTAGGGCGCCTCGATAAAGCCGTACTCGTTGATCCGCGCATAGGTGGACAGCGAGTTGATGAGGCCGATGTTCGGACCTTCCGGCGTCTCGATCGGGCACATGCGGCCGTAGTGCGAATAGTGCACGTCGCGCACCTCGAACGTGGCGCGCTCGCGGTTCAGGCCGCCCGGCCCGAGCGCGGACAGGCGGCGCTTGTGCGTCAGCTCCGCAAGCGGGTTCGTCTGGTCCATGAACTGCGACAGCTGCGACGAGCCGAAAAACTCCTTGATCGCCGCGGTCACGGGGCGGATGTTGATGAGGTTCGAGGGCATGGCCACGTCCATGTCCTGCAGCCCCATGCGCTCGCGCACGACGCGCTCGAGCCGCGTCAGGCCGACGCGGATCTGGTTTTGCAGCAGCTCGCCCACGCTGCGGATGCGGCGGTTGCCCAGGTGGTCGATGTCGTCCGTATGGCCGATGCCGTACGGCATGCCGATCAGATAGGAGATCGACGCGACCATGTCGTCCGGCACGATGTGCCGCGGGATCAGGTCGTAATAGTGCCGGTGCAGGAACGCCTTCTGCGCCGCCTCGTCCATGCCCTCCATCTCGGGCAGCAGGGCGAGCAGCGTCGGGATATGCACGTCCTCGTTCAGGCCGGCCTCGATAGGTGCAAACGGCAAAAAGCCAGCCGCGGAGGCAAAGTTGTTGCCCACGACCTTCGTGCGCGATTCGCCCGCGCGCACCCACACGGCGTTCACGCCGGCGTTCTGGATGGCCTCGGCCATCTCGTGGTCGATCTTCTGGCCGGCTTCGCACAGCAGCTCGCCGGTCATGGGCGAGATCACATCCTCGTCCGCCACGCGGCCCGCCAGGCGCGCCTTGAGCGCCAGCTTCTTATTAAATTTATAACGGCCGACGCGCGCCAGGTCATAGCGCTTGTCGAAGAACAGGCCGTTGAGCAGCGTGCGCGCGCTCTCCTCCGTCGGCGGCTCGCCGGGGCGCTGCCGCTTGTAGATCTCGATCAGGCCCTCCGCGACGGAACGCGTCGGGTCCTTGGCGAGCGTGGCGGACAGGCGCTCGTCGTCGCCCAGCAGCTCGAGGATCTCCGCGTTCGTGCCATAGCCGATGGCGCGCAGCAGCGCGGTGATATGCACCTTGCGCTGGCGGTCGATCTTGACGTACAGCACGCCGTTGGAATCGGTCTCATACTCGAGCCACGCGCCGCGGTTGGGGATCACCTGCGCCGCAAACAGCTGCTTGCCGACCTTGTCGAAACTCTCGGAAAAATATACGCCGGGGGAACGGACCAGCTGCGACACGATGACGCGCTCCGCACCGTTGATGATAAACGTGCCCTGCGGGGTCATGAGCGGAAAATCGCCCATGAACACTTCCTGCTGCTTGACTTCCCCCGTCTCCTTGTTGATCAGGCGGACGCTCACGCGCAGGGGCGCCGCATAATTGACGTCGCGCTCCTTGCTCTCCTCCATGGAGTACTTCGGGTGGTCCAGGTCGATTTTGTAGTCCACAAACTCCAGCACCAGTTTGCCGGAATAGTCGGTGATCGGGGAAATGTCATCGAGTACCTCTCTGAGATCCTCCTTTAAAAAGCGATAGTACGAGTTCTTCTGCACCTCAATCAGGTCGGGCATGTCCAGAACTTCCTGTATCCTCGAGAAGCTCTTGCGCGTCCTTTGACCCATTTGCACGTCATGCATCATCGCGTTCACCCCTTGCCGATGCGTCGCAGCGCATCAATTTGCTGTTTTTCCCACAGGATCCACCGTGGAGGATGCCCATTTCCTGTCTTTTCCATGCGTCCGGGACGCATGAGAAAGACCATTTTGGGCATATTACCACAGTATATCCATCATAAGTCAATTTTGTATGATATCAGCAGGAAATCAAGTTGTCAAGGGAAATTTGCGAAATATATTGCTATTTTTTGCCCGTTCCGATACAATAATTTGGTTATCATACCGGAAAGCGAGGACGATCCCCATGAAGACACGCGATGAAGCGCTATCCCTGCTCAGGCAATACACCGAGAGCGACGCGCTGCTCAAGCACGCCTATGCCGTGGAGGCGGTCATGCGCCGCTTTGCCGCGCGCTTTGGCGAGGACCCGGACGCGTGGGGCCTGGTCGGCCTGCTGCACGACGTGGACTATGAAAAGTGGCCGGACGAACATCTGCAGGTCGCGCCCCGGATCTTAAAGGAAGCGGGATTTGACGAGGCGTTTATCCGCGCCGTGTGCGCGCACGGCTACGGCCTTTGCACAGACGTCAAGCCGGAGCTGCCGGTGGAAAAGACCATCTATACCATCGACGAGCTGACCGGGCTCATCACGGCTGCGGCGCTCATGCGCCCATCGCGCAGCGTGATGGACATGGAGGTCAAGAGCGTCAAAAAGAAATTCAAGGACAAGCACTTCGCCGCCGGCGTCAACCGCGACGTGATCCTCTCCGGCTGCGACATGCTCGGCATGACGCTCGACGACGTGATCGCCGAGAGCATCGAAGGCATGCGCGACGCGCACGAGGCGCTGGGGCTCTGACGCCCCGGCCTCCCCTGCCCGCCGCACGGCCGGCCCCGTTCCCACCGCCCCCGCCTGAAACGGCGCGGGGCGTTTTTTTTGCACGCATCGTGGGGTACGGGCGCGGCATGCAGGGCGAAAAAAATCCGCGGCGCCGCCAGCATCAGACAAGCCGGGCAGAACATAGGTATAGACATACAACATGCTGTCCATACTCGATGCAACAACAACAGCGAGGTGAACGTTCGATGGAAATCATGTCAACTTTGCAAACCGGGCAGGCAGAAGCGCGCGCGCCGCGGCCGCACGCCGGCTGGAGCGCAGCCGAAAACGCGCTGCTGTTTGAGCAGGCAGCCCGGGCGCAGGCGGAGGGCGCGCCCCTCAAGGCGGTGTTCGACGACGTGGCCCGGCAGACCGGGCGCCGTCCCAACAGCGTGCGCAATTACTACTACGCCCGCGTCAAGGAGGGCGGCGGCACATACCGCCACACCCCGGCGTTCATCCCCTTCACGGAGGCGGAGACGCGCGCGCTATTGGAAGCGGTGCTGTCCGCGCAGGCCGCGGGCGAATCCGTCCGCGCCTGCACGCTGCGCCTCGGCGAGGGCGACCAGAGCGCCATGCTGCGCTACCAGAACAAATACCGTTCGCTCATCCGCAGCAAGCCGGCGCTCGTGCGCAGCGTGCTCTCGGAACTGGCCGGACGCGGCGTGCCGGCATTCGACCCGTATGCCCGCGGCAACGGGCGGCGCGCCGGGCGACCCAAAAAGCAGGAGCAACGCATGGCCGCGGCGGACGTGGTATCCCGTTTGGAACAGGTGGAGGGGCTGGACGTGCAGGCGTTCCTGTCCGCCCTGGGCACGCTCGCGCTGCAGGCCGTGCGGGGCGGCGCAGCGGCGGAAGGCGGTGCAAACGACGCCCGTGCGCTCCGCGAGCAGCTCCGCCAGCAGCAGGAGCGCTACGACGCGCTCTGTGCGGCGTTCCGCTCGCTCGTGCGCATCAACACGGACTTTCTGCGCCAGGCGGCCGTCGTGCGCACGGGCGACCTGACGGACTATCTGCGCGCGCTTGAGGCGAGCCTGCGTCCGTGCGAACAGCTGCTGGCGGAGTGACGCCGCCGGCCGAAAAGAGCCTCATCCTGCCCGCGCCCCCGGCCCCGCGCCGCGGGGCGCGTTTTCGCGGTTGCTTTTTTGCCGGTTTCTGCTATACTCCAAGTTATGAAGAAGCAACCAACCGCGCCGGGCGCCGCGCCGGCCGCCGGCCGCTGGCCATGGAAAACGGAACACTGGGACTGGAAGTCGGAGCTGCTCACGCTCGCGACCATTTTGTCGATGATCACCATCCAGTGCGTCGCCATCAACGGGCTGTACAAGCCGAACGGCCTGATCAGCGGCGGCGTCACCGGCGTCGGCATGCTGATCGAGTATATCACCGGCTTCCCCTCCTGGCTGTCCATCCTGCTGCTCAACATCCCGCTGCTCGCGCTTGCGGTGTGGAAGCTGCACTTCAAATTCACGCTGTATACGATCGTCGCGTCGGTCTACTTTTCCGCCGCCATGGCGTTTACGGCGGGCATCCGCATCCCGTTCGACTTTTCAAACCCGCTTTCGCAGCTGACCAGCGCGCTGCTCGGCGCCGTGATCTGCGGCGCGGTCGGCGCGCCGATCGTGCGGCGCGGCGCCTCGACGGGCGGTATGGACATCGTGTCGCTGCTGCTGATGAAGCGCTTCTCCTTCCCGATGGGCACGATCAGCTACGTGTTCAACGTGCTGGTCACCGGCGCGCTGGCCTTTGTCAACGGGCTGGACGTGGCCGCGCTGGCCATCCTCGTGATGTTCGTCTCCAGCACCGTGTTCAACAACGTGTTGCAGGGGCTCAACCGCACCAAGACGCTGTTCATCATCTCCGACCGCTGGGAGGAGATCGCCCCGCACGTCCTCAAGGAGGTACACCGCGGCGTGACGCTGATCCCGGCCAAGGGCGCCTACACCGGCAAGGACAAGACCGTGGTCTACGTGATCGCGCGCACCACGGAGCTGGCCGCCATCCGCCGCATCGTGCTGGACGTCGACCCGCGCGCCATGTTCTCGATCATCGACACGCGCGAGGTCGTGGGCCGCGGCTTCACCCCGAACAACTGACGGCGGCGCCTTCCCGCGCCCGCCGCTCCCATATGCGACACAGGAGGATAGACCGATGTTTACAAAATGGATCGACGACACGCTGGACGCGCAGGTACGCGACCTGCAGGCGCTGGTGCGCATCCCGAGCGTGAGCCGGGGCGAGCCCCGGGAGGGCATGCCGCTCGGCCAGGGCGTGCACGACGCGCTGACGGCCGCGCTCGCGCTGGCCAACCGGCTGGGCTTTGCCGACACGCGCTCGCTGGACGGGCTGTGCGGCCTCGTCGACTACGGCGAGGGCGACGAGATGCTCTGCATCATGGCGCATCTGGACGTGGTGCCGGCCGGCGCCGGCTGGGACGGCGACCCGTTTTCCGGCGAGCTGCGTGACGGGCGCGTATTTGGCCGCGGCACGGCGGACGACAAGGGCGCGGCCGTGTCGGCGCTGTACGCGCTCGCCGCGGTCAAGGCCGCCGGCATCCCCATGCGCCGGCGCGTGCGCATCCTGCTCGGGTGCGACGAAGAGGCCGGCTGGCGGTGCATCGACCGCTACAAGGAGACCGAGCCGGAGCCGGACCTCGCATTTACGCCGGACGCGGACTATCCCCTCGTCCACTCGGAGATGGGCATCTGCCACGCGGTCTACACGCGCAGGCTATCCGGCTGCGGCCTGTCCATCGACTGCGGCACGGCGTCCAACGTCGTGCCCGGCGAAGCGGCGGCGACGCTGCCCTGCCCCGCCGTGCCGTGCGACGCGCCTTCCGGCATGGCGGTCGAGACGGACGGGCGCACCGTGCGCGTGAAGGGTTTTGGCGGGCACGCCGCAAGCCCGGAGCTCGCGCGCAACGCCCTGCAGGGCCTGCTGGCGGCGCTTGCGCAGCAGCCGCTCGACGCGGAGGCGCTGTCGCTCGTGACCAGCCTCCACGCGCTGCTCGACTTTGACCTGCACGGCGAAGGGTTTGGCCTCGACGTGACGGACGCCTCCGGCACGCTCACGCTCGCGCCGACCATGCTGCACGTGGACGCGCAGGGCGCGTCGCTCACGCTGGACTGCCGCTTCCCGTTCGCCGTGACGCAGGAGCGCCTGCTGGCGGCGCTCGACACGGCGTTTGGCGCCATCGGCTTTGCCCGCGCCTCGGCGGAGTGCAAGGCGGGCCACTTCATCGACCCGAAGAGCGAGCTCGTGCAGACGCTCCTGTCCGTCTATGCGCGCCACGCCGGCCACGCCGCCAAACCGCTGTCGATCGGCGGCGGCACCTACGCGCGCGCCTTCCGCAACGCCGTCGGGTTCGGCATCCTCCGCGAAGGGCAGACAAGCTGCTGCCACATGCCGAACGAATCCATCGCCGTGGAGGATCTGCGCTTCAACACGGCCGTCATGGCGGAGGCCATTGCGCTGCTGGCCGGAAAGCAGGCGTGAGCGCCGCAAAAAATGCCGCCAGACGGCAAAAAACCGCTTGCACAGGCTGTCCGCCTGTGCTATACTTTGAAAGCTAACGTCCTTCTTGCTCCGCCCGGCGGGCGGGGCCAACAGACCATGAGGAGGTGAAACGAATGAATCCCTACGAAGCGTTGTACATCATCGTCCCCGAGCTTGACGAAGAGGCCACCAAAGCCACCATCGAAAAGTTCAAGGGCATCGTCGAATCCAACGCGGGCGAAGTCGCCGGCGTGGACGAGTGGGGCAAGCGCCGCCTGGCCTACCCGATCGACTACAAGACGGAAGGCTATTATGTGCTGATGTCGTTCAACAGCGCGCCGGAATTCCCCGCGGAGCTCGAGCGCAACTTCAAGAACGACGAACGCATCATGCGGTACATGGTTACCCGCAAGGAAGCCTGAACAGACAGGACGGAAAGGATGGTAAGACGGCATGAATAAGATTATGCTCATCGGGAATCTGACGCGCGATCCGGAATTGCGTTCCACGCCCAGCGGCGTAACGGTATGCTCCTTCACCATCGCCGTGAACCGCCGTTTCGCCCAGCAGGGCGGCGAAAAGCAGACCGACTTCTTCCGCATCAACGCGTGGCGCCAGCTCGGCGAAACGTGCGCGCGCTACCTCTCCAAGGGGCGCAAGGTTGCGGTCGTCGGCGAGCTGCAGGCCCGCACCTACCAGGGCACGGACGGCACCACCCGCATGTCGCTCGACGTGTCGGCAGACGAGGTCGAGTTCCTGTCCCCACGCGGGCAGGACGAGGGCGGCGCGCCCGCGCCGCGCCAGACCGCCGCGCCGCAGGACCTGGCCGGGTTTACCGACATCCAGTCCGACGACATCCCCTTTTAATTTCTGAGCAATAGGAGGCTTGCACCATGGAAGAGAGAAAAATGCGTCCCCGTCCGAGACGGAGCCGCCGCAAGGTCTGCAAGTTCTGCGTGGATAAGGCAACGAGCATCGATTACAAAGACGTCCGCACGCTGGAAAAGTTCGTGACCGAGCGCGGCAAGATCATGCCGCGCCGCATGAGCGGCGTCTGCGCCAAGCACCAGCGCGACCTGGCCATCGCCATCAAGCGCGCGCGCATCGTGGCTCTGCTGCCCTACGTGGCAGACTGAACCGCAAAACCCGCAAAAGACCCCTTACGAGGAACGTTGGCAGGGCTGCCGCACATGCGGCGGCCTTTTTTGTCCCCCGCCGTGGGAGCCGGCGCATGCCGCCGCAACCGTGGGCGCCCCGGGCGCCGCGCCGGCTTGCGGGTCCCTCGGGCGCCGGCCGGGCGCGCCCCGCAACGCCCCCGGGCCAAACACGGGCAGGGGTGCCCCAGCGCATACGGCATGTCTCCGCCCCGGCGCAGCGGGCAACCCGTTTCGCGGCAAAAAACGGCGCCGCCCCCGGCCAATGGCCGTCGGGCGGCGCCGCTGCGCGTCGGTTTGCTCTGCGTTTCGGAATTTACGGGTTGGGCGAGGTCACGGTATCGGGCGTCGCCGCGGTGTCGGGCGAGGCCGCCGTATCCGGCGAGGTGGTCGCCGGCGCTGGGTTCGCCGCCGCGCTGCCCTTTGGCAACGCCTGGTCGCTGTACAGCAGCTGCAGCGTATCCGGACCGGCAATGCCGTCCGCCGCAAGCGCGTTGGCCGTCTGGAAGTCGGTGACCGCCTTGATGGTCGTGTCGCCATACCGCCCCGTGGCCGTATCGGTCATGTAGCCCAGCTCGATCAACCGGTTCTGCAGCTTGGTCACGTCTTCCTCAAACAGCGTGGCGTCCAGCCCGCGCTTGAGCGTCATTCCCTTGGCGTTCTCGCTCATGAGCAGGTCGTATGTGGATTCGCCGACACAGCCGTCGATCTCGATGTCGTTGATCGCCTGGAACATCTGCACCGCCTTGCGCGTGGCCGGGCCATAGGTCGTGGTCACCTGGGCCACGCCGTCTACGACCGGCGTCTCCATGTAGCCCAGCTCGATCAGGCGCGTCTGGATGTCCGCCACGATGTCGTCCACCACGTTCAGCTGTAAATACCAGCCGTTACTCCCCTGCGTGCCGATGCCGGTCAGCGGGTGCGGCGTCGCCGTTGGCGGAACCGTGGGCGCTGGCGTGAACGTGGGCAGGGCCGGCGATTCGGACGGCGCGGCCGACGCGTTCACATCCCCGTCCACCACCTGTTCGCCACGCGGCAACAGCACGACCAGCAGGATGACGGCAATCAGGATGACGGCAATGCTGCCGCCGATGACGAGCAGCGTCTGCGCGGGCAGCTCTGCCATATGCCGTACAAACGCCCGAAGGCGGCGTACAAACCGGCTGCGGCGTTTTTTCCTCCTGGGTCTGTATTCCTGTTCTTCCATTTTTTACCTCTCCTTCAGTAAACAATTCCCCTTCAACCATGTGGAACAGCGGCACAAAGGCAGAGAGCCGCTCATTGTTGCAATCTTAGTGTACCAATAACCCTGCAGGAATTCTTACAATAAATTGTGAAGAATTTATGGATAAAGTGTAAATGTTGTGGTGGTTTTCCCGGTTTCATGCTATATATAGATTTGATACCAAAAAAAGCGACGGATTTTGCGTGGATACGAAAGGGTTCCTGCATGAAACACCTGTTTTTTCACGGCCCAAGCGGCGCAGGAAAGAGCTTTGCCCTCGAGCAGGCGATTGCGGAACGGGAGCTGCCGGTCTGTGGGTTCCGCTCCCACAAGGCCGCAGACGGCTTTGTGTACCTCGGCCCGGCCGGCGCGCCCGCGCCGGAGGATGCGGCGCACCGCGTCGCCTGCATCTCGGCACGCCCCCCAGTCGCGGACGCGGCGCGCTTTGACGCGCTCGGCGCCGCACTCCTCGGGCACATCCGGCCCGGCAGCCTGGTACTGATGGATGAAATCGGTTTTTTGGAGCGGGACGCCGCCGGCTTTTCCGCGCTGGTGCGCGCACTGCTCGACCGGACGGACGTCCATATCCTGGGCGTGTGCCGCGCGGACAAGGACACGCCGCTGCTCTGCTACCTGCGCGGCCACGCAAACGTGGCGCTGTACGCAGTCACGCCAGCGACGCGCGACGCCGCGCTCGCGCGGGCGCGCGCCTTTCTCCGGCAGCTCTGACGCGCCTTCGGGCGGCTCAGCCGACGATCTTGCCCGTGACGCTCGCGCCGATGCGGTTGGCGCCCGCCGCCAGCATGCGCTCGGCGTCCTCGCGGGTGCGGATGCCGCCAGACGCCTTCACGCCCATGTCCGGGCCTACGGCCTCGCGCATCAGGCGCACGTCCGCTTCCGTCGCCCCGCCGGTGGAAAACCCGGTCGACGTCTTGACAAACCCGGCGCCTGCCGCTTTGGCGGCCTCGCACGCGCGGCGCTTCTGCGCGTCCGTGAGCAGGCACGTCTCCAGGATGACCTTCACGGTCGCCTGCCCGGCCGCCTGCACGACGGCCGCGATGTCCGCCTCGACCGCGTCCCACTCGCCCCCGCGGGCCAGCCCGACGTTGAGCACCATGTCCACCTCCTGCGCGCCGGCGGCGACCGCCTCGCGCGCCTCAAACGCCTTGGCCGCAGAGCTCATCGCCCCCAGCGGAAACCCGACCACACAGCACGTCTTGACGCCGCTGCCTGCAAGCGCTTTTGCAACGACGGGCACCCAGAACGCATTGACGCATACGCTCGCGGTATGATAGGTCTTGGCCTCCTCACATACGCGCAGAATGTCCGCGCGCGTGGCGTCCGCCTTGAGCAGGGTGTGGTCGATCTTGGCTGCCAGTTCGTAATCCATCGTGTGTCAAACCTCTCTTGTCTCTTCGTCGTCGCACGGGCAGGCCGCAGGCCCTGCCGTACAACCGTGCTCTATTATACCGGATCGCCGAAAAAAAGTCCACCCGGGCAGGGCGGACAGAAAGCGAGCGGCGGCGCAGCGAATATCGCCGCGCCGCCGCGCTCGATAGCATTTTCGGTTGTCCGGCCGTCCGCTCAGAAGTAGCGGCGCAGCAGGCCCTCAAAGCCCTTGCCGTGGCGGGCTTCGTCGCGCGCCATCTCGTGCACGGTGTCGTGAATGGCGTCCAGGTTCTGCTGCTTGGCCAGTTTGGCCAGCTCCGTCTTGCCGAGGCACGCGCCAAACTCAGCCTCTGCGCGCAGCTCCAGGTTCTTCTTGGTGGACGTGGTCACCACCTCGCCGAGCAGCTCGGCAAACTTGGCGGCGTGCTCCGCCTCTTCCAGCGCATAGCGCTTGAACGCCTCGGCCACCTCGGGGTAGCCCTCGCGCTCCGCCACGCGGCTCATGGCCAGATACATGCCCACTTCGCTGCACTCGCCCTCGAAGTTGGCGCGCAGGCCGGCCAGGATCTCCGGGTCACAGCCGGCGGCCACGCCGACGACATGCTCCGCGGCATAGGTCTTTTCCTCGTTCACGACCTCGACAAACTTGCTGCCGGGCGCCTTGCACTGGGGGCAAAACTCGGGCGGGGTATCGCCCTCATAGATGTAACCGCAGACGGGACAACGAAACTTCTTCATAGGTACATCCTCCTTTTATTCTGTCTTTTCGTGGGTTATTATAGCGCCAAAATGGGTTTTTTTCAAGGAAAACTGTACAAATTAGCGGGATGTTGCTATACTAAAATACCGAATTCTGTCCGGCTTTGGACAAGATGGGAGAACGACATGAAAAAACGACTTCTCTGCATGCTGCTGGCGGCGGCGCTGTCTCTCGCGCTGCCTGCCGCCGCGCTTGCCGAATACGATTACAGCACCGTTCCCACCCCCAAGATGATCGTGACCGACGGGAACGACCCCAGCCAGGTGTTCTATGAGCGCGCCGCGGACGAGCGCGCCTACCCGGCCAGCACCACGAAGATTATGACGTGCATCCTGACGCTTGAAAGCGGCGAAGATCTGGACACGCAGGTCACCGTGGGCGAAGAGGTCAAGAAGGGCTTTACCGAGCACAGCTCGCTCATGAGGCTGGAGATCGGCGAGACGGTCAGCCTGCGCGACCTGCTCTACGGGCTCATGCTCGTCTCAGGCAACGACGCGGCGGCCGCCATCGCCGTCCACCTGGCCGGCTCCATCGAGGCGTTCGCCGACCGCATGAACAGCAAGGCCGCCGAGCTCGGCATGACCAGCACCCATTTTGTGAACCCCCATGGCGTACACAACGACGACCACTACACCACCGCGCGCGACATGGCGCGGCTCACCGCCTACGCGCTGAAGAACGAGCAGTTCCGCAGCATCGTCTCCACGGGCTCCTACACGGTTGACGCGTCCAACCTGCGCGCCACGCCCCTGACGCTTGAAAACACCAACAAGCTCATCCACACGCTCGCGACCGACACGGAGAGCTGCCTGTACGAATACGCCATCGGCGTCAAGACCGGCGACACGGCCATGGCCGGCAAGTGCCTCGTCGCCGCCGCCGAAAAGGACGGTGCGACCGTCATCATCGTGCTCTTTGGCGACGCCAACGACGCGCAGTATACCCGCTTCCACGCAGCAGCCGGCATCTTTGAAAGCGTCTTTGCCGAAAAATACACCGGGCTGAGCGGCGCAGACCTGCAGCTCCAGACGGAATTTGCCGTGTCCATTGCCGGCGCGCGCCCGGAGGACCTGAACGCCGACGGGCAGTATGTGCTGACCGCCGACGTGAGCCAGCTCCAGATCCGCGCACTGCCGGCCGTGGCCGCGCAGTACAAGGCCAACGCCGGCAACATCGTGGCCGAAGTGGAGTGGCGCGACGCGCTGTCCGCGCCGATCAGCGCGGGCGAGACGCTGGGCACCGTCCGCTATATGCTCAACGGCGAGTGCATCTACTCCATCCCGCTCACGACCACCAGCGACATCCTGGAAGCCGCCATCGTGCAGCCGGACGCGACGGACGGCCCCGGCAACACCGGCGACAGTTCCCTTCTCACGCCGCCCTCCCAGGACGGCGCGCCCGCGGGGCAGAACGGGCCCGGCTTCCTCGTGTACCTGCTGATCGCGCTCGTCGCGCTGCTCGTCATCCTCATCGTCGCGCTGGCCATCGTCCGCGCGCGCAGGCGTGCCGCCGCGCGCCGCAGGCGGCAGCGCCGGCTCGAGCAGCAGCGCCGCATGCAGGCGCAGCAGCACGGTGGCCAGTATCCGCCGCGGCAGCGGCGGTAAGCGCCGCACGGCAGCCAAACACCCCGCCCGGCCCCGCCGCCGGGCGCAACAGGGGGCCGGCAGATACTGCCGGCCCCCTCTCTCTTTGCCGCGCCGCCGCACAAGTCGGCTGCGCGTCAAAAAGATCTCGCATTCATGGTTCTAAAATATATTGCCTATTATCCTCCATCGTCGCAATGTTCTCAACATATATGGAACGTATGACCAACTCGTCCTGTTGCTCACCCGGATCATCATCTCCGACAAAATATGATTCGGTCGAAGGTTCCATACGAAATGCAACGATCTGCGCTTCATCGGTCAAATAACATGCGTAATACAATCCTGAACCGCGCTCGCCATGCGGCGCGCCATATCTTTCACACAGCTCGGCATATGTTTGCGGAACATGCTCGCGATCAAATGCGATCGGGTCAACTCCTTTGGTATCAAGCAAATCTCCCGTTTCGGAATAGACGGCAATTGCGTCGATTGTTCCCTCCAGGCCGCACACAAGGACAAGATAATCATCTCCCATTCTCATGCGGTACAAATTGTCCGCATTGTTGGTGGTAATCGCCTCCCCGCCTTGCTCCGTTATGTATCGTATCATTTCAATTTTGGTGAGCGCGCCGAGCGGCAGCTGCGCATATGCGTTCTCTGCCTGCGCGTCATTCTGGCCGCGGCTGCAGCCGGTCAAGCCTGCCATGGCCACGACCAATCCTGTGAGCACAACCATGATTGCCGGTATGACTCGCAGGCCGCGCCCGTTTGCAAAAGCCGCTTCATACATGCCCTTTCGCCATCCATTGCCTCGCTTTCCGTTGCTTCGTCAAATAAAATCGATGGTATAGTCTCCCTCGTGCATACGCGGGGCGCACCGTTCATACCGCTCCTGCAGCATCTGCTTGATGTCGTACGGGTGCCGGTAGTCCCGGTCCCAGATCGTGTCGCTACAATCCGGCGTCAGCTTCAGCCGCCGCTTGATCAGTTTCAGGTTTTCCTCATACGCCAGATGCAGCCGCTCCTCTATCGCCGCCTCGTCCCGGTTCTTCAGCAGCAGGTATTCCTCCCGTTTGTTCTCCTTCGCCTCGATCACGCGCTCCATCCCCTCGTAGTCGTCCCAACCAAGCACGCCCGGCGTCGGACGGGAAACGGAATATCCGCTTCCTTCTCGCAGCGTTCTATGCCACAGTTCCTCATACATCCGGAAAAAGCAAAACTCGTTGAATACGATATTCACCGGCCCTCCCCGCAGTTCATAATTCTCTACCGTCGGCGGCCTCCATTCGCCCCCGGAGACCTGTCGATAGCAATCGTACTGTCTATACCGCACAAATATCCACCACTGCAACTCCTTCACCGCGTCCCGCACGTTGGTGATCCTGCGCAGCGTCGGTTCTACCACCCGGTCAAATATTTCCTTCACTACCTGCAATTCCTCCGGAACAAAAAAACCGTACATGGCTACAAAGTTACCACGGTGCACGTGCCGCGAATCCGGTCCATGCCTCCAGTGCTGCATCTCGAATAACATATCGTCTGCACTCAGCACATACGGCAAGGGGTTCGCCCCAATCGTCTCCGTCATAAAATAGTCCAAATGCTGCGCGAAAGTCGGTTGAATGCCAAGCAGCATACTGAAAAATCCTTTATATGGCACCAGCCCGAACGACAGCAGCACCTCGTCGCGGATCAGCTTGTACCATCGGTTGTACTTGAACGTCGTGAACCCCAGCGCCGCCATCCGCTCGCCGAAGGTCTCCTGCGCATATGCATCGACAATCTCTTTGGCGGTTTTCCGCTTCCGCTTGTACTTTTGCTCCCGCTTGTCCGTCTCCATCCGCTCTACCATTTCCAGACCTGGCAACAGCGGCAGCTTGAGATGCTCCGCCAGCTCGTCAATCTGCCGCATCACATCCGCCCGCGCGACCGTCATCAGCCGCTCCAGCTTTGCGCCGCCCGCATCTTCGATGCCGAATGCCGCCGTGATCAGACCCATGTTCTGCGGCGTTTGAGAAACCTCTTCGTCCAGCGACACCGCCCCCGACGCCACGTCGTTTCCGTCCCGGAACAACGTCAATCCCACCATATCCTCGTCATAGCAGTAAAAAACCAAAATGTCGCTGCCAATTTCACGCGAAAGAGAAATCGCGTCCTGAATCAGCGCACCGGAATTTTCCCAGCTCAGGTCATACAGGCTGACCCGCCCATCCCGTTCCAGGCGGTACGGGTTTGCCGCCTGCTGCTCCTGCGTCAGCGTTCCCATCATGTGCAGACTTCCGATCGTCAGTCCCATGTTCCCTCTGCTCCTTTCTACCCAATTTATGTCGTTTCGCCGCCCCGCGGCCCTGTCCCGTGGAAAGCCGTCCAAACCGAACGCCCATTCTGCGCTTTCCGTTGCTTCGTCAAATAAAATCGATGGTATAGTCTCCCTCGTGCATACGCGGGGCGCACCGTTCATACCGCTCCTGCAGCATCTGCTTGATGTCGTACGGGTGCCGGTAGTCCCGGTCCCAGATCGTGTCGCTACAATCCGGCGTCAGCTTCAGCCGCCGCTTGATCAGTTTCAGGTTTTCCTCATACGCCAGATGCAGCCGCTCCTCTATCGCCGCCTCGTCCCGGTTCTTCAGCAGCAGGTATTCCTCCCGTTTGTTCTCCTTCGCCTCGATCACGCGCTCCATCCCCTCGTAGTCGTCCCAGCCAAGCACGCCCGGCGTCGGGCGGGAAACGGAATATCCGCTTCCGTCTCGCAGCACCTTATGCCACAGTTCCTCATACATCCGGAAAAAGCAATACTGGTTGAATATGATGTGCACCTGCTCTCCCCGCGGTTCATAGTTCTCTACCGTCGGCGGCCTCCATTCACCCCCCGGTGACTGTTGAGAACAATCGTACCGTCTGTACCGAGCAAACCTCCACCACTGCAGCTCCATCACCGCGTCCCGCACGTTGGTGATCCTGCGCAGCGTCGGTTCTACCACCTGGCCGAATATCTCCTCCACCGTATACCTGGTCCATTTGGTTAGGTGGAGATCGTCGCAAGAAAAAATATAATGAACCGAACGCGAATCATGACGCCAGTTCTGCATTTCATTGGGCGTATCTTGAACTCTCATGACATACGGCAAACTCTCCAGTTTTTCGGTCATAAACGAGTCCAGATATGGCACGAAGGTTGGCTGAATGCCGATCAGCATGTCAAATGATCCTTTATATGGCACCAGCCCGAACGACAGCAGCACCTCGTCGCGGATCAGCTTATACCATCGATGATATTTGAACGTCGTGAACCCCAGCGCCGCCATCCGCTCGCCCAGGATTTTCTGCGCCTCTGCATCCAGTCTCTTCGCAGCGGTCGGGTACTTTTGCCTCCACTCCCGTTTGTCCGCCTCCATCTGCTCTGCCAGCGCCGCATCCGGCAGCAGCGGCAGCTTGAGATACGCCGCCAGTTCGCCGATCTGCTGCATCACATCCGCCCGCGCGTCCGTCATCAGCCGCTCCAGTGTCGCGCCGCCCGCGTCTTCTACGCCGAACGCCTCCGCGATCAGGCCCATGTTCTGCGGCGGTTGAGCGAGCCTTTCATCCAGCGACGATGCGCCGCCAGCCACCGCTTTGCCACCCCGGTAGAGCACCAAGGCCACCGCGTCTTCATTGTAGCAGTAAAAGACCAGCATGTCTTTGCCGGTTTTGCATGAAAACTTTGCTGCGTCCCAGAGAAGAACATTCCAGATATCCCAACCGCTGTTGTCATACAGACTGACCCGCCCATCCCGTTCCAGACGGTACGGGTTTGCCGCCTGCTGCTCCTGTGTCAGCGTTCCCATCATGTGCAGACTTCCGATCGTCAGCCTCATGTTTCCCTGCTCTTTTCCCCCCACACGCTCCGCCACCTGCTTTTCCTGCGCCCCTGCATCCAGTCTCTGCGCAGCGGCCGGACGCTTTCGCTCCTGCTCGCCGTTCTCCATCTGCTCTGCCAGCGCCGCGTCCGGCAGCAGCGGCAGCTTGAGATACGCCGCCAGTTCGTCAATCTGCTGCATCGTATCCATCGCGACATCCGTCATCAGCCGCTCCAGCTCTGCGCCGCCCGCATCTTCTGCGCCGAATGCCGCCGCGATCAACCCCATGTTCTTCGGCGGTTGAAACAGCCCTTCGTCCAGTGACGATACCCCCTCTGCCACCGTTTTGCCGTTCCGATAGAGCGCCAGCGCCACCGCGTCTTCATCGAAGCAGTAAAAGGCCAGCACGTCTTTGCCCGTCTCTCTTGAAAGCGTTTCTGCATCCGCATACAGGGCAAGCGGGTTGTCCCAGCCGTTTTCATACAGGCTGACCCGCCCATCCCGTTCCAGACGGTACGGGTTTGCCGCCTGCTGCTCCTGCGTCAGCGTTCCCATCATGTGCAGACTTCCGATCGTCAGTCCCATGTTCCTCCGCTCCTTTCTACCCAATTTATGTCGTTTCGCCGCCCCGCGGCCCTGTCCCGCAAAAAGCCGTCAAAACCGAACGCGCCCGCCCGGGGCCGGCCGTCACCCGGGCAGCGCTTTGCCCCGGCGCCTGCCGCCGAGCAGGAACAGCGCCACTGCGGCGAACACCAGCGCAAACATGACCGCGTCCGTGCCGGTAAACGGCTCGCGATACACCAGCACGCCCAGCAGCAGCTGCAGCGTGGGATTGAGATACAGCAGCATGCCGGAAAGCGAAACGGGCAGCTGATGCACGCCCGCAGCGAAAAACAGCAGCGGCACGGACGTGGCCACGCCGGTGAGCAACAGCAGCGCCAGTTCCCCATCCGGCACCGCGCCCGAAAAGAGATAGCCGCCGTCCCGCTCCATCCAGGCCACAAACAACAGCGCCGGCGGCGTCATGCACAGCGTCTCCACCGTCAGCGACACGATGCTGTCCACGGCCAGCTGCTTTTTGATGGCCCCATAGATGGAAAATGTCGCGCCGATGCCCAGCGCCAGCAGCGGCGGCCGGCCGGACTCCACCACCGGCACGAGTACCCCCAGCAGCGCAAGCCCCACCGCCGCCCACTGCTCCCGGGCCAGCCGCTCGCCAAACGCCAGCCGCCCGATCAGGATGGACAACAGCGGGCTGATGTAAAACGCAAGGCTCCCATCGAGGATGTGGTTGCTGCTCACGGCATAGATGTACATCCACCAGTTGGCCGTGATGACCACGCCGCAAACCGCAAGGCGCAGGCACACGCGGCGATCCCGCAGCACCGCCCGCAGCGCGTCAAAGCGCCGCGTCACCCCCACGAGCAGCAGGCAGAAAACCATGGACATCACGATGCGCACCGCCAGCAGGTACACCGCGTCCAGCGTGTGGAACTGCTTCCAGAACATGGGCAGCAGCCCCCACAGGCCATACCCTACCAATACAGAGCCGATCGCGCGCTTCACCCCACGCCCTCCTTTTTGCAAAACACCCGGCGAGCCTTTCGGCCCGCCGGGCGTACCCTTTCCTTGTTCAGACCGTGCCGTCTCCGTCGCCGGCTCCACCGGACAGCTCCTTCACCCAGCAGCGGCGCCGCTTGTGCTGTTCCACCGGGAAAAACTTCCACTGGGACTGCACCTTGGTGTTGTACTCCAGCTGCGGCCCCGTCTCTGCAAAGCGGAACCCGGAGGCGATCACCTTGTGCATCATGTCGCCCATGATGGCGGCGTTGATGCCGCAGCCCTGCAACTCCGGCTTGACCGCCACGAGCAGCATGTCGAGCTGCTCGTTTTTGCGGCTCTTGAGCGCCCTGAGCAGCGGGATCCAGCCGAACGGGAACAGCCGGCCGCCATTCTTCTGCTGCGCCCGGTCGAGCGACGGGCAGCAGATGCCGAACGCCACGAGTTCGTCCTTGTCGTTGTACACAAACGAGGTGGTGCGTCCCTGTACCATGGGCAGAAACTCCCGCACATACTTCTCCACCTGTTTGGGCGTGAGCGCCACGACGCCGAACAGCGCCAGGTACGTCTCGTTATAGAGCTTGAACACATCCTCTACCAGGCGCGACAGCGGGCGGTCGAGATGGTCGAGATCGATCGTGTGGAGATGATAGCGCTTGCGGATCATGTCCGCCATGCGGTCGATGCGCTCCACCGGCTTGTCCGGAATGGTGACGCGGTATTCGAGCCAGTCGACTTCCTTGACGTAGCCGCGGCGCTCCATCTGCGTGACATAATACGGATGGTTGTAATAGGTGTAAAACAGGCTGGGCTTGTCAAACCCATGGATGAGCATGCCCTCCCGGTCCATGTCGGAAAACCCGAGCGGGCCGTGGACGGCCACGCAGCCGAGTTCCCGCGCATACGCCTCCGCCGCGTCGAACAGCGCGTCGACCACCTCGTCGTCGTCGATAAAATCGATGTGAGAGATGTTCATATATTCCTTTTGGAACTTCGCATTGGCGCGCCGGTTGAGAATGCAGGCGATGCGCCCCACGATCTCTTTCCCACGGTAGGCCAGAAAGCACTTGGCCTCGCAATATTCAAACGCGGGGTTCTTGTCGCGCATCATGTCCGCCACCTGGCTGTCGAGCATGTCCGGCACATAATATGGATTGCCGCGGTACAGGCGGTTGGGAAACTCCATGAACCGGACGATGTCCCTGCGCCGCACCGCTTCCCTGATTGTTACCATAACGGTGATACTCCCCTTTCCTCTGATCCCAGGTTCAGTATACCACACACAGCCGCAAATGCAAGCGCGCCGGAAAAGCAGCGGGGGCGCCCCACAGGCTCCCCCTCCATACTGCACATGCCCGTGCGCGCCATCCTCAGGCAGACTGTCGCGCCAGCTCCTCCTTTTCCAGCACGGTATAGGCGACCTTGCCCACGAGCGTCTTGGGCAGCGAGTCGCGCACCTCGATCTCGTACGGCATCGCATATTTGGCGATGTGCCGGCGGCAGTGCTCCCAGATCGACTCCATGAGCTCCGGCGTCTCCTGCAGCCCGGGCCGGAGCACGATGAACGCCTTGACCTTCTGCATCTTGTAGCTGTCGCGCACGCCGATGACGCAGCTCATCTGCACGGCCTCGTGCGCATCGAGGATATTCTCCAGCTGCGAGGGGTACACGTTGTAGCCGCTCGTCACGATCATGCGCTTGATGCGCTGGCGGAAATACACGAACCCATCCTCGTCCATGAGCCCCAGGTCGCCCGTGTGCACCCAGGTACGGCCGTCCGCATGCACCTGCATGGTGTGGGCCGTCTCTTCCGGCTGGTTGACATAGCCCATCATCATCGACGGGCCGGTCAGGCAGATCTCGCCCTCCTCGCCATACGGCACCTCGTCGGTCGTGCCGACCTTGACGATCTTGTAATACGTGTCCGGAAACGGCAGGCCGATGCTGCCCTCGCGGTACATGTCGTACGGCGTCAGGCAGCTCGCGGTCACGCACTCCGTCGTGCCGTATCCCTCGCGCACCTGCACGGTCGCGCCGTGCTGCTTGAGGAACAGGTCGAACTTCTTCTTGAGCTCGATCGAGAGCGAATCGCCGCCGGAGAACACGCCCTTCAGGCAGGAGAGGTTGACGCCGTCCATATACGGGTTGCGCGTGATGCCCTCAAAGAGCGTGGGCACGCCGGCGATATAGTTCGGCTTCTCCTTCTTGAGCAGCTTTGCGTAGCTTTCGACCGAGACGCGCGGCACCAGGATGCACGTGCCCCCCGCGATGAGCATCGTGTGGATGCAGACGCCCAGGCCAAACCCGTGGAACACGGGCATGGCCGCCAGCATGCTCTGCCCCGGCTCAAACGTCGTCGCCATCGCAATGGTCTGCAACCCCAGCGCGTTGAAGTTGAGATTGGAGAGCAGGATGCCCTTCGTCACGCCCGTGGTGCCGCCGGAGAAGAGGATCACCGCCGGCTCCTCCGCGTCCCGTTTGATGAGGTACGGCTGCTCGTACACGTCGCCCTGCTGCAAAAACGCGCGCCACTTCATGGCCGGCGCAACGATCTGCGGCACGTGGAGCTTGCGCCCCTGCGTGAGCCAGTAACCGGCGCGCAGCACCGGCGACAGCGCGTCGCCCACGTTCGCCACGATCAGCCGGTCGAGCGGCTGCTCGCGCATCACGTCCTGGAATTTACCGTAAAACTGGTCCAGCGTGACGGCGACCTTCGAGCCCGAGTCGCGCAGGAAAAACGCGATCTCGCCCACGCTCGAAAGCGGATGGATCATCGTGGCCACCGCGCCGATGAGGTTCAGGCCGTAAAAGCACAGCACCGCCTGCGGGCAGTTGGGCAGGCAAATGGTTACGCGGTCGTCCTTTTGCACGCCCGCCGCCGCAAACGCACGCGCGACGCGGTGCGCCTGCTCCACGAGCTCCCGGTAGGTGGTCTTGACGCCCTGGAACGTATACGCCGTCTGCTGCGGGTACTTTTCGGCCACGGCGGTCACTGCGTCCATCATGGAGCCGGTGGGGTATTCGAGGTGCGCCGGCACCTTGCCGTAAAAGCGCAGCCAGGGCGCCTTCGGTTCCGGGCGGTTTTCAATGGGACTGTTCATAATCTACCTCCGTGCCTGCGGGCAGCTCCAGCAGCTCCGGATGCTGCAGCAGGTACTTGAGCAACCGGACCGTTTTGGAGTAGTAGTAGCCGTCGGCAATGCGCTCGTCGAGCGTCAGCCCGAGATCGAGCACCGGCCGGATGCTGTCGTTTCCCTCCGCGTCGACCACGTGCGCCATGTGCTTTTCGCCGATGACGGCGAAAAACGACGTCGTCCCCCAGTTGGTCAGATGGTGATACCCGGCGTTGAGCTTGATCGAACCCAGGTTGGAGATGAAGATCGACGCATAGTTCGGGTCGGTCTTGACGAGAAACTCCGGCACGCGGCCGTAATAATCCAGCGTGTGCAGCAGGTGGATGACGATGGTCAGCAGCCAGCGCGGGAGCTTGAGCAGCATATCCATGCCGTCGGTGGAATTGTCCGTCTTGCCGCCGCGAAACTCCGTGATCTCCTTCATGATCGCCTCGTGCAGCGTGTCGATCGTCGTGTTCCCGTCGCAATACTGGAAGGCCAGCGCCTCGTGCGACTCGTCGTTGAACTGCTTTTTGACCACGAACGAGAGCGTCAGCACCTTGCGCTGGTACATGCGGCTGCCCTGGATGAAGCGGTTCATCTTCGGCCGGAGCACGAAACACTTCACCGCCGCCGCGGCGATGACGTGGAAAATCGTGTACCGGTACTGCGGCTGCCCGGCGTTTTTCTTTTCCAGATAGGCCAGGATGTTCGTCAGGTCGATCTGTTCTTCAATGAAAGCCTCGTTGTCCGCGCGGTTGGGGAACAGGTACGGCGTAAACCCGTGCAGCGCGTCGAGATCGCGCAGCCATACGCCGTCCCGCCGGTCGCCCCGGCGGCGCTTGGGTTTTTTCTCCATGTGTTCCATACGGTCGTCCATTCCTATTCATATAAAAGTATGATATCGCGCCATCATAACATCAGGCGCTATGATAGCGATATTACTATATCGGAAACACCCCAAAAAGTCAAACTTTTGTCACAATTGGCGGCATTTGCACTACACATTGCCGGGTCCGTGCGGCCATGGTACAATATATGCGGAGGTGACGGTATGGAATCCGCACACGCGGCGCTTTGCTCCCACTGCGGCGCCACGCTGCCGGCAGGCGCTTTCTTTTGCGGCCGGTGCGGCGCCGGGCAGCCCGGCACGGCTGCCGAGCGATACGACATCTTTCCCTATGACGCCGCCTACGCGCGGCAGCGGGGCGCCTGCGTCACGTTCGGGCGGTTGCTCGGCCGCGGGCTGGCCTATGTGCTTTGCCCGCTGGTGCTCCTGTTCTTTGGCGACGGGTGGATGCTCGCCGGCCTGCTGCTGTCGTTTGCCGGCGTGGCGGCGCTCGTCGTGGACACCTGCCTGTCCCGCCGGTACTTTCTCGCGCGGCAATCCGCCGTCGTGCGCGAGCGCGGGTCCGACACGCTGTACTATGTGACGCTGACCGGCGACACCGACGTGGGCTTTGACGCCGCCACGCGCGCCGCCGCCGCGGCCCACAACCTCGAAAACGCCAGGCGGCAGGGCCGGCTGGCGCGGATCGGCGCCGTGATCGTGTCCGAAGTGGAGCGCTACCGGCGCGGCGAAAACCGATACAACATATGGACCGGCGGCGACGTGCGCGTGACGGAGCTGCGCCGGCCGTTCGCGCTCCGCACCGCCCGGCGCTGCACGCTATACGCATACGAGACGGCGGACGGGCGGCAGCGGCGGTTCCGGCTGCCGGCCTGCTTCCCCGGCCTGGCGGAAGACGGCGCGTCAACCGTGCCGCCCGCGCCCGCGGCAGGCGCGTCCGCCCCCGCGGGGAC
>OLGD01001590.1_pt1 | contig 32345 bp, 20 predicted proteins | sample 1605311 | NCBI WGS metagenome assembly OLGD01 (sample SAMEA3888917, study PRJEB22519) | human gut metagenome | biome: human gut; feature: human-associated habitat; material: faeces | place: Denmark | collected 2010
AAGCTCAAACAGGAGGACAAAAATGACAATTTCAAAGATGTATGGGACGGCAGTGTATTTGTGTGATATTTTACAAGATTGTTTTCTGGAATTTATGATGAAATCGCGATAGATCTATTTGGAATCTGTTTTCTGTCAAAGTTTGAATTGGAATGTTTTATTACTTATTGCAATTTCTTCGGCGGGTGTACGTGACACAGGGCCGTGTCTGCGGTTGAAAAACGTGATCGCATTACATCGGCGCAAACACGCCGCTCCCCGCCCCCTGCCGCGGGAACCGCGAGGACGGAATTTCTGAAAAAAATTCAATCTTCCGCTTGCAGAAACGGGGAATTTCACATATAATTATGAGTGTGCACTTCGTTTCACTGCATGGGGGGATGCCGGATGAAAGTGAAATTCCGTTGTACCGATTGCCGTCAGAAGTACAGTTTCAACGCCGAGCCCGGCGAAGAGATCCATTTTCGCTGCCGCCAGTGTGGCGCAGTGCAAACCGTCATCGTTCCGGAGGCGCCGGAGGAACCGGAGACAGCTCCGCTCCCGCCGTCGGAACCGGCCGTGCTCCCGCCGCCGTCGGGACCGCAGGGTCCGCAGGCGGTGCGCCCGGGAGGAGCCGTTCCAACGCTCCGCCTCCCGCCGCGGTCCAGACCGCCGGAACCGACCGCTGTACCGGAACCGACCGCTGTACCGGAACCTGTCGCACCGGAACCGGAACTGCCGTTTCCGAAATCCGGATTCGTTCCGCCGCCGCCGCCGTTTCCGAAATCCGGATTCGTTCCGCCGCCACCGACAGTTCGGCCGCCGGATCCGGAAGAGGAGGAACCCGAAATGCCGGAACCGGCCATTCCGACGGTCAAGTACGACTTCGACCGGAGCCGTGACTTCAACCCGCACACCGGGGAGATCGTGCGCAAGTCGATCAAATGGACCTTCCGGGCGGTGCTGTTGCTCCTGCTCCTCTGGGGCGGTTGGTTTGTCTACGGGCGTTACTTCGACCCCGCCGGGCGGATTGCCTGGAAGAAGGAGATCCCGCTGGCCACCTTCCACCTCATCGAAAACCGAGACGGGAAACTCACCTTCCTCGCCGGCGGTACCGTATGGGAGGTGAACAGCGCCGACGGCACCGCCGTCAAGCGCTCCGAAACCCCGCAGCTCAACTGGTACCAGGAGAAGGGTTCCATGTGGCCGGTTGGAAAGAGCGCCGCCCTCTTCGGCCGTGAAAACAAACTCGCCCGGTTCGACTTTTCCGGAAAGCTCACCTGGGAGAAGACGTTTGAAGCCGAAATCTCCGACCTCTCCGTCGGCGATCGGGCGGTCCTGGTCGTCACCGTCAAATCGCAGCTCCGCCCCAATCCGCGCAACCAGTTCGACTACGAATACATCCGGACCCGGCGGCTGCTCAACCTCGCCGACGGCGCCGTCCTGCAGGAGAAAACGGCGAAACCCGAAGAGCTCTTCTTCCAGGAGTTCCTGCTCGGCACCCGGCTGTTCCGCATCGAGCCCGCCGGAAAAGCGGGGGAGGAGAAAGGGATTCGCATGACCGCGATGGATCCGCTCTCCGGCAAAGAGGCGTGGCGCCTCACCACCGCCGACCGGTTCACCTGGGGACCGGTTCAGGCCGGTGAACTGCTGCTCTTCAAACTCCGGGAGACGCTCCATGCGCTTCGCGCTTCCGACGGCGCGAAACGGTGGAGCATGAAAAAAATCGGTGATTTCTGCGGCTTCGTACCCGGCCGGGAGTGGAAGGAGGGCTATTTCTCCGATGCCGAATCGCTCTGCCGCGTGGATCTTGTCGCCGGACGCGAAGTGTGGCGAAAACCTTTGGCCGGACGGGCACTCACCGGCATCACCGCCGACCGCGTCTATCTCGAAGGTGCCACCGAAGAGGTGGAGGAACCTGCCGGGGAGAAGGAGCGCAAACTCCCGAACGCCTATGAGAAACTTGCGAAGGAGGATGTGGTTATCCGCCAGATTCTGCAGGCGCCGCGCCGTCCTTCGGTGCGGGTCAAGCGCACTCTTGCCTGCCTCGATGCCGCCTCCGGAGAAGAGCTGTGGCGGAAGCCGGAAATTCAGGGAGAGCTCATCGCCGACAACGATCGTGCGCTGATCTACTGGGATTCCGCCTCCAGCGGAATGCTTTCGATGGTCAACCAGAGCAATGTGGGATATACGATGCTCGAACAGCTCTCCCTCTCCTCGGGCAGCCGCCGTTATCTGCGAAAGGATGAGATTGCCGTTTCCGAACCCAGAATCCTCTGCGGCGACAAGTTGCTGGCCTCCTATTACGACCGGGCGAGCGGACCGGATTCCCCGAAGATCGGAATCGTCGCCTTCCTGCTCAAGGATTGAGGCGATGGAGGAGTTCGCGGAACGGTACCCTCTGGAACGGGAAGAGATCCGGGCGGCGGCGGAAAACCGGGCGGCGGAGATCGTATCCGGATTGCTTTCGCGCGACAACCCCTTCCTCTGCTGCGTGCATCCGGCGGAGGAGGCCGCCGCCTCCTGCCGCCGCTGCGGCCGGCCGCTCTGCTTCCGCTGCTTCTCCGACTCCTATCCGGAACTGCTCTGTCCGGCCTGCCGCACCCGCCAGCATCGCCAGGCGCTGATCCGGGGAGGGTTCCGGGCGCTCCGGCTGCCGGTGCTCTGGGTGATGCTCTGCGTCATCCTCTCCGGGACGGCCTATCTGGCCGGGTTCAACAACCCCTCGCCCGAGGGGATGGTGCGTCGGGATGCCCGGCGGCGCTGGTTTCAACAGGAGGCGCCGCGCCTCTGCCTGATGCGGGCGGCGCGCGAATACCGCCGGGCGGAGAAACTCCGCCGCGACGGCGACACGAAGCGGGCTCTCCGCTGGGCGGCGAACAGTGCCCGTGACTTCTCGGAATCCGCCCGGCTCTGGCATGATGCGCCGATCTATCCGATTCTCCGTTTCGGCGAGGCGAACGCACTGGCCCTCTGCGGAGAGCGGGATGCGGCACAGCGGCTGCTTCAGGCGATCAAGGTGCCGCTGGACCACCCGCTCACCCCCGCGCTCCGCTTCCGCCAGGGAGTGTGGGCGGAGGAGAGCGGCGACAAGCAAGCGGCCAAGGAGTATTTTCGCGCGTCGCTCTCCGCCGCCATACGCCTCAAGCAGAATTCGCTGAACCACTTTCTCGACCACTATCTCACCAATCCGGTCGAAGGAAGCACCTTCTTCTCCGTTCTCTACACCTGCAACGGTTCAATGGTCTACGAGGAGGTGATGCGGGAGCTTCTGCCACGCCGGGAGCTGGATTTCCCGGAACTGGAGATGGAACGCCGCATGAAAGACGCCGCCGACCGTATGGAGGAGGCGGTCGAAAAGCTCCGGAAGAGCCGCCGGGGTGACGGAGAGTTCCGGGTGGAGCGCCCCGACAAGGAGGATTTCATTGTGGAACGGAGGCAGTAAATGTTTGTATTTCTCCCCTTCCGGGCCGACGACGACGAATACTCGTTCGAACGGAAACCGTGGCTGACCTGGAGCATTCTCGCGCTCTGCATCGCAATCTACACGGCAATGACGTATGGACTCTCCGAACAGCAGATCGAACACCTCTATTATGAGTTCGGCTGCGTTCCCTCCGAATTCCACTGGTGGACGATGTTCACCTGCACGCTGCTCCACGGCAGCGTCGGCCATCTGCTCGGAAACATGTTCTTCTTCTTCATCTACGCGCCGATGTGCGAAAAGGCGTTCGGCCACGGCCGCTTTCTGCTGCTCTATCTTCTGGGTGCGGCGGCCAGCATGGGCGGACACCTGCTGATGACGCCCGCCTTCTACCGCGACATCCCCTGTGTCGGCGCCTCGGGGGCGATTTCGGCGGTGCTCGGCGCGTTTCTGGTCACCTTCCCGACGGTCCGGATCAAGTCGGTATTCATCGTGCTGATCTTCTTCCCCCGGCCGGTGATTTTCTCGCTCCCGGCCTGGATCGTGCTGGGATGCTGGTTCCTGATGCAGATCTTTTACAGTTTGAATCTTTTCGGAGGCGCGATCGAGGTCGCATTCTGGGCTCACGTCGCCGGCTTCGCCGCCGGGGCCCTCATCGGCAGCTGCTACCTCTGGAGCGATCGCTGGAAACAGAAGCTCGATATCGCCGACCGCCTCCGTCGTCTCAACAGCGGCATTGCCGTCGATCCGGAAGATCTCCGCTGGCTCAACGCCAACGGCTACATCGATTCGGCGCTGCTCGAAGCGCTGACCACCACCGATGACGAGCTCGCGTTTGTACGGCTCAACACGCAGCTCCGCCTCGGAAGACGGGAACGAAACGACGGCAAGGTCCTCCTCTGCTACTACCGGCTCCTGCGCCGCGTTCAACCCGAAGAGATCAATGGAGACATCCATGCGGCGGCGATGCGTTCGGCGCTTGCTCTTCACGCGGCGGGCATCGCCGGTTACGCCGGATTTCAGGCGCTCGTCCGCCATGACGAAACCGCACCGCTCCCGGGGGTTACCCTGGAAGCGCTCGCGGAAGTTTGTGAATTGACCGACGATCCCGCCGGGGCGGCGGAGCTGCGCCGGTTCGCCGCGGAGCTGGCCTGAACCTCAGGGAATTTTTTCTCCGGAGCCATTCTTGGCAGATCATGCTGATTTTGTTTCAGAAAATCAAGGTTTACGAAGGAAGGTGAGATATAGTATAAACAACGCTTTCCGGAGTGTTCCGAAGCGTGGAACCGGAAAATCATTTGTTCAGAAGGAAACCGGATATGGAGAACCTGTACGCTGCCGATCAGAAGAAGAGTTTCGAAGAGCTGTTCCGCGCCCCGGGGGCGCTCTACCGAGACACTCCATTCTGGGCGTGGAACTGCAAACTGGATCGGGAGCAGATCCGCCGCCAGATCGCCGCATTCCACGAAATGGGCATGGGAGGATTTCACATGCATGCCCGGACGGGGCTGGCCACCGCCTATCTTGAACCGGAGTTCATGGAGATGGTCCGCGAGTGCGTCGATATCGCCAGACGCGATTCGATGCTCGCCTGGCTCTACGACGAGGACCGCTGGCCCTCCGGCGCGGCGGGCGGCATCGTCACACGGGAGCCGAAGTTCCGCTCCCGCTACCTGCTTTTCACCCCGGAACGGCGTTCGGAAGCGCCGGATGCGGCCAATGACGATTCCGGTCTGCTGCTCGGCTGCTATGCGATCCGGTTCGATGCCGACGGCTGTCTGGCCGAATACCGGATGATCGAAGAGACGGAGGAGCCGGTGGAGGGATTCGAAAAGTTCTATCTCTACCGAATGATCCGGGAGAATTGGAGCTGGTTCAATGACGAAACCTACGTCGACACCCTCAATCCGGCCGCGATCCGCCGTTTCGTCGAGGTGACGCATGAGGCGTATGCCAAATGCGTGGGGGATGAATTCGGGCGGACGGTTCCGGCGATCTTCACCGACGAGCCGCAGTTCTTCTTCAAATCGGTGCTGAAGTTTTCCCGGGAGCGGAAGGATGTGATCCTCCCCTATACCGACGACCTTCCGGATACCTATCGGGCTGCGTACGGCGCCGAGTTTCTGCCCACGCTGCCCGAACTGATCTGGGAGCTCCCCGGCGGCGCCTGGTCGCTTGCCCGTTACCGCTACCACGATCACGTGGCCGAGCGGTTCGCTTCCGCCTTCGCCGACACGATCGGCGAGTGGTGCGAAGCGCATAATCTGCGGCTGACCGGTCATATGATGTCGGAGCCGACGCTCGAATCCCAGACCTCGGCGCTGGGTGAGGCGATGCGCAGCTACCGCGCCTTCCAGCTGCCCGGTATCGACATGCTCTGCGACAATATGGAGTTCACCACCGCCAAGCAGGCCCAGAGCGCCTCGCATCAGTACGGGTGCGGCGGGGTGCTGAGCGAACTTTACGGCGTGACCGACTGGGACTGCAATTTTACCGTTTACAAGGGGCAGGGCGACTGGCAGGCGGCGCTCGGCGTCACGGTCCGGGTGCCCCACCTTGCCTGGATGTCGATGGCGGGTGAGGCGAAGCGCGATTATCCCGCTTCGATCGGCTGGCAGTCTCCGTGGTGGAAACAGTACCGGATCATCGCCGATCATTTCGCCCGGGTCGACGCCGCGCTGACCCGGGGCGTCCCCCATGTCCGGGTCGGCGTGATCCATCCGGTCGAATCCTACTGGATGGTTTATGGACCGCAGGATCAGACCGCCGCTCGCCGGCAGCAAATTTCCGAAGGATTCGAAAATACGGTGGCGTGGCTGCTCGACGGTCTGGTCGATTTCGACCTGATCGCGGAATCTCTTCTGCCGTCGCAGTGCCCGGTCCAGCTGGGGCGCCGCTTCATCGTCGGCCGGATGGCCTACGACATGGTCGTGGTTCCTCCGGGGATCACGCTGCGTTCGACGACGCTCGACCGGCTGGAGACCTTTGCCGCCGCCGGCGGGAAGGTGGTGTTCGCCGGCGAGGTGGCGGTCTGTTGCGACGCGGTACTCTCCGACCGCCCGGCGAAGCTGGCGGAACGGTGCCGCCGGATCGGTTTCTCGCGCACCGCGCTGCTCGAAGCGGTCGAGGAGTGTCGCGACATCAAGGTGATCCGGCAGGATGGGTATCCGGCGGAAAAACTGCTCTATCAGATGCGCCGGGACGGGGAGAAACGCATTCTCTTCCTTGCCAATACCGAGCGGGCGGGGGAAATCCGGTCGCTCCGGGTGATGGTCCGGGGGAGCTGGCAGCTGCGTTCCCTCGATACGCAGAGCGGGTCGATCACGCCGGTGGAGGCGCAGCAGGAGAACGGCTGGACTGTGGTGACGTATGATTTTCCGCCGCACGGCCATCTGCTGCTGGAACTTCTCCCCTCCTGCGAGAGCGTCGGGAAGCCGCTGCCGCGAATTGTCTCCGATCCGGAAGAGCTGGAGGCTTCCACCATCGGATTCCTGCGCGGAACGATGCCGGTCACGCTCGACGAACCCAATGTCCTGGTGCTCGATCTGCCCGAATGGCGGCCGGCGGACGAGGAGGCGTGGCGGCCGCGGGAGGAGATCCTCCGGGTCGACAATCAGATTAGGGATCTCTTCAAACTCCCGAGGCGCGGCGGAGCGATTGTACAGCCGTGGGCGCAGACGGTCTCCGGCGACCTGCTGGGGCGGGTGGAGCTTCGGTTCACGGTGGAGGCCGCCTGCGACATCGCGGCCCCGGAACTTGCATTCGAGCCGCCGGAGGAACCCTTCGAGATCGAATGGGACGGGCGCCGAGTGGAGTTTTGCGACAACGGTTTCTGGACGGATGAATGCGTGCGTAAAACCCCGTTTCCGGCGATTGAGGCAGGGAAGCACGAACTGATCTTCCGCTGCGGCTACTCTGCCCGGAGTGGACTGGAACGCTTCTATCTGCTGGGCGACTTCGGTGTCGGGATTCGCGGCGATGAAGCGATTCTGACTGCGCCGGTCCGGGAGCTTCACTGGGGCGACATCGGTCCGCAGGGACTCCCCTTCTACGGTGGGAACGTCACCTACCACGCCACCTTCGACCTGCCGGAGAGCGGGCGTTGCCGGCTGCGGATTCCCGGGAGAAACAGCATTCACGGAGAGCTGTGCGGCAACCTGGTCAGTCGCGAGGTGCCGTTTGCCGGATTCTTCGGTACGTTGATCGGTGTTGCCGTGGACGGCAGAGAGGCCGGCGCAATCGCGTTCGCTCCGTTCGAATGCCCGTTCGGGGAGCTTTCCGCCGGGCGGCATACGGTCGATCTCACCCTCTACGGGCACAGGGCGAACTCGTTCGGCGTAATTCACCTCGCCTTCCGGATTCCGTGGATCGGTCCCCAGGCGTGGCGGACACGGGGAGATCTGTTCAGCTACGAATATCAGCTCCGGCCGCTCGGAATCACAATGGCGCCGCGCATTCTCCGCGGCTGTTGACTCCGGAATTCTTTTTGCGGGGAATCGGTGAATTTTTCCCCGCAAAAAGTTCCCCGACTCCGTTTTTTTTCACAAAAATGTGAAAAAAAACAGGCAAAATCAAGAAAACAAGTTTGAATTTTTCGCCATTGTACTATACCGTATAGAAGTAAAGGCTATCGGGATATATGCCTTGACGGAAAAACTATAAAAAAAGGGGTTCGATAATGGTATTCGTATATGGAGCTTTGATGTTCCTGGCGTTGGCCGGCATGATCGTGTGCAGCAAGAAGCAGAAAACCAATCCGGCCATGCAGCCGATCGCATTCGTGCTCTTCATCGTCGTCGTGATCGGTGCGATCATGTTGCTCAAGGAGATGGAAATCTTCGGCAACAGCAACAGCAGCCTGCTCAGCAATGAGCTGAAGTTCTATTCCTCGCAGGGGTACAAGGTCGGCAAGTTCTTCTCGCAGAACAACGCCGGCAAGAAGGTCCTGTTCGTGGTCGAGCCCGAACTGGTCAACAGCGAAAACATCAAGGGTCTGGTGGAAGCCTTCTCCGAAGGGTACGGCTCCAACAATGTCGTGATCGATACCATCGTTCTGCCGGGCAATCAGGCCGAAGCGCCGATGCCGCTCTACATGATGATGAAGGCGAAGGACTTCGATGCGTTGCTTGAAAAGCACGGCGATGTCCAGATCGTGGTCAACACGATCGGCCTCCCGAACGATCTGCAGAAGATGAAATATTGGAAGGCCGACAAGGCGACCCGCCCCGCGCTCTTCCTGCTCGGCATGCCCTCCGGCCGGATCGACGGTCTCGCCGAAGCGATCGCCAAAGGCGACATCGCCGGTATTGTGACCTCCAATCCGAAGGCCAAGTATGATGTCAAGGCTCCGAGTGATCCGGAGGAGGCCTTCGACATCCGCTACATCCTGGTCAACAAGGACAATGTCGAAGCGAACAAGGCGAATCTGCTGAACTGATCCGCTTTCAGGCCGAATTCTGGCAAGCGCCGTCACTGCTGTGACGGCGCTTTTTTGTACCTTTTTCCCGGAGTTTCTCCGGTTGAAAGCGGCGGCTTTCCCTCTTTTTACTGCTGAATTACACGAATTCGGCTTGTAATCAATCGTATTTTGATGTATATTTTAGAGATTATACCGAGAGACTACACCCAACCCAAAACATATTTCGGAGGATTTCAAAATCATGACGAAACAACTCAACGCGACTCCGACCTGCAACGAAAAGCTGGTCAAGTGGGTCCAGAGCTGGGTCGAGCTGTGCAAGCCCGACGCCGTTTACTGGTGTGACGGTTCCCGCGAAGAATATGACCGTCTCTGCAACGAGCTGGTTGACTCCGGTCTCGCCATTCGCCTGAACCCGGCGAAGCGTCCGAACAGCCTGCTGTTCCGCTCCGATCCGTCCGATGTGGCGCGTGTCGAAGCCCGTACTTTCATCGCTTCCCGGAAGCAGGAGGATGCCGGCCCGACCAACAACTGGATCGATCCGGTCGAACTCAAGAAGACCATGACTGCGCTTTACGACGGCTGCATGAAGGGCCGCACGATGTATGTGATTCCCTTCTCGATGGGCCCGGTCGGTTCGAACATTGCCAAGATCGGCGTCGAACTCACCGATTCCGCGTACGTTGTGATCAATATGGAAATCATGACCCGCGTCGGCACCAAAGTTCTTGAAGTGCTCGGCAAGGACGGCGAATTTGTTCCCTGCGTCCACTCCGTCGGCAAGCCGCTCGGCCCCGGCGAGAGCGACCACGGCATCTGGCCCTGTGCGCCGATGGATAAAAAATACATCGCTCACTTCCCCGAAACCCGCGAGATCTGGTCCTACGGCTCCGGTTACGGCGGCAACGCTCTGCTGGGCAAGAAGTGCCTCGCCCTGCGCATTGCGACGGTGCAGGCCCGCGACGAAGGCTGGATGGCCGAGCATATGCTCATCCTCAAGCTGACCAATCCGAAGGGTGAAGTCAAGTATGTGACCGGCGCGTTCCCGTCTGCCTGCGGAAAGACCAACCTGGCCATGCTGATCCCGACCATTCCGGGCTGGAAGGTCGAGACCGTCGGCGACGACATCGCCTGGATGAAGTTCGACGAAGAGGGCAACCTCCGCGCGATCAATCCGGAAGCCGGTTTCTTCGGCGTCGCGCCCGGCACCAGCATGAAGTCCAACAAGAACGCCATGCTCTCCTGCGCGAAGGATACCATCTTCACCAATGTCGCGCTTACCGATGACGGTGATGTCTGGTGGGAAGGCATCGGGTACGATGCGCCGGAACACCTGATCGACTGGAAGGGCAATGACTGGAAACCCGGCATGGTCGATGCCGACGGCAAGCCGGTCAAGGCGGCTCATCCGAATGCCCGTTTCACCGCCCGCGCCTGCAACTGCCCGGCGATTGCGCCGGAGTGGGAAGATCCCGCCGGCGTGCCGATCGCCGCGTTCCTCTTCGGCGGCCGTCGTCCTTCGACCCTGCCGCTGATCTACCAGGCCAAGAGCTGGGAGCACGGCGTCTTCATCGGTTCGACGGTCGGTTCTGAAGTGACCGCCGCCGCGCTCGACGTCAAGGCCGGCACCGTCCGCCGCGACCCGTTCGCCATGCTGCCCTTCTGCGGTTACAACATGGGCGATTACTTCAAGCACTGGCTGGATATCGGCAAAGCCGGCGCCGCCAAGGGCAAACTCCCGAAGATTTTCTGCGTGAACTGGTTCCGTAAGAACGCCGAAGGCAAGTTCATGTGGCCCGGCTTCGGGGACAACAGCCGTGTTCTCGCCTGGGTCTTTGACCGCTGCGACAATGCCGGAAAATATAAGGACACCCCGATCGGCATCATGCCGACCGAGGACGCCATCGACCTTACCGGCATCGAAGATGAGGTCAGCAAGGCCGATCTGGCCGAACTGCTCAAGGTTGACGTCGAAGGCTGGAAGAACGAGCTGGCGATGATCAAAGAGCACTATAAGAAGTTTGCCGGACACCTGCCGGTCGAACTTTCGCAGCAGCTCGAAGAGCTCGAGGCGCGGCTGAAGTAAGTTCAGCTTTTCTCGATAAAAAGAGTCGTCCCCGGATGATTTGCGATCGTCCGGGGGCGCTTTTTTTTGCGAATGCACTCCCGGCGCCATCCGGAAGTGTGAAGTGCGCCGGGTCTGCCGTGGTTCCGTCTGGCGCGGTGCTGCCGAACAGAGTGCGTATTCCATACCGTCGAGGCCTCCTCTGCATCGGCTTGCGGAAACTTTGAGCTTTGCCGCTCACTACCGTTTCCCCCGATGTCGGGGAGCAAATGCTCTGTGGTCTCTGTATCCCGGGCTGTGTTAGGGATCGTCGCATTGGACGGCGCCCGGAGTCCGTGCCGCCATTTGTGTTTGTGCAGAACTGCAGTGCCGCTTGCCGGCGGCGCGTTCTTTTTTTCCCATTGAGGAGACATAAAAAAAGAGAGCGGTGTATTCACCGCTCTCGCTGTCATTTTTCCGTCGAGGCTCAGTTGTCGGAATTCTTGCCCTCCGCACGCTCGACATGGGCCAGGTCCACCACCGAAACATGACCGGATACCCGGCCGTCGTCCAGCGGATTCTCGACTCGTGCGGCAAGATCATGGAAGAGCCGCTTGAGGTCGACAACGCCGCCCCAGAAGAACCAGACCGTCGAGACCACCCCCACGATGACACCCAGAATGATCGTGTTGAAGTAGAAGTAGATGCTCCACCACTCCGGCGGCCACGGCCAGAATACGTTCCAGATAATCACGAAGACGAACGCAATGATGAACTGGTAGACGATCGTGTAGCCGAATACCGACCAGGCGATCACCTTGTCGCCGGTGGTGTATTCATCCGTGATGCCGATCAGTTTGGAGAACGCATTCCGCCAGGTCCACGCCTCGTGGTGCTGCTGTTCGCCGTCCAGACTGTACCGGCCGCGATGCAGCATCCGGTCCAGGTTGAAGGGGCGGCGACAGGTGAGGAGCGAACCGACCAGATAGGCCACACAGCCGGTGATCATCGCGATGAAGTAGATTTCATACGAGTTGATCGGGAATTTGACGTCGCTCATCGTCCAGACGATGTAGGGGTGGAACGGCCCGGAAGCGGTGTCCAGAAATTCCGCCACGCTTTCCACATATCCCATCTCATCCAGCCAGGGGTAGATGATATCCGCCCAGTTGCGTTGCAGCAGCAGACCGGAAAGGGAGATTCCCGACCCGAAGAAGAGCGCGCAGAACGCTCCGGTCGTCGTGCCGAACCGGGTGTAGAGTCCTCCGATCATGATCGGCCCGGCCGCTCCCAGCCACAGCGAACACATGATCTGGATGAACATGTTGATATAGTCCAGCTGCGACATGAAGAGCGAAACGAAGACGAAGAAACAGCCGACCGCAATCGTCACGCCGCGCAACCACCAGAGATGTTCCCGCGGGGTGAACGCCTTTTTCCGGAACGGCATGATTACGTCCTGCACAATCGTGCTCGACGCGTTGAAAATGCGCGAGTCGTCAGTCGAGAGCATCAGCATGATCATCAGCAGCGTGAAAAGTCCCATCAGCGCGCTCGGCAGGAAGCTGCGCAGCAGCACCGGCATCATCATCTGATAGTAGAGCGTGCGGAATTTCTGGAACACCGCCGGACCGTCTTCGACCGTGTCGCGGAGCAGATTGTAGGTGCCTTTCAGGTAGGGCGTGTCGGGATTCTCAGTGCGGGAATAGGGCTTGTCCACACCGATCACGTGGGTTGCCGCCGGAATCGCCTCGTAATGCCGGGCAAGCTTTTCGCGGACCGCCTGGTCCGGAATCACCTCGTTCGCCACCCGGTTGGCCAGTTCGACGCGGACGTCGCGGGCCTCTTCACGGAAGTGGTTCGAGAGCATGATCACCACCACGGTCAGAGCGATCAGGGTGCACATCAGCATCGAGAAGCCGGTCCGCCAGGTGCCGAGCACACCAGCCATCTTCTGTTCATGCGGGGTGCGGCCGGCGCTGGTTGTGTCGTTGCCGATCCAGCTGGCGCGGTTGAGAATGCTGCCGACGATGGTGACTACCAGACTGAAGATGTTGAAGTCGCGCAGCTTGTGAAGGTCCATCGGGTTGAGGAAGCTCTCTCCGGGCGCCCGGTCGAGCATGACCGGCGCGATGTCGTCCACCCAGGAGATGTTGCTCAGCACGAAGACAGTGAAAATCACGAAGATCGGGTAGCCGAGCAGCCCCTGGAAGCAGTCGGTGATGATCAGCGAGACGCGGCCTCCGGGCAGGATGACGATGGTTGCGAGCGTGACTACGATGATGACCACGATCATGAAGGTCGGCACGGTCATTCCCCAGATGGTGACCGAATGGGGGAAGCCGAGGAAGTAGATGAAGAAGCGGGCGGCAATCGCCGGGGCGATGGCGTTGGTGATCATTTCCGCAATCGTCCGGATCGTCGCGGCGATTACACGAAACGCCCGGTTGTAACGCATTTCGAGGAACTGGCCGATCGAGAGACAGCGGGTCTGGCGGTAGCGGTAGACGCAGTAGCCGGTCAGCGACATGAAGATGCTCACCGGAATGGTCAGCTTGCTCCAGAGTCCCATGGCCATGCCGCACTGGTACTCCTGTTCACAGAGGGCGACGAGGGTGATGACGGCGAGTCCCGCCTGAAGGTCACCAACACTGATGACGTATCGCCCGGCGACACGTCCGGCGGCGAGGTAATCGGCGACGCCCCGCACATACCGCTGGGCGTGACAGGCCGCCCAGAGGATGGTGATCAGAGGCAGAATGACGATGAGCCAACCGATCCAGTTCATTTGAAAATCCTTATGTTGTTGTTAAATATGGTTGCAGACAAAGAAAACGCATTGCTCGTCGGCAATGACGGGAAAAGAGAAAAGGATTCGTCTTTTCCTCCCGGTCAGCAGGGAGGAGCGGAAGAGAAGAGGAGAACAGTTGACGACATGCGTATGGCGGGATGACAGACAGCGGTCTTCCGGCGCGGCAAGACGCCGGCCTGACCTTTCTCAACGGCAGTTCCCATGTCGAAATAGAATACCTATTTTCCGGGTTTTACCTCCCGCCCCGTCGAGGTCCCCCCACCAAAGTTCCGGAAAAACTTGTCATGCGTTCCGGAATTCCCCGCCCGGCCGCCCGGGGCGGCGGGTCATCCTGCCGGTCTTGGGCGGAAAGGCATTCCAGATAAACAGAATACGACATTGAAAGAATTCAATGAACATATGAACCCTTTAATCTATCACCTTTTCGGAACAGTTTCAAGAGTCTGTCAGAGAAAAAAACAATATTTGTGCGGGTGCCGGGAGTTTTTCCGGCGGGATTTTCTGCTGTCCTCCCGTGCGGAGGCTGCGGGACGAGGTTGGATCGGGAATCATTTGCGGACCAGTTCATAGAAAAGCGCCGGCTCCTCCGGCAACGCTCCGGAGTCGATTTCAAGAATCAGCCTTCCGTTTCTTCTGCTCACCGGCAGTTCACTGGCCCGTTCTCCATTCAGTTTCAAAGCATACGCGTGAAATTCCGCCTGGTCCGGACGAGCTATCGCCAGACGAAAACGACCGGTTTTCACCAGGACCGGCAGGGTTCCGATCGACTCCAGCGTCGTCTCTTCCTTATCGGAAAACCTCATGTTGCTGTTGCGGGCGTCGGTGGCGATGACCGCAAGGAGCCGGTCCGCATTTCGAATGGATCTCCTGTCCAGCGAAACAACCGTAACCGCGGCAGGAACCGTGCAGCGTTCGACGGTCAGAGCGTCCAGCGTCACCGGATGATCGGATTTCAATACCGCCCCTTCCAGCCGAACGGTTTGAAGGGAAAGTTCCGCAGTTTTCACATTCATGAAGATCTCTCCCGTATCGCTCTCGTAAAGACCGCGGGCGGGATTGCTGCGGTTGTTTCCAGGAAGAATGCCGTCTCTCTTCAGCAGCGCGCAATATCGCTCCAGTCCTGCGGTGCCGCGGGTCGCCCTGATCTCCTCAAACATGTCACTGCCGCCGGTTTGGGCGGTTCCATCCGGAGTGATGCGCAAATCCGCGTTGACCGGCGCCCTGTATCTGCCGGCAAACGTGAGACCGATCCTGCTCCAGATCCACATGCGGGAGAGTTCGTCCGGAATTGCTCCCATCGCCCGGCCGCCGAATGCGAACTCTTCGGAAATCGGAATTTCCACCGTGTGAGGTGATGGGCGGACATCGCCGCGCAGATAGCAGAACGCCGTGACGAGCTCCGAAGCCCGTCCGACAGGATCGTGACCGACCTGGAAGCTGACAAGCGCATCCCCGTAAAGAACCGCCTGATTGCAGTGGCAGGCAATGCCGTTCCAGTTCTGCAGCGAGGCGCAGGCTCCGTAAACCAGCCCCTGTTCATGCCGGTAACGGTTCCAGAAGACAAATCCGAACTCGGTAATGAGATAGGGGCGGTCGAGCCAACGCGCCGTACTCTGACGCTTGACCGCGCTGCCTCCCTCCGCGAGAGGACTTTTCTGGTTGAGAGTGATTCCGCGGGAACCGCCGTAACCGGACGGGTGCGCATGATAGCCGTGCATGGTGATGACCGGCATTTCCGCCCGGGCCGGCAGGTGGACCAGCCGGGTGGCCATATCCCACTGTGTGGTCAGCCCCCGGTACCCGATCCGCGCCATCTCCCGCTGGTAGAACCGGGTCATTTCCAGTTCCCGTTCCGCCTGAAACCGGGTCATGTCGATTCCGGCCGGGGTATTGGTGCGGGCGACCTTGAAACTGATTCCCGGCACCTGGGAAAACGAACCGTCCGGCGGCAGCGCCACATCGCCGCACCGCCCCTGCCAGGCGGCGTACAATGAGGAATAGGAACGGTATTTCCGTTGCAGAAATTCGCTCCAGAGCTGTTGAAACGCATCGGAGTAGTCGCGCAGATCGAGCCGGATATCCTGTTCATTGTAGTACTGAAGCAGAGCGAGCACCGGATCATCCTTCAATGCGGTACCGGTATAGGGGTTCCGGTGCGTCAGGATCTTGGAGACACCGGCGGTCCAGTTGCGGCGCCGGGCCGGATTGACAAACATCTGCACCTTGGCACTGTTCGAATGGCGCGCCGCAATCGACAATCCGACTTCGCTGGAAAAACCGACGAAGGAGACCAGACCATCCAGATTGATGTAGATGCCGTTTTTTTTCAGCAGATAGATGAAGTAGTCGAGCCGGTCCTGCGCCACCGGGTCGAATTCAATCTCATCGGCGGTTTCCGGGAGCGGAAAGGTGTCCTGATTTTTCAACGCCGCTCCCCGGCCGGGACCGACCAGAAAACGCCCCGGCCCGTGAATCCGCACCATATTGTATCCCTGCCGAACAATGGTTTCGACGAGGGCTTCCACTTCCGCGTGGCTCATGTACTGCATGCCGATTGTGCTGCCGGGCAGAAGCTGAATGGAGAAAAAGCGCAGTTCCCGCTCCGGTCTCTTCTCGAAAACGAGCCGTCCGGCGGCGTCGACCGTCACCCGGCCCCAGGTCCCCGCAGGAGAACGGTCGACGAGGCCGGAGAGGTCGAGCGCCGACCCCGCTTTCACCACCAGATCCGAGGTGTCCACCGGGCGCCATTCCCTGCCGGCTCTGGTTTCGTAAAACGCGGGGCGGGGGAGCGCGTCGGTGACATCCGACACCCGGATCGGACCGAAATCGATTCTGGCGCCCGGCGGAACCTCCCGGAACAGAATCTGTGGCAGAGACAGAGCCTCCCTGGCCTCCGAAGTGATCACAAAACTCAGGCGATGCTTCTTCCAGCTGGCGGGAATGTCGAACGTCTGCGACCGGGCGCGATGCGAATAGGGCGGAGCCGCATCGGCGGCCTGCAGTTCCGCGCGACAGGGCAGAGAGCTGCGCACTTCGAATTCAATTTCAATTTTCCTGCCTTTCTTCAGCGGAGTTTCCGACCGGAAGGTGAGGACCACCGGATATTTTGCCGTTTTTTTCGGAATCTCGATTTCCAGCACCGGATTGCCGGAGGAGTCGCGCAGCGGATCGAAGAAAAGCCGGCCGCCGTTTCGAATTGCCACTGCGGCATTCGACTTTTCGAACGTCCACTCCCGCAGCAACCGGGGTCCCGCCGACGACGACAATACGGCGCTCGCGACAAGAAAAAAGAGGAAGCGTTTCATTGTGCGATCTCCCCTGCGCTCAGCGGAACCACCTCGATCGGACCGATCTCAATCTTTTGCCCCCGTTTCACCGTGAGGAGCTGAATGCGGGGCAGCTGGAAAAATGGTTCTTCGGTGAGGTTCCCATTCCGTTTCAGAATGACCGACAGCTTCTGCCAGTTTGTCGAGAAATTCAGCGTTGCACTCTCGCTCAGGGAGCGCGACGTATTGGTCCGCGCCGTGATGTGAAGTTTCAGCTTCCCCGGAAATTCCGCACGGCAGAAGAAACTCACCTTCACCGCCGCGGCATGCGAAAACACCCCGGCCGCGCTTGGAAACAGGAGCACCGGCGGAGACTTCAGCTCCTCCATGTCGTATTCGGCCCAGATCTGCAGCGTCCGGCCGCCCTCCGGAGTTCGTGCCGTCCCCGGTGCCGCTTGGGCTCCGTTCTGGAGTTTCGGGATGCCGGGGCGGTCAAAGTTCCAGACCAGCGGTTCCGCCGCCGTCAGAGAGGAGCACAGCAGGATTGCCGGGAAGAAGAGCGATCGTTTCATGAAAAATACTCCTTGTTCGAGTTCCGCCACGCCGCTCGTCATTCCTTCGGCGCCTTGCCGAACCAGAACGCCTTTGCATAGGTGCCGCCCTTCTGGTAGTTGGCTGCCACACTGTCGTAGGGAATCGCATTGACGGAGAGGGCGGAGGCGTGTCCGTCGGCGTAGCAGATGTTCACAAACCCGTTGTGAACGTTGTCCAGCGGCTGCTGGTAGTAGCTGCGACTCTGAAAGAAACCGTTGTTGGATGGGTCCCAGGCGCCGTCGAAGAACACGCTCATCCTGCAGACCAGTTTCACGGAAGAGAGTTTAAGCCGGTAGTTCAGGCTGGGGGGAGGATAGAATCCCGCGTAATAGTTTTTTGCGTAGGTTCGGTGAGCGATGTCACTGCGGGAGGCGCGGAAATGGGTCGGACAGGTGAAGACGGTGGTTGTTTTCCGCAGCTTCTCCTTTGCAAGTTCGCGGTTCCCCGGCAGGCCGACATACATGCCGAGCGAAATTCCCCACTGATAGTAATCCGGCGTGATGTCGACGGCATATTGCATGACGAAGTGATCGTGATTGTCGTTCGCGTATTGTATCATGCCGGAACCGAGCTGCTTCAGATTCGCGAGGCATCGGGTGTTCTGCGCCCTCGCGCGCGCTTTGTTGAGGGAGGGAAGCAGCAGACTTGCCAGAATTGCGATGATTGCAATAACAATGAGAAGTTCTATCAGAGTAAAAAACAGACCCGGCTTTGACCTGCTGTCCTGCGACCGGTGGGAAAGGAGATTGTCATTCATGATTGTTATCGCCTTCTGGTTGTTTCATGGACCTTTGCCTATATATTGTACTGCGGAATGTTGCGGAAAGCAACCTTTTTTTCTCTTTTGTTGTGTGACAAAATGCACCAGACTTGCAGTTGACGGAAAAAGCCGGTATATTGTCAGGGGAGGCGGCACGATGAAAAAAGTTACGATGCGGATGATCGGTGCGGCAATCGGGGTATCTCATTCAACCGTGTCACGGGTATTGAACAATGATCCCCGCGTGCATCCGGAGACCCGGGAGCTGGTTCTCGAGACCATGCGGCGCATGGGCTACCGGATGGAACCCGGAAACGGCCGCCGCACGGTGGCCCTCATTCTCGGCAACAACCGCATGACCGGCTACGTCAGCAGTGTCCTGGAGAAGCTGCTGGTTGCGCTGCGGCGGCGGGGGATGCGGGCCGAACTGGTGAACGTCGGAGATGTGGAGCTGCTCGGCAGCCGGGCCATTGTCGGGGCGATCGCCCTGGCCCTGGAGGCGGAACTCAACGACCGGTGGAGCGAATTGCAGAATCTGCCGCTGGTCCGGTTGAACAGTCCGGGATGCCATCGCGACAATATTTACAGCGTCCGTTCGGACGGCGGTGCGGGGATGAAACTGGCGGTGAATTACCTGCTCCGGCACGGACATCGGCGGATCGCCTTTCTGTCGGATGAAGAGTACCGGCACGAACCGGAACTGTTTTCGGGGCGTTTCCGCGGATTCTGCGAGGCGATGCGGGCCGCGGGAGAGAGGGAGCCGGAGAGATTCAGTTTTTTCCGGGACCGGCCCGACCCGGGATTTCGGAATCTGCTGGAGTGTGGCGTAACTGCCGCGGTCTGTGTCGGCGAACTGCACGGGGCCATTGTCGCCCGCAGGATCCACGAAGAACGGCTCCGGGTACCGGAGGAGTTCTCTCTGCTCTCACTGGAGATGCCCCGGATATCGGAGAATCTGACGCCGCCGCACACCACTTTGTCGCAGGATTTCGAAGCGCTGGCCCGGCAGGCCGTCGATCTGCTGGAAGCTCTGACGGATCACCGGGCGGCGGCGGACGTGTCAATCCCCTACCGGCTGATCGAACGCCGGAGCGTCAGTTTCATGCACTGAAACATCCGCTCCGGCGGAGGAAAATCGCGGCCGGACCGCCGGCTTGCGCCGGCGCATCTCCCGGGAGTCCGGAAGCGGACGCCGGGAACATGGTTTCTCCAGTTACCTTGCGTACAGGACTTTGATGTTGCGAATCAGATACGTGATTTCCGCCGCATTGGTATTCACCCCGATCCGGAGCTGCTGGACCTTATCCGGATCGAACTGATTCGCAAACAGAACAAACCGCTCCTCCCACTGCTCCGTCGGTTTCGGGACGGAAAGGTACACCGACTCCCCTTCCTCCTTTTGCGTGCCCATAACCGCCATGACCAGCATCTGTTTGACTTGTGCGGCCGGATGCGCTTTGACTTCGAAACTCAAGCCGAGGGCCCCTTTCAGAGATTCCTGCGGCAGCTGGAGCAGATATTCCGGGTAGACCCAGCAGTCCACGCCGGGAGAAAACTTCGCCTGGAACCGGAGCGCCTTCTCCTTGTGGTCGAAGGAGATGGTCATCGCGCCGGAACTGTTGACGCGCCAGCTCCCCGGATCCTCCATGTCCGGCATATCGACTTTCCGGCTCATCCGGGGAAGCATGCAGCAGGGGATGACCGACCGGGTCGCCGGTTTCCCGTTGAAGGTGCCGGTGATCCTGATTTCCCCCCGGAGATCTTCATTCAGGTCCGGCGTAATTTTCAGCGGCAGTTCGATCTTGCCGAAGGGGGGGATCGTCACCGTGCCGGGCAGCCCGGAGACCTTGCCGCCGGCAATGGCGACTTTTCCGCTCTTCGTTTCATCCGACAGGTTGAAGACCTGCAGGCGGAAAGCGGCGTCCTCACGCTTGATGTCTACGCCGGATTTGTCGCCGAGCAGTTTGAAATCGTCCGAAAGTTCCGTACGGAAAACGATGGTGCGGTCATACTCGCCGCTTTCGGCCATTTTTCTGGGGCGGATCTCACGAGGGGTGGTCGGCTCCAGCGCGGGAAGCCCGGTGAGGATGGAGGGCATCCGCGTCGCGGTGAGCTCAAGCCGGTGGTTGGCCGATTGCACCGTAAAGGGGGTGCCGAAGGCGTCGACGCCGGTGAATTTCCCCTCGAGCGGCAAGGAGAATTTTTTCGCCTTGGAATCTTTGAGATTGACCGCCGGGATCCCTTTTTCCGTGTCAATTTCAGACAGGCTCCAGTAAACGAGGGTGCCGCTGCCATCCGGCTGACGGTAGACAAAACCGCGCAGTCCGGGGCCCAGTTCCCGACTGCCCAGAAGGGTCGCATTGCCGAGCTTGTCCGTCAACGTCGCGAAGGCGGCAAATGCCGGCTTCACCGTATAATCGCGCCGCATGAGCCCCCAGTCTTTGAATCCGTTCCGCTCATTGTAAGGCGGCAGCACGAAGACGAAGTCGCGGTCCACGCCGAGAAACTGCATGGTGACCATCATCTTCGGCAGAAATTCGGCGATGATCATCTCCTGTTCCGGAGAGTGTGCCTTGAGACCGGCCATGTAGCTGTCGGTCTTGCCCACCCCCTCCATGATGCAGCCGTTTTCGGTAAACCAGATCGGGCGGTCCGCAACTTTGTGCTGCTTCAGAAACCGGTGAAGGTTTGCCAGCAGCTCCGGGCATTCGCACAGCCGGGCGTAGGTGTGAATGTTGAAGATGTCAAAGTAACGCTCCACACCATTTTTCATGACGACATCCGCATAGGGCGGCAGGTGGGTATGAGCGAACGCTCCGATGGCGACGGGGAGGTCGGGATCTCCGGCCTTGAAGCCGAGGTAGGCGGCCTTGAGGGCCGATGCATAATCCCATGCCCCTTCCGGCGCGAAGCCGATATCCTGCTCGTTCCAGAATTCCCATACCGCCATTTTGCCGCGAAATGTTTCCGCCAGTTTCTTGGCGAAACGGTAGGTCGCCACCAGGTCGCCGGGCAGATGGGTCGTGTTCGTCTTCGCCCATTTCGGCGCGTCGTGGTACATGCCGGAAAGCTGTATCCCGCGTTCCGAGAGCAACGTGGCGTTGGTCATGTACTGGCGCCAGTTGAACTTGCCGGGCGCAGGTTCGCATTCTCCCCAGCTCAGGCGGTCCCGAACCATCTTCAGGCCGGCCCGGCGGGCCACCTCCGACACGACCGCATATCCGTCGCCGGGATGGCGGCTGTTGGCCGGATTGGGACGCGCCAGCCAGCTCTGCGCACTGTCCAGCGCAAAGAACATCTCCGGATTGCGCGGCTGGACGGAGGGGGCCGCGACGATCGCAAAGCTGCGGAACCCTTGAAATGGCTGCTGCGGCGAGGAGAGCTCCAGCGTATAATAGCCGTTGGGCAGCGACTCCAGAAGAAGTTCCCGTTTCCTGGGCCAGCTTCCGCGGCGCAGCACCTCGCCCTTCCAGTTTTTCAACGTCCATTCCGGCAGGACCCGGACGGACGACTTCAAGGTGAACCGGACAGGTTCTCCCTGAAGGAAGGCCGCTCCGGGAGCCTCTGCCGCAACCACCTCTGCAACGTCACAGGGCGCCGGTCCGGTCGGTTTCCCGATGACCTCGATGTTGCGGAGATAGAAGGTCAGCTCTTCCGAGCGGGGATTCATGCCGATCCGCAGTTGGCGCACGGCCGCGGGATTTTTCACTGCGCGCGCCAGCGGGATGGTTACCTGCTGGTATTCCGGTTTGGGGGGCGGCAGCGGGAAATACGGCATTCCGTTTTCAAACATCACCAGAGCGTGCAGATAGCCCGCCGCGGGATCCTTCTGCACCGCGCGGAATTCAAACCGGATGGCCGTTGCCCCGGCAAGCGTTTCGTGGGAGTGCAGCCGGAGTCTGGGATAACACCAGTAGTCGGAATTGCGCGAAAACTTCGCGTCAAACCGGATGGCGTTTTCCCTGGTGTCGCGGCGGATGGTCATGGCCCCGGAGCAGTTTTTCTCGAACCGTTCCGGCCGGTTCAGCCCGGCAGACCAGGGCAGGATTGTCTCCGCCCCGGAAAGCAGGGAGCATGTGAAAAGAAATGTTGTAGCAAGAGCGATGATTTTCATTGGATTCCAAATCCGGAAGTTTTCTTACTGGAGAATTTTCGATATCTCAGTATGCGTCGATCAACTTCCACCTGTTCAGTTTGTCTGCTTCGTTGCGATACACATGATAGGGACAGGTCTTGACCGAACCGTCTGCACGCAGAACAACCGCGTTCTGACCATGACCGGGGACGGTACTGAGTGATATTCCTGCGGTAATGCAGTACGTCAGCATTTCATGCTTTAATCTGCTGAATTTCTTGCCGAAGCTGGGGATGCTCCATTGAGTCAGCGTCCCGGAGTCGCGGTAATATGGATAATCGCACCAGGTTTTCCCCGCATTCCATCCATCATTCTGGGTGTTGGACGGGCAATGCAGAATCGCCGGTCGCAACCATTTGGGGGCATTGGCAGGGTATTCGATGTTTTCCTTGTTGCTGCCCGGTCCCAGATACCCCTGGGCTGCGACAAGTCCAAGACCCACCGCGGAAATTCCGTTGAAGTATTCTGAAATGGAGCGCGGCTCCTCGGTCGGCTTCATGATGGTCGTGATCGTGGCCGGCAGCTGATCGTTGAAGTCCCCCGCATACATGTTGATTCCGGCCCCGATCTGCTTGGAGTTGTTGATGCAGGTGGTGGTGCGCCCCCTTTCCCGCGCCTTGTTCAAGGCGGGCAGCAGCATGGCCGCCAGTATGGCTATGATTGCAATAACAATCAAAAGTTCAATTAGTGTAAATGAACGTATGGTTCTTCTCTCCCGGGACGCGCTGAATTGGCCGTTTCTCTTCCTTCTCATGATTTCCTCCAGTCGATAAAATTGTTGCTGAAATGATCCGGTGCTGAATTCCCGGCAGAGTGTCTGTACGTTCTGCCGGAATCCGCCCGGAGGATACTGCTTTTCTTCTGTTCCTTCATTCCGCTCTCTGTTTTTGAGGGGCCGCCATGAGTCAGCGATGCGGCACGGTCGCAAGGGTTTCTCCCGGAATCCATTCCGTTTTGATTCTGGCGGAACGGGCGGGAGCATCGGGATTCTGTTCCCGCCACCGTACCAGCTCGAGCGTTTTGAATGCCTGGTCCCGCAGGCGGATCGAAAGCGTGGCGGGGCGGGGCTGGTAAAACTCCGCCTCCTGCCGGTCTCCCACCGTCAGCACGGAGATATCCTCGGGCACGCGTAACCCGGCCTGATGAATCCCCGCCATGACCCCCCAGAAGAAACTCAGCGAACAGATGATCGTCGTGTATTGCCGGAGCAGATCGCGGTGAGCGGCAAGTTCGCGTCGAATTGTGTAGTGTGCCAGTTCAAAACGCGGGATTTCAAGCAGAAATGTCGTCTGATTGAACTCTACATCCGGGTGCTCATCGTGAAAATACTCCCGAAATCCGTCGATTCCAGTGTGAAACCGGTCGCCGGGATTCGCCTTCTGCTCCACCCGGAGAATTCTGCGGTGCCCCATTTGGTAGAGCTGTTCCGCCGCCTCTTCCAGTCTGCTGTCCGGCTGATAATAGACGGAATCGGCATTGAACGCGGAGGCGTCGAGCCCGCAGAAGACCATCGGCTTGAGCCGGGAACGGATCCGCTTGATCAGCGGCTCCGAAAGCGTGTGCAGATCGGTCAGCGACGTGCAGGCCAGCGCATCACAGTTCTGCCAGAGATCAAGGATGGAGCGCTCCTCCCAGCTGCGCACGTAGATGATTTTCACCAGCCAGTTCGCTTTGGCACAGGCCTCCGAAATGTGCATGATGAAGTCCAGATTTTCCGGCGCGGCCCATGCCGGCATGACCAGGCCCAGCAGTTTCTGCAACTTTGTTTCCGCGATGTCTTCGCAGACGTAGGTGCCGCTGCCCCGGCTTCGCTCCAGAATGCCGTCGCTGACGAGCCCTCCCACGGCCTTGCGCATCGTCATGTAGCTTACGCCGAACTGTTCCGCCAGATCGCGCTCGGAGGGCAGAGATGCGCCCCGGGCAAAATTGCCGATCTTAATCTCTTTGCGAAGACGCTCTTTGGCGATTTGAACTTTTGTCAATCGTTCCCGCTGCAATTCCATATCCAGAAGTGGTGTCCTGTATTTTGAAATATATCAAAGCTACATATATTATAGCAAAGTTCAATAAAAATGTCAAGAGGAATCTCAGTTTTCCATGATTAATTTTATAAATATTATAAAAGGAAAGGAAAAATTCCACCGGAGCATTCCGCCCGCAGGAGCGCGGCAGGAGAATCGCGCCGTCCTGCCGGAAACGATTGTTTCTGTCAGGAAATCCTGATAAAATCTCCTCCCCGCGGTTGCATTGGGGCTCTCGGCACGGTACATTATACTGCGGGGCTTTCGGAAGCGGCCCTCCCGGCCGCACCCTGACGGCAACATCTTTTTTTCAGGAGCAATTCTATGGGCGGCTTTTTCGGCGTCGTCGCGGATCATGACTGCGTCTGCGACATCTTCTACGGTACGGATTATCACTCTCATCTCGGAACCAAACGCGGAGGCCTCGCCATCTGCGATCCTGAAAACCGCATCACACGCCGCATCCACGACATCACCAATGCCCAGTTCCGCTCCAAATTCGACGATGAGATCGGCAAATTTTTCGGCAACTCCGGCATCGGCATCATCAGCGATTACGAGGATCAGCCGCTCATCATCTCCAGCAAGTTCGGCACCTACGCCATCGTCACCGTCGGGAAGATCAACAACATCGACGAACTCGCCCGACAGGCGTTCGACCGCGGATTTTCCCACTTCTCGGAATCCAGCTACGGCGAACTCAACCCCACCGAAATCACCGCCATGCTGATCGACCGCAAGGAGTCGATCGTCGATGGAATCGAATACGCCCAGAAGGTGATCGACGGCTCCTGTTCCATTCTGGTGCTGATCAACAACAAGATCTACGCCGCCCGCGACCGCTACGGCCGCACGCCGGTGATCCTCGGCGAAAAGGAGGGCGCCTTCGCCGTCTCGATGGAGAGCACCGCCTTCCCCAATCTGGATTACCGCTTCAAGTATGAACTCGGCCCCGGCGAGATCGTCGAAATCACTTCGAAGGAGGTGATCCAGAAACGCGCGCCCGGCGACACGATGAAAATCTGCGCCTTCTTCTGGGTCTACTACGGCTATCCGTCGAGCTGCTACGAAGGGATCAATACCGAAAGCGCCCGCTACCGCAACGGCGAATCAATGGCGGAGGCCGACCGGGATTTCGTCAACGAGATCGATTCGGTCTGCGGCATCCCCGACTCCGGCATCGCCCACGCCATCGGCTACGCCAACGCCGCCGGAAAGCCCTACCGCCGCAGCTTCGTCAAGTACACTCCCACCTGGCCGCGCAGCTTCATGCCGCAGAATCAGGCGGCGCGCGACCTCGTCGCCCGGATGAAGCTCATTCCGGTGCAGGAGCAGATCGAAAACAAGCGCATGCTCTTCTGTGACGACTCGATCGTCCGCGGCACCCAGTTGCGCGATACGGTCGTGCGGCTCTACGAACGCGGTGCGAAGACGGTCCACATGCGGTCGGCCTGTCCTCCGCTGCTCTTCGGGTGCAAATTCCTCAACTTTTCCCGCTCGCGCAGCGAACTCGACCTCGCCGCCCGCCGCGCCATCGCCCGGCTGGAGACGCGCGAAATCACCGACGAGGTGATTCAGGAGTATCTGGAATACGGTTCGCCCAAGTACGAAGCGATGGTCGAGGAGGTGCGCAAGGAGCTTCACCTCAACACGCTGAAATACCAGAGCCTCGACCGGCTGATCGCCTCGATCGGCATCGATCCGGCGAAGGTGTGCACCTACTGCTGGACCGGGCGCGACGTCGAAGACGAAACGCCGGCTTGTTTCGAGTAGAACGGAGGGACCGCCATGTCGGATTTCTGGGTGACCGAGGCGATGAACGGTTTCGGCATGACCGTGCAGGTCGAGGCCGAACTCTGCCGCCGCCAGTCGAAGTTTCAGAAGATCGAACTCTACCAGACCGCGAAGCTCGGCCGGCTGCTGCTGCTGGATGGAATCATTCAGCTGACCGATTTCGACGAATTCGCCTACCATGAGATGATGGCCAACCTGCCGCTCTTCGCCCATGAAAATCCGCGCCGGGTGCTGGTGATCGGCGGCGGCGACGGCGGGGTGCTGCGCGAGCTCGGGCGCCATCCCGAACTTGAAGTGATGGACATCTGCGAAATTGACGAGGAGGTGATCCGGGTCGCCCGTGAATTTCTGCCGGAGATCTCCTGCGGCTTCGACGACCCGCGGGTGAAAATTCACATCGCCGACGGTTCGGAGTTCGTCCGGAACCATCCGGAGGAATACGATGTGATCGTCGTCGATTCGACCGATCCGGGCGGGCCGGGCGCGCCGCTCTTCGGCGAGGAGTTCTACCGGAACATGAAGCGGGCGTTGCGTCCCGGCGGCGTGATCGCCACCCAGGCGGAGTCTCCCTATCTCCTGCCGGAGATCGTTGCGCGGCTCCACGCGGTCTCCCGCCGGATTTTTACCTCGGTCGGCTACGGCGCGATCATGGTGCCGACCTATCCGACCGGAATGATCGGGGCGTGCGTCGCCTCCGACAGGGGAGATGTCCGGATTCCGAAGCGGGAGGTCCCGCCGGAACTTGCCGCGCAGCTGCGCTACTACACCAGCGACGTTCACCGGGCGGCGTTCGCCAATCCGGCCTTCGTCAACCGGCTCTTCGCCTGAGGCGGCGCAATGCGCGATCCGCAGAAACAGGCCAATCTCGCGCGCCGCTCCGCGCTCTTCCGGGCGATCCGCGAATTCTTCTACCGGCACGGCTTTCTCGAAGTGGAGACGCCGGTGAAGATTCACGCGCCCGCACCGGAGGAGTACATCGAATCGGTTCAGGCGGAGGGGGACTTTCTGCGTACCAGTCCGGAACTGGCGATGAAGGGGATGCTCGCCGACGGCTTCGAGCGGATCTTTCAGATAGGCAGCTGTTTCCGGGCCGGGGAGTTCGGGCGGAAGCACCGCGAGGAGTTCACCATGCTCGAATTCTACGCCGTCCGGATGGGGTACCGGGAGCTTGCCCGTTTCACCGCCGCGCTCATCGCGGAAGCGGCGCGGGATCTCTCCGGGGGGGAGACGCTCCGCTACCGGGGCGAGACGATCCATCTGGGGGATTTCGAATTTCTCACCGTCCGCGAGGCGTTTCAGCGCTACGCGGGCGCGACGGTCGAGGAAGCGGAGCGCTGCGACTGCTTCGACGAATGGATGGTGACGAAGATCGAACCGCAGCTCGGCCGGGGGAAGCTCACCTTTCTCTGCGACTACCCGGCTGACCGGGCTTCGCTGGCGCGGCTCCGGGCCGACGATCCTTCCGTCGCGGAACGGTGGGAGCTCTACATCGCCGGAATCGAACTGGGCAACGCCTTCGGAGAGTTGACCGACCCGGCGGAACAGAAGGCGCGTTTCCGGGCCGCTCTGGAATTCCGGGCGAAGGCGGGAATGCACCCCTATCCGGAACCGGTGGAGTTCTTCGACGCGCTCGACCGCGGCCTGCCGCAGAGCTCCGGCTGTGCGATGGGGCTCGACCGGCTCTGCATGATCTTCTGCGACGCCGACGACATCGCGCAGGTCCGTGCCTGATCCCCCGGGGAGGCGGGCGGCAGGTTGCCGCTCCCCCGGAGAGAAGAGAGAGACGCTCGTCGCAGCTGATTTTTTGGCACGGAATTCGTAGATTTCACAGAGAGAATCTCTTATGAAAGCCCTTCTAACTCGGATGCCGATTTTCGTATATTTGCTCTTGTAAAAAATTGCAACCGGTGGTATATTAACCTGTTCTGGGTTGAGGTTTCCCTCAGATCCCCGCACATACGGGGATTCGCCGCCGGTGGTTTCCGGGGGCCGGAAACAGGAATCAAGAAAGAGCGGGGGAGCGGCCTTGCCCTCGCCTTTTTTTGCAACAGGAGAGAGAAAGGCAAGATGCATTGGCTGGACTGGATGATTGTGGGGATCCCGCTTGCGGTGATCATCGGGATGGCGTTTTACTCTCAGCGGTATGCGCGCGGAGTTGTGGATTTTCTCGCTGCCGGGCGGGTGGCCGGGCGGTACGTGATCTCGGTGGGCGACCTTGCCGCTGGACTCTCGGTCATCACTCTGGTGGCCGGCAGTGAGCAGAACTATCAGACCGGCTACGGCATCAGCTTCTGGAACCATATCATCGCACCCGTCGGCGTGGTGCTGGCGCTGACCGGGTTCTGCACCTACCGCTGGCGTCAGACCCGATGCCTTTCCAAAGGGCAGTTCATTGAGCTCCGATACGGCAGCAAATCCTTCCGCGTGGTGACGGCGACGGTCAGTACCATTTCGGAAATGGTGACCAACGCGCTCGGCCCGGCCATTGCGACCAACTTTTTCATTTACTACCTCGGACTGCCGCACCGGATCATGATCTGCGGCATCAGTTTGCCTTGCTACGCGATCATCGTTGTGATGTGTTTGACGCTGGCGATGCTGATCATCTGGCCTGCCGGACGAATTTCCCTGCTGGTGACCGATTGTTTTCAGGGATTGCTCTCCTATCCGATCTTCGTGATGATCGTCGGTTTCATCCTGTTGAAATTCTCGTGGAATGTCGACATTTCCCCCATTCTGTGGGACCGCGTTCCGGAACAGAGCTTCATGAATCCGTACGATGTGGCGCAGCTGCGGGACTTCAACATCTTCGCACTGGTGGTGACGCTGACCAGTTCCATTCTGAATCGAGCCAGCTGGATCGGCAACGACACCACCAACTCCGGCCGGACTCCGCACGAACAGAAGATGGCGGGTATTCTCGGATCGTGGCGGAACGGTTTCTCGACGATGATGATGCTTCTGGTGGCGGTGCTGGTGTATGTCTTCATGAACAGCGGAAATTTTGCGGAGCATGACAATTCCAACCGGTTCCGCGTGACCAACAACGAACTGCGTCAGAGACTCTCCGAACGGGTGCTGGACGAGGTGATCGAAGATCGCGGCCGTTTCGCGGAAGTGAATTCCGCGGTGGCGGCGCTCCCGGATACGCATCACGTGATCGGAAAGGATAAGCCGCTGTCGCAGCAGGAGAATCTCGATACCCGGTACTTCAAGGTGGTGCGGGAAAAGTTGGGGGATACGCCGGAAGCGCGTCACGAATTCCAGCAGTATCGCACTCTCTACCAGCAGATGATGATGCCGATGGTGTTGCGTAACGTGTTGCCGATCGGCATGCTCGGACTCTTCTGTTTGTTGATGGTGATGCTGCTGATTTCGACCGACGACTCCCGTATTTTCAACGCGGCGGGCTGCATTGTGCAGGATATGATTCTGCCCTTCATGAAGACCAGGCTTTCGCCGAAGAAGCATCTGTTGTTGCTGCGGCTGACCGCGCTCGGCGTCTCTCTTTTCTTTCTGGTGGTGGCGCTGTTTTTCTCACAGCTGGACTACATCAACATGTTCACGACGATCATGTGCGCATTATGGCTGGGAGGCGCGGGGCCGATCATGGTGTTTGGTCTCTACAGCCGGTTCGGGAATCTGACCGGTGCATGGTGTGCGATCATCTTCGGTTCCGGCTCTTCGCTGCTGGGGTTGATCTTCCAGCGGAACTGGGCGGAGACGATCTACCCGTGGCTGGAACGGAATCACTGGGTCGATCCGATGAACACGTTTCTGGTGACGATCAGCGAGCCGTTTGACCCGTGGATTCAGTGGTCGATGGACCCGGTGAAGTTCCCGATCAACTCCTATGAGATCTTCTTCATCTCGATGGTGCTGGCGGTAGGCAGCTACATCATCGGTTCGCTTCTGACCTACAAGCCCTACGATCTGGACAAGCTGCTGCACCGCGGCAAATACTGTGACAATCCGGAAGAAGCGCTCGCCGAAGAGAAGGTCCGCTGGACTCCGGTCACGATTTTCCGCAAACTGATCGGCATTACGCCGGAGTACACCCGCGGCGACAAGGCGATCGCGTGGTCGGTATTCTGTTATGTGTTCATCTACCAGCTGTTCCTGTCGTTTGTGGTCGTTGCGATCTGGAACATTTTCTGGCCGTGGCCGAAGAGCTGGTGGAACAACTATTTCTACATCGTTTCTCTGGTGATGCCCGGCATCATCGGCGTGGTGTCTACCTTCTGGTTCCTGATCGGTGGAGCGCGTGACACCTTCCGTCTCTTCCGTGATCTGAGCAAGCGGGTGGAGAACCCGGATGACAACGGTCAGATTTCGGTGGTTGACAGCAAGACCGAATAGAATTCCGGGGCGGGACGATCCTTGACGGGGCGTTTTCCTGCCGTGCTTCGAGCGTTTTCCAGTCTTCGGCGAATTTGCCTCGGTGGAAAAGAGGATGCGGCGTATTGCAATTTTCGGGAAGCAGCCTATAGTATGGCAGGCGGAGAACGTGCAGTTACGGTGAATTGATTTTCTATGGAGGAGCTTACGGATGCGGAAAATTGCGGCGATTGGCCTGGTGGCATTGCTGTCGGGGGTGACAGTGACGGGAAATGCGACGGAGCCGGTTCCTGCCCGGGACCTGAGGAAGGTTGAGATCCGCAGGCCGATGGAGTGTACCGTGCGCGGCGGGCTGCCGAATTTCTGTCGCAAACTTCGTGCGGGGGAGCCGGTACGCATCGCCTACTTCGGCGGCAGCATTACCGCGCAGAACGGTTGGCGGCCGCAGAGTCTGGAGTATTTCCGCTCGCTTTCTCCGAGCCGGAAAGCGGAGCAGATTCATGCCGCGATCGGGGGAACCGGTTCCGAGCTCGGGGCGTTTCGGCTGGAGCAGGATGTGCTTCGTCACAAGCCGGACCTGGTATTTGTGGAGTTTGCGGTCAATGATTCCGGAGCGTCGCCTTACCGGATTCGGCAGTCGATGGAGGGAATCGTCCGTCATATCTGGAAGGTGCTGCCGGAGACGGATATCTGCTTTATCTACACGGTGACTGCGGCCAACATTCCCGACCTGCTGGCGGGCAAGGCGAAACGCTCGACCAGTACGATGGAGGAGGTGGCGGATCACTACGGAATCGCCTCGGTGAGCTTTGAGCCGGAGATCGCCCGGCTGGTCAGGGAGGGGCGTCTGGTGATGCGGAGCGGCAATCAGGGGCTGACGCGAGTCTCCGGAGAGGCGTTGAATCTGGATTCGGACATCGCGGTGGACAAGGAAGGGAAAATTCCGTTTTCGAAGGATGGGGTTCATCCCTACCAGAATACCGGACATGTGATCTACACCGGAATTCTCAAACGTGCCTTCGAGAAGCTTGCCGGAGCGGGAAAGCCGGGGCCGCATGTACCGCTGCCCGCGCCGATGGTGAAGGACAACTTTGAGAACGCGGTGATGCTTCCGGCGGACGGGCCCGGGGTCGGCTTTTCCGGACCGGTGGAAAAACTTTCGCTGGATCAGGCTCCCGCGAAACTTTTCAGGAATCGAGCTTCCGGGTGCGTCAAACTCTCTCCCGGCGGTGCGTTGGAGTTTCAATTCCGGGGGACGAAACTCAATCTCTACACGCTGCTCGGCCCCGGTTGCGGGGTACTGGAAATCACTCTTGACGGGAAGACATTCCAGCGTCGCCTCATCGATCCGTACTGTACCTATTATCGGCTGAATTCGGTTGGTGTCGGGGACGATCTTGATCCGGATATGATTCATACGGTGAGGATTCGACTGCTGGATGAGAGGCCGGATAAACGCTCCATTCTGTTTGAGCGGAATCGGGCAGATTACGATAAAAATCCGACGAAATACCAGCCGATCGATGCCTATATCGGGGCACTTCTGCTTGTGGGAGAAGTTGTCGCGAAGAAGTGAGACATCTTCCGGAAGATGTCGGAATTCATCAAGTGCAACCAGTGCCGCGAGCACTTCCCTCTCGGCTTGGCCTGCGCTCATGTTAAGCGCCGCGAGCACCTCCTCTCGGTTTGTCCCGCGCATTAGTCAAGCGCGGTCAGCGCCGTAAGCGCATGTGAGAGACCTGCTTTGCGTGGAATTTCC
>OLGD01001598.1_pt1 | contig 32217 bp, 27 predicted proteins | sample 1605311 | NCBI WGS metagenome assembly OLGD01 (sample SAMEA3888917, study PRJEB22519) | human gut metagenome | biome: human gut; feature: human-associated habitat; material: faeces | place: Denmark | collected 2010
TACAAGAATGCCCCCACTTTCGCTTATTGAAAGTGAGGGTTATTTGACAGACTGATGCGCCTGCCGCTTCAAACGGCAGGCGCATAAATTTTGCTTTTACTTTGCCGACAGGTCAACGCTTCTTCTGAGCATACTCATGGGCGGGACGGCCTTTGGCAGCTGGATGGTGAATTTCATCTGGGGAGTTCTCGGTTCTTCAACCGGGTTGCCTTCCAGATCGGCCATGATCGGGGCGGTGATGGGGAAGGGGCGCACGTCGGGGCCGACAACTTCCAGCGCGTCTCCCGCCCGGAATTTGTTGTTCAGGCGGCACACCGCCAGCCCGTTTGCGTCGCAGGATTCTACCTTCGCCACGATCTGCCACTCCCGGATGTACCGGGAGGAAGCTACGTATTGCCCCGGCTCGCCGTAATAGAAGCCGGTGGAGTAGATGCGGTGGGAGATGTGATCCACCTCGTCCCGCCAGATGGGGTCCAGCTCTCTGCCATCTGCGGCATCATCGATGCAGTGGCGATAGGCTCCCGTGACGATGGCGGCATAGTAGGCGGATTTTGCCCGGCCCTCAATTTTGATGCAGTCCACGCCTGCGCCCATCAGGTCATTCAGGTGGTCGATCATGCACATGTCCCGGGAATTTAAGATGTAAGTACCCTTTTCGTCCTCGAAAACCGGGAAATACTCCCCGGGGCGCTTTTCCTCCATCAGAGCGTACTGATACCGGCAGGGCTGGGCGCAGGCGCCGCGATTGCTGTCGCGTCCCGTCATGTAGTTGCTCAGCAGGCACCGGCCGGAGTAGCTGACGCACATGGCACCATGGCCAAAGGTCTCGATTTCCAGCGCGGGGTCTACCTTCTGACGGATGGCGCGGATTTCTTCCAGACTGCATTCCCGTGCCAGCACCACCCGCTTCGCGCCCAGATCAAACCACGCCTGAGCGCAGACGTAATTGGCGATGGACTGCTGGGTGGAAATATGCCGCTCGCAGCGAGGGGCATATTTCCCGGCGAGGGTGAACGCACCCAAGTCGGCCACGATCAGGGCGTCCACCCCGGCGTCGTCCAGCTGCTCCAGATATTCCGGCAGCCGGACGATTTCATCGTTTCTCGGCATGGTGTTCACGGTGACGTGACACCTGACGCCGTGGTCATGGGCGTACCGCACCGCCTTGGGCAGCTCCTCGGGGGAGAAATTCCCCGCGAAGGAGCGCATTCCAAAGCTTGTTCCGGCGAAATATACCGCGTCTGCGCCGTAGGCTACGGCCATTTCCAGCCGCTCCATGTCCCCGGCGGGGCTGAGCAATTCCAGCTTTCTCATTCGCCCTCCGACTGTGTGGAAGCGGCAGCGGCGGCAGCAGCAAACTGCGCGCGGTACTGCTCATGCTCCTCCTGTGTGGTGGAGAACTGATGGGCGCCGGTGGCGGGATTCAGCACGTAGTAATAATAGTTGTGGGATTCGGGATTCAGCGCGGCCTGCAGGCTGGCAAGACCCGGGTTCGCAATGGGCGTGGGCGTCAGACCCACGTGAAGGTAGGTGTTGTAGGGGCTGTCCAGACTGGTGTCGATATGGTCGGACACGCCGTCCTGCGCGTAGATGATGGCGGCGTCGATGTTCAGCAGGGCGGGGTAGTCCCAGTGGAACAGACGGTTATAAATAACACCGGCGATCCGGGGGCTTTCCGACGCGGAGGCGGTTTCCTTCTCAATGAGGGACGCGACAATGGTCACTTCCCGGACGGTGAAGCTGCCGTCGGTGACGGTGGCGTTCAGGGTGTCGATCTGGGCGCGCATTTCCTCGCTGAACCGGTAGTCGAAGTTGTCCAGCATCTTTTCCAGAACCTCACGGGGGGAGGAATTCTTATAGAAATCGTAGGTATCCGGGAAAAGGAAGCCCTCAAGGCAGTATTTGTCGCCCCGGGTCACGTTTTCAAGGAACCAGTAGTCCTTCAGCGCGCCGTTGGCGGCGTAGGCGCTGAGATCCTGCGCGGTGCAGATGCGGTTTTCTTCCAGCAGAGCGAAAATCTGGCGGCAGGTGTAGCCCTCGGGGATCAGCAGGTCTTCCACGACCTCACGGGTGGAGCTGGCGGACATCATGTTGACCAGCGCGTGATAGTCGTACCGGGTGTTCAGGTCGTAGATGCCGGGGTCGATCTTCTTCTCGGCGTGGGAGATGTCGGCGTAGAAGTTAAACAGGCTCTTGTAGCGGATCAAACCGGCGTTGTAGAGCTTGTCGGTGATGCTGTCCATGGTGTCGGACTCGTAAACGGTGATGGTGACGGGCTTGTTTTCCCGCCCGAAGGCCAGCACGTCGGCGGCGCAGACCCAGATCATCCGTCCCAGCGTGACGCCGATGACCACGATCAGCGCCAGCCACACGATGGTGACCAGAATGTGAGGGATGCCCAGCAGACCCTCTCCACGGGTTTTCTTTGGACGTCCCTTTTTGACGGGGCGCTGACGACCGGACGCTTTTCTTTCCGGGGCGGGGGCATCCTCTGCGGCGTCAAAATCACCGTCGCTGTCCCGGTATTCCTGTTCAGCGATCTCGTCCTTTGACGGCTCCGGTTCCGCCGGTTCCTCCGGCAGCTCCTGCAAATCCGGGTCGTCCAGTATGCTGGGGTCAAAGGGCGGCTCTTCCTCGCCGTGCTCCAGCATACCGTGGGAATCCATGGCGCTCTCGTCGGGGATGATCTCGCTGCCGATCTCCGGCTCGGTGAGCCGGTCGTCGTAGGATTCCTCCATGCCGTCGTCCACGTCCGGGATACGATCCATGAAGGAACGGCCTTTTTCGGAGGTGTCATCGGGCGCGGGAATTTCCTCCGGGGCGGGGGCGTCCGCAATGGGGGGGACGTCCTCAAAAATGGGGATGTCATCTTGGGCGGAATCGTCCTCAAATGCGGGAACGTCTTCCGCCACGGGAGTTTCCTCCGCAACGGGTTCTTCCACCTCTGCGGGGATTTCTTCTGGCTGGGAAGCGGGTTCTTTCCCAATCACGTCTTCGGAGACGGGGACATCCCCGGCGTCCTCCGATTCCTCGTCTGCGGGAAAGAAGGTCAGCTCTTCGGGAATGATTTCCTCCTCGTCCCGTTCGGGAAACTGTTTGTTGTCCATATTGTGTTCCTCCAAGGTCAGCGAATGACGATCTGTTCTGCGACGGCCTGCGCGGCGGCCTGACCCTTCAGGGCGGCGATCAGCGCCAGACCAAAGGGAACGGCGCAGCCCGCGGACGTGCCGGTGATGAGCTTTCCGTCGGTGACGGCTGGGGCGCAGACCATGTCAGCGCTTCCCATCTGGCCTTCACAGCCGGGGTAGCAGGTGGCGCGTCTGCCATCGGTGATGCCAAGCATGGCAAGAATGGTGGGTGCGGCGCAGATGGCGGCGACGAACCGGCCGTTTTCCCATGCGAACTGCACGGCTTCCAGCGCCTCCGGGCTGCCCTTGATGGACGCGACGCCCTTCATTCCGCCGGGGAGAACGATCATATCCAGCTGGGTCAAGTCCATTTGGCCAAGTTCCATATCGGCGGTCACGGGGATGCCGTGGCTTCCGACGATGACCTTTCCGCCAATGCCCACGGTGGCGACGGACACGCCCGCGCGGCGCAGCAGATCAATAGGGGCGACGGCTTCCGTTTCCTCGAAGCCGGTTCCAAGCAACATGTAAACCATATTCAGTCCTCCAGACATGCCGCCACATGGCGGTAGATTTCTTCGTGAATGTCCTCAATACTCCGCATTTTTCCGTTTTCCGTGCAGGAAATAATCGTCCATCCGTAATATTCGGCGGCGGCGCGTCCGGTGCGGCGGCAGGAAGCAAGATAGGCGCTGTTCCGCTCGTGGATGTCCGCGGTGGTGTGGGTGTCCTGCTCCCGGTGGCGCAGCAGCTGCTCCGTAAAATCCGTGGGGACGTCCAGATACAGCGTCAGGTCGGGGCGGGGAAGCCCCAGCCGGTCGTATTCAAATTCGTACAGCCACTTAAGAAATTCCTGACGCTTGTTTTCCGGCTCCTTGGACGCCTGATGGACGGCGTTGGAGGTGGTGTAGCGGTCACAGACCACCAGACCGCCCTGCTCGTACCACTGCCCCCAGGCCTTTTTATAGGAGGCGTAGCGGTCGACGGCGTAGAAGGAGGAAGCGGCGTAGGCGTTGACGTCCGACGGATTCGTGCCAAATTCCCCCCCAAGATACATCCGAATCAGCGCGGAGCTGGGTTCGGAATATTGGGGGAATACGATTTTCTGAAAGGCAATGTTTTCGTTTTCCAGACGCTGGGTCAGCAGACGAAATTGGGTGGACTTGCCGGAGCCGTCCGTGCCTTCAATGACGATTAGTTTGCCCATTTGTATTCTCCTTACATCAAGGACATATTATCATAACCTACAATATACCATATTTATCCCCGTTTGTCCACCTTTGCGTGAGATTGAAACCGAGTTTTCTCGAATCAGCTATCGGAAAACAAAAAAGTTGCAAACACTTGGGAAAAGTGATACAATAAAGAAAAATTCGATGAAAAAGGGAAAGAGAACCATGGAAGTCACATTTGAAAGTCTCGGCCTCAGCGAGGCCATGCTGAAAGCGCTTGAAGAGAAGGGCTACGGCTATCCCACCACCATTCAGGCGGAGGCCATCCCATATTTTCTGCAATGGCGGGACGTCATTGCCAAGGCGCCCACCGGCACCGGAAAGACCTTTGCCTTCGGCATCCCCATGATCGAGCATATCGACCCGGCCAACGAGGGCGTTCAGGGGCTGATCCTTGCCCCCACCCGGGAGCTTGCCATCCAGATCGGCGACGAGCTGCGGGGGCTGCTGACCTATTTTCAGGGCATTCGGGTAGCGGTGCTGTACGGCGGCGCGGGCATCGGCGGCCAGATCAAGCAGCTGGAGCGCAAGCCCCAGATCGTGGTGGCGACGCCGGGACGGCTGATGGATCACTACAACCGCAAGACCATCCGCCTGGACAAAATCCAGACCGTGGTGCTGGACGAGGCCGACCGGATGCTGGACATGGGCTTTTTCAAGGACGTGACCCGGATCATCGACAAGGTGAAGAACCGGAAGAATCTGGGGCTGTTTTCTGCCACCATCTCTCAGGAGGTCATGACGGTTTCGTGGATGTACCAGCGGGACGAGGTGGAGATCACCGTGGAGCCAAAGCAGGAAGACCGCCCGGACATCGACCAGTTCAGCATCACCTGCACGCCGCTGGAAAAGGCGGAGACGTCTCTGCGCCTGATCCGCAGTCAGGGCTATGAGCGGGTGATGATCTTCTGCAATACCAAGCATATGTGCCAGCGTCTCTGCGACGAATTTCAGCGGGCGGGCTTGGACTGCGACTGCATCCACGGCGACATCCGCCAGAGCCAGCGGGAAAAGACCATGCAGCGCTATCGGGACGGCAAGCTGGCCGTGCTGATCGCAACCGACGTGGCCTCCCGGGGCATCGACGTGGACGATGTGGACTGCGTTATCAACTATGACGTGCCGGAGGAGAACGAATACTACGTCCACCGCATTGGCCGCACCGGCCGGGCGAAGAAAAAGGGCGTGGCATGGAGCATCGTCAGCAATTTCCCGGAGAAGGCCAGACTGGATGACATCTGCAAATACTGCAATTTCACCATTCAGCCCATGGTGATGGACAAGGACGGAAATTTGACGCCCGAGGAAGTCAAAGCCCCCGTGACGCCCAAAAGGAGATTCCGTTGAATCCCCGGGAAAGGGGCTTTCTGCTGCTGACGAGCCGTCTTGGAAACCCTGACCGTCAGGTTCTTTCTACCGCTCAGCTGCGCATGTTGGCGCTGCGGATGCGGGGCAGGGAATGCGCCCAGCCGGAGCGGGAAATGACGCGGCAGGATTTCATTGAGCTTGGCTACGACCGGGAGACGGCGGAGCGGTACTGCGCCCTGCTTTCGGATACGGAGCAGCTGGACTACTACCTGAGCCGGGGGAGAAAAATGGACTGCACCCCCGTCACAAGGGTCAGCGAGGATTACCCCGGAATTCTGCGGCAGCGCCTTGTGATGGACGCACCCGGGTGCCTGTGGGCGAAGGGCGATTTGTCCATTCTGAGCACCCCGGCGGTTGCGCTGGTGGGAAGCCGGGAGCTGCGGGCGGAGAACCGGGAATTTGCCGCGGCGGTGGGATACCGGGCGGCGGAGGAAGGCTTGACGCTGGTTTCCGGCAACGCCCGGGGTGCTGACCGCACGGCACAGGAAGCGTGCCTTGCCGCCGGTGGACGGGTCATCAGCATCGTCGCCGACGAGCTGAGTAAACAGGCCAGACGGCGGAATCTGCTATACTTAAGCGAGGACGATTTTGACGGCGCGTTTTCCACCCAGCGGGCGCTGAGCCGCAACCGCTGCATCCACGCGCTGGGGCGCATGGTGTTTGTCGCCCAGTCCGACTTTGGACACGGCGGTACGTGGGATGGTACGGTGAAAAATCTGCGCTTCGGGTGGAGTCCTGTAGCCTGTTTTCGCGACGGCAGTCAGGCTGCCCGTCAGCTGGAACAGATGGGGGCATACCTAATCGGCACGGATGATTTGCAGGACTTCGGCGGCCTGATGGAGGAAGAAAAAACATTTTTTTAGCCCATGGCGGTTCGCCATGGGCTTTCTCATCGGCAAAAGTAACTGCAGGGGACGATAATTTTACCGTCTCCTGCAGTTTTGTAATATCGATTGGTCATTTTGACGCCGTTTGGAATGCCTTTTCGGGGCTGTTTATTTGCCGTTCTCCAGATCGGCGGCAATGATCCGCTTCATGGCTTCGATGCCCACCTTGACGGCACCAGTGGTGTCCTCGGTCATGGGCATGGCGAGACCCGCTTTTTCCCGCTCCTGATTCCACACGGCGTGGAAGCAGCTGCCGCAGCGCACGCCCAGAGCGGCAGCGACCACGAACAGGGCGGCGGATTCCATTTCACTGGCCTTCACGCCCAAGCGCTTCCAGCTTTCCCACTTTTGCAGCAGGTCGTAATATACAGGAGATTTTTCCGGGCTGTGCTGACCATAAAAAGAATCCTTGCATTGGACGACGCCGGTGTGGGTGCGGTAGCCCAGACTCTCACTGGCAGCTTTCAGCGCGGCCGTGACGTCAAAGTCAGGCACGGCGGGGAACTCAATGGGGGCGTATTCCAGAGAGGTATGCTCGTAACGGATAGCGCCTGTGGCGACCACCACGTCCCCGGGCAGAACGTCCATGGCGATGCCGCCGCAGGTGCCGACCCGAATGAAGGTATCCGCGCCGATGGCCGCCAGCTCCTCCATGGCAATGGAGGCCGACGGGCCGCCGATGCCGGTGGAGCAGACGGACACCTTCTGCCCCAGCATGGTGCCTGTGTAAATATTGTACTCCCGGTTCATGCCAATATGGACGGGGTTGTCAAAGTAGCTGGCAATGGACTGGCAGCGTCCCGGGTCGCCGGGGAGAAAGACATAACGTCCCACATCGCCCTTGTTGCAGTGAATGTGATACTGCATTCCGACATCCTGCATATAAAACACCTCTTAATTGGGGGTGTATCTGAAAACTGTCAAAACGCCCGATCAGCGGTTCTTTTTGCCCTGTGCCGCGCCATTTTCCCTTGAAATACAGCAAGTATTCCTGCGGAAAAATGGCTTGCCCAGGACAAAAATTCCTCGCTGCTGGGCATTTCGCCAGTTTTCAGATACACCCTGATTTTGTTTTTATATTATATTACAAAATTCTAAAATTTGCAAGCAGTAATCGGAGTGCATGAGCACTCCGATTATCTGTCAGAAGAAGCTGACCTGACTGGTATCGGGCAGGTCGCCGAAAGCACCGGCCTCTCTGAGCATCTGAATGTGGGTCTTGGACACCTTGGGGCAGGCGGCGGCGACTTCCTCCACGGACAGGAAGGTTTTGCCCTCACGACCTCGCATCAAGTCCCATGCCGCATTTTCGCCAAGGCCGGAGATCGCAACGAAGGGGGGCAGCAGCTTGCCGTCCTTGATGATGAATTTCGTGGCGTGGCTGTCGTAAATGCTGATGGGCAGGAATTCAAAGCCCCGGATGTAGTATTCGTAGGCCACTTCCAGCGTGGTCAGCAGGTCTTCGTCCTTGTCCGTGGCGTTTTCGTTGTTCTCGATGGCGTCGATGTTGGCGACCACCGCATCCTTGCCGTGGGTCATCAGCACCGCGTCGAAGCCGCCCTTCTGACTGCGGCGGTAGAAATAGGCGGAGTAGAAGGCCAGCGGATGATGTACCTTGAACCATGCGATACGGAAAGCCATCATAACATAGGCCACGGCGTGGGCCTTGGGGAACAGATACTTGATCTTTTTGCAGGAACCGATGTACCATTCCGGCACGCCTGCGGCCTTCATTTCCTCCTCCGCGCCTTCGGGCAGACCTCTGCCTTTTCGCACGGCCTCCATGATCTTGAAGGAGCGCTTTTCCGGCATTCCACAGGAGATCAGATAAAGCATGATGTCGTCACGGCAGCCGATGGCCTGATCAACGGTGGCGGTTTTGGAGGTAATCAGGTCTTTGGCGTTGCCCAGCCACACGTCGGTGCCGTGGGAGAAGCCGGACAGACGCAGAAGCGTATCAAACCGGGTTGGCATGGTGTCCATCAGCATCCCGCGGGTAAAGCGGGTGTTGAACTCCGGAATGGCGACGGCGCCGGTGGGGCCGAGAATCTTGTCGTCCTCGTAGCCCAGCACCTTGGAGGAGATGAAAATGGACATGGTGTCCTTGTCGTCCAGCGGGATGGTCTTGGCGTCGATACCGGTCATGTCCTCCATCATGCGGATCATGGTGGGGTCATCGTGGCCCAGCATGTCCAGCTTCAGAAGGTTTTCCTCCATGGAGTGGTATTCAAAATGGGTGGTGATCTGGTCGGCCTGAGGGTCGTCCGCCGGGTGCTGCACCGGGCAGAAGTCCCAAATCTCGTTTTCCTGTGGGATGACCACCAGACCGCCGGGGTGCTGGCCAGTGGTGCGCCGGACGCCGACACACCCTGCCGCAAGACGGGCTTCCTCCGCCCGGGAGGCAGTCTTGCCACGTTCGGACAGGTATTTTTTTACATAGCCGAAGGCGGTCTTTTCCGCCACGGTGCCAATGGTTCCCGCCCGGAAAACGTGGGATTTTCCGAACATTTCGATACAGTAAGCGTGGGCTTTTGACTGGTATTCGCCGGAAAAGTTCAGGTCGATATCGGGAACCTTGTCGCCGCCGAAGCCAAGGAAGGTTTCAAAAGGAATATTGAAGCCATCTTTCTCGAATTTCGTGCCACACTTGGGACAGACGGCGTCCGGCAAATCCGCGCCGCAGCCGTAGCCCTTGGGAACGTCGAAGGTGGTGTACTTGCACTCCGGGTTGGGGCAGCGGTAGTGGGGCGGGAAGGAGTTGACCTCGGTGATGCCGGACATGTAGGCCACGATTGACGAGCCGACGGAACCACGGGAGCCGACCAGATAGCCATGCTCCAGGGAGTTCTGCACCAGCTTCTGGGCGGACATGTAGATCACGTCGTAGTGGCAGTTGATGATGTCATGCAGCTCCGTCTCCACGCGCTTTACCATCAGCTCCGGGGGATTGTCCCCGTAAAGGCGGTGGAATTTGGTGTAGACAAGATTTTTCAGGTCTTCCACGGAGTTTTCGATTTTGGGAGCGAACAGATTGTGGGGGACGGGACGCAGAGATTCGCACATGTCGGCGATGCGGTTGGGGTTGGTGATGACCACCTCGTAGGCTTTTTCCTCGCCGAGATAGGAGAATTCCCGCAGCATATCGTCCGTTGTCCGGAAGTACAGGGGCATGTCCTTGTCCGCGTCGTCGAAGCCCTTGGTCGCCAGCAGAATGTGACGGAAAATCTCGTCCTCGGGGTTCAGGAAGTGAACATCTCCGGTGGCGACCACCGGCTTGCCCAGTTCCTCGCCCAGCCGGACGATCTTCCGGTTGTACTCCCGGAGATCTTCATCGGTTTTGGCTTCGTATTTTTCGTTTGCCAGCATGAAGCGGTTGTTCGCCAGAGGCTGGATCTCCAGAAAGTCGTAAAAGGACGCAATGCGTTTCAGCTCGTCGTCGCTTTTCCGGTCGAGAATGGCCTGAAACAGCTCGCCCGCTTCGCAGGCGGAACCGATGATCAGCCCCTCCCGCAGATTAAGAATGTCGGACTTGGGCATCCGGGGCACCCGGCGGAAGTATTGCAGATTGGAATCGGAAATCAGGTGGTACAGGTTGCGCAGACCGATCTGGTTCTTGGCAAAAATAATGATGTGCCTTGCCTGCCGATCAGTGATGCGGCCGCCGGAACGCAGATGGGTCATGGCAGGGTTGATGGCCTGCAAGTTGTGGATGCCATGCTCCTCTTCCAGCTTGACCATGAGCTTCGCCATGATGAGGCCGCAGGTCATGGCGTCGTCCGCCGCCCGGTGATGGTTGAAGTCGGGCAAGCTCAGGGCATTGGAGACGATGTTCAGCTTGAATTTGTTCAGCTGGGGCAGAAGATTCTGAGACAGAATCAGGGTATCCGCCGCGGTGTAATGATAATCGTAGCCAAGGCGCTGGCACTCGGCGCGGATAAAGCCGGTGTCGAAGTCGGAATTGTGAGCGACCAGGACCCGGTCGCCGATGAAGTCCAGAAATTTGGGCAGCACCTCTTCAATTTTCGGTGCGCCGACAAGCATTTCGTCGGTGATTCCGGTCAGCTCCACGATTTTCCGCTCCAGCGGACGCTCCGGGTCAACGAAGGTCTGGAAACGGTCCACTTCCTCACCGTTTTTCAGCACAACAGCGCCGATCTCGATGATGCGGTCGCTGCGGGAGGACAGGCCGGTAGTTTCCAGATCGAAGGCGACGAATTCCTGATCGAAGGTGATATCCTGCTCGCCGTGGACTACAATGCGGTCGTCTACGTCGTTTACATAATACCCCTCACAGCCGTAGAGAATCTTGATATTCTGGTCGGTTCCGGCCACCTTGGCCTTGGAGGCGGCCTTCATGGCGTCGGGGAAAGACTGGGCGACGCCGTGGTCGGTGATGGCGATGGCCTTGTGACCCCAGGCGGCCGCCTGCTTCACGGCGGCGGCGGTATCCGTCAGAGCGTCCATGTTGGACATGGTGGTGTGCAGATGCAGCTCCACCCGCTTTTCTCCCGGGGCAGTGTCCTGCCGCTTGGGCATGGAGCCGGGCTGCATGGCGTAGGGCTTGAGAACCATTTCGCCCTCGTATCGATCTTCACCCAGCTTGCCCTGCACCCGCAGGACGGAGCCGACCTGAACGTTTTCCAGAATGGGCTTGGCCTCTCCGGCCTCCATAAAGCGGCTGACGCGGACGGAGTTGGTGTTGTCCGTCATGTCGAATTTCACAACATAGGCGTTGCGTTTTTTCAGCTCCTTGTGGTCCACAGCGAAGACTTTGCCCTCCACGATGACGGTTCCCATGTCCAGACTCAGCTCCTTCATGGGAACGGGCGTGCCCTTGAAGGGCTTGCCATAGAAGGTTTCGCTGGGGGCGGCGGACTTGTCCTCCTTCTTCGGCTGAGCGGCGGAGACGGCGGGAAGCTTTTGAATCTCCGATTCCCGCATGGACTCTGTGGCTGCAAACAGCGCTTTTCCCTCCAGCGCGTTGCCAGCCTCCACGGTGATATGCACCGGGGCGGCGAACCGCTCCCGCAGTACCTTTTCCACAGACGGGATGTGCTCCAGAAGAGTTTCTTTTCCGTTGGCGGCGAGCTTTACCGTGAGATTCTGTTCGTTCCATTCCCACTTTGCCCCGGCGAGGGAACCCCGCGCCATGGAGTTGCGGCTGACAAACAGCCACATCAGTTCTTCCGGTTCGATTTTTTGCAGCTCCGATTCCGGGTGGGTCGCGGTCAGCTCCAGCTTTTGCAGGCCGTACAGGCCACAAATGTCCTTGCGAACCTGTTCCAGCAGCCGTTGGGGGATGTAGCGCTCGGAATGTAGCGCCACGTGAACGCTTCGGGTCTCGGGGTCGATATCCGCAGCGGCGATAGCCGCCTGAGAAAGGGCTGCATACAGCTCCTCAGGCGGCTCATAGTCCGGAAACATATTCAGAAAGAAAATTTGTTCTTCCATATCGTGTCTCTACAGTGCTTCAATTCGTTTCAGCAGGGCAGGGAGCAGCTCGTCATAGGGGAGCTTTTCCACCTGCACGCCCTTTTCAAAAATCATGCCCCAGCCGTCGCCGCCGGCAATGCCGATGTCCGCTTCCCGGGCTTCGCCGGGGCCGTTGACCACGCAGCCCATGACCGCCACGGTGATGGGCTTTTCACAGTTTTTCAGTGCTTCGTCCACCCGGTTCACCAGACCGATCAGGTCGATGCGGGTCCGTCCGCAGGTGGGGCAGGAGACGATGTTCACGCCGTCCTTCCGAAGCCCCGCGGCCTTGAGAATGTCCCGGGCGGCGTAGACCTCCTGCACCGGGTCGTCGGTGAGGCTGACCCGGATGGTATCGCCGATGCCGTCCAGAAGCAGCGCGCCGATGCCCATGGCGGACTTGATCAGACCCTGCCGGACGGGGCCGGTCTCGGTCACGCCGATGTGGAGGGGATAGTCACATTTGGCGCGGAACAGCCGCGCGGCGGCTACCATGGTGGGGACGGTGGAGGACTTCATGGAGACGCAGGTGTCGTAAAAGCCCTGTTTTTCCAGCAGCTCCAGATGTTCAAAGGCGCTTTCCACCAGCGCTTCGGCGGTGGGGTGGCCGTATTTTTCCAGAAGACGCTTGTCAAGGCTGCCGCCGTTGACACCGATGCGGATGGGGATGTGCTTGTCCTTGCACACCTCCACCACGGCCTTGACTCGGTCTTCGCCGCCGATGTTGCCGGGGTTGATGCGGATTTTGGACGCGCCGCCCTCTGCCGCGGCGATGGCAAGCCTGTAGTCAAAGTGGATATCCGCCACCAGGGGCAGGGGAGAGTCCTTGCAGATGTCCGCAAAGCTCCGGGCGGCTTCCATGTTGGGAACTGCCAGTCGGGCGATCTGGCACCCGGCGGAGGCAAGCTGACGGATCTGCTTCAGGCTGCCCTCCACATCCGTGGTTTTGGTATTGAGCATGGACTGGATAACCACCGGGGCGCCGCCGCCGATGGGAACGCCGCCCACCAGAATTTGTTTTGTCATCGTCTTCACCTCTTGAACAGGAAAATGACGTCCTTGAACATAATAATCGCCATCAGGGCAAGCAGCAGGATCATGCCCGCGCCGTGGAGATAGCCTTCATATTTGGGGTTGATCTTCTTTTTCGTGACGGCTTCCACCGCAACCGTGATCAGCAGACACACAATACGCCCGCCGTCCAGCGCGGGGATGGGCAGCAGATTCATCACCGCCAGATTGATGGCGATGAAGCCGCCGAAATACAGCATATTCAGCAGCGCGGTGACCTTGCTGTCGGAGGCTGCCGCCACTTTGGACATTTCACTGACAATGCCCACGGGGCCGGACATATCCTTAATGCCCACCTTGCCGCCAAGCAGCATTTGCAGGCTCAGGCGAACCAAACGCACCGTATCCAGGGACTGGTTCCATGCCATGCCCAGCTTTTCCAGGAAGTTCGGGGTGCTGAGGGTGAAATTCATGCCGTAGCGCAGGCCGGTCGAGCCGTTTTCCAGAGTCACTTCGTGCTTTTCCAGCAGGAAATCTTTCAGAACGACCTTTTCGCCGTTCCGGCGCACCGTGATGTCGTGAACGTCGCCGGGGTTCAGCGACAGGATCATGGAAAAATCGGAATAGGAGTAGAGCTTTTCGCCGTCCACCTCCACAATGCGGTCACCGGCTTGCAGGCCGTTTTCGCCGTTCACCGTGGCGTAGTCTTCAAAGCTGGCGATCACGGGGACGACGGTCTGTTTTATGGGCAAGCAGACAATGACCATCAGTACCACGCCGATGAGAAAGTTCATCGCCGCACCGGCGGCCAGAATGATGAGCCGCTTCCACCATGCCGCCTTGTCGAAGGAACGGGGATTGTCGCTTCCGCCGTCCTCGCCCTCCATGGCGCAGTAGCCGCCGATGGGGATGCAGCGGATGGCGTACAGAGTCTCGCCCACCTGCTTTTTCCAGATGGCGGGCCCCATAAACATGGAAAATTCGTTTACCTGAACGCCGGAGAGCTTGGCGGCGGTAAAATGCCCCAGCTCATGGACGAAAATCAGGACGCTGAACAGTAAAATCGCAAAAATAACGCTCATAGAAAAAATGCCTCGCAATTATCAAGAATTCGCCCGAACCGCCTCACGAGCCAGACGGTCGGCTTCCAGAATCTGCTCCAAAGTGGGGTCGGCGATGAACGGCACCTGCGGCACGGCGGCATTTACCAGCCGGTAGATGTCGTAAAAGCCGATTTTGTCATTCAGGAACATGGCAACCGCTTCCTCATTTGCGCCGTTCATGGCAGGGCAGGCCGTGCCGCCCGCTTTCGCGCAGTCCCGCGCCAGCGCCAGACAGGGGAAATTCTCCGTATCCGGCGGGGAAAACGTCAGCGGGCCGCAGGACAGTAAGTCCAGCCGCTCCACCGGGGAGGGGATACGCTCCGGGTAGGTCAGCGCCAGCTGAATGGGCAGACGCATATCCGGTGTGCCCATCTGCGCCATCACCGCGCCGTCGGTGAATTCCACCATGCTGTGAACGATGCTCTGCCGGTGAATGACCACGTCCACCTGTTCCAGGGGCAGACGGTACAGCCGCATGGCTTCGATGACTTCCAGCCCCTTGTTCATCAGGGTGGCGCAGTCAACGGTGATCTTCGCGCCCATCTTCCAGTTGGGGTGTTTCAGGGCGTCGGCCTTGGTCACCGTTTCCAGCTGAGGGCGGGTCATGCCGAAAAATGGGCCGCCGGAGCAGGTGAGGATCAGCCGCCGGATCTCTTTTCTGCTGCCGCAGCCCATAAGGCACTGAAAGATTGCGGAATGCTCGGAATCCACGGGGACGATCTCCGCACCGTACTTTTCCGCCTCGGCCATCACCAGTTCCCCGGCGCAGACAAGAGTTTCCTTGTTGGCAAGGCCGATGCGCTTTTTCGCCCGGATGGCGGCGAGGGTGGGCTTCAAACCGACCATGCCAACCACGGCGGTGATGACGCAGTCGGCATCCGCCATGGATGCCGCTTCCATCAGACCCGCCTCACCGAAGTTTACCCGGATAGGCAGACCTTTTATTCGTTCCGCCAGCGCCTGAGCGGCTTCCTGAGTTGCCATAACGGCGAGCTTCGGTGAAAACTCCCGGCACTGCTGCGCCATCCGCTCCACGTTGGTTCCGGCGGTGAGCGCCGCTACCCGGATGCCGGGCAGACGGCGGATAATGTCCAGACTCTGCCGGCCGATGGAGCCGGTGGAGCCGAGAATACTGACACACTGCACCATAGGCCGCTCCTTACACCGCCATGGGGAGCAGCACCAACAATACTTCCATGGCCGGGGCGACCAGGGTCAGGGAATCGAACCGATCCAGTACGCCGCCGTGGCCGGGGATCAGGTTGCCGTAATCCTTGATACCGGTCTGCCGCTTGACAATGGAGAAGCACAGATCGCCGAAAATGCCCAGCAGGGAACCAAAAAAGCCGTACAGCAGCGCAAGACCGTAGTTGACCCGGAGATTGCCGGGCAGCAGGTCGATGATCAGGGCGTAAACAAGCATACTGACCACGGCGAAGGCAATGCCGCCCAGCGCGCCCTCGATGGTTTTGTTGGGGCTGACCACAGGCGCCAGCTTGTGCCGCCCGAATTTCAGGCCGATAAAGTATGCGCCTGCGTCGGACATAAATGCCACCACGAAGGGAATCAGGATGACATACCGTCCGAGATCCATATTCAGAATGCGGATGAGGGAGCTGAGCATGTAGGGGATGAGAAGACCCGCCACAAAGCACATGGACAGATCCTCAAAGTGAACCTTTATGTGGTCAAGCATCATCTCCGAGAACATCAGGATAAAGAACACAATCATGAGGATGACAAAGTAGGAATGAATCGCGCCGAAATAGCTCCACATGCACACGGCGGCCGCCATGATGCAGGAGTAGATCACCAGCCGCGGCCGCTTCACCAGTCCCGTCCGGTAAAGAAGCTCGTAGGCCGCGATGGCCATGAGCGCACTCATGACCAGTGACGCGGCAATCACCGGTGCGGCCAGTGTCAGAAGAAAGAGGATCGGCACCAGAATCGCTGCGGAAATAATGCGTTTTTTCATTTCTCTATGTCCCTCCGAACCGGCGGCTGCGCCGGTGAAATTCTTCAATGGCGCTGTCCAGATGTTCCGGTGTGAAATCAGGCCAAAGTACGTTCATAATTACATATTCCGAGTACGCGGACTGCCACAGCAGGAAGTTGCTGACCCGCATCTCTCCGGATGGCCGGATGATCAGCTCCGGGTCGGGCACGCCCGCCGAATACAGGTACCCGGAGAAAACATCCTCGGTGAGTGTTTCCGGGTCGGCCCTTCCGGCGGCGACATCCGCCGTGTAAGCCTTCACAGCATGGATGATCTCATCCCGCCCGCCATAGTTCAGGCAGAAATTCACCTGTACGTCGTAGTCCTCCGAGCGGCTTTCCGCATCGTGGCAGAGCGTTTGCAGCTCCGGGCTGAGACGGGTCAGGTCGCCAAAGAATCGGAATTTGACCCGGTTTTTCTCCATGTCCCGCAGCGCCTCTTCCAGATACCGGCGCAGCAGCTTCATGATTCCCGCCACTTCTTCCGCCGAGCGCTTCCAGTTCTCCGTGGAGAAGGCGTACACCGTCAGGTATTCTACGCCCAGCGTGCGGCAGTAGTTGGCGATCCGCCGGAAGGCTTCCGCGCCTGCGGCGTGACCGGCGGTGCGGGGCAGACCCCGCTGCTTTGCCCAGCGGCCGTTGCCGTCCATGATGATGGCAATGTGCCGGGGCGGGGGAGAGTTTTGTGAAAGTGCCATAAAGCACCTCTTTCTAATGGTTAGTGAACAGATCTGCGAAGATAAAAAAGCAATTTCTGCTGGCGGCTGCTTCCAGCCGCCAGCAGGGGTGCTTTGTTTTGGCTGACGGCGTTAAATCGCCATCAGTTCCTTTTCCTTGGCGGCAAGAGCGGCGTCGGCGCGCTTGATGTTCTTGTCCAGCAGATCCTGTAAATCTTTCTCGGCCTTCTTCTGGTCGTCCTCGGTGATCTCGCTGTTCTTTTTCAGCTTCTTGACATAGTCCATGCCGTCCCGACGGATGTTGCGCATGGCGACCTTGGCTTCCTCGGAATACTTCTTGACCTGCTTGGCCAGATCCTTACGGCGCTCCTCGGTGAGCTGGGGGAACACCAGACGGATGACGCGGCCATCGTTCTGGGGGTTGATGCCCAGATCGGAGGTCTGGATGGCCTTCTGGATGTCCTTGAGCAGCTTGGTGTCCCAGGGCTGAATGATCAGGGTACGGGCGTCGGGGGCGGAAATGGTGGCGACGCCGTTCAGGGGCGTTTCACTGCCATAGTATTCCACGGTGATCCGATCGAGAACCTTTGCGTTGGCGCGGCCGGCGCGGACGGAGGCGAATTCCTCGTCCAGATGCTCGAGAGCCTTGTCCATTCTCCGGGAATATTCTTTGAAATCGACGGTCATTTTGTGTTCCTCCTTAGAAATGATTTTTTACGGTAGTACCGATCTCTTCGCCGCGAACCACGCGGACGATGCTGTTTTCTTCATTCAGGCCAAAGCAGACCATGGTCATGTCGTTGTCCATAGCCAGCGCCATAGCGGTGATGTCTGTGGCCTTCAGATTCTTCGCCAGCACCTCGCCATAGGTCAGGCGGGAGTAGCGGACGGCTGTGGGGTCTTTGGCGGGGTCGGCGGAATAAATGGCGTCCACGTTCTTCGCCATCAGCACGGCGTCGGCCTCAATCTCCACGCCCCGGAGCACCGCGCCGGTGTCGGTGGAGAAGTAGGGATTGCCGGTACCGGCGGCAAAGAGGACGACTTTCCCCTCATTTAAGTACCGCTCGGCAAGGTCGCGGGTAAAATACTCGGCAAACTTGTTCATCTCCACGGCGCTGAGAACCCGGGCATCCATGCCGTGGCGGTTCAGGGCATCGGCCACGGCGATGGCGTTCATCACCGTACCAAGCATTCCCATGGAGTCGGCGTGGGAACGCTGCATCTTATCCGCGCCGTCCTTGACGCCGCGCCAGAAGTTTCCTGCGCCGATGACCAGACCAATCTGGACACCCATGTCCACGCAGGTTTTGATGGATTTGCAAAGCTCGTTCACAATGGTAAAATCAAGCCCCCGATGTGCGTCCCCGGCGAGAGCCTCGCCGCTGACTTTCAGCAGGATGCGCTTATATTTAAGCTCAGGCAAAATGAAATCACTCCTTATCTTCATATCCTTTCCTATTCTAGCGTATCCAGCCCGAATTGACAACTACTAATTTAAGATTTCTTAAAATGTTTTCCGATTTTTCACAATGCGGGGCCTTCTGTGTAATTTCCACACAGCGCGCCCCTTGGAAAAGATGGATTCTGGCGGGATTTTTGGTTGCAAAACTGGAAACAGTAGGGTATAATGTCTTGTAATTGGAAAAACCCAAGGAAATGAGAGGGATTATCATGGCTGAAATGACTGAAAGCAAAAACTTTATCCACGCATTCATCGACGAGGACATCGCCCCCGGCGGGCAGTTTGCGGGTCAGACCGTCCATACCCGGTTTCCGCCGGAACCCAACGGCTATCTGCATATCGGCCACTGCAAGGCGCTGATCATCGACTTCGGCACCGCCGAGAAGTACAATGGCCTGTGCAACCTCCGCATGGACGACACCAACCCCACCAAAGAGGACGTGGAGTTTGTGGAGGCCATCAAGGAGGATATCCACTGGCTGGGCTTCGACTGGGGCGACCGCTTCTACTACGGTTCCGACTATTTTGAGAAGGACTACGAATACGCGGTAGAACTCATCAAAAAGGGACTGGCCTACGTCTGCGAGCTGACGCCGGAGCAGTTCAAGGAGTACCGGGGCGACCTGAATACCCCTGCCGTTTCCCCTTACCGCGACCGCCCCATTGAGGAAAGTCTGGACCTGTTCGCCAGAATGCGCGCCGGAGAATTTGAGGACAACCGTTATACCCTCCGCGCCAAGATCGATCTGGCTTCCGGCAACTTCAATATGCGCGACCCGGTCATCTATCGCATCCGTCATATGCACCACCACCGTCAGGGAGACAAGTGGTGCATCTATCCCATGTACGACTTTGCACACCCCATTCAGGACGCGCTGGAGGGCATTACCCATTCTCTGTGCTCTCTGGAATTTGAGAACCACCGTCCTCTTTATAACTGGGTGGTGGAGCATGTCTCCGTACCTCATCATCCCCGGCAGATCGAGTTCGCGAGACTGGGCATCGACCACACCGTGCTCAGCAAGCGGAAGCTGAGAGCGCTGGTGGAGAACGGCTATGTTTCCGGCTGGGATGACCCCCGGATGCCCACCCTCTGCGGCCTGCGCCGCCGGGGCTATACCCCCAAGTCCATCCGCAACTTCTGCGAGCGGGTGGGCGTGGCCAAGTCTCCCAACACCATTCCCTACGCATTTCTGGAATTCTGCCTGCGGGAAGACCTGAACGAGACTGCCCAGCGGGTCATGGCGGTGCTGAAGCCTGTGAAGCTCACCATTACCAACTATCCCGAGGGCAAATCCGAGATGGTCACCGTGGAAAATAACCCCAACCGTCCCGAGGACGGCACACGGGAGGTCAGCTTCTCCCGGCACCTGTGGATCGAGCAGGACGATTTCCTGGCCGAGCCGATCCCCAGGTACAAGCGCCTGTACCCCAACGGGCCGGAGTGCCGCCTGAAGGGCGCGTACCTCATCACCTGCACCGGCTGCGTCAAGGATGAAAACGGTAACGTGGTGGAGATTCTGGCCACCTACGATCCCGAAAGCCGGGGCGGCGACCCCGCCGACGGCCGGAAGGTCAAGGGCGCGACCATTCACTGGGTGGATGCGGAGAACTGCTGCGACGCGGAGGTCAGACAGTACGACAATCTGTTCAATGACCCCGACCCCGACGCGGCGGGCAAGGATTTTCTGGCCTGCCTGAACGAGAAGTCTCTGGAAGTCCTCACCGGCTGCAAGGTGGAGGCCAGCCTCCGGGACGCCAAGGCGCCCGCGTCCTATCAGTTCATGCGTCTGGGCTACTTCTGCCCGGACAGCAAGGACTGCGCCCCCGGCCATCTGGTGTTCAACCGTTCCGTCAGCCTGAAGGATTCCTTCAAGCCCGGAAAGTAATTCCTCATAGTATTGAAAATCCCGCTGCAACAGGCGGGGCGTATCAGACAGTTAACAGGCACAGTAGGTTAATCTACTGTGCCTGTTCCTGTATAATTTAATGTAATGTAAGCACCCCTTGCCTCTCCCTTTGGGAGAGGTGGCCGAGCAAAGCGAGGACGGAAAGGGGAAACAGGGGGGCAAGGCTCTCTCAGTCACCTTCGGTGACAACTCTCCCAGAGGGAGAGTCAAGGGGCAGTACCCTGTCATAAAAGTTTCTGCGTTTTTTGCAAAGCGTGCTTGACAAATTATGCAAAGCGTGCTATACTTTGCTTGCAAAGTTAACTTAGCATTTTTCCTTGCGGACGCGCGGGGAAATCGAAGGAGTGTTTATGAAAACGAATATCCGCGAACTGCGAAAGAAGAATAAGCTGTCCCAGGAGGAGTTGGCGGATGCCGTGGGAACCACCCGGCAGACGATCACCTCAATTGAGGTAGGGAAGTACACTGCCTCGCTGCCCCTGGCCTACAAAATTGCCCACTATTTCGGGTTGACCATCGAAGAAGTGTTTGACTTCTCGGATTTGGAGGTATAAATTATGGAAAGCTATCGTGAAAAACTCAAATTGCAGAATGTGGTTTTTGCTATCGGGTGCGTCGCGCTTGCCCTGTTCTCCGTACTGGGCTTTTTGGGCGAAGCCGGAGTCGTGAAGCTGGCGCCGTCCGTCGGAGACGGTCACTGGCAGTCCCGGTGGCGCGGCTTCATTTCTGGCGCGAGCTTTGGCATTCTGGTGCTGCTGCTGACCGGATTGATCCGGAACCTGCGCGCCCTCAAGGACGAGAAAAAGCTGAAAAAGCTGTATATTAAGGAGAGCGACGAGCGTCAGGCACAGATTGTGGCCAAGGCGCTGTGTGAGGCCATGCGGGCAACCCTGATTCTGGGACTGGCGGCGGTTATCGTGGCGGGCTATTTCAGCATGACCGTCAGCCTTACGCTGCTGGTAACAGTCTTATTGGTCAGTCTGATGACCCTGGCATTCAAGCTGTATTTCGGCAAAAAATATTGAGACAGTGGGAAAATCCCGCTTTAACGTGCTTTGGTTCTTCCGACAGGGGGAGTCAAAGCACGTTTTTGAATCGCGTGGTTCCGGCCTGAGTGCCGGAATGCCCGCCTGCAGAAGTTAGCAAACGCTAACTAATAAAGGAGAAATAAGGGAAATTGCTGAAAAAAGATGGGAAAATGCTGGACATTTGCATGGAGCGTATGGTATAATCCAATGGTGGTCGTTTGCGTATAAACGGACAACAAAACGATAAGAAGGTGGTATTTGGTGGACTATACCAAGTATGTGTTGAAAAACAGGGATGAGCTGGAAGGCTTGCTTGCCGGGAAGGATAACTTCTTTGTTGTCGCCTGCAACAAGTGCTTCAAGGAGTTCAACACGACCGAAGAGCCGGAGTGCGGCAGCTTTGCGGCCATTGCCGAGGAGCAGGGCAAGCACATCACCGGTACGGTAAAAGTGGACTTCTTGTGCAATAAGGTTCAGACCGAGAAGAAGCTGGCAGGTATCGTACCCGAAGGCACTGAGAACGTGGTCGTCATTTCCTGCGGTCTGGGCGTGCAGACCGTGGCGGATCTGGAGTCCGTTCCCGTGTTTACGGCAACCAATTCCCTCAATTACACCGGCCATCATGGCATGGCCCTGACGAAGAAGACCTGCGGCGCCTGCGCCCAGTGCTATCTGAACGTCACCGGCGGCATCTGCCCCATCGTGGACTGCTCCAAGAGTCTGGTCAACGGCCAGTGCGGCGGCGCGAAGAACGGCAAATGCGAGATCGACCCCAAGAAGGACTGCGCATGGGAAAAGATTTACCAGCGCCTGGAAAAGCAGGGTCGTACCAAGGAATTTCTGGATCAGCCCATTCAGCTGCGGGACTACTCCGTGACCAATGTGGACGAGATCAAGGCTTACGTAGCCCAGGCGCGTGCCAAGCGGTACGAGGGCTTCTACGGCGGCGTCCATCCCACGGAGAATAAGGAGTTCACGGAGCACCTCGCGCTTCAGAAATTCCCCGAACCCGATACCGTTATCATTCCTCTGGCCATGCACATCGGCGCACCGGCGAACCCCGTGGTTCAGCCCGGCGACACCGTGAAGGTGGGTCAGCTCATCGGCGAGCAGGCGGGCTTCATCAGCGCCCCCGTGCATTCCAGCGTCAGCGGCACGGTCATCGCGGTAGAACCCCATACCCATCCCAATAAAGGCCCCGGCGTCATGAGCGTCGTCATCAAGAACGACGGCAAGAACACCCTGCACGAGTCCGTAGTCCCCAACAAGCCCCTGGAAGAGCTGACCCCCGACGAGATCATCGAGATCGTCAAGGAGAAGGGCATCGTGGGCATGGGCGGCGCGACGTTCCCCACCTACGTAAAGCTGAAGCCCGGAAAGCCCATCGACGCCGTGCTGATCAACGGCTCCGAGTGCGAGCCTTACCTGACCGCCGACCATCGGGTCATGCTGGAATTTGCCGACGACATCGTGTTCGGTCTCCGGGCTATGATGAAGGCCGTCAGCGCGCCGGAGGGCGTCATTCTCATTGAGGACAACAAGGCCGACGCCATCGCCCTGATGGAAGAAAAGGTCGCGCCTTACGACAATATCCGCGTCTGCGCCGCTAAAACCCAGTACCCCGAGGGCGCTGAAAAAATGCTCATCAAGAAGGTCATGGGCCGTCAGGTTCCCAGCGGCAAGCTGCCCGCCGACGTTGGCTGTGTGGTGAGCAACACCTCCACTGCCAAGGCCATTTCCGACGCCATCCAGAAGGGTCTGCCTCTGGTGGAGCGTGTGGTCTCCGTCACCGGCGAGTTCATCCGCAATCCCGGCAACTACATCGTCAAGCTCGGCACCAACGTGCAGGAGATCATCGATCACTGCGGCGGCATCACCGGCGACGACGTGGTGCTGAAAATGGGCGGCCCCATGATGGGCGCTCCCATCAAGGACACCAATGTGCCCATTATCAAAGGCTCCAATGGCATTATCGCCATTGCCGCCGATCACACCGAGGAGAAAGAATGCATCAAGTGCGGCCGCTGCATGGACGTATGTCCCATGGAGCTGGCGCCTCTGGATATCTACAAGTACGCCCAGCTGGGTGACGCGGAGACCCTGCTGAAGCTGAACGTGATGGACTGCTTCTCCTGCAAGTGCTGTGAGTACATCTGCTCTTCCAAAATTCCTCTGGTTTCCAAGATCAACGCTGCCAAGGGCCTGGTCATGCCCTTGCTGAAGAAGAAGTAAGGGGGACGAACACTTATGTTAATGACAAAACTGAAATCCGAAGAGGTCATCGGCTCCCTGACTTCCGGCAAGGTCTTCATCATCAACTGCCACGGCTGCAAGGAAGTCGGCTTCCCCGAGGAGGAAGCCAAGGCTCTGCAGAAGAAGTTGGAAGCAGAAGGCAAGGTCGTGGGCATTCTCACCACCGACTACGTCTGCAATCCCGATGAGCTGGCGCTGCGGCTGCGCGCCCCCATGGCGAAGATCGCCGAGGCGGACGCCGTGCTGGTGTTCTCCTGCGGCGTCGGCGTGCAGACCATTTCCCAGATGCTGGAGGACAAGCCGGTCTACGCCTGCTGTGACACCATCGAGCTGCCCGGCTTCCAGGGCGTGACCCCGCTGGAATACGACTGCGGCCAGTGCGGCGAGTGCTTCCTGAACCTGACGGGCGGCATCTGCCCCATCACCGCCTGCTCCAAGAGCCTGGTGAACGGCCCCTGCGGCGGCACCAAGAACGGCAAGTGTGAGGTCAACCCCGCCATGGACTGCGGCTGGGAGCGCATCATTCAGCGCCTAAAAGCCCAGGGACGTCTGGACGTTCTGCGCTGCCCCACCCAAATGCACGATTTCAATACCGACGAGGCTACCAAGTCCGCCAAAGAATCTGAATAATCAGGAGTGTATAGAATTATGAGAATTACTGAACTGTTTGACAACGGTGAGTTTGTGGTTTCTGCCGAGGTCGGCCCTCCCAAAGGAATTCATATTGACGGCATGGTAGAGGAAGCGAAGAAGTACCTCACCGGCGTCCATTTTGTCAACGTGACCGACAACCAGTCCTCCGTTATGCGCCTCGGTTCCCTCGCCACCTGCAAGGTGCTGAAGGATGCCGGACTGAACCCCATCTTCCAGCTGACCTGCCGCGATCGGAACCGTATTGCTCTGGAATCCGACCTGCTCAGCGCCGCCATGCTGGGGATCGACAACATCCTCTGCCTCACCGGCGACCACACCAAGCTGGGCGACCATCCCCAGGCCAAGCCCGTGTTCGATCTGGATTCCGTGTCTCTGCTGCATACCGCCAGCCTGCTGGAAACCGGCAAGGATCTGGGCGGCAACGACTTGGTTGGCGAGCCTCCCAAGTTCGCCAAGGGCGCTGTCGTGTCTCCCTGCTCCGACTCCGTGGACGCGCAGCTGGTGAAGATGGAGCGCAAGGTCAAGGCCGGCGCCGAATATTTCCAGACCCAGGCCGTGTTTGAGCCTGAGAAGTTCATCAAGTTCATGGAGGCTGCCAAGCAGTTTGGCAAGCCCGTCCAGGTGGGCATCATCATTCCCAAGTCCGCCGGTATGTGCAAGTTCATGAATAAGAACGTTGCCGGTGTCCACATCCCCGACGAGCTGATCGCCGAGCTGCAGGCCGACAAGGAGAAGACCAAGGCCGGTATCACCGGCGTGGAGATCGCCGCCAGCATCATCCGGGAGTGCAAGCCCTACTGTCAGGGTGTCCATATCATGTCTCTGGGCTGGGAGTCCAAGGTTCCCGCTCTGCTGGAGCAGGCCGGTCTGTAATAGGGGACTGCCCACAAAATTGGTTAAGCAAGGAGCTTGCCGCCTGTGTTGCACAGGCGGCAGGTTTTTTTGTCAATTCGCTTTTAAAAGAGAAAAAATACCCTTTATTCGCATGAAAATACAGCCTGAAAACGACAGAACCCCCCAACTTTACCGTCACTTTGCTGAATCTTAGCCGGAATATGAAATGCACCAATGGTAATTTTTCACAAATTCTTAATGGAATCTTAAGCTAATTTGCCATCTTGATTTCCGGGGGTCAGGTGCATATACTGTATCCATGACAGGATCTGTCAAAAAACACCGCTAAAAGAAGGGAGATTCGTAATTCTATGACAGGTATTGGACTTATCATCGTATTCGTTCTTGCCATCGCGCTGATGATCTACTCCATCAGCAAGCTGAAAATCCATCCGTTTCTTTCCATCATGGCCATTTCTCTGATTTTTGGCCTGATCGCCGGAATCCCTCTGGTTAACACCACGGACGCCGACGGCAATACCGTCAGTGGTATCGCAAACGTCATCGGCGCCGGCTTCTCCGGCACGTTCTCCAGCATCGGCATCGTTATCATCTTTGGCGCTCTGGTCGGCACCCTGCTTGAAAGCACCGGCGCGGCTCTGAAGATGGCTGACTGCGTTGTCAAGCTCGTCGGCGAGAAGCATCCTGAGATCGCCATTGAGCTGATGGGCTGGATTGTCTCCATCCCCGTGTTCTGCGACAGCGGTTTCGTCGTCCTGAACCCCATCCGTAAGGCTATGACCCGCCGCACCGGCACATCCAGCGTTGCGATGTCCGTTGCCCTGTCCATGGGTCTTTACATCAGCCACTGCTTCATTCCCCCCACGCCCGGCCCCATCGCGGCTGCCGGTACGCTGGGCTGCGGCGATAATCTGCTGCTGGTCATGGGTCTTGGCGCTCTGTGTTCCATCCCTCCGCTGGTTGCCGGTTATTTCTTCGCAAAGTACATTGGCAAGAAGGTCAAGGCTGCTGACGACATCGCCGACAACGAGAACGTCAAGACCTACGAGCAGCTGGTTGCCGAGTTCGGCAAGCTGCCCAACGCATGGCTGGCCTTTGCTCCCATCGTCGTTCCCATCATCCTGATGGGTCTGGCTTCCGCTCTCTCCATGGCCGGTGTCAAGGCTGACTTCATCAGCTTCCTGGGTACTCCCATCATCGCTCTGGCCGTTGGCTGCATCATCGCCATTATCGACCTGTTCGCCGCGCACAAGGGTAAGGACTTCTACAAGCTGACCGACGACACCCTGAAGACCGTTGGTCCCATCCTGTTCGTTACCGCCGCCGGCGGCGTTCTGGGCAAGGTCATCGCTTCCTCCGACATGGTCAACTACATCAAGGCCAATGCGGAAGTTTTCGAGAGCGTCGGCATCTTCTTCCCGTTCCTGCTGGCCGCGATTCTGAAGTCCGCACAGGGCTCCTCCACCGTCGCCATCACCACCACCGCCGGTATCGTGGCCCCTCTGCTGCCGGTTCTGGGACTGGACTCTCCCGCACGGGCTTGCCTGACGGTTATCGCCATCGGCGCAGGCGCCATGACGGTATCCCACGCCAACGACTCCTACTTCTGGGTCGTCACCAACTTCGGCGAAATGACCCCGCAGGATGGCTACAAGACCCAGACTCTCGGCACGCTCGTGATCGGCATTGCGTCCATTATCGGCGTGTTCATCGTCTCCCTGTTCCTGCACTAAGATTCAAAATCCTGAAAGGGACGGGTTTACCCGTCCCTTTCTTAATATGAAACATGGCGAAACGGAAGCGGCTCAGCAGCTCCCGTTTCCAAAGGAGGATTCCCTATGCAAACTTTAAGACAGGATGCGCAGACCATCATAGACCGTGCGCTTGCCGACGCAATGCCGGATTCCGCGGTGCGCCGCGCATTGGAGCACTTTCGCAGACCGTCCGGACGTCTCGTTCTGATCGCCGCCGGTAAGGCCGCGTGGCAGATGGCGAAAGCCGCCTACGACGTTCTGGGTACCGACGTCAGCTGCGGCGCGGTCATTACAAAATACGACCATGTAAAGGGCGCAATCGGCACGCTGGAGCTTTTCGAGGCCGGACACCCTGTCCCGGATGAAAATTCCTACCGTGCGACCGCCCGCGCCCTCGAGCTGGTCAGCGGCCTGACGGAAAACGACACGGTGCTGTTCCTGCTGTCCGGCGGCGGTTCGGCGCTGTTTGAAAGCCCCCTGATCCCGGCGGAAGAAATGGCGGACGTTACAAAGCAGCTGCTGGCCTGCGGTGCGGACATCGTGGAAATGAACACGCTGCGCAAGCGTCTTTCTGCTGTGAAGGGCGGCCGGTTTGCCGAGCGCTGCCTGCCTGCGAAGGTGTTTTCCATCGTTTTGTCCGATATTCTGGGCGACCCGCTGGATATGATCGCCTCCGGCCCCGCTTACCCGGACAGTTCCACCAGCGCGCAGGCAATGGCCATCGTGAAAAAGTATGGCTTGCAGCTTTCCCAGCACGCCCAGTCCCTTCTGGCGCAGGAGACGCCGAAGACCCTTTCCAATGTGGAGACCCACATCACCGGCAGTGTGCGCCAGCTGTGCGTTTCCGCGGAGGAAACGGCGCGGAGCCTCGGCTACACGCCCGTGGTGCTGACGGACAGCCTGCGGTGTACCGCCCGGGACGCGGGCAGCTTCCTTGCGTCCATCGCCCAGTATAACCAGTCCAGCGAAAAGTCTCTGGCCTTCATAGCGGGCGGCGAGACGGTCGTCCATCTGACCGGCACCGGCCTTGGCGGGCGCAATCAGGAGATCGCCCTTTCCGCCGCACAGGAAATCGCCGGTTTCCGGGACACTGCCGTGTTCTCCTTCGGCTCCGACGGAACGGACGGCCCCACGGACGCGGCGGGCGGCTACTGCGATGGGGAAAGCCGTGCTGCGCTTGCCGCACAGGGCATTTCCATCCCGGACGTTTTGCAGCAGAACGATGCTTACCACGCGCTGAAAAAATGTGATGGCCTGATTCTGACCGGCCCCACCGGAACCAACGTCAACGACCTGTCCGTTCTGCTGATCCGCAGATAAGACCGGCCTGTTGACAAGCGCACCTTTTTCGGTATAATTAAAAAGCCAGACGCACAGACGCAGCGCAGACCGGGAACCCGGTTTGCGCTGCGTTTTTTAAGCAGAAACAGGAGAGGGAAAGCATAATGACGAAAATCGAAACAGAGCGCTTATACTATTTCCTGATTAAAATCTTAATTTTAATCAGGAAGGCATCGCCTGACGGCGCTGCCTGTTTTGTGATTTATAAGGAAAGAAATCACAAAACAAGTCTCATATGAACTCCACGCCCTTCAGGCAATTAAAATCTTTTTTAAGATTTTAATTGGAGTTCAGTATGAATTTGTTGTTTCATTGTTTTCTCCCTGACCGGCATTCGGCGGAATCCGCCGTGGCCGGTGTTATTTTTTCTTTTGAATCAGCCTGTCCGTTTCTTCCCGGAGGTGGCTGGTCAGGCGGCTTGTCAATTCGAGATAGGTTTGCAGATCTTCTTCGGACATCCTGCTGTAAGCCCGCTGTTCCGCCTCCTTCAGACGGTTGACCGTCCTGTCCGCCAGCGCCTGACCGGAAGCCGTCAGAAGGATTTTTTTGTGATTGCGGGTGCCGGGAATCGGGATCAGCTCCACGAAGCCGTTTTTCACAAGGGCGTTGATGGCTGTGTGAATTGTCTGCTTGGCAGAAAAATTCTGACGGCATAAATCCTGCTGGGTCAGCACCTCGTCAGTTTCCGAGACGAGATACAGAACCCGCATGGCCGTATCGGACAGGCCGAAGCGGACGGCGGTGTTGTGATAAATGGAATCCTGTTCCCGCAGAAGCAGCTCAATCTGCTGAATAAGATAGGCTGTGTTCATAGTACCCTCCTGAACATGAAAAAAGAGTACGGTTACGGACTCTTGTCAATAGGGGAAATGCGCGATTTCAGCAGGCAGGGGAGAGGACGGCTTGTTTTTCGCTGCGGTGGATGATAAAATAACAAAAATGTAAAAAATTTTGAAATCCCATGCAACGAAACCCTCCCTTTTTACGCCTATATAAGTGAAACCCCAAGCGAGACAGACAACAGGAGGTGATCCCGTGGAGGATCAGGGCATTATTGATCTGTTCTTTGAAAGATCGGAACAGGCCATTGCGGAAACGGACAAAAAATATGGCGGGTATTGCTACGCCATCGCTTACAACATTCTTTCCTCCCGCGAGGACTCGGAGGAAAGCGTCAGCGATACATATTTGACGGCATGGAACACCATTCCGCCCCGAAAACCCAACATTTTTAGCGCATTTCTTGGAAAAATCACCCGGCATATCTCCATCGACCGCTGGCGCAAACAGAGCGCCCAGAAGCGGGGCGGCAAGGAAATGATCTTTGCACTGGATGAGCTGGGGGAGTGCATGGACGAGAACACACTGGAAGCGACGGTTTCCCAGCGGGAGCTGACCCGCATTCTCAACGATTTTCTGACAGGCTTGCCGGAAACGGAACGCAACGTGTTCCTGAGCCGCTACTGGTACATGGATTCCATTGATACGATCGTGAAAATTACGGGATTCAGTCAGAGCAAGGTCACATCCATGCTCCACCGAACCCGGAATAAGCTTCGTAAACGGCTCAGCGAGGAGGGATACGTATGAACGCAATGGATTTGATGACGGGACTCAACAACGTGCGGGACAAATTCGTTGTCAGCGCCGGGGAATTCCGGCAGGGGCAGCGGGAGGTTCGCGCTCTGCCCAAACGAAAACTGTGGCTCATTGCGGCGGTGATCGCCCTTGCGCTGCTGCTGGTGGGGTGCGCGGTCGTGTATGTGCTGCGGCTTCAGGATATGGCCTTTGGACAGGAGACGCAGGAGGCTTTTGAAGGCGACATCCGGAACAGAACCTTGCTGTCCCTGCAAGGGGTGAAGGGAACGCCGGGCTATCAGGCCACCAAGGAATGGTACGAATGGCTGCAAACCTACGACACGGATATGTCCATTTACCATTCCGAAGAAGCCTTTTCCGAGGACTTCGGGGATGATTACTACGCCTACAACCTGTACACACGGGAAATGAAGGACAAACTGGACGAAATCTGTGCCAAGTACCATCTGAACCTGCTGGGGAAAATGTACGTTGACCCGGATGAAGCGGCAGCCTGCAAGGCGCTGGGGATTCAGGGCATACTCCGCCCCGGCGTTCAGGCGGAAACCAATTTTGGCGGAATGCGGTATTACGCGGACGGCTCCTTCACCGTGGAGGGACGCATGACCCTGACAGGCCAGAATTCTGTCTGGCCGTATGAGGAAATCGTGACCTTCTCCTGCGCCCGGAAGGACAGCTTCAGCGAGATTTATGCCTCTATCGGCCCGGAGGGAAGCTATGAGGAATGGACGTATACAACGTCTGACGGCGTGGACATGCTGATCGTTCTGGAGCAGCGAAATAACCTCAACCATCATGCATTCATGGTCGCGGACAGGGGAGACTATGTGCTGACCTTCTCCGCACTGGAATATGACCATGACTGGACGAAAGCCGCACTGGAAGCCTTTGCCGAAGCCATCGACTTCACCGTGCAGCCCCAGAGAGTGACGGAAGAATCTCTGGCGGAAGCAGAGGTGCGAAGGAAAGACGCGGACAAACAGCAGGCAGACGACTATGACAAGCACATCCGCGCCTATGTAGATCAGGGCTACGAAGCCCGGATCAAATCCCGGATGGAGTTCAGCACCCATCCCGCTCAGCTGGGCTTCTGCGTGATGGATCTGGATGGAGACGGCGTGGACGAGCTGCTTGTGGGCGAAAATGGGTATATCATCGCGGCCTATAACAAGCGGGACGGCGGCACTCAATACATTATGCCGCCGACCGTTGCCTATCCGTCCATGGTCGATGAATCCAGCAGCTTTGTTTCCGGAATCGGCTGCGGAATTGGCGTCGGCGCTACCTATATGCATCTCTGTGAGGACAACGTTCTGGCCTATGTTTATGCCTGCACCGACGGCTCGATGGCTTATCATTTTGCGAAGGTTGAAAATGGAACCTATGTCTGGGATAAGGGCGTCGTTTACTATACCAGTGAAAGTGAATATTTCAGAGGGAATTCATGGTTGATGTACCCGAATCTGGACGTGCCAAACGATGTCCCCATTACGGAGGAAGAATTCAACAAAATCGTTCAGTCCCACCCCCGCGTCCCTGTGACGCTGACTCCAGTTGCCGAGTATCCCTTCGCCGACACTTCCCCCAGCGGCATCGGCGGGAAGGACGTCATTTGTGCCAGCTATAGAGAAGTGTTCCAAAGTGAGGGAATATCGATGGATGGCTGGGAGTGCTGTCTCATTGATCTGGACGGCGACGGGCAGGAAGAACTGTTCCTGACCGATGGCGGATGGAGGGGTGTGCTGACCATCAAAGGCGGAAAGGTAAAGATTCTGGAATGCGGCGCGGACGTCACCATCTGCGAGGGAAATTACATTGCCCACACTCAAAGATATCTGGACGGCAACAGTGCTACCAGCTACTACAAAGTGCAGAACGGAAACGCCGTATTAGTGGACTATCTGCGATATGACAAGGGCGTAAACCCGGAAAATCCGTGGTTCTACGGCGCAGACGCGCTGGATGAGTCCTTGCAGCCCGTTTCTCAGGAGCAGTACGAAGCGGCTCAGGCGAAATACGTGCCGCTGAAATTGGAGACGCACCCGGTCGCGACGTATCCGCTCCCTTAAGCGGATTTGGACAGGCTACATTTTGACAGGAGGTGATCCCTTGGAGGATCAGGGCATTATTGACCTGTTCTTTGAAAGATCGGAACAGGCCATCACGGAAACAGACAAGAAATACGGCGGGTATTGCTATGCTATCGCCTACAACATTCTTTCCTCCCGCGAAGACTCGGAGGAAAGCGTCAGCGATACATATCTGACGGCGTGGAACACCATCCCACCAAGAAAACCCAACATTCTGAGTGCTTTTCTTGGAAAAATCACCCGGCATATCTCCATCGACCGCTGGCGCAAACAGAGCGCCCAGAAGCGGGGCGGCAAGGAAATGATCTTTGCACTGGATGAGCTGGGGGAGTGCATGGCCGAGTAAACTGTACCCATAAAAATGGACACGGAGGGTGAGGGGTATCCCTGAAAAGTGG
>OLGD01001604.1_pt1 | contig 32105 bp, 30 predicted proteins | sample 1605311 | NCBI WGS metagenome assembly OLGD01 (sample SAMEA3888917, study PRJEB22519) | human gut metagenome | biome: human gut; feature: human-associated habitat; material: faeces | place: Denmark | collected 2010
CTCATCCTTGGCCTTGACGCTGGTGATGCGGCCGAAGGCGCGGTAGTAACGGCGCAGTTCGGCGCGGCAGGCGGCATCGTCAGAAACAGCCTCGGCGATGATGTCCTTGGCACCGGCCAGCGCAGCGGCGGCATCGGGGACTTCCTCGTTGATATAGTCCGCCGCTGCAGCGTTGGGGTCAAAGGCAGCGTCCTGCTTGAGCAGCGCATCGGCCAGGGGTTGCAGCCCGCGAGCCTTGGCGATGCTGGCGCGGGTCTTGCGCTTGGGCTTGTAGGGGCGGTAGAGGTCCTCGACCTCGGCCAGCGTCTTGGCCTTGGAGAGGGCGGCAGTCAGTTCGGGGGTCATGGCGCCCTGCTCGGTGATGGAGGAAGTGACCTCCTCCTTGCGCTTATCCAGGCCGCGCAGGTATTCCAGGCGGTCACCCAGATCACGCAGCACCTGGTCGTCCATCGAGCCGGTGACCTCCTTGCGGTAGCGGGCGATAAACGGGATAGTATTGCCCTGGTCGATCAGGTCGATCGCGCCCTGGACATTTTTAGCAGAAAGATTCAATTCGGCAGCAAGCTGCTGTGCATAATCAGACATGGGATACTCACTTTCAGTTTTATAGGATCGGATAAGAAATTGGCTACCTGCCTGCAGGGGCGGATGCTTGCGAAGGCCCCTACACGAGCGTTCAATAATATCATAGGAACCGGCAAATTACAGGCATTTTTTCCTTTTCAACACCACCAAATAAGCCCCATACACCGCCAGCGCGGCCAGGCTGATGATGGTGCCGGTGCGCAGGCCGGGGGTGTGGTAGGTGCAGGTGATGCTGGTCTGCCCCGCCGGGACGCGCAGGGCCATCAGGCCATTATCGACCTTTTCGATTTTGGCCGGTTCCCCGTTGATGGCGGCGGTAAATCCGTCGTCGTAGGGCACACTGAAAAACACCAGCCGGTCGGTGTCGTAGTCCGTCTCGGCGGTAAAGCCGGTGCGGGTGGCGGTAAAGTTTTCCACGGCCTCGACACGGCAGGCGGTGCAATCCTCGGCGTAGGTGTCCTGCGTGCAGTTGGTCAGCCTGTCGTCCGGGATAGGCTGCAGCAGGTCGCCATAGGCGGCGATCTGGTCCTCGTCCAGCAACACCGCCCGCAACAATAGCTGGGCGCGGCTGTCCTCGCCTACCTGGTCCAGCTGATCGGCGGTGACATAATACTGCTGGGCAAAACCCATGGGCACCCAGTTTTTGTTCTCGTAGATCTGGTAGGCACTGGTGCTGCCTACCAGGTCCCAGCCGTCCATGTCCTCGCCCTGCCAGTTGCTATCGGCATCCTTAGCCACCAGCGTATACCGCACGCTGAGCAGCCCGCGCAGGGCATAGTTTTGGACCTCCGGCTTGGAGTTGACGTCCCGCTTGACGCCCACTTCCGGATAAAACTCCATGATGCTGGGGGCAACTGTGGAATTGAAAAACTGCAAACAGCTTTTGTCAAACCACAGGCCCAGATTGTTGTGGGCGCCGTAGGCATCGATGCGGTAGAACGCATCGTCCGGCAGGGCTTCCTTGACCTCCTGCACAGAATCATACGTTTGCGCAATCAGGTCGCTATCGGTATCCCACTGGGCGTACTTGGTCAACGAAAGGTGCACACTGCCATAGACAAAGCTGAACACCAGCACGGCGGCCAACAGTACGGTGGGCCAACGCTGGCGATCCCGGAAGAAGTGCCACAGCACGCCGAAGATCACCAATCCCAGCACCGATACGCCCAGGATGGCCCAGAAGCGGGCGGGTTCCTCGGTGACGCCGAGGGTGGTCACGCCGTCATCGTCGGTATAGGGCACCAGGCCGAACGCCGCCGCCGAGAGAGTAACGGCCAGCGTTAAACCCCAGGCGCGGGGCAGTTCCCGCCGGGCCAGGTGGGGCCGTGCCAGCAGCGACGCCGTGGCCCCGCACAGCACCAGCACCGGCATGTAGTACCACCGGGCGTAGTAGCTGGAATTGAGGGCATAGAACAGGCTGTTGAGGATGGGCACAAAGGCGCAGACCACGCACACCTTTAAAATGTAGGTGAACGGGTGGCTGCGCCGCCCGCGGCAGAACGCCAGCCCGCCCGCAATGCCCACCACCGGCAGGTAGGCCGTCATACTGGTATGTTTGAGGATGCCTTCGCTGAACATATCCTTAAAGTAGGGGGCGTCGGGCATCAAAAAGGCGCTGTAAAAAATGGCCCCGTACTGCTGGGCCTTGCCGTAGACCAGGTAGCCCATGCCGTTGAATGGGTCGATGGTGCGTGGGTTTTGCAGCAGTGACAGCCCGGCAGGAAGCAGCAGCACGCAGCCCATGGCACAGCCCAGCAGGGTTTCCCCTGCCAGCAATGCAAACTTGCGGGGGCCGATTTTGTAGGCATGCCCCGCCAGCATGCAGAAAAAGTAGATGATGAGAAAGCCCGCCTGCCCGGCAAAGAAAAAGTAGTTGTTGAGCAGATTCACCGCCACCCAGAACGGGAAGCGACCTTTTTTGCCATCGATGACCGCATCATCCAGCGCCGCCAGCATGTATGGAAACAGCGCCACAACGTCCAAAAAGTGATTGAAGAAGATGCTGAAATCCAAAAGTTATTAGCAAAAATAAAACAAACACAAGATCAGATGCAAGAAGCACTAAATCAAAAACAAATGTCTAATTATCAAAATTTAAAAAAAGAATTAGCACAATATCGTTTCATTTTTGAAAAACATCCTTTATTGCAAAATTACTTACAATATAAAAAAGATGTAGAACAAATTCTTCAAGAAGTAATTTCTGTTTTAACTTGGGAGTAAAAAAAATTTGTATTTTTAAGTTGACAAGTGAATATCTTATGCATATAATGAAAAAAAAGATTGATAGAGGCGCAGTAAAAATGAGTATCTATGGGAGAAGACATTCGTAGAACATAGAGAAAGGTGATACTGCCGAAACATCAAATGGGTACATTTGAGAGTTGGGTTGCAATGAAAGACATTGCAAACTCCTACAATATATATTTGTAGAGGAGCTATTGATACAACATTTTTCTTTCAATTACGAAAAGGTTGCATTGATAGATGCAATCTTTTTTGTTAAAAAGGAGAGAAAAAAATGAAAAAATTTAGTGTAGTAGTTTCTTTAGGTATGGTTTTATTTGCTGGAAGCGCATGCGCAGAAAAATTGCCAGAAAACACATTGGTAATTGGCATGGAATGTGGGTATCCGCCATTCAATTGGGCTGAAACAACAGCCTCTGAATTCAATGTAAAGGTAGAAGGAAAAAGTTTTTATTGTGATGGTTATGATATTCAAATTGCCAAAAGAATTGCAAGTGAGATGGGCTATGATTTACAAATTAAACAATATGCTTGGGAAGGATTAATCCCAGCATTGCAATCTCAACAAATTAACGCCATTATTGCAGGAATGTCGAATACGGAAGAACGTGCAAAACAAGTTGCTTTTTCTACCAATTATTATATTTCGGATTTAGTTGCAGTGGTTCGGCAATCTGATTATGCGACTGTAGATACTTTATCTATCCATGATTTTACGAATAAAACGGTTATTTCTCAAATGGGAACGGTAACGAATACAGTTATTGAACAAATGAATGGTGCTATTCATGGAACACCAACGGAAACATTTCCATTAGCTGCAACTGCTGTTTCTACCCGTGTAGCAGATGCTTTAATTTGTGAATATCCAGTAGCATTAGATATGGTTCAAAATGATTCTTCTTTAAAAATTATTCATTTTAGTGATGGATTTGTTGTAGAAGATGAAAATCAATTGGGTGTTGCTGTGGCTGTCAATAAAAAAGAAACCGATTTGCTTGAAAAAATAAATGAAGCTTTATTAAAAATTTCTCATGAAGAACAACAACAAATCATGGAAGAAGTTATTTTACGTCGAAATGGAGAATAAAAAAGATGCAAGGAATACTTTTTTCATTTTTAAGTGAATATGGGCCATTATTTTTAGAAGGGCTGGTAACGACTTTAATTTTAGCTTTAGTGGGTACTATTGTTGGATTTTTCTTAGGATTGTTTTTAGCATTAGCTAGAAATATTAAAAAAAATCCAACAGATACAAAAATAAAGATTCTTTTAAAATCTTCAGGTTATATTCTTTCAACGATTTATGTTCAATTTTTTCGAGGCACTCCGATGATGGTTCAAGCGATTATTTTATTTTTTGGAAGCTCGGCCGTCGGTTTTAGTTGGGATCCCTTAGTTTGTGGATTAGTGGTCATTTCTTTGAATACTGCTGCATACATGGCAGAAATTATTAAATCAGGGATTAACGCCATTGATCCTGGGCAAATGGAGGCTGCTAGAAGTTTAGGAATGAGTCATTTTCAGGCCATGAATTGCGTTATTTTTCCCCAAGCAATAAAAAATTCGATTCCTTCAATTGGGAATGAATTAATTGTCAATATTAAAGATTCTTCAGTGCTAAATGTAATCATGATTACCGAATTATTTTATGCCGCTCAAACTGCTTATACAGATACTTATAATATTATTGCTTCCTATGGAACAGTTTGTATTATTTATTTAATTTTAACATTAGGGGTAGCACAAATTTTAAAATTAATTGAAAAACGTTTTCAAGTTGATCATTTAAAAAAAATAAAAAGAGGGAACATTCATGGATAAATTATTTGAAATTCAAGATTTATGCAAATCTTTTGGAGACAAAAATATCTTAAAAGGGGTATCTTTAGATATTTTTCCTCAAGAAGTGGTTTGCATTATTGGACCATCTGGAGCAGGAAAATCAACTTTTTTAAGATGTTTAAATTTACTAGAAAGGCCAACAAACGGGACAATTTTATTTAAAAACGAAGATATTTTAAAAATAAAAAACATTGATTCTTATCGTGCAAAAGTTGGCATGGTTTTTCAACAATTTAATCTATTTTTGAATAAGAATGTTTTACAAAATTGTATTTTGGCACAAAGAAAAGTATTAAAACGTAAAAAAGACGAAGCTTTTAATATAGCAATTGAGTCTTTAAAAAAAGTTGGGATGCTCGATTATAAAGATTATTCCATTCAACAAATTTCTGGCGGACAAAAACAACGCGTTGCCATTTCTCGTGTCCTGTGTATGCATCCAGAAGTCATTTTAATGGATGAACCAACCAGTGCCCTGGACCCTGTTATGGTCAATGAAGTTTTACAAGTCATTCAAAATTTAGCAAAAGAAGGACGAAGTATGATTATTGTTACACATGAAATGCGCTTTGCAAAAGAAGTGGCAACCAAGGTGGTATATATGGAAGATGGAAAAATTATAGAAGTAGGTTCTTCAGATGATATTTTCTTGCATCCTAAAAATGAAAAGACAAAAGCATTTTTAAGAATGAATCAAGAAAAAATAAATTAAAAAGCAACCATTTGGTTGCTTTTTAATACAATTCTTCAACATAATCGACAAAACTTAAACTTCGAATTTCATCAATGATTTGGATATGGTTTTTCAATTTTTTTCCTTTTTCTTTAACAATCTCTAATATAATCGTATAAGCACTAATTCCCGTGCTTGAATAAGCAGCATTAGGCTCAATAGAATTGACTTTTAATTTATTTCCTCTGGCAAATTGAATAAAATCTTTTAAATCGGTTCTAGAAGCAAATTCAATGTGAATTTCAAAACTCCGCGTTCGTTCTGTAAAATATCCTTCAATTAAAGGAAAAATTGTTAAAGAGACAATAATGACAACTAATCCACCGATTGCTAAAGTGTAATATCCAATTCCAATGGATAATCCCATGCAGGCACAAGCCCAAAGGCCAGCAGCTGTTGTTAATCCTTTAATTTGATTTTTTGAAGTAACTAAAATAGTTCCAGCACCTAAAAAACCAATTCCACTGATAACTTGAGCGCCTAAACGAGCATAGTCACCTTGACCGCTTTTTTCGCAAATAAATTGATTGGTAATCATAGCAAGAGTGGCTCCTAAACAAACCAAAATATAAGTTCTAAATCCAGCTGCATGGCGTTTTGAAGCACGTTCTAAACCAATAATTCCACCAAAAATAACTGCTAAAATTAAGCGAATGAGGATAGTCCATATATTGGAGACGTCATCTAACCAATCTCCTAAAAACTTAACGACAGGATCTATCATAAATATTTTTCTCCTTCCTTTTGATGAAGCTGATTGCTATCCTTATCATAACATAAATTATTTAAAAATAAAAATAAAATCGTTCTTTCGAACGATTTTTTATTGATTTTCATTTTTCTCTAATTCTACTTTTTTCAAAATATCGCTAAAGAATCGAACCATTGGAATAGTAGCTAAAATGATGACTAAGCAAAGAAGCGTATTTGTTAATCCTGGCATTTTATAAATTCCAAAATAACTTGGTAAGAAAGCAATTAATAAAGTAATAATGACAAACATAGAAATAAAGATGATTGCTCGATACGTATTCATTGGGCGACACGTATTGTATAAAATAACTAAACCAACATAAGTAATACAAAGGACGCACATAGATGAAGCTTCTTCAGCATCCGAAATATCAAAGGTATCTAAACTGCCAACAAAATAAATAGCAAATACAGAAAGCAATAATACAAATGCACTCGGTAAACAATTAGCAAAGACATTTTTTAAAAAATTACCTTTAATTTTTTGTTTGTTTGGTTGTACGGCAATGAAAAATGCGGGAATTCCGATAACAAATGATTCAAGTAACATGAGTTGTTTTGTAACAAATGGATATCCATTGACAAATAAATTAGAGAAAATAATTGTAATAATAGTAAGAGTCATTGTAAAAATTGTTTTCATTAAAAATAAAGATGCAGAACGTTGAATGTTGTTAATGACTCTTCGTCCTTCTTCCACAACTTTTGGCATACTAGCAAAATTGGAATCCATTAAAACAAGGTGGGAAACATTTCTTGCTGCTTCTGAACCACCAGCCATTGCAATACTGCAATCGGCTTCTTTCATTGCTAAAATATCGTTAACCCCATCTCCAGTCATAGCAACGGATTTTCCTTTTTTCTTTAATGATTTGACTAGAATTGCTTTTTGTTCAGGTGTGACACGACCAAAAACCGTATATTCATCGGCAATGGTTTCTACATCAGCAGCGCTTAAGCCTTCCAAACTGACATAATCTTTGGCATTTTCAATGCCAACGCGGGCAGCAATTTCTGAAACCGTAGCTGGATTATCTCCCGAAATGACTTTAACAGCAACACCATTTTCATTAAACCAACGAATAGTATCTTTTGCATCTTCTCGAATGTGATCTTCTAAAACAAATAATGCAATCGCCGTATTATTTGATGGTGCTTTATCATTTTTAATAGGACTTTCGCTATGAGCTAACATTAAGACACGATAACCAAAGGAAGCCTTACGATTGATAATTTGTAAAAGTTTTTTGCTTTTACCGGTGTAAACGAATTCAGGAGCACCTAAAATAAAGGTACCGATATCTCCTTCAAAAGTAACCGCTGATAATTTTCGACTAGATGAGAAAGGTAAAACAATACTTTTTTTGTATTCAACATTAATGCCAAATCGGTTTTGCAATGCAATCGAAGTTTGGTTGTTATCTTCTTGGGCATTTAAAAAGGAGCCCATAATCTGGTCAATATCAAATTCTTTTTCTTTTCCTAATGTGATTACTTCTTTTACTTTCATTGTGCCATCAGTAATGGTTCCAGTCTTATCTAAACATAAAACATCGACACGAGCAAGCATTTCAATACAATATAATTCTTGAACCAAGGTTTTATGTTTTGCTAATTTTATAACACCTACAGCCAAAGCCATACTGGTTAATAAAAACATTCCTGCGGGAATCATACCAATTAAAGAACCGGCTGTTTTGGTAACTGTTGTATAAGTAACATATTCATTATAACCTGATGTTCCTTTAGGATATCCATGTGATTTTAAGGATAAAGTAATATTTAAACTTGTTACATCTGTAGTTTTATTTAATTTTTTAGTTATCATGGAATCGCCTTCATCTTCAAATTTCAAGGCATGTTCATTTTCTTCTTCGTAAAAAGAATTTTTAGAATTGTCAAAATTAAATTCATAATTAGAAGGATCTTCATTGTAAGTTTGATACGAAAAATCGCTGATATTTAATAATTCAGAATTTAAATTATCGGTAACAACTAGAGAACTCAATCCGATATTGCCAGAAATTTTTTTAGTGTAAGAAATTTGAATTTTTTCAATCGTATTGACAATTTCAGGAACTAAATCTTCATTATTCACTGTTCGAATTGTTGTATTTTCATAATTTAAATGATCAATTTTTTCAACTTTTCCAATAAAAATTGTTTTTCCTGAAGTGGTTACTCCATAAACATTAAATTCGCCATTTGTATTATAAGTAGGATCTGTCGCAGCTGCTTTGGCTGAATTATAATTGGTAAAGCCGACAAATAAACCTAAAGGAATGATAATAACCCCAATGACACGAATAACTAATTTTAATGAACGAAGCAATTCAGATTTTGGTTTGCTATATCTTTTTGCTTTTGCTTGCAATTTTTGAATATAACAATCTTTACCAACTTTATCTACTAAAGCTTTACAACTACCTGATGAAATAAAACTACCAGCATACAAACGATCTCCAACAGTCTTTTTTACAGGAACGGATTCCCCAGTCAACAAAGCTTCATTGACCTCAATAGTTCCTTCTTTAATAATGCAGTCTACACTAATTTGTTTCCCATTTTTTAAAACAATGATATCATCTAGGACTAAATCTTTAACTGCAATTTCTTTGTTAACTCCGTTTCGAATAACAGTAGAAGTAGGAGCAGTAACTATGGTTAATTTATCAATGGTATGTTTTGCCTTGATTTCTTGATAAATTCCAATGGCTGTATTTAAAACCAAAATTAAAGCAAAGAATAAATCCCCCCAAGAGCCAACCAAAATTAAAGCAACAGCAATAATGACACAAAGAATATTAAAAAAAGTAAAAATGTTTGAAAAGAAAATTTGCTTATAGGTTTTAGAATAAGTCTTTGTTGTGTTATTGACGAGGTCAGATAAGATTCTTTCATTGACTTGAGTGTCATTTAATCCTTCATTTAAGTCCGGATTATAACGAATGGCATTATTTGAACGAGAAGAAGCATCGACTTCATCCATTGTTAAAATGGGTTCATTTTCATCATCTACATTTTTTCTTTCAAATATTTTCGTCCATTTTCTTTTTTCGTTTTCTCCGTTTTGTGCTGTTAATTTTCTTTTTGCAGCAGCTTCTTTGATTTTTTGAGTTAAAAGTTCTTCTTTATCTAATTCGTTGGTTTCAAATTCATCTAAAGTTAAATTTTGAGAACTAGATTCATTTTTACTTTTTAATTCACTAGAGCTTTCGTCTAAATCATCTAAATTAAAAAGATTTCTTTCTTTATCCTCCATTGTTTCTTCTCCTTTACATACTTCTTCTTTTATTGTAGCAAAAAAATAGTGGTTTACAAATAGAATTTTAGAATTCTATTTGCTTTCTTTTATTTTAAAAATTTTTCTAAAATTTGATTGAGTAGTAAACTTCCTTTCCAAGTTGTTTGAATATGCGTTTTTGTACATCGAACAAGTTTTTTTTCTAAAAGTTCGATGAGAACATCATGATAAGTCTTAAAAAAATCAAGCTGAAACTTTTTTTGAAAATTTTGAAAAGATAATCCTTTATCAAGTCGAAAATGAAGCATAATTTCTTCAAATATTTGATCTTCTTTTGTTAAATAAACCCATTCTTTTTGATAGTTTTTTTGATTATATAAGGTTAAATTTCTTGTATTGGTATATCGCATATTTTTTTGATAACCACTAGCATTTAGACCGACAGCATCATAATGTTGATTCGTCCAGTAAACTAAATTATGCTTACATTGAAATCCTTTTTTTGCAAAGTTACTGATTTCATAACGATAAAAGCCACTTTTTTTTAATTGTTGATAAATAAGACGATACATTTTTGCTTGCAATGCATCATCCATATCTTCAAACTTACGATAAAAAATAGTGTTTTTTTCGATAATTAATGAATAATAAGAAATATGTTGAATGGGTAAACTTAAAAGAATAGATAAATCATTTTTTAAATCTGTTAGCGTTTGATAAGGTAAAGCATAAATCATATCGATATTGATGTTTTCAAAATAGGCGGAAGCTAATTGGATGTTTTGTATTGCTTGATTTAAAGTGTGTGTTCGTCCACAAAGTTGAATCCATTTTTTTTGAAATGTTTGTACACCAATACTGATTCGATTAATGCCATATTTTTTAAGTAAAGTTAATAAGTCGGTGGTAATATCTTCTACATTACATTCTATACTAAATTCATAGTTATTTTTATAAAGAAGCTTAGTTAGTTTTATCAACAAATTTTCTAATATAGGTAAGGGTAAACAACTTGGAGTCCCACCACCAATATAAATCGTTTTATATTTTTTAGATTGAAAAGATTCTAATTCGAAAAAAAGCGACTGAAAATAGTCACTTATAAAAACATCTTGATAAATTACTTTAGCAAAATCGCAATAACTACATATTTGTCTACAAAAAGGAATGTGAACATATAAAGAAGACGCATTAGACGTCATCTTCATAATTCTTTCCTTCTTCAACTTCTTCTTCTTGAATTAATAAATCTAAATTAGATTTCATTTGTTCCTCTTCTTCTTTGGTATAGGTGCCAATTTTTGCTTTTTTACGAATAATCCAAGCAATTAAAATTAAAGCAGATACAACAAGAACAACAATAATATATCCCGCGAGCCCTCCGGGTTCTACAAATTGCATCATGTTATTAGTCATCTCCTTTTTTATTATAACATATTCTTTTGTGTTATTCATCATCAACTGAAAGAATTGTCATAAATGCTTCTTGTGGAATGTCAACATTCCCTATTTTTTTCATTCGTTTTTTACCTTCTTTTTGTTTTTCTAAAAGTTTTTTCTTTCTTGTGATGTCCCCACCATAGCATTTCGCTAAAACATCTTTTCTTAAAGCCGCAATGGTTTCTCTTGCAATGACTTTTCCATTAATCGCCGCTTGAATTGGAACTTCAAATTGTTGGCGTGGAATGATTTTGCGTAACTTTTGACAAATGATTCGTCCGCGATTATAGGCAAAATCACGATGAACAATACAACTTAAAGCATCAACAATATGATTATTTAATAAAATATCCATTTTTACTAATTTACTAGGCATATAAGCATCTAAAACGTAATCAAAAGAAGCAAATCCACGAGAACAAGATTTAAGTCGATCAAAAAAATTATAAACGATTTCTGCTAAAGGCAGTTTATAAATTAAATTCATTCGGTTATCATCAATATATTTTAAATCGACGTAAATTCCTCTTTTTTGTTGGCAAAGTTCCATTAAAGGTCCAATATAATCTTGTGGGGTCATAATCGTTGCTAAGACATAGGGTTCTTCAATTCGTTCAACACGTTGAATATCAGGCAATTTAGAGGGATTATCTAAAGTAATCATGGTATGATCCGTTAAATAAACATGATAAACAACAGAAGGAGCCGTAGCTACTAAGTTTAGGTGATATTCTCTTTCTAGTCTTTCTTGAATGACATCCATATGTAATAATCCTAAAAAACCACAACGGAAGCCAAAGCCTAATGCTTGAGAGGTTTCGTTTTCAAATTGTAAGGAAGCATCGTTTAATTTTAATTTTTCTAAAGAATCTTTTAAATCTTGATAATCTTGGGCATTGACAGGATATAAACCACAAAAAACCATCGAATTTAATTTACGATAACCAGGTAATGGTTCTAAAGCTTGATTTTCTGCATTGGTGATTGTATCTCCGACATGCACATCTGAAACGGTTTTAATCGCTGCGGCCAAATAACCAACTTCTCCTGTAACAAGGCATTCTTTTTTGATTTCTTTTGGTGTACGAACGCCAACTTCAACAACTTCAAACACAGCATTGGTTGCCATCATTTTAATTTTATCTCCAATTTTAACAGAACCATCCACAATTCGAATAAAAACAACAACGCCTCGATATTGATCATAAAGAGAGTCAAAAATTAGTGCTTTTAAAGGTTTGTTAATATCGCCATTTGGAGCAGGAATATCATGAACAACCGCTTCTAATACATCTTTGACATTTAATCCCGTTTTTGCTGAAATTAAAGGAGCATGATCACATGGTAAACCAATGACTTTTTCAATGGATTCTTTTACTTTTTCTACTTCAGCATTTGGTAAATCAATTTTATTAATGACGGGGATAATTTCTAAATTATTATCTAAAGCTAAATAAACATTAGCTAATGTTTGTGCTTCAATTCCTTGAGAGGCATCGACCACTAAAACGGCCCCTTCACAAGCAGCTAAAGATCGAGAAACTTCGTAGGTGAAATCGACATGACCTGGTGTGTCAATTAAGTGTAAAGTATACTCAATTCCATCTTCTGCTTGATATTTTAATTGGATAGCATTGAGTTTTATAGTAATTCCTCTTTCTCTTTCTAAATCCATTTCATCCAATAGTTGTTCTTTCATTTCTCGTTTTTGAACCGTATTGGTTAACTCTAAAATGCGATCTGCTAAAGTGGATTTACCATGATCAATATGAGCGATAATGGAAAAATTACGAATTTTTGATTGATCAATACTCATGAAATCCTCTCCTTAACAGTTTTAGTATTATAGCATTTTTTAAAAAGAATAACAACTTTTGCGTTGAATTAAGTCGAACTTTCGTTGTATTTTTTTAAAGAACATATTACAATAAAAAAAGAGGGAGGAAAAGATATGCTTTATCGTAAAATTAAGGGAATTCGAAGTGATTTAGGTTTAACCCAACAAGAAATGGCTAATTATTTAGGAATTAGTATTCGAGCTTATCGCAATAAAGAAAAAGGAGAGGCTCCCTTTAATCAAATTGAAATGATTTTAATTATGGAAAAAGCAAACATGACTCCTGAAGAAGCTGGTGCTTTGTTTTTTAACAAAGAATCAAATTTAGAATTGTATAAATATTTTTTAACCGATTTGTTATATAAATAGCATAATTATAGATCGTTCAAACATATCTTATCATTGAAGGTGAAAAGATATGCCAAATTATAGAGAAATTTTAACAAAAGCAATTATTGCTAAAGGGTATAAAGCTTTTAGCGATGAAAGAAGTATTCAAGTAGAAGAAGAAATTTCGCGTTCTTTAGGTTGTTGGGTTATTAATCATAAAAGTGATATCCTTCGTGAAGGAAATCAAGTTTTTGTTACGGGAAGTTATCAAGTATTTTTATGGTATGGTTTTGATCATGATACGAACTGTAAATTAATCAATCAAACTTTTGATTTTAAAGATGAAGTTCCATATGTTTTTAGTGATGATGCAGAAGATTTAAATGAAAAACATGAAATTAAAAAATATGTGAGTAAGCAACCAACTTGTGTTTATCTGAATCATGAAGGAAAAACCATTCATTTTAAAGTCGAACGTGCCTATAGCATTGATTTAATTGGGGAAACAAAATTAACTATAAAGGTCAATGAAAATACGAAAAAAGAAGAGACAGATTTAGATTCTCAAATTAATACAGATTATATTTTAGAAAAAAAACAAAAATAAAATTCTAGTGCAAATTAGAATTTTTTTGTTGTATCATAACTTTAAAAGATGCATTATAATAAAGATGGAAAAAAGGAGAACTACAATGAAAATAACTTTTATGGGTGCAGGAAGCACAATTTTTGCTAAAAATGTCATCGGTGATAGCATGTTAACACCAGCTTTAAGAGAAAGCGAATTTGCATTATATGATATTTTAGAAGATCGCTTAGAAGAAAGTTACATGATGGTAACCGCATTAAATAAAAATATTAATGAAAATAGAGCCAAGATTACAAAATACTTGGGTGTAGAAAACCGCAAAGCAGCTTTAAAAGATGCTGATTTTGTTATTAATGCAATTCAAGTTGGATTTTATGAACCTTGTACCGTTTTAGATTTTGAAATTCCTAAAAAATATGGATTAAGGCAAACGATTGGCGATACATTAGGCATTGGAGGAATCATGCGTGGATTAAGAACGATTCATGTCTTACAAGATTTTGCGAAAGATATGGAGGAAGTATGTCCTAATGCTTGGTTTTTAAATTATACGAATCCAATGGCGATTTTAACTGGCTTTATGACACGATATACAAAAATTAAAACAGTGGGATTATGTCATAGTGTTCAAGTATGTTCAAGCACCTTATTAGAAGAGTTGGGCATGCAAGACAAACTAGAAGGTAGAAAAGAACTTATAGCTGGAATTAATCATATGGCTTGGCTTTTAAAAATACAAGATAAAGAGGGGAACGATTTATATCCAGAAATTAAAAAAAGAGCTTTAGAAAAATTAAAAAATACTGAAAACTTTTATGATTGTGTCCGACTTGATTATATTCGTCGACTTGGCTATTATTGTACTGAATCTAGTGAACATAATGCAGAATATAATATGTTTTATATTAAGAGTAAATATCCTGATATGATTCAAAAATATAACATTCCATTAGATGAATATCCAAGAAGATGTGTCAATCAAATTGCGAATTGGCAAAATCAGAAAAAAGAAATTTTAGATGGAAATCGGATAACGCATACGAGAACGCATGAATACGCTTCCTATATTATGGAAGCAATTGTAACGAATAAAACTTATATGATTGGTGGAAATGTTTTAAATCAAGGTTTGATTACGAATTTACCAATGGATGCCTGCGTTGAAGTTCCATGTCTCGTTAATGGCAATGGCATTCAACCTGTTTTTGTTGGCAAATTGCCGGTTCAATTAGCAGCAATGAATCAAACCAATATCAATGTACAATTAATTACTATTGAAGCAGCATTGAAAAGAAGTCGGCAACTGGTTTATAATGCTGCCATGTTAGATCCTCACACGGGTTCTGAACTTTCTTTATATGAAATTACAGCTATGGTAGATGAATTATTAGAAGCTGAAAAAGAATATCTTGGAGAATATCAATAAAGCAGATCAAGCATCTGCTTTTTTTCTTTTTTCTTTTGTATTACTTTGAAAAAAGAACCCACAATAAAAAGTGGTGATAAAATGAAAAAAAGAATTATCGTAGCATTATTTGTATTTGTAGGGATTATTGGAACTTTATTGACGTTGTCTAATAAAAAAGATGATATTCAAATTAAAAAAGCAGATACACAAGATGTTGTAAAATTTCTAAGTAAACCTAAAAATGATATGGATTTACCGGTAACAGGCACGATTGAAAATGAATATCAAGTTGATGATGTTGATGAATCTGATTTTATCAAATATGACCAACAAAGAACCTATGTTGTTGATTATCAAAAGTTATATGTTATTGACAATGAAAATGAAACTGTAGTCAGTGAAATTGCTTTTGATGACTTTATGCCAACAGAACTTCTTTTGACTGATTCACAAATTATATTATTAGGAATTAAAAATATTCAATTGGATGTGGAAGTTATTCCGGGAAGAACCTTTCCTTATCGAAATAGTGAATGTGTTATCTATGTTCTTAACAAAGATGATTATTCTATTGCTCGGTATTTGTCTTTTGATGGAAGTTATTATATTTCATCTGCAATTGTTGAAAACGATTTTTACTTTATCTTATCGAATCATCAAATATTTAATCCTGAGACAAAAAAATTTATTTATCCACAATATTTTGATTCACTTTATTTTAAACAAACACTAAGTGAAGATGAACTTTATTTATCGGAAGCTGGAGATAATGTTTATGCCATTCGTTTGCTTGCCAAATTATCTTTAAACGAAAAGAAACCATTAGAGTTAAAAGGATTTTTAGGGGTAGAGGGAATTGTAAAAATTGATGATGGAAAGATGATTATGGTATCCGCATTGTATGATCAAATTAGTAAAATTGCCATTCATGTATTATCTTTAAAACATTTTCAATATGATGGGTATTTGATCTTAAATGGATATTTATATAATGCCTATGCGATAGATATCTATCAAAATTATTTGCGAGTAGCCACAACTTATTATCAAAATGAGAAACCTATAAATTTTCTATATAATATTTCATTGTCTGATTTTAAAATAAAAGCAAGTAAAGAAATTGCTCCATCTGAAACCGTTTATGCCATCCGTTTTTATCAAAATTATTGTTATATTTCTACTTTTCTATATGTAGATCCGCTTCTTTTATATGATTTTTCTAATCCAACACAAATTCAAATGATTAAGGAAGTAGAATTAGAATTTGTGTGTGAATATTTACAAATAAAAGAAAATACAATATTTGCTTTGGGTAGAAAAGTAGATGATAACATGGCCTCGCAGGGATTAGTTTTAGCTTTATTTCATCGTTCAGATTTATCAATTCAAGACATTTATGAAATCAATGAACCATATGCAGATACTGAAGTTAAATACAATGAAAAAGCAATGTCTATCTTTCAAGATAAAATTATTTTTCCAATGTATAAAGAATCAGGACAAAGTTTACAAATCTTTTCTATTCGAAACACGATAGAACCGATTCGAGAAATTCCTGTTATAGAAGATTATATTTTACGTTCAATTGTCTTGGATTCAAAAATTTTATGTGTTGGATCAACTAAATTATATAGTTATGATACTCAAAATTTTGATTTGATGAAAACGACAACGTATAAAAGAATAGAAAAATAATCGGTTTAACCGATTATTTTTTTGATGATTGTTGTGATATTTCTCCCGCCCATTTAAAGGCCGTTTTCGCTAATAAAACAGCTATGATTTCATTAATAATTGCCGCTGAAACAATGGTCCCAGAAATAATTGCAGCTAATGAAGCATCAATTGTCGTCATTGTATTTACAGCAATGCCTGTAAAAATTAAAGATACTCCCGAATGTGGAAGGAGCGTAAAGCCAAGATATTTGGTTACTTTAGGATCAGCTTTGGTTAATTTTCCACCAATATAAGCTCCACCAATTTTTCCAAGCGCTCTGGATAAAATATAAATAACGGTATATAAACCGGCTCCTGCAATTAAACGATAGTCTAATGGCATTCCTAAATTGACAATGACAATGACTAAAGAAAGATTAAGAATAGGATTGTAATTTTCCATAATTGGATTTAATTTTTCTTCTGGAGTCATGTTAGCAAGAGTAGAACTATAAGCCATACCAATTAAAAGATAGTTCAAAGAAAAGGAGCCAAATAAATAAATATCAATGAGTAATCCGCCGACAATACAAACCAATAATCCAAAAATAAAAATCATAAATCGAACAAAATGTTTATTTATTTTATTTAAAACAAAAGCCGATAGACTACCTACTGCTATTCCAATGATAAAAGGAATTAAAACCATTCCTACAACAGATAAAATAGAAATAGATGTGCCACCTTTCGTAACGCCAATAATGGATATTGTGGCAAAGAAAATGACAACGCCGATGATATCATCAATTGCAGCAAGAGGAATTAAAGTTTTGGTAACGGGGCCATCCGTTTTATATTCATTAACGATGGATAATGCAGGAGCTGGTGCTGTTGCAAGAGCAATCCCTCCAAAAATAAAAGATAAATAAATAGGAATATTGGCGATTGCAAAAGTAATAGCAAAGATGGCTGAAACAACTAAAAAAGTAGCAATAGATTGAATAAAAGTAATCCCAATGATTTGTTTTCCAGACTTGGCTATTTTTTTAAAGATAATTTCTTTACCAATCATTACACCTGCAAAGCATTCAAAAAATTTAATGACGATTTGATACCAAGTTGCATCAGTAATTTCAGTTGTTATAATTCCCACAAGATAGGGGCCAAAAATAATTCCAGTAATGAGCCACCCTAAAATTGCTGGTAATTGAATATGAGCGACTAATTTTCCAACAATAATAGCGACACAAATAATAGCAAAAACGCTTAAAATATCAACTAGCATACAATTTTCACTAACTTTTCAATCACTTGATTTTTTTGTGTTAAACGGTAACTTAACTTTTCTAAAGAACCATCAATAATAATTTGAAAACTTTTTTGATAGTCGCGCGGGAAAATTTTTTCAATCATTTCCCATAATTGCGAATGCTGCATTAAAGCATAGGATTGAATTGAATCATTCAATTTATATTTATTGAAGATTTCATCTTTAATCATATCAAAAGATTGTAAATATAATGATAATAATTCAAACAAGTAATTTTTTGGTTTATTTTTTAAAATTTGAGTGATTTTCTTTTTCGTATCCAGATAAAATTTTTCATAAATAGCCATGGCTAACGCTTCTTTGTTTTTAAAATATTTATAAATTGTTTTTTTAGAAATTTTTAATTCTTTTGCTAATAAGTCAATAGAAAAGCGTAAGCCTTCTGCTTGTAAACTTTTGATAGATTGTTGAATTATTTTTGCTTTAATCATGGAAACAAACTCTCCTTTGTTTTGTTTCCGTTATAGGTTTTATTTTTCTTCTTGTCAATGCATGAAAAAATAATAAAAACACCTCTAAAGTTGCAATGATTCATTAGAGGTGATAAATTTTTATTGATTTGTACTTAAGAAGAACTTGTTATTTCAAATGTGATAGTAACATCGCCACTTCCAACAACTTCAGCAAGTCCAGTTGGATTATCTATTTTTCCAAGTCTTGTATAATCATAGTTTGAAGAAAATGTTTTATAAAATAAGACGATACAAGATGAACCATATAACATCAAATCCCCTGCTTCTATCGTTCCAGGATTAAAGGCGTTTGTTGGCAAGGCATAATCTAAAAAGTAATATTTTTCATTTTCATTTAAATCACTCATATTCAATGTAAGAGGAAGCATTTCAATAAAAGATTCTGTAGTTTGATTTCCTATTAATGTTGCGCTGAATTGTTGTTCTTGAATTGTAATTGTCAATTTTGTCCCATCTGTGGGAATATTATCATTGCCACGATGAGAAGTACAACCAACAGAAAACATTATACTGATGACAAGAAAGAAAAGAGATGTCATTTTTAAGACTTTTGTTTGCATATTTTTCACCACTTCCTATTAAATTAATTTTATAAATTTACGAATGTAATGTAAATATTTTTCAACAATTTATATGCAAATATCTAGAATTATTCTCATTTTTAAACATCTATAATCATTTTTTGTCATCCTTTATTAGCCCTTGAATCAGAAAAAATAGCATAGATAATTAAAGGAATTAAAACAATACTAACAAGAAAAGCTACCCAAATGTTATCATTAAATAATAATAAAGAGCTAAAGACTGTAAAGATAGAACTAAGTAATGAATTACTTAGTTTTTTCTTAAAAATAAATTTTGTATCTCTCGATACTTTAACGGTTTTTCGAATATCTTCCATATTTAATTGTTTTCGAATGCAAGTTGGAATCCCAATAGAACAATTTAAATTAGGTTTTTTGTTGGTATCTTCAATTCGTTTGTCATCATCATCGAAAGCAACAACCTTGCAACGAATTTGATAAGTTGAATAATAGATGACTACTTGTTCCATGGCTTCTACACCTAATAGACGCATATTATCTTTAGAAAGACGAACAATTTGATTGTCTTCATCTTCTTGATAGGGACGGATGACTCGTAAATAAGTTGAACTATTGCCAACAATCCAATCAACAAGACGTTCAAAAAGTGATTTTTTTCTATTGAAATTATAGGAATCAATCATTGGAATGATTTGAATTTGATTTAAGTCGCTGAATTTCTTTTTTAATTGAGCTTTTTCTTCATAAGTTGTAGAAGACAAAAGCGTTCCTTCTGCATCATAGACCTTTTCAAAAAATTCTATTTGTTGAGGATAATGAGATTTTATAAAAAATAAACTTTGATCAGAAAATGAGGTAGGAATTTCTAAATCTAGCATATTTCTTTGCATATAAGACAAACGAATTTCATCCTCTTTTAAAGATTCGTCTATTATCATTTTATCTTTAGGAATCATCATTGAAGCATTTGTTAAAGGATGATATAACTGATAAAAATATATTTTGTCTTTAGGATCAAAATGTAATGTTTCTTGTATTTTTTTAGAAATGCTGATTTGCTTTTCTTGAATTTTTTCTATTGATTGAATTTTAATATGATTGCATTGAGCAAAAGGTAAAAATAAAACAAAAACTTTAAAATGTGTAGCTACTTTGTTTTGAATATGTAAGGATGCTAAAATAGATGAGGTTGCAATTAACTCATTTTCTTTTAAATTATATTTGTTTTTTAAAGCAGTATCATAAAAAATATCACAGGGAGTAAAAGCGCCTGTATTTGGAAAAATTAAAAATGCTTTTGATAATAAAAATTGAGGATTTTCTTGATGTAATATAATGGCATTTTTAGGTAAGTTAGCCATTTGATTATCAATGACTTTACTTACGATAAAGCCTTTGCATGAATCAGAAATGGGTAGGCTTTGTCGGTTTTGTATCAGTTGCCAAGTTTCATTGTTTTGAATAATACATTTAGATAAAGATACAAGAACCTCTTTTTTTAAAAACAAAATCAATTTTTTAAAGCATTGAAAAATCTTTTTTTTCTTTAGTGTGTGCATAAATAGGGCACTATTCATTTCAATTTGTAAACAAGGAATTGATGTAGCCGTTGCTAATGATTTTGAAACTGTATATTGGGATGAAGCTGCGTATTTTTGGTCTAAAAAAGTTTTTTGAAATCCATTATTTTGGAATAAAGATTGAATTTGTTTTCCAAGATTAGGAAATAAAAAAATATTTTCTTGATTGGAAGTTCCAATTTCAATTTCTTGTTCTCTAGTTGGTGAAAGTTGATGTAAATCAATACAAATTTGAATGTGTTCTTTTTCAACAATTTCTTTTAATTGCTCACGATAAATTGAATGGTTATCATAATTAGGATCGACGTTTTCGTTTAGATTGCAAATTAGATGACATCCAAAATGTTGATGTAAAAAAAAGCCTAAAACCCCAGTGTACGTTTCGGCGGGTAAAATATGATTTTCTCGAAGATGTTTTACATAATGAGGTGCAGAAATTAAAATAGGAATTTTACCCTTTAAATATAGCTCTTGCTTTTTTTGATTGATTGCCCGTTTTAAATGTTTTTTTAAAGTATCCATATTCAATTCCTCATTATAATTATTTCATTTTTAATCCATCTTTGATTTCCGCCTTTATTAGACGGTTTCGATCATAGGTTAAATGATAATGAACATTTTTAATCTTTTTTTGATAAATATCAATGAGAAAAAGCTTAATATCATCGATAATTCCTGTGTTTTTAGGATGTTCAATCCATTCAATTGACTTAAAATCCAAAATTCCCTCTTTTGTTTGTTTTGGAAATTCTGAAGTTTGAATTTTTTCGTCTAAATCGCTAATAAAAATAAAACCCAATCCATCATCATAATTCCAGGTAAAAGTCGCAATTAATTCTACTTTTTGTACAGAAATATTTGTTTCTTCATAAATTTCTCGAATGGCACATTCTTCAATGGTTTCAGAGGATAATTTATGTCCTCCAACAGCATTCCATTGTCCCATAAATGGTGGGAAGTTACGATTAATTAATAAAAATGTATTGCTTTTTTTTAAAAAGCACAAAGATAATTGTTCTCTATCCAATGGTAATATCCTCCTCAGGTAATTCGCGTAAATTTTTCACAACTTTTTTGTCGGACCAAACGAGCAAAGATGTAGAAATGCCGACATAACCAATAAACATGACAAAGATTAATATAATCTTTGATATAACATTTAAATGATAGGTAATGCCTAACGATAATCCTGTGGTTCCAAAAGCACTGCCAACTTCTAATAATACGGCTTCAATAGTAAAAATACTATTGTCACTGTTGACCATTAAAAGAAGCAAAGAAGAGCCAACTACAACAAATAAAGTGGCAATAAAAACGCCTAAAGCTTTATTCACTGTATTTTTAGGAACGGAACGATTGTAGATTTCAACCCGATCAGTTCCTGTTGCAACACTTTTAATTAAATAGACAACCAAAAGGAAAGTGGTACAACGAAGTCCTCCACCTGTAGAAGAAGGGGAAGCGCCGATACACATTAAAATAGTTAATAATAAATTGGTAGATGGTTGTAAAATGTTTAAATCAACCGTTGCAAATCCAGCATTTCTAGCAGATGTGGTTTGAAAAATTAAAGCAAAGATTTTTTCCATGACAGTAAAATCTTGACTATACAATAGGCCGCTACTTGTTGGTGCCAATAATTCAGAAATCACAACAAGAATAAAACCACCAAAACCTACAATAAAATAAGATTTAAGGCTGAATTTAGTAAATAAAGAAACTTGATAAAATTCTTTTTTTCTTTTTGCTTTAAAATAATTTTTAATATCGTAAAAGATTGGGAATCCAATTCCACCAATAATGAGGCATAACATCGTAACAATTTGAATAAAATAATCTCCTTTAAAAACAACTAAAGAAGTTCCTCCAGGAAAAATATCAAATCCAGCATTATTGGTTGCAGAGATACTATGAAAAATTGCCGTCCAAATTAATTTTCCAGTAGAAGGAAACATCTCTTTATATTCGGGTACAGTTAAAAAACGAATCATTATTAAAATCGCAGCAACAAATTCAGTGATAAATAAAACGGCAAGAGAGGTTTTAATTAAATCCACACTGCCTCCTAATTTTCCACTTCCACGTTCGCTTGCACCAACTAATCGCTCTTTCAATTTGATTTTTTTGCCCAAAAATAATAAAAACATAATTTTGAGCGTTAATATACCAATGCCACCAATTTGAACTAAAAGGATAATGACCAACTGACCAAAAAAACTAAATTGAGAACTCAATTGCAAAGTCGTTAATCCTGTATCACTACAGGCCGATGCCGAAATAAATAAGGCATCAATAAAGTTAACTTTTTCTGCACCTTCAGCACAAGAAAAAGGTAAAACTAATAATAAAGCCCCAATTAACATGGCTATCAAATATCCTTGAAATAAACGTTGTGCTACAGAGTTTCCAAAGAAGATATTTTTGATTTTACGCAAAAAAGTTTTCATAATTTGTTCTCCTTCACGATACTCCTTATTATATATAATTTTTATAGATTTTACAACTTTTAGCAAAAAAGTAAAAATAAAAAAAGTTTCACAAAAGTGAAACTTGATTTTAAGATTTGGTTTCGTTGGTATTTGCCGGAGTATTTTCTCTCATTTTTTGAATTAAGTTTTTATAGGCTGTTCTCCAATTTGTTTCATATGTTCTTAAAGCTTGCGCAATTAAACGATTGGTTGCAAGTAATGTTTCTTGCATTTCATTGGGCTGAGTTAATTTAATCGATCCATCTAATTTTTGGAATGTCTTGAAAACTTCTTCAAATAAAGTTTTTAAAGTTTCTTCTTGACCAGAATATTTTTGTCGATTGAAATTATAAGCTGCAATTAAACCTTTTAAAAGATTTAAGATGTATTTATTTTCATAAGAGTTATTATCTCTTGTTTTTTGTAATGTTTCTTTATAATTACTGTCTTCTTTGATGATTTCATTATAGACAATAAATAAATACAATACTCTGAAGAAATTTTCTGAATCGTTGACACATTGTAAAACAACATCATCTAATAATTCTTTGTCTTGAAGTGTTTTTACAAATCCATGAATAATATCTAAAACCGTTTGATAATTTTTAATCGTTTCTTCTAAAAATTCTAATTTTTTATCAGGATCGACTTTGTAATTTTCAAAAGAAACATAAAATTCTTTTTCATAGATGTTGTTAAAATAAATCGTTAAACTTTCGTAATATTTTTTACCCGCTTCATTTGGATTTTCAACTAAGAATTTAGCAATAAAGTGATCTTTTTCTAATAATTGTTGTACCATCTTTTTGCGACTTTCAAAAGCATTTTCTTTTAATTTTAATGGCTCGTGGCAATATTCTAAGGAATCGCGGATTACAAAACTTAAATGTAGCAATTCAATAACGGAATAATTTTCTGTTTTCATAATGAACCTCCAACTTCTTTCTCATACGATTAATTATACACTTTTTCTTAAAAAAAGAAACTAGAATTTTATAAGAAGAAATAAAAAAACATTAGTGAACTAATGTTTTTTTTGAAGATACATTAACGAAGTAATATTTAATTTTGATTCTAATATTTTTCTTCCAAAAAGAATCAGCAAGATAGCAACAAAATTAAATACGGAACCTAATCCGATAGAATAATGCAAGGATTTTGCGCAAGCGATATATTCTATAAAGACAATTAATGAAAATAACAAGACTAATAAAGAAAGAATATCTAAAACTTTTCTTGCTTTTCTTTGATCGAATAATAAATCTTCATTTTTGATAACATGGAATGTTTTTAATGTTTGAAAAACAGCTAATGCAATTAAAAGTAAAGATCCAATAATTAATAAAATTTGAAAGATGGATTGAATGATCATTCCACCACCTTGTGTAAAAGTGATTCCTGTAAAGCCATTACCAATGCCATGAAAAATTTTTCTCGCTTCATTTTTGGAAATGGATGGATCAAAATTAATGGCTTCATTTGTATAATAACCTTTTGTTGATATAAACATTCCTAACATGGTGATTAATCCCATTAAACCACCAATAATGTAACTGATGCATGATTTAAATTTTTCCATAGCAAGCCTCTTTTCATTTTCTTTCAAATAAAGGATATCATTTTTTTAAATTCAATGCAATGTTATATCGAAAAGAAAATGTAAAAATATGCCAAAAATTGGTATACTGAATATAAAGGAGGTAAAAAATGAAAATCATTATCTCTCCAGCCAAAAATATGATTATCCGTTCGGATGATTTATTTTCAGTTACAACTCCCGTATTTTTAAAACAAACAAAAAAGTTATATGGTTATTTAAAAAAAATGAATGTAGATGAATTAAAACAAGTTTTGCAAGCTAATGATCAAATTGTGTGGAAACATTATCTCAATTATCAGCATTTTGATTTTAATACGCAATTAACGCCTGCTATTGCTTGCTTTCAAGGAATTCAGTATACTTCAATTAGTCCTATGACTTTTACCAATCAGCAATGGGAATATGTAAAAAATCACGTCTACATTCTTTCGGCTTTTTATGGTGTTTTAAATGCTTTAGATGGAATAAAACCCTATCGATTAGAAATGGTTCATCCTTTTTTAACGGATCAATTTACATCTTTATATGATTTTTGGAAAGACCAGTTTTATCAAGAATTATATCGTAATGAAGAGGTTGTTTTGAATTTATGTTCAGATGAATATAGTAAAATGGTTCGCCCCTATGTAAAAGCCAATCAAAAATTTGTGACAGTGACTTTTTATGAACAAGAAAACCAAAAACTAAGACAAAAGACAGTATATCTAAAAATGGCTAGAGGTTTGATGATTCGTTTTTTGGCTGAACACCAAATTGAAGAGGTTGAAGAAGTAAAAAAATTTTCAATGTTAGGATATCAGTATCATGAAGAATTATCTTCAAAAAGTAATTTTGTTTTTGTAAGAAAGGAGAAAAAGAAATGTTACAAATAAACACGATTGCCCCGGATTTTAAATTAAAAAATTATAAAGGAGAAGAATATACACTTTCTCAATTCAAAGGAAAAAAAGTAGTATTATATTTTTATCCCAAAAACAATACTTCTGGATGCACGACACAGGCCTTAGAGTTTAAAAATGTTTATGATCTATTTCAAAAAAAGAATGTTGTGATTATTGGCATTTCTAAAGATTCTTTAGATAGCCATCAACAATTTCAAAAAAAATATGATTTTCCATTCATTTTATTATCGGATCCATCGACAGAAACGATACAAAAATACGATGTATGGAAAGAAAAGAAATTATATGGAAAAACCTATATGGGAGTGGTTCGTACTACCTACATCATTGATGAACAAGGCGTCATTATTTGGGCACAAGAAAAAGTAAATCCCAAAACAAATGCATCAGATGTGCTTTGTCATCTTTCTAAGTAAACTTCATGTGAAGTTTATTTTTTTTGTTTGAATAAAAAAAACAGCAATCATGAAAAGAGACCCTTTTGTTAGTTTTTCTAACTTTTGGGTCCCATCTTAATCAAACTATTTTTTTTATAGAACAATTTTTTGAATATATAATCCAATGCCATATCCCCATGAATCAACATAGCTATCATAAACTTCACAAGCAAAACCGTTTCCTAAATCATAAACTTGTTGGGCATCTGGATCTTCACAATAATACCAACTTAAATTTTCAATTTCATCACTTGTCATTTTGCGATAACCTGCATCGCTTAATATTTGCGCATAATCTAATTTTAATTGAGCGGATTCACTATCTGGCATACCGCCAATGGATTCATCGCCTTCTGACAAGATTTCTAAATATTCTCCTTCAGAATAATCAAAATAATTCCACCCATGACCAGTATCGAAATAAGGTAAAACATCTAAAGAACCAAGCAATTCAGTGATAGCTTGAGCAAGTTCTTCACTTTCATCAGCCCAACTATTTTTTGTACTATAATTGGTTAAATCTACAGGAATGGAAGTCGATCCAATATCTTTAAAAGTTACCGTATAAGTAGTATCAGTCATTATCGGTTGATTAGATAAGGTAAGAGAATTATCAGTATAAGTTAAAGTGAAATGATTATTCGTTAAATAATCTTTTACTTTGATTAATTGAAAAGCATCTAATACATTACCGACATCCGAATAGACGCTGAAAGTATCGTTTTGTTTTTGAAAGACACAACCACTGAGATTAAAATTAGCTAATAAACTTGTAAAAGGATCACTAAATTCAGCATTTAATGTAACTAGTGTTTCTTGTTGGTTAACAAGCAAAGAAACATATCCTGATTCATTTTGTAAATATCCCATATTATTTTGTTGATTTCGAGAATAAATTTGGTTTTCATCGACAAAAACCGTTTCAATTAAATTTTCATCTTCTTGAATTTCGACGGTATAATTATTTGTTTTTAATTTTAAAAATAAAGCATCTAAATTTTGACTATCTGTTGTTTCATCATAAACCTTTATTTTTTTAACAATTTCATCATCTTTACTTGCAAAAGTAGAATCTAGAGTTAAAGTAATGCCGTTACTAGAATAAGTAGAATGATAAGTAAGGCGGTCATTTTCTAAAGTAAAAACAGCTTGTGTTGGTGTTAATGTTCCAGTCAATTGGCCACTAATCATTCCATTCCATTTTTGTACAGTGGCCATAGAAGTTGCATCAAGTAAATCATAGTCTCCATCTTCTTTGATTTCTAAATCAAAATAGCCGAGAGGATTGCTATAAGAAGATGATAGCCAAGAGGAATCAGATTGAACAGTATCTATAATTGTGTTTTGGATGCTGATAGTTTTACGAATGACTTCATTATTTTCACCCTTTTCATAATAAAGACTACGTGTTATATCACTAAGGTTTTCAGCATAACTAAGAAATGTATAATAATCTTCTCCTACAAAAGTTTCGTATGTTTGGGTAAGGGTGCTTTCTGCATCTTTTGTTTGAATGACAGTTTGTAAATTAAACGATTGTTCATATTGCTCTAAGACATCTACTTTTGGAATAGGAACTGTAGAAGTTGTTGAAGATGAATTCGTTTGATTACAAGCAGTAAATGAAATACAGCAAAGAAGTCCACCAAGAGCACCAAATATTTTTTTCATTTTTTTCTCTCCTTTTTTAAAATTTATTTAGACTAATTATAAGCCATTTGATTGGAATTTAAAATCATTTTTTTTAAAAATTAAAAAGGATAATAAAAACATCCCTTCGGATGTTCTTATCTTTATTTTACTTTTATTCCTTTTCCAGAATTTGCTAGCAATTCTTTGTTAAATTTTTTCTGATGATAAACGTGATGGCCATTAATAAAGACATGGTTAATGCCATCAGGATGCTTATCTCCTTGAGGGTTTTCTTTAATTTCATCAAAGTTGAAAATGGTTAAATCGGCATAATTTCCTTCTTCTAATGTCCCACGTTGAGACAATTGAAATTGTTGTGCGATTTTTCCCGTCATTTTATAAATGGTTTCTTCTAATGAATGTAATTTATTTTCTCGTGTAAGTCGCAAAAATTTGGGAAAACAATTATAAACTGCAGGATTTTGAATACCTTCAGTTTGATACCAAGCATCAGTCATAAACATGGACAAATCATCTTTTGCTAATTGTTCAATGATTTGATCATTATAGTACCGATACATGTAGACTCTTCCTTGAAATTGATTTTGATTACATATTTCTAAATAAGTTTTTAATTTACTTTGTTTTTTTTCTTTTGCGATTTCGGCAATTGTTTTTCCAATATTTTCTTTGCCTTCTTGAACATAAGCAATTTGAATATCATCAAAATCAAAACCTAATAATTTTTTGGTAATAAAAATTTCAATACTTAACCGTAATTTTACAAAAAAACGATTTCTTTTTTGAAGAGGTAAACGTTGATACCATTTTGGAAGGATAACGGTGATCGTTGATGCACCTAATGGATATGAATACATATCAAAAGCTGTGGGAATTCCTTCATCATTTAAGCTATGCAATAATTTTAAAGATTCATCTACACATTTCCAAGACTTTGTTCCAACAAAGATGAGGTGTGAATTTTGAATTTTACAGCCTGTTGTTTTTCCAATATCTACAATTTCATCAATCGCTCGTAATAAATGAGGTCTTCCTAATAAGGATTTATAGCCCATGGAAACAGCTGAATTTGCTCTAGCATGAAAAGCCATGGTTTTATTATATTTTTTACAAAGTTTTCCAAGATCATATAGTTCTTCTTTATCGACAAATATGCCTGGACGATACATTAAACCAACAGAAATACCAACCGCTCCATTTTGTAAAGCATATTCTAATAAATCTAACATTTTTTGATAATCTTCTTTGGTCATCTCTTTTTTGGTTAAGCCATTAATGGAACTACGAACACTACCATGTCCAATATAAGTGGCAACATTTAAAGGAGTATGATGATCTAAGTATTCTATCCATTTTTTAAAATCAGGGATGGCATGTTTTGAATCTAATGCAAAACTATCAGAGCCAATCGTATCAACATATTTGCCTTTTGGATCATATCCAGTGGCTGAAAAACCACAATTCCCTGTTACTACCGTTGTAATCCCTTGTCCAACCAAAGGAATGGCAAAATCTACACGATCATCTTTAAAAACGGACCAATCGTTATGCGAATGCGCATCAATAAATCCTGGAGCAATGACTTGATTCGTACAATCAATGATTGTTCCTTGAAAATCGTTAACAGGATCTTTTGTAATTTTTATAATTTTTTCATCTTCAATGATGACATTGCCGATAAAAGCAGGTTCATTTTTTCCATTGACAATTAAGCCATTTTTAAACATTGTTTTCATTTTCGTTTGTTCCTCCTTGTAATTCTTGATTTTGAGACGTTAATTTTTCTCTAGTAATATTGTATTTTCTCATGATTAAAATGGATGCTAAAGCAAATAAAATGGGTAAGCCAATAAAGACAAGTGCAATGCCAAAACGAGCTAGATCCGATTGTGTTTGTACAACATTGACTAAGCTTTCATCGAAATTTGGTTCTTGATATTGGCAAATTTGTAAAATTAATCCTAAAAACAAACTAGGTAAACTTTTACCTACTTTAAAGACAAAAGAAACAACACCATAATAAGCTCCTTCATCTTTATGTTCTTTATCAATGCAAAAATCAATGGCATCAGGCATTAAAGAATAAGGAATCATTTCAAATGCTCCAAAGCCAAAAGCAATGAGCACCACACCAATATAGGCATACCAAGGAAAAGCTTTTAATGAAGCTCCCATTGAAGTTTCAACTGTAGTTAAACCATCTTGATAACTTAAACCTAAACGAGGAATAAAAATTAAAATAACTAATCCAACAATCATGCAAATCGCGGCTAAATTTTGAGTAAAATTTTTGCTTTTCACCTTACAGATTTTACTAAATAACGGGATGAAAAACATGGCTAAAATCACAACTCCTCCAGCAATAGGAGTGAAGAGTTTTGGTAATTCTACATAATAATTTAAAAAATAAATTAAAGCCATATTAATGGTTGTAATACATAAGTTTGTAAATAAAAAATTAAAGCAAACTTGACGAAAAGGTTTTATTTTTAAAGAATCAATAAAATATTTTTTAAAAGAATATTTTTGTTTTGTATGTTCGACATTTTTTTCTTTGACAAAAAAGCCAGAGATTAATCCAAACACAATAATTAAGATACACATGATTAGTCCCATTTTAAAAAATGCATTCCCACTACTTGGCGTAATTTTTGATAACCCTAATAAATCAGGAATGATTACGGATGCTAAAGTTGCTATGACAATAAATGTTGTACGAAAAGCGGCTAAAGATGTTCTTGTATCATAATCTTTCGTTAAATCAGAAGCAATTGCTCCATAAGGTGTTTTATATAAAGTAATGAGTAAAATATAAAGTAAATATAAAACTAAAACGACTAAAACCTTTAAAAATTCGGATGATTGTGTAAATAGTTGTGGAATACAAAATAGTAATAATACAGATATTCCTAAAGGAACAGTAAATTTAAGCATAAAACTTCTTCGTCTTCCCCATTTTGAAGTGGAATTATCACTTAAATATCCAGCCCAGGGATCCGTAATTGCATCAAACACAATGCCCAAAAAGGTGATGACCCCTGCCCAAATGGGATCTATTTTTAAATAGTCAGTTAAAAAATTCATTAACAAAAAGTTAATAATTGAAACGATAAGCGTTCCCGGAAATTCTCCTAGACCATAGGTCAGTTTTGTCACAAAACTACAATCGTTTTGGCTATTTTTTTTCTGTTTCATATTGTTGTCCCCTCTTTTTTTTGACTATAACAAAAAAAAGGAGTTTATACAAGTATTATTTTTTTTACAAAAAAAAGAATATAGTTATATTCTTTTTAATGGAAAGGTCATACAATGAATGCCACCACCGCATTTTAAAATTTCAGTAATGTCTAATTCAATGACTTCGTATCCTTTTTGTTTGATTTGAAGATTAATATCATGATTCTTTTTTAGAGCTAATACTTTTTTATCTCCTAAGGCTTGGACATTTAAGCCATGACGAAAGATATCTTTTTTTGATACTTCAATGAGTTCAATATTTCTTTTTTGTAATTCTTGTAAAAAGGAAATATCAAATGCATCTTTACAAATTAAAGCTAGATGCTCATCAATTAAATTAAAGCACATGTCTAAATGTAAAAATTCGGGATCTGATTCGACAAATAAAATTTCATATTGATTTTTAAAATGTTCTTTAATTTCTTGATATCCGATTTGATTTGTTCTCTCTAAAAGACCAATGACGATGGTTTTATCATCTAAAAAGAAAAAGTCACCACCTTCAAAATAACCTTCATGAACTTTAAATAATTGAGGAATATTTAGCTCTTGCATTTTCTTTTCGTAAGCTTTTCTTTCATTTTTACGATATTCATGTTTAAATCTTCCTAAAATATAACCATCTTTTAAACATGCGCCAAAATCTCGAGCAAAAACGGAGTCTGGATAGGTTTCATTAGGAGGTAAGAAAAAAACTTCAATACCTAAATTTTGATAGGTTTGAACGAGTAAATTGAATTCTTCATCAATTTTTTTCTTGTCTAGTTGATGATCTTTAAAATGTTTTGAAATTACATTAATGGGTTCAATAGATAAATATTGTGGATAAGACATTAAAACTTGTTTTAGTTTTCCTGTTGAATTTTTAACAAACATAAAATGCTCCTTTCATTTAAAAAATGAATTCTATTCTTATTATATCATTTTTTTAAAAAAGCATAAAAAAAAGCATCAATAACGATTGATGATTTTTCGTGAAAATTCAACTGAATCGATGATAGCACTACTCCCAAACATCATATGTTTCAAATGTCTTTACAAACTGGTTTGAAAGTAATTAAAGATAGCACTACTCCCAAACATAAAACTGCTCCTAAACTAACAATAAGAAGTTTGAAAGTAATTAAAGATAGCACTACTCCCAAACATAAAACTGCTCCTAAACTAACAATAAGAAGTTTGAAAGTAATTAAAGATAGCACTACTCCCAAAC
>OLGD01001613.1_pt1 | contig 32048 bp, 48 predicted proteins | sample 1605311 | NCBI WGS metagenome assembly OLGD01 (sample SAMEA3888917, study PRJEB22519) | human gut metagenome | biome: human gut; feature: human-associated habitat; material: faeces | place: Denmark | collected 2010
TTACAAAATTATTCTTTTTATACGTAACTGTCAGATTAAGTCTTGACTAATTCACATAAGATTAGGCGAACTACTCCGTAAGAATAAAGTTTAGCTATATGGCATAGGTATTACCTCCTATGCCATATATTTGCTTATCAATTTACTATTATCCTTAACGAAATACGGAAGAGATACAGCTTCGTTAATACGACCGCTGTTGTTATTCATCCAAATAATAAAAGCCTTCGGCATACGCTTTACTGTTTGTTTTGATTGAAAAGATGAAATGTCCTCCCCTGCTAAGATCATATCTGTTAACGTAGATATTTCAGCGTCGGAAGCTAGAATAGGTTTAGCGTGACATCTACAATTTGAATGCCATCCAACAAACTTAAAATCTTTCGGGTATCTTCCAGCCAACTCATCACAGATATCCCTCTCCGGATGATTGTTCGACACCCGTATCTCAATGCCAACTACAAAATCAAGCTGGGACCAGCGTTCAAAATCTGCGCTCCGGTATGCAATATTCGTTTCGGTACGTGCTAGGCGCTGGGCGTTTCGGTAACTACTACGGTATTGCCCCCGTCCGGGATGGTATGCTTTAGCATTTCTCGACAAAACAAGCTCCCCCCTGTCATTACGTACCCGTCGAAACAATTTATCAGGATCATTCAAATATTGTTTCACACGTGTAGCCATCCGGTTTGCCGACATACCTTGTCCCAGACAACAGTCAATAGCAAGCTCCATTTCTTCCCGGAACTGCCCCTCGTATTTCCAAATACGCTGTGACAGGTTCAGACCGCCGTATTCAGATTTGCGGGCAAAAAACGCATTCATTGCTTCCCGGTTCCGGTTAAAGTACATTGAGAACCGTTTATCATCTACAAACTTCTTTCCGAATACAGATGCAACCAATGCATCTGCATCCAAATTTGCCTGTTCCCATTCGTTTGTTATACCGTATTGCATTTGCTGATATACACGGCTATATAATTCCCGTAGGAGAACATTTGCCCGGTCAGCTATAGCAGGATAGTCAGAAAACACAAAAGCCTTTCCTGGGTCATAGAATGGCTCAATCTCTAACGATAACAGGATAAGCCGGTTCATAATATCCAGGTAGATATTACGAATAGCACCGGCATAACCTTCTGTACGACGCAGAAGTTCCTTTCTTATCTTATCTTCATCAAGTCTTGCCATTATTCAGCGGAATTAAATACATCTAACCTGTTGCGTTCCTTTTCCTCCTGCAAATCAGCTTCATGCTCTTTGGCAATACGCACTTTCTCTGCCTCTGAATCTTCAATCAAAGGATTCTTTTCGATTAACGTTTCAAGCGACATTCCGCCAGCATTGTACATCTTAACCAGATTATTAATAGCCGCTTCAACATCTTCACCGAACGGTTCCTGAAACTCATGTTCTATTACCAGGCGGGAACATTCGCCTTTAAGCGAAATATCCAATACGTTACCGATAATAGTTGTAACCAGGCTGGCAATACGATCTGCATACTCATCGTACCTCTCTTTGTGTTTTGAAGCCTTTATATCCGCGAGAAGCATCAACTGTTTAAGTGCCTTTGCGGAGATTTGAGAAAGCCCCTTCGTTGCATCAAAATCAATCTTAGGAGTAAAAGAGAAGCGCAATATCTTTTCGTCCAGTTCGTCACTTTCTAGCTTTTTAGAGTCCGGTGCGTTATCCCATGTAAGATATTTGATTTCCGGCTTTTTTGAACCATCCCCATTTGCTTTGAGGATGAACAACTTGCTTGTTTCTCCCTGCTCTGGAAGTGAGTTAATAATAGAAGCATCCGCCACAAGTGCCGGGTCCGAAAAGCGATCGTTAACATCAGCCGTCCGGCTTATAGTCCATTCTTTCCGGTTAATCATCGGTTCAACACCTGCACATTCCGGTTCCTGCTCAAATAGTATTAAAGGTAGTTTACCTGTAATATTTACTTCTTCCTCAACGTCCCAGCCCATTGTACTGCGCTTGCAGTGATAAAGTATCTTTTTCGTATATATGTCAACATAATACTGGATTTCTCCGCCTACTTCCTGCAAACAATAACCACGGGCAAAATCAATCAGACGTCCGAATTGGTCTTTGCGATAATAAATATCATCTCCCAAACTCTTTGCCAGTACCTTAATCAATACGTCCGCTTTTCCTTCATCATTCCGGAAAGTATGGAACAGCATTGCACTTACTGTTTCTGCCCCGGCTAAACGTTTTGCCTCCCTGATTTTAGCATTGAACCTGGTAGATTTAAGCACTTCGAGAAAAGCAGAAAAAGCCCTGTCTGTTCCCTCAGATGCCTGTTTCCATTTTAAGGGACGGCCAAAGAGGAAAACAAGGGCAATCTCATTTATATACACCGGATACGGCACTGGAATCTTCCAGCGTTTATCAAACCTAAGAAAAGAACGCTTTCCCGTCACTTCATCCTTTTTGCCAAATATAGCCTTGTCCGGCCTTGACATCACCTCATGTTGCATGGTATCATAAACCTTCAAAGCCTTTTCCGCTTTCCCTGAATTATCAGTCATTTGCAAAATAGCCCGGCCTATATCTTTAGCCTTTAATAACTGTTCAAAATTTTGGTTGCGACCTACAGCCGCATTAAAACCATTGACAACCCAATTAACTAAACTCATATCAACATCACTTTAAATTCAACAACCAAAGACACTTATAATCTCTTTTTCATCATCATCCGATAGATTGCTAGCATCATCATCTAACAGATAATCTATTGCATATACCAAAATATCTACATATTCATCATGTGTGGCTGCCGGAAATTGGCTAACCTCTGTTACAAATTCCTCATTCCAGTCACCTTCAACCAAAATAACCCGGCCGCACTCGATTTTTGGAGACCTTGTTTTTAAACGAACAGACTTGCTATCTGCCGGTGACGGAGTTTCTGTTACATTCAATTTTGTAGCTTTACGGGCTTGCTGGACAACAGACTTGCCGTTCGCTTTAGGTTCTATCCGTATTGTGGACCTATCATCATAACCATGTGCCCGTACATATTCCGGAATAAAACGCATCAAATCAGGAAATTCTTTCCATACTTTTTGCGCATGAAAGATGAACATATAGTTTTGTATCCGGCATGCCGCCAATATGCCGGATGGGTCATTGTCCGTCTTCTGATTCTTCTCATCATAGGCCGTATCGAGAAAGAAATGTATTGGTGCCCCACCTCGGACGGCAAGGAATTGAGCCAGCGAAATATGACCGAACCACGAACTCTTAACTATGTTACCACCTTCAACAACTGGAGATTGCTCATACTGCCCGGCAAACTGACGGGAACCCAGGTCAACCTTTGCTTCCGCTATGACTTCCCGGTCGATACGGATAGGATCAAGTAGTCCATCAATGTACCGTTCTTTCAATTCCGGAGGATTAACACGAGCCGAGACTTCTGCCGGAAGACAAATATGTCGTATCTTATCTCCTTTCTTTTTCAGCAGATAGCCGGTCACATCATCGTCATGCAGACGTTGCATGATGGTAACCATGGGAGTATTCTTTTTATCGACCTTACGAGATGACAGGGTTTTCGTATGCTCATTTGCCTGTAAACGTAATGGGTCCGACTCTGCCTGTTTCGGGTTTACCGGGTCATCATTGATAATCACATGCGCATGCTTACCTGTAATTGTACCGCCGGTTGACGTCGAATATCTTGCCCCCTTCTTTGTGTTCTCATAACTCCCTTTGCCGGATTTGTCACGACGTATCATGATTTCTGGGAAAAGTTCCCTGTATAAGTCACTGGTTATAATATCCTTCGACTTTGAAGCATGTTCAAGGGATAAGTCACCCGAATAAGAGTTTGAGATAATCCTTATTGTCTGGTCCTGCGTCCACAACCAGGCAGGCCACATAATTGTTACCAGAGTTGTTTTAGTCGAGCCAGGCGGAATATTGATGATTACGTCATAGGGCTTTGGCAAACGATTGACAATGTAATATGACAGCTTTTGCAGTTCGTTACACAGGTATTCGATATGCCAGTTAAACACCGGAGTTTCCGGTATTATAACACCCCAGAACGTCTGCATGAAATAGAAAAAAGACTGCTTGCACTCATCTGCCTGTACAGCCCTTGCCATCTTCAATATTTCCGCCTCAACCAAACTCACTCTTTCGCTTTCTTATCTTGCTTTTCAGCTATTTTCAACAACACTTTTCTTTCCTCATCCGAAAGTTTCGAAACGTCGAAATCGTTTTTTACATCAACACTAACACCACCAGGTATGGATATTTCTCTACGTTCCGAATATCCCCGATCTTTGCCTTTTGTTTTGAGATAGAAAATAATTGCCGTTGTATCACCTTTCTGTATCTTTTTCAGCAAGGACGCTTCGGCAACATCTATCTGCAACTCATTTATTGCATCAACCCGTTCTTTAAATTCGGCATCATCCCTATACCAACGGTAAAACGTCTGCCGTGAAAGCTTTACCTTTTCACAAGCAAACGTTACTATTCCGCTACAATCTTTCAATGATATAAGTAACCGTTCCTTATCTCTCTGTACATCTTCCTCATGTTTAGGCATTATACACCTCCTCCCTTATCTCTATAAATATCACCTATCAATGACCTATACGTGCGCTTTTTGGGGTCCCCAGCTATCAGCATTTGATAAATTTTGTGACAGGTTTTAGGGGACTCTTTACCGCTCATGATTGAATAAAGTTTCTTTGCCAATTTGTAACCGGGATACATATCAGGATGCAGAGTAGCATTCTTCATTGCTTCCCGAAGTATGACGCGATAATCTTTGTCCTTATCAAGTTCAAATTTCTTGTCTTGCCGGGAACTCCGGAACATATCAGTGTCCCAATAAAGCATTACCAGGTCTGCGTTCGGTTCCCTGCGTATAATCCTCTCATATAAATCAGGGTAAAACTCCATCACCTTCGGAAGCGTCTTGATCGTGTCAATGCTGAAAAACTGGCTTATCCTCAACTTATTCAGCGGAACACCTGTCTTATACAGGTAGATGTAAGTCATAGGAATATTCAAGTTATTCAGCTTTATATACAGCCATACATCATTATCCCGCCAGTCATATATTGGATAGAAGAACTTTGAAGTCTTGATGGATGCTATGGACTGTCGGCGCTGGATTGACTCAGCAACGCGCAAACCTACCATGGGCGGAACACTCTGGAATATCTTCTTTCCAAAGGTCTGATAACTCATTCCCATGCGAAACATAGAATGATTACGGATGGCGAACTTAGGCATAGGTCTCACCCACACGCTTTCCTTGCCAGGCTCCCAGCAGATAAAACTTTCGTCGTTCTCTAGCCTGTTGCAGCAATTAAAATGCTTGATCGGTAAGCAAAACCAGTAGAACTTAGCTCCCAATGCCAAAAAGCGAGAACGCCATTCCATTGCAATAGCTTCCACGTCCGGATAAATTGCCTCTTCGTCGAAGAATACAACCATTATTCGACTAAAAGGAATACCATACTTGCGCATTGTCTTAATCAGGACATCACACATACAGATAGAGTCTTTGCCGCCAGAAAAGCTGACGGCAAGAACTTTATTCTTATTGAAGGCTTCCAGAATTCTACGTTCTGCCGCCTCAATCACATTTATGTTCAACTCTTTAACAAACATATCAAGTGTGCCTTCTAATTATTTGAGCTTTGCTAAACCGTTGTTCCCGAGATGTGACAAGTTTCAAAAACTGCTCCCTGTCAATATTAGAGAGCCGGAATATCTCTTCCCGACTCATCCCGATCTCCTTAGAAATCTCATCTACACTTTTGCCTTTATCAAGCAGCGTTTTCACAATGTTTTCCATTGGCGCAAGTAAATGAGTACCACGAGCACGGTTAAATGTAACCGTACCATACATATCTTGACTTTCATCATTATGTGCCACAATTACAATCGGAATTTTATTTCCGAGCATTGTCTTTAACGGTTCCCGTCCACTGATAAGCCAGCGATGATATCCGTCGATAATTGTAAAGTCCGGACGAACAACAATAGGGAAACAGAATCCATTTGTTAAGATACTCTGCATAAGCAACTTTAAGTTTTTCTCCTGCACCATATTAGGGTTATAGCTATTAGGCTTAACCCGGTCCCTGTCCACAAACTGAATTTCTCGAAGCGGTTTGAATAAATCTACATTCTTATCCATGACACTACAATTAAAGCGTTATTTCCTTCCCACAGTGAGGACAAACCATCGTATGAGCCTGTTGCATCCCGGCTTCAATATCTGTTACCTCTTTGGTGTCGGCAGCTTCCTTCTCCGGTGTAAACGCATCTTCCCGTTTTGCAGGTTCCGCAAAGTTTACCCCCATGTTGTCCGGACTTACCTCGTTGATAATTGCGTCCAGATACTCCGGTGTGTAACCGATAATATCGGTATCGCCAATTTCCTTTATCATTCGTTCTACGTCTCCATAGTTGACAAAGGACATATCCTGTATCTTATTATCTTCAAGCAGCAATTTCTTTTTCTGCTTATCAGATAACCCTTTGATAACTGTTACATCGGCTTCCTTCGCTCCCATGTATTCCAGTGCCTTTTTCTTGCCATGCCCGCAAAGAACCTGGTAATTCTCATCAACAACAATAGGGTAATACTGCCCGTACCGTTCCATACTTTTAGCTATTGCCTTAACCTGTTCCTCCGGATGCACATTCGGATTACCTGGGAACTCTTTCAATGTAGACAACAGCACTCTCTTGCTCTCTAACTTTCCTTTCATACTTTGTCTTATTTAGTTATTAAAAAATTACGTGCCGACGGGATATACCCTGCGGCATTACATACTATTGATTTGTCTATTTGATAAATTGCACCCCAAACCTCATTAACAGTGTGGTGCTTTAAATTCCTTCTGGCCCACTCATGCGTACCATATACCCAACCTTCCGGCCATTGATAGATTGGCGGCAGCGGCAAATGATAGTAGTGGATTAGAGCCAGAACATATTCATGGGACCAGAACGCCATCGGATTATATGACACCTTCGATTTCGAGACATGGAACTTATTCTTTCCGCAAAAATTACCGTCTTTCAGCCTGCGTCCCAATACCAACATATCCAGCCGCTCATTGTCATAAAACTGTTGCTGTGCCTTCCAGTATGTGATTGGCATCCATTTATCGTCCGTCGGCCCATTAGCCGGGAACAACAGTCCTTGATGCTTACTTAGCCAAACAAGGTTAAGACCCATGTCATACACCCGGACACCATCAGGCTTATTCGCATAGCACCACTGTTCAAAGGCTGGATACTCCAATTGAGTTTTACCCCATACACCGTTGATAATACCAGCTTCCTTACAGAGAAAGTATAAGGCAATACTATCCTTCCCTCCGGACCAGGCAAAACCTACCCGTTTGCCCTTTGATGCAGCTTTCAGTTCCTCAACACAGATATCAATTGCATTGTCTATTTCTGCCTTAGAAACAATGTTGCCAATGTTCCGGAATAATGCCTTCCATTGTTCGTTGGTTACTTTTTTCTTCTGCCCTAACATAGTCAATTGAATTGTAAAGCCATTGATACACTGATCGACTCATTGCCCTGATCGTACTTTAATTGCAGCCAATTATATTGTGTGACCTTGAACCTGAGATTTGTTACAAAGCCGGACCACGCACGAAGCGAGTATCCGGCATTAACCACTATTCGCCTATAATCCCATCCACCAACCACCTGCAAACGGTCACCATCACAAAAGGATCGACCGTTATACATATTGTCCCAGGTTGCATCAATCATAAATCCAACCGGTAGTTTTACGGTACCAGACAACGTTTCTGTGAATAATCCGACCTTCATGTTGTACATCGACCGGGCAAGCAAGTAAAACCGTTTTAGATAGTTGACATTTACCCACACGCCAGCCGTTACAGCATCCGAAACCCTGTTATACTGCACAACCGGAGTAAGCGAAAGCCATGAGGCAATATCTGCCCGATAGCCAATAAAAGGGGAGATATTCATCCCATGGTCCTGCAACGATATAGTAACCGGCATAAACAGCCGGAACCGCGTCGGCTGCGTAATGCCGTCATAAATTTGTGCATGTGTTCCTCCAACCGCAATAACGGCAAGCATTATAATAAAGATGATCCGTCTCATGCCTGCAACTCCTTTCTGTATTGTTCGTACAAATCCTGCTGGTTGTCCAGCCTTTTCCCTTGCTTCTGGCAATTCGAACAGGCCGTGTTTTTATTACCCTTTCTTATCGCATAAACGCCATGCTCCGGACATACAAACGCATTATACTCTTCCGGGTTCGATATGGCAATAATATATTTCTCAGCCTTACTTAACTTTTTCATCTTCTGTTTCTATACTAATAGTTATATTCTTTCCTGTCAACTCATCGTAGTCCCTATTTAGTCCTTCCATTTCTGCACGGGCTTCCCTCATCTTTTTCAACAACTTATCCAGCTTATGATTCAATTCGTCCACGTTCCGCACGACAATCTTTAACTCAATCGGTCCCGGCTTTAAATGCCGCCTATAATCCAACGCGATCACACCGGACGCAAGGATCGTAAACAGCGAACCGGCAACAATCAAAGGAATATTGCCTACCATGTTACCGGCTGCGAATACCGGAAGCCCGACCAGCATACTCGTCAGAATACCGTAGAACATCCCTCTCTCCGTCATTCGCTTGCCTAGTATAGCAAACACAGTCGGTAGCATCACCGAAGAACGCAGGGTTCCATACAGCAAGAAAAGATACAGAATAGTAAGACCAGGTATATTGGCAATCAGGACAGCAACAATCGTAACGGCAATCATAGATACACGTGCAACCCCTACTCCATCAGCGGCCGCCCATTCTAATACCCACGATATTTTTTCTTTCTTCTCGAACCTCTTTACCCAGGCATTAAAAGCACGGGCAGATACATCATGTCCTGCAACCGAACTAACGGCACAAATAATACTGTCTACAGTCGATATTAGTCCGGCCAGTATCAAGACAAAGAACAGATACAAAAACCACTTAGGACAAAAGGCAATTACAGCCCCGACATTGACAAGTTGTGTGTCGGCTATATAAATACCTGCACCGGATGCAATAAAGCCAAAGACGGACAAAGAAATAGGAACGACGGCAAATATTACAGCGGCCGCAATCATAGTTTGTTTTACCTTGTCAACTTTAACGCAGAAAACGCGCTGCCAAAACATTTGATCCCCGAATGTCCCAGACAACAAACCGATTGTAGTAGGTATGCCAAATGACAGAGCCACCGTTATGCCGGCACCGGAGAATAAACTACCAAAATCTCCGGTAATACCGCCTAACCCTTTTATCAGGGTGTCCGGTCCTGCATTTGATAACATGATAGGCAACCCGGCCAACAGGACAATAACAATCCAAAGCATCTTCCAAAAGTCAGTAATAATACTGCTACGGATGCCACAGGCAAACGTATAGAACAACGGGCATACCGCCATCACAACAGTTGTTGCGGTGAACGATACACCCGTAATTTTTGAAAAGATGGTAGCCCCGGCCAGAAGCTGAACCGCGAAACTCATTGTCTGCAAACCAAACGACTCAATCAAATACAACGTATGACAACGGTTTGAATATTTCTCCCTGATATAATCAGAGAACGTCCAGCCTTCCGGTCGTAGCTTACGCATCTTCTTGGCAAAGAAAGCAAACAAAACTAACGTTAATACATTCGGAACAACGAACCAGAACACCCCAGCGATACCCTGTGTGTATGCTTTCTCCGATGCAACAAACATCGACGGTGCCCACACCCAGGTTGCAGCCATTGAAAAAGCGGTGAGTAACCACGGCATTGACCGGTTCGCAACCAAAAACTCTTCTTTCGTCTTTTCCCGTTTCCGGAGAAATAAAACCAGCAACAGCATTGCGGCAAAATAACCAGCAATCAGCGCCCAACCTTCAACAATCTCTAAACCTTCCATTTAACAAACAATTTTTATGGTGTAACATTTGTAATTGTTTGGCAAATATATGCAAAGGCAGTTTATTAAACCTCTTTTTAAATGTGAAAAGATTGGCTAATAACCAAATACGAGCATGGCTGCATCTCTTGAATGTTCACTTGTTCGCTTACTGTATTTTGTTAACTTTCTGAACGACAAATCATTGAGTTTCGTTACAGAGTTTTTCGGATGCGTCATTTCAAATGGGATTCCAATGTCGGTTAGAAAATCCTCCCATATTTTGGCATCCCGTTTAACCGAACCAACGCCCTGCAACATCTTTCTTTCCTCATCTCTCGTTTTATAATTCGATTGGTACCAAGTCCTAAGACGGGCATCCTCAATACGGACCAGAACTTTGCATCCGTGTGTATCGAACATATTTTGCACATACATAATCGCTTTGTGTATAGATGTCGTTGCTATCAGTTCAAACCTTCTTGAAGCAACATTCCATGTAGCAATTCCGGTATGGACTCCGGTATCAATGCCTATAACCAGACTGTACTTTTTTCTGTTCTCAATAACCATATTTCTTATTCGCTTTTATTAGGTTGTTCTCGGTATGGAGGAAGGGGAAGAAAGAAAGCCCCTCTCCCCCCTATAGTCCCCCCTCTCCCAAAATTCTATTCGTTTTCTTCTGATTTTGTGACAGCAATTTCGATCAGTTGCATACGGTCAGGAGACGTAAACTTTTCAAGTTTTGCCCGGCTAGGTAACACAAGCACCATGTAGACATCATTCGGGACAAACTTGTACCGGGCAGCTTTGATCTCGTACATGGTTAGTGGTCTTTCTCCCTGTATGGTTAACTGCCAGCGTCCGTCTATCCGGTCTACAATCACGATATTACTCCCATGCAGGAAAACACCCTCTTTGTAATCTCCGGCAGGGTCAGAGAACTGTACAGGACGCTCATGTGTTTCATTCAGCGACTTTATCAAATCATTAGAAAAACGTTTCTTTTTCAGCGGAGCCGGTATGCTGATTGCCGGATTCAACTGCACCTTTATTGTTTCCTGTACCGGCTTGTCTTTTAGTGATCTTTCGAACTGGGATGCTAACCCTTCTATGTGATTGTTCGATGTTTGTTCTCTCAACGCGTTGTTAATTTTGTTCTGCATAATACTTTAATTTTATTTGTTTTCGTTATTAAATTTGTGATAGTCACAATAACCATCACCGCTCACTTTCATTTGCATAATAGGTATCAGTAAGCATTCAGAAACAGCATTATAAACACCTACATAAAATTTGCAGTTTTCACACTTCCGGGACTCTTCCCTGTAACCCATCCTTTTCAGGAGTTCGACCTGCAATTCTGGTCCGGTCAACTTCAAATCTTCGTCATTCTTATTTTCCATATCTAAACTTTGTAAAGTGAATAATCGGCAGCGGCTCCGTAAGGTCCATATCTTTAAACCATGCTTTCCAATCATCGAGTGAAAGACCGTCGTTTTTCGCCAACTCAGCCGTCGTTATGCCCGAGCCTACACCATCAATAACCCAGCCTGACATCTGATCCGGTTCTAACTTCTGAATGCCTACATCGTCATCTTTTCCCAACCTGGCAATCTCAACTTGAACATTGCCTTTTTCGTAAGGGCGCCCCTTCCACTGTCGGATAGATAATACTGCCTTACCTTCCTGCACAGCCTTTATCCGTTTCTCCCAACGTTCGTAATTTTTACGGATAGTATGTACCTTGCCGATTGGCGTATCACTTTGATTGTGACGCACACAGATCAGGCAATTCAACTTACTTGCATTGCAGCTTTTACAACCGCTAAGAGCGACCTTCAACTGGTCGGCAAAACCGGTCGGTTCCCCAGCCTTTGGATGCTCTTTCGGGAACTCTTTTGACAACATGAGCACATAGACTCTAATTTCTTCTTTTTTCTTTTTCATTTCTTTGGTATTCTTGATTTTAATAAATTCACATAATCCTGATCATTGATATAAGGAATCAATTCTTCAACGATCTCCGAAGTCAATACAAATCCCGTCAAAGTAGGTTTCCCACCTGCTTTGATCTTATCTATTAAGCGTTGCAGCCGAATTTTATCCACTAATACCCCCGACAAATAATCATACAAACTACCAGAAGTTCTGAAATAGATTTTGTACCCATAATGAAGAATGTACAGGTCTTTTTCCCCGAAATTCGTTTCATATATCCACCACTCGATTGTATCATCTCCATTAAAATGTAATTTCAATGATTCAATTGCAGCATCCATGACCTTCGAATTGTCGTAAATAGGCAGATAAGTTTCCGGAAAAGCCTCACCCATTAACCGGGTAAAATTACGATCGTAATCATGCTGCTTTTTCAGCTTATCCATGATTGAAACAAATTGTTCTTTCGTTATCATATAGTTGATTTTTAATTCTTTGTTACACAATTCACTCCTTCTGTATCATCAATAAATACATGCCAAACAAAAACGCCACACACAGTTCCAATGTATCGTAATTGTAATCCGGCAGCTATGGGATTACCTGTCCCTAAAACTCTTATCTTTACAGACAAAGTAGGTAATTCCGTATCTACCAAGGCCCATATATTTACATTGTCACCCTGCATCTGAACACCAAGTATTCTCGCATATACAGGCATCTCTACGACCTGTTCATCGGTAATTTCTATTGGATATTTATATATCGTTTTCATCATTTACTTGTTTAAAATTGAATTTTTAATTGTTTCTTATTCGCCAGATACACCTTTTGGCTTAGTCCGGAACACCACCAGTTGAAAGCATCTTCCGCGGATTCAAAGTTCATATACTTGCCGTACTGGTTCCGGAGTTTTTCTATCGTATTGATGTATGCGCGTCGGTGTAACGGGAACATGCGTAGTTCGGAGCGCTGGCTTTTGCAGTTCATCGGGCAACCGATACAGCCTATTCGATTCATAATCTTGTAAAGAGAGCAAACGGGGATGTTTCGCATTTCCAGGAACTCAAATACTTCCGATGTTGTCCAGTCAAGTATGATAGAAAGCAAAGGCTTATCGCATCCCAGTTTACAGTCAGATGTAAACTCTTGTCGCTTTGCCCGGCGCGCACTTTCTTCCTTCCTGATACCAATAACAACCAATTCGTTTAAACCTCGACGCTCTTTAATCACTTCACAACAATATCGCCGGTTCCGAAGCGGCAGCATCTTCTTTTTAAGAATAAGCTGGAACATTGTCTTTTCTGGGTACAGCCAGGTTACATCAGGATAATTTGACCGGATGAACCGAAGCAGTTCTGGCGGATCAACAGATGTTTTGTAAAAGTAGGCCTTAAACTTTACCCCAGCAATCCGGCAAAGCTCATAGATTACCTGTGAGTCTTTGCCACCGGAGAAAGCCACATGAAACCCGTCGGGTGAATATTTCAAAGCTAACTTCTCGTACTTCCGCAAAGTTTGTATAGCAATATTAATTTTATCCTGTAACATAGCTTTTGATTTACTGGAACATTCCAAGTTCTTTCACTATACGATTTTCAGCTAACCGCACATAATCCTTGTTTATCTCAAAGCCTATGTAATTGCGGTTCAATTTACGAGAGACAATGGCGGTAGTGCCCGATCCCATAAACGGGTCAAGAACAACGCCATCTTCCGGGCATCCTGCTTTTATACAATCAACAATGAGAGCCGGAGGAAATACCGCGAAATGGGCATCATGGAAGGCCGATGTACTTATTTCCCAAACAGAACGTTTATTCGCTTTGTCCGTATATTCATATTCACGGTTTGTACTGGTTCGATACATTGGGTCATCTTCCGGCATATCGGCAAAGTTTCTTTTGCGGCCGCCAATAACAGCCTTCATGTTCCCATTCGTTTTCAAGGAACGAGAGGATCCTACCTGGTTATCTACGTCTTGTTTTACTCTACGTATTGTAGACTCCCGTGCAGGAACTTTTATGGCGTCTGCATCAAAGTAATACAGGCGGGATTTACTCAACAGGAAGATATATTCGTGAGATTTGGTGCAACGGTCCTTAACACTCTCCGGCATCGGATTAGGTTTGCTCCAAATAATATCCTGACGCAAATACCAACCGTCTGCCCTAAGTGCAAATGCAAGCATCCAAGGAATACCTATCAAATCTTTAGGTTTGCAGTTTGTGCATTGCTTTACTAATGTTGCCTTACCAAGTGTCCCCCGGTTTGTCCCCTGCTTATAATTCATTGCATTGTCCGGAAACTGTGCAGCACCTTTCATGGAACCGGCATAGCTATCGCCGATATTCACCCACAAAGTACCATCATCCGTTAATACCCGCCGTACTTCCCGGAACACTTCAACCAACTTCTGAATATAATCTTCCGGTGTAGCTTCAAGCCCTATTTGTTCATCATTCCCGTAATCACGCAACCCGTAATATGGTGGTGATGTAATACAACAGTTTACGCTATTGTCCGGTAGACATTTCAGTCCTAATCGACATTCCGAGTTATATATAATATTCACATTCATGTTGACTACTTTTTACTGATTAACAATCTCATATATTCAGCCCTTTTCAGGACTAAGGTAACAGCCATGTAATAATCTTTTCTACGCACGCTCATATCCAGCTTCGCGTTTATCTGGTTGATACGTGTATGCAATTCATTTTTCGTCATGATTTACGGCTTTATTAGTTCAACCTCGGTACACCTTATCCATTTATGAGGATGCAGGCACACTTCATTTTTTGTTTTATCCAGATCGGCAAGTTTATACTCTTTACCTTTGTAAGCCACTGTAGAGCCGATCTTTGCCTGAGTTCCAAACACATTAATTTTCATATCATGCCACCTGTTTAAGTTCCAACAATTTCCGCCCTAGAGCTGCGCACAGAACACGAGCCATATTCACCTCAACCGCATTACCGATAAATTTCTTCTTTTGCGATTGATTACCAATCAAAACATAATTGTCGGGAAATCCCATAATACGCATCAATTCAGGGATTTTAAGCATTCTCATCAACACATCAACAATCTGATAGAGAACCATAAACTCCTTTATCTTTACCAATATCTCACTATCATCCTCATATATTTCAACGGTTATAGTTCCAGAGTCATCAATGCGGATAAATGACGGTAGAGACTTTTGGTTGATCTGATTCGTTGCGTTAACTAAATATGGCGGTTTCTTATCCATCTTAGCAATCAAGGTAAAGGCTGGACTATCAACACTACAGCCGGAAGCCGGAGCGAATTGCGGGTTCATCAGGTAATGCCATTTCCTGTTGGCAGTTATTACCGGAGCCGGATCGTAAACTCCGCTGCCGACATTACCAAAATTGGTATTCATTACCCATGGACGGCAGCTTACCATGTTGTACTTTGGGTTTGCAGTAATACACCCTATCGGCTGGTCTGTTCCTGCGGGTCTACTACGTCCAAATTGCTGATCTATAAATACAGGAGAAACAAGGCGCTGTTTAGGGACTGTTGTAACTGCCGGACAAGGTTCACCCGAACCGGAAGATTGACCACCGCCAGAATAATAGTTCATGAAGAACGGACTTACTAGAGACAAGCGATCTTTCGTAAGAAGTGTCGGACATGGTGCCTGTATATCCTTTCCCGCGTCTCCAAAATTGTAAGAACAAAGGAAGCGCGGAGAAACAACATTAAACCGGTCTTTTGTTGTAACAGTACCACAGGGATTATCAACATGGGTGACATTGTCCCCTGTTCCGTAATAGGCCGCTAAAAATTTTGTGCAAACCAAAGCATGACTATCTTTACACGTTATAGCTCCCGAAGGGCCTGTCACAGATATATTTTTGCTTTCAGGACACCCGCTATAATACTTTGACAGGAAACGGACATTCGCTATTCCTAACCTGTTCTGGCAAGTTACCGCATGACACGGTTCATCAACGCTTGGCGCATTGTATCCGCCATTCTGACTCATCGAGTTCCATTTAACCATGAAAGCATCTTTGCCGCCAGCAACAAACCGTATTAGCCCCGCGTATATTCTCTCCAATGTTTTTTCGGACAACGGTTTTTTCCGAGTAAAAATGCTTGTACCTTCGTCGCTAAAATCAAGAACGTCTTTAACCGATTTCCATTTTTGTAAAGAACCGAACAGGGTATTTTCTGCCTTTTTTGCGTGCGTTGGTTCCGGCCATACTATAGGTAGTCCTTTTTTAGCAAACTGCCCGAAAAATCGTTTCCTGCTGGTGTAGGCTCCATAGTCCGCAGCATTGAGAATACGGTGATCGAAGTTATACCCATATCTTTTCACGTTCCGTACCCAACGTTGGTAACTTTTCCCTTTATCCATGCTGACCGGCTTTCCGTGCTCGTCTACCTCTCCCCATGACATAAATTCTTCCACATTCTCGATCTGAATGTATGATGGATTGATAGCTTCTATGTACCGGAAGAGATGTTCTGCCAACGTCCGGCTATCGGCGTCCCGCGCCTGTCCGCCCTTTGCCTTGCTGAAATTTGTGCATTCCAGCGAAGCCCATAACACAACTTCCGCTTCCGAATATTGCTGACGCATTTTTCCAACATATTCAACCAGCGGTGAAAGGTTCAAAGTCCGTATATCCTCTGTAAAATGCAATGCGTCCGGATGATTCGCAGCATGCGAAGCTATTGCGTTTGCATCATGGTTTACACAAGCAATGACTTTAGCCAACTTCCGACCGTTTTCATCTCTGGCAAGTTCTACTCCTGTGCTGGTGCCTCCAGCACCGCAAAACAGGTCAACATATAATAAACTAACCATGGCTGACTATTTCTTTTTATCCGACAGAATTGCATTTCCACAAGTAATACGGCTTTCGTCCTCTTCCCGCGAAGGAATAAACACCAACGTATCAAAACCTGCGGCTTTCAAACTTTCTTCCGCCTCTCTGTAAGGATAGTAGTAGTTATAACCGTCAGCAGTAATCAGGCCGCGTTCTTTGCATGCAGACGTTTCGTGCATGGGAGTTATTTTGCACATAAATTTATATGGATCAAATAGTTTTGCCAGCTTCTCCCCGTCAACCTCATATCCACATAAAGCAAAATTCAAAGCATATTTACGGCCGACCGGGTCCGGCAGTTTGTCTACGATATTGGATATTCTACCAAGAGACATGCTGTTTCCTGAGAACATGTAGTCCCGTTCTTTGTCACTTGTTGAATTGATTGATAGTTGCAAACCTGCGTCACCATTGTAAACAACATTCTTCAATTCGCACCACTCTAGTAAATACGCCAACATATAGCCGTTGTATTCCGGCATCATCGTAGAAATAACCGGATGAATCAAGCTATCTCCCAGATACAAGCTAACTGTATCCTTCAAATCCCGAGTAGCATGAATAACCGACCAGTTCCATGTTGGTTCTCCCATCCGGGCATAATGGATATTCAGGCGTTTTGTCTCGGTAATTTCAGGATGCAAGCTCAAAGCAGCCTCTATCTGCATCAACAGGTCACGTTTTGTCGCATTGAAACCAGGTCCTACCTTCGGCACATCGCAAAACTTACAGCGCATCGAGCAACCGTACTGCGTCGAGATTGTAATCACCCATTTTTCAGTAAGCGGCATAATGGCATCAGCCTTTACCCCATTAATTTCATCGGTCAAGCCTAAGAAATCCGCCTTGATATTTGCCTGTTTGCCATAATCGCCAATTGACAGACATTCCAACTCTCTACCGTTTTCCCCTTGCACGATCAGGATATTACCTGTCGGCACTGCTACATTTTTCAAAATCGTTGTCATAATCGTGTTGTGTTAATGTGTTATATATCAAATATTTTCTTTTGTTTTGCTATTCATCCATTCAGAATAACTCATTCGCGTTGTACTACTTTGCCATTTCTCCCGCTCCTCCTGCAATTTTCTTTCCCGCTCCCTGCTCTCGTAAAGAGCCAATTCAGCCCGTCTCTCGGACGCAAATAGAAAAAGGGCCTGCATTACAACCAAAGGGTCTACAACTCCGTACAGCGTCCCGTAATTGCCGCATTTGAAGCGATGCATGAATAGCATAAACTCCGTCACTTTGAAATATGGATATTCCTGCAAAATAAGACGAGCGGTTTCTTCCAACTGTTCGGGACTCATTTTTACCGCAACTCCAGCAAACTCGTTCAAATCTTCCAATTGTGCCATTATCCAACCCTCTGCTGGATCAATGCCGAATGCTTCCTTTACAACCGCCAGCGTTGGGGCTTTGCCGATAAAAGCGCGCTCTATGTTTTTGGCAATTACATTCTGCATAGAAGGATTGAAAACTACTCCAAACTTTTCCTTGCTACCATACAGGGCCATCAATTCTCGTGCTTTCTCCTGCTTCGGAACTTCCGCTGGAAGATTGGAACTTTTCAATGATCCTGCGCTTTCTTTCAGTGTCATCATTGCCTGGTTTGACTTTTTGTCCATAACGTTGTTCTCGATTTAATTCATTCTTCAACCAGTTGGAATAATGCTGAATAGCATCCCTAACTGACTTGTAATCTACTTTTTCATTTTCCAACTTGCGGAAAAACTCATCCAACTTATCCCGATGCTTTTCAGGAGAGATATAGTTATTCATGCAAATTGTTTCCATCCAAGCGATATCGGCAAACAATGCTGCTTTACATTCAGCTAAAGAAACAGGCACGTCATTCGAGGAATAACCAGGGAGAGTAATTTCTTCTTCTTTCTCTCCTTTAGTTTCCTTTAGTTTAGTTTCCTTTCCTTTACTTGCATCAATTTCGCTTTGCGTTTGCAATGCGTTCGCATCCGGTTTACTTTGCGTTTGCTTATTTTCCCATCTTTTCCGGGCTGACTCTCTGGCTTTATTTGATTTTTCGTCCTTTTTCTGCATCCTCGCCGTGAAACCTTCGGAATAGAACCGCTTACCGTCTTCGGTAAATTGAAATAGCCCAAATTCTTCAACGACCGACTTAACCAAGTCTGAACCTACACGAAAATCAAAGGCTAACGTATTGTAATCTTTAATGCTCGTATAATCCGGTTCCTCACGCAGACGTTCCAAAATCATAAAATAAACGCCATAACCTTCTGTTCCCTTCTTAATCCTCAATGGGATAAGCTTATCGGAGTTTCTTGCATTGCTATCATGAGGAAAATAATTGTTCATGTTTTCATGCGATTATCAGTTTAAAGGTGGGCGGGCTTCCCCGCCTACCATCATTAAGACTCTTTTTTCTCCGCCCGGGTAATCCAAACGGCTTCTCCGGTATCGGCATCAATAAATGACTCTCTCCATGTATTGTAATTTTCCGCTACATAATCAAGCCAATGTTGTAAGCATCCCAGATAAAAAGCGATAATAGAGCTAAAGTATTCAGATTGAACATGCTGGGACAACAAAGAATTGATAGAGTTCTTCAATTCTTCTTCGTCGAACTTATTTGATACGTCAGCCTTGATTAAGGCCAGGGTACGTTTACGGATATTGATAGCCTTACCATCCCTTTCACAAAGACGTTCTACGAAGTCCCGGCACTGACCCATTACGACCTTATCGGCAGCACTTTCATTAAAACGGTCCTTGTACAAATGACATACAGGCGTTATATCCGAAAGATGGTCCAGAATATCAACAATAGCCCCTTCCGAAGAATAGTAATACACATCCATTACCGCTGTTTCTTGAATGCTAACAATAATCCATTCCCCTATAGAGTCTTTATTGTATTCCTTCATAACTTCCTGTACTCGCTCCGTATCAGAAGCTCGAACTAAATACTTATAATTAGTACGTCTTTCTTCCCCTGTTTCTTCATTGGTAGTAATGAAAGCCTGTACAACTTTATAGTATCGATCATCAAGTTCTGTAGCCCCTTCCTCCAGAATGCGGTCAATAGGGAAACGGGCTATATCATCAATGAATAGCTCTTCACCAGCTTTTACAAACGGTTGAAGTTCCTTTGTGATACGGGCTTCCGCTTCCCCCCATAACAAAGCGTCCACAAGGTACGTTTCACTCACTCTTTTTTCAGAACCATTATCAGTCATCTTCTGATAATGTGTCTTACACTGAAACCATGATTTATCTGCCATAATCAATTATTTTAGAAATTTTCTTTATCAATATTTTAACTAATCTCACTGCATTGTACAACCGGGTATTCCTTCCATCAACATTAATATTCTCAATCAGCACAGGAAGCAATCTAACCAATTCTTTCAGTATGTAATCAGGTACGTTTTTCATGTAGCTTCCAGAATTTATCCGGTTCCGGAATATCCATCCCCAGGTATTCAAATGCGTATTCTCTTAATTTATCCGTATAGGTTTTAAAGGTCAATGTATCCATCAAAGCCGTAGATGCCGGAAACTCGATTATCTCCCCTGTATCCCGGTTTACTACTTGTTCCGAAGTAAACATCTTTTTGAAGAACTCATGTACCTGTTCGTCACATGTAAACTCCCAACCGGCATTTATCAGACCTCTAAGCATCAAAGGATAGACACAGCCCCATAAGTAGCCGTTCTGGTCGTTTGAACGCGGTTTCCTGACCTTCTTAATGGTGACTGAATAAATACCATTTGAGAGTAAAGAAAGTGCCAGCATCAAAGCCTTTGTATGCAACATTCCATTGACCTTTTCAAACCTAATCGTATTCATCTTAGTAGGGTAATTTGCCTATCCATAAACCAACTCCTTTTTTTGCCGCTATTGTCGGCTTTCCTGTCAATCCTGCAATCTCCCGGACAAACCTTGTTTCATCAGAATTACCATCACTCAAATGAATGAGAACTATATTCTGTGTATGTTTTAGGTCGTTTGTCTGTAATATGCCTTTAGTCGTTTCAAGTTCCATATGGGATTTTAGCAACCTGGGGCGCATGGATGGCGGCACACGTCCGTCTGCTATATTCTTATCCAGAATATCATCCGCATAGTTAGCCTCAATCAACCAGGTAGTAACATTGTCGAATGTATACTCGCAATAAAATGTATCAGTAAGAAATACGAGTCTCCCCATATCAGGGTGATCTACCTGGTAGCCAAAAGCCGGAACATCATGTTGTACTTCAAAAGGAATAATCTTGAAATTGCCAACCTTGTACCCCTTGCCAGGTTGTACAACTTTTGCGAACGGGGACATTACTGAATATCCCTTGTGCATGTACACCGCTTCCGGAGAAAGAACAGGGAATCCAAAGCGCAGGTATTCCATATAGTAACCGGCATGATCGTTATGTTCATGGCTAATCAAGCAACCTACAATATTCGATATATCATAGTTCAATGCTTTCTTTACCTCACTAAACTTAATACCAGCCTCTATGATTAAAACCTCATCCCGGCCAACCAGCAGGTAGCAATTACCTTGACTATTACTTCCTAATACAATCAGTTCCATATTAATACGGGTCTTTTGTTGATTGATTTACATTCGTTTCTGGCTGAACAGGTGTAGGAGCCGGTGCAGACTGTTGTGCCTGGGCGCTTTGTCGCACACTATCGGTTGTATTTTTCACTTCCTCAAATTTGGCATCTTCAATGTTTCCAAGTTTCTTCTTATTCGCATTGTCGGAAAGCTGTTCATTCCGCAGCTCTGCAGTAGTATCTCTTTCGGTTTCGTCCGGTTCATCAAACAACGCGGCATCATCAGACATACCTATCAATAACTTACAAGCTCGACCGATAACCGTTTTCTTTGCCATCTCATCCGAAAAGTTTTTATGAGCAGGAGAAGCCCCTTTTGTTGCTCCCTGCATCCATGCCTGTTTGATTTGATTTATGTTCATGATTTCAACAACAACTCTACCGTCATCCATGGCGAGGATTGCATAAGCCCCTTTGACCTTATTCACGTCCAAATTTTCCAAAGACTGAGAATGTTCTACAATCTTTTTCAAACCGGTTGCCGGGTCAATAGCATATACAAATTTGTCACCTTCATATACACAGTTTGCAGCAGCGACCTTTACCCCGGCAACACGTTTAGCGACAGCCAGAGTACCAAGGTAGCTACGCATTAACTGCAACTTAGTTCCATATACGATAAAATAGCACTGCTTTTTGATCGGAGAAAGCCCCTGTACTACCATGTCCAATAAAGCATTTGCGACACTTTCTTTTGAACAGACCTCTAATGCCGGTCTGTTGTTCCGGTCAACCGTTTCCTGCAAAATCAACCATGCTGATTTTAAGGCATTGGCTGCCGAATAATTAGATGGAAGAACCAGTTCTCCAGTTTCTTCGAACTTGGTAATCTTAGCTAATACGCTATCGACTACATCTTTTTGTGCAACAGCAACAGATTGCTGTGTCTGTGTGGGCTGCTGGTTTTGAGCCTGTTGTGTGGGCTGTCCGTTTGGGGTGAACATTTGCCCTTGATTTGCTTGTGTCATAATTGTGTTGTGTTAAATATTAATTGATTGTTAATTTAGAACCTCTCTGTACCATTAAGTTTATCAATTGAGAAGGACAGGAGATCAACTCCGATACGCTTTCTCTATTATCGATAAATATAGGAGCCGTTACGCCCTTAGCCCGACAAAGAGCATTGATAATGTCAATACCTGCATTCATTTTCTTTGCTGTATTCAAATCGCTGTATGGAGTCCCATCAACCATGCACTCACAAGTATCATACTCTGTACCGTCAACCTGGGTATCAAATAATTTAAACTTGACATAGGAAAATGCAGAATTAATACGTTGTTCAACTAAAGAAACTTTGGCCTTCATAAATTCAAGGATCGTCATTTCTATTTGTTCGCATGCGGCAATATCCTGTTGCATAGAACGTAGCTGCTGTTCTAGTTCTTCATTGCGCTTGGTTGTACGGATTATCTGGTCCTCTTTGGCAAGTTCCCGATTCAAAGTATCAACTTCAAGTTGAAGATCATTTTTCTTACTTCTCAAATCTGACGTATCAGCCACTGAATAAGGTTTATTCAGATCATCCGTCCATTCCGTTATCTGCTTTTGTAAAGCCTGGTACTCTGCATTTTCAGAAAGTAATTTTTCCGCATCTTCCGGTTGTATCTGTTCCGGCTTATGGGTTTCCATCTGCTCAATCTCTCTTTGCAGACCGTCTTTCAATTTCACAGCATCGGTTAGCTTTTGCTCTGTTTCGGCAACGAGTTTTTCAGCATCTTCAATACGACCTGCTAAACGTTTACCTTCACTAACATTTGCGTCAATTTTTTGGATTTTCTTGTTGTTGAAATTATTTTTCATAGTTTCCAACCTGGATACATAATCATCTCCATCAAACAGGCGGCCGCAAGTAGGACATACCAATTCATCTTCATTGACAGAAAATTCTTCCTCTTTCAACTGATGGTAAACATTCAAAAGCCCTTGCTTCTGCTGATTAAAAAGACTTACTTCTTTTTTCTGATATTCAAGGGTTCCGGACAAAGAATTAATACTACCTTCTGAGCGTGATAGTTCATTCTTTTTGTCTTGCAATAGCAAATACCAGGTTTCGTATTCCTCATTAGCAGACTTCCGTACTTCTCGCTTTAGCGTATCAATACGGTTCAGATTATCATTAATCTTCGTACGTAAAGAGTTTTTATGAGCGGATACACTTTCTGATGCTTTGGATAAATCCGCAATTTGAGCATCATAATCCTGTATCTGTGATTTTTTCTCTGCAATTTGAGCACGTATTACATCCCAGTCTTGCGCTTCCGGCATGTTTCGGTTATTTTCCTCAATACGACCGGGAATATCTGACACCTCTTTCTTGATTAGGTTTTTCTGCGACACTGTTTGTTTTTTAAAGTCATCTAATGACTTACGGGAGTTCAATGCTTCAATCAGGGGAGCATACATGTCTTTGTTTTTATCCGTAACAAGGTATTTCAAAACATCATCATTCGTAATATTTCCGGCAATATCGAACAACATTGCCCGCTGGTCCTGCATTTTCAGCGACGGGAAATAGGTCGGATTAGTTATCTGCCGGAAAAGCTGTTCCGGGCAAATGGCGTATACACGACTATCATACTCACGTTTTGACAATGGAACATCATCAACAAAATAATCCACGCTGTGACCATCCAGTACCGGTTCCACAGCTCCACGTTTTTTTACCCAATTCTCCTTATAACAGCGACGGAACGTTGTTTGAATACCATCTACATCAATAACGGCAGTAACTTCATGTTCTAATTTGTGAATAGCCTTTCCTTCTGCATCCAAAGTCTTAATATTAAAGTCCGCCCGGTTCTGGCTATCCTTACCAAACAGAACCCACAAAAAAGCGTCCATAATAGTAGTCTTGCCAGTTGCATTGTCACCAGTAATGTAAGTTACATCTGGATTAAAGTTTACTTCTAAATGTTTTTGTCCTTTGAAGTTGATAAGAACCAACTTCATTACTCTAACTGTTGTCATAATCGTGTTGTGTTAATTTAAGATTGAATTAATAATCGTCATCATATAGATATGTATCGATACAATCGACATCTTCCATGTCTATCTCTATTCTCGTTCTGGTGTACATCAGATTGAATATTAGAGCCTCAAAGTCAGATATTTGACCAAGGTTTAGTTCTTTTCCAAAGTCTTTGTTGCCAATTCTTGCAGAGGAAACATATCCTAATTTGTTGTTAATACCGTTTTCATAGTGAATGGTAAAACAGAAGTTTTCCAATTCCGAAGTCCGGTGAGTATTTGGCTTTTTAAGTTCAACATCAAACCAATACTTATATTCAGCATTAAAAGAAATATCAAACTTTCCCCAATCTCGACGTTCTTCTTCATCAAGTCTAGTAAACAACCATTCTTTGTATTTCTCAACAAGCTGGGATAATTTGATTTCTTTCGGAGTATCAAGATAAATCCGCTTAAAATCCGCTTCTATCTTATCTCCTATATCCTTCTTAATATGGGAGGAAAAAGCCTTATTAAGACGTGATATCAAGAAGTTTTTATAAGCACCTACATTCACTTCTTTTGCCACTTCCCCCAGTACACTTTCAATGTTTTTCTCTATTGTTGAGCGGAACTGAAAGTTCTGACATGCGGAGTCAATTGCCGAATAAATGCTTTTTTCTACTCCTTCTTCTATTCTTTTGCGGATTTCTCCACTTTCGTGCATCGACTGTATTTTAGCAGATGCAATTTCATTGATGTTTAATTCCATGATTCGTTATTCTTTATTTTCTAAACAATCACAACACCTTCCTCTTTCTTTTTCAGAAGATGTTATTAAATCGCATCCACATACATCACAGTAGTCGGTATCATCAACGTACTTTCCAATTTGTTTATCATATTCTTTGCTCATATCTACACCTGTTTTACATTAATCTACAAATGAGGTATGGCAAAACGGGCATCCAGTAGTAAGCTCGGTACTTGCTCTTTCTACCGATATTCCACCATCCGAATAAATTTGTCTTTTGCAACGGTAGCATCTGCCGTCAGGTGGAGCGAACCCTATACCTCTTGAAAAATTATCACTCATCCAATCTTGTGGATTCTGTTTTGCTAACTCTTTCAAATAATTTCTTTGAGCAATTACAGCTTGCCCAGCATCATAAGTCCTATTCATATTCTTTTATCTCCTAATTGCCTGATTTCTTCCTTTAGAGCGTCCATGTTATCATTAATGTATGCCTGGACTTCCGCATTACATTTGTTATTATCATAAAGCCACATTAGATATGAGGCCGGAACATTTGCCATTTTTTCGCCCTTATATTTTCCCCATGGCATCGGAGAATTATCATCAAGTCCCATCTTTATTTCTTTAGCTAATATGTACAATTTTAAACCATCCTCTCTTTCAAACGTTTCAATCAAATGAGTTCTGCTATTCAAACTTTTTCGTATTGATTCAATATCTCTGCCGAAAACAGGTATGTACTTCATGCTTTTTATGTTATGTACATTGTAAATAAACCGAACCTCCGTCAGTGCTGACACAATTAACAGAGAATTGCGTCCAAGAATTTTCCCAGCATTTTGTTCCAGGCGGGACTTGTACAGCTACATCAATCCTTCCTACATGAGAATCCCTTAATTCTTCAAGTTGTGTTATAAGTTCATCAAGACTCATATTTTTCATGCTTCAATTTTTCCCAATAAAGGTTTAGAACATCTATCCCAAGAATAATTATCGAATTCTTCTTTCGAAAGGAATTCTTTCACATCTTCAAGGTTGTTAAATATATAAGCACTATTAGCTAGGTTTATACAAAGTATTCTAACTTCGGTATCATTTGCACCTTCCCAGCTATCACACCCTGAACACGAGCCATAGTAATCGTTATAAATAGCAAATCGGCCATCTTCGAGTTGAACACAAGTAGCAACCATTCCCTGCCAATCACCCTCATTCCAATGAGCAATAACCTTAGAATTCCTGATAAGACCTTTCATCTGATCATCATGTCCGCCAGCATAGCGCTTCATTCGCATGATATTTTCCCAATCAATGAGTTTTTGTAGTTCGTCTGTTTGGATATACTTATTCATAATATTAACTGTTTTAGAATTGCGTCCCTTTAAATATCTCGTTCACTTCTGCATATTCTGCATTCCACAAAGCAATCATTTCAGCTTTAGAATACATCAGCGGAGAGTTATCACTTTTTCCCCGGCGTTGCGGGTTGAGCTTACCTTCATCAGTCATCCTTTTGACCCATGCCTGACCGTGTGTAAATTTGCCGCCGTAAGCGGTATCACGCTCTCTCAAAAAGAAGAAAGCTTCGCGCTGGGTAATCAGGTCCAATGATGGATGGTCGTATTTACGCTGTGCTGCGGCACCAAGTTCTGCCTGATACATCAGCAAGTTTTTAATCAGATACGTTTTGTCTGTCATAGCCTTCCCTTTTAAGCCGTCCCATACTTATAATCCAAGCTGTATCAATTAAGAGAAAAACAGCCGACGCCAAACAGCCCCAAATGCTGGTAAAATAATGTTGGGTACCAATCGCAATAAAACAGAGGATAAATGCTACTACTATTTCCCAACCGGCAATATTGTTCGTATTCTTTGATGTGTCCATAATCGTGTTGTGTTATATGTTAATCATTCGTTCTAAAAAGTCCTTTTTCCGATGCATACCGGTTAAATTCCGCCATCGAATGAACTCCCATTTTACGGAAACTGTTACGACGGTGATTATTCACTGTATGAGTTGAAAGAAACATTCTGTCAGCTATTTCTTTATCAGATAATCCCTCGTAGCATAACCGCATTATTTCAAGTTGCCTGTCTGACAATTTACTGTTAAACTTTGGATTGCAAATGACATTGAAGCCTTTACATTCGCCCCGGAGTGGGCAACCCACAAATTCAAAATGAAAATTCCAGTTCTCATCAATATCGACCTGGTTGTCATACAGACCAAAATTACATTTGATAAACCGGCGAACAGCCAAAAAATCTCGCCAGGTCTTGTTCCCATCATACCGAGCATAAGTTTCGCGAAGCTCATTATAGGCTTCCGGATAGAACTCTTCCAGCACCTCTAGGAAACGTTGAATAAAATCAATATCAGACTCTTTCAGGTTCCTTTCCGGCATACCCTGTTCGCGGATTGTGATCTCTCCCTCTGGTGTTGTATAGAATTCTATCGGTTTCACACCCTGTTCTTTTTCTTGTTTCCTGGGAACAATACTTCCGCTGGTATTCCCAACTCCTGCTCTAATCTTTCTTTTGCCAAATCATCCGGTTCATAAGCATTGGAAATCCAGCATCTAACCGCCGACTCCGAACGCTTTGTAACTCTGGCTATCCTCTGGATAAAAGCCTTTTTAGGTGGCGTATTGTCCAAAGAAAAATAGATATCCCGCAGCGACCGGTTTAATGTTACCTTTTCCATCGTTCTCATCTTTTATTTAGTTAAAAAAACCGCCTGCGAGGTGATACAGGCGGTTTACCTGTTTGTCATAATTGTGTTGTGTTAATACAGACACAGCCTAAAAATTCACCCCTGGCCTTGTCTGTTGAATAAATCTTTCTATCTTTGTGGCACTCAATTATGGTTTTGCCATAATTGTGTTGTGTTTGAACCGCTTGGAATGTGAATTTCGAGCGGTTCTTTTTTTCCTCCCATCCCTTCCCGTACTGTCATAATCGTGTTGTGTTAAAGCGGCACTTGGCATATTCCCCGCCGGAGGTTCCTTGTTGTGAACCAGACCTACCCAATTACAACCCCAGCTATTTACCATTCCCCCATAACATCCCGATGTCATTTTTTCCATTTTCTTACCTATTTATTTGTTCTACAATCTCGTTTGAGCTATTTTTGTAACTGTTATAATTGTTACAGGTGCAAATATAATTATATTCGTATATATACTAATATATTCGTATATATTTTATTTGGCATTTAACACTATTTATCTTTTAGCATGTTCAAACTTAAAGATTTCAGAACAGCCAACAATTTAAAACAGTCTGATTTACAAGACGTTTTAAACTGTAAGCAAAGTTTTATATCTCGTGTAGAAAACGGTAGAGAAGCGTTTCCTGCAAACTTTATACAGAAACTTATAGAAGTTTATGGGAAAGACAAGGTGACGCCTTTTTACGATGAAGCAGATAATGAACAAACCTCATCCAAGCAAGCGGTTCCCTACGAGTTCGTAGAAGCCCTCATAGAGGAACGCAAACGGCACGACGAAGAACGCAAGCGGCACGATGAAATGAATGCAGAGCTTATCCGGCAGAATGGTTCGTTGATACGGATGCTGGAAGAAAGGGAAAACGGCCTTGTCCAAAACAAGGGAGATGCCTCATGTGCCGATGTAAGCGAGTCAGGATTGGGAAAATAATATATGTAGTACCTAAATATTAAACTTATGAAGTGGATTATTTCTTTTACATTATGCTTATCTATTCTATTTCTTACCGATTGTAGTAAAGACAATCCTGATATTAAGGGAGAAGACCCTAAACCAGGAACAGGAGAAACAACCCCTTCGATAGCGATAAAAACAGACAGTATTGTTTATAACAATAAAGAACATAAATTTCTTGTATCACTATCTAATAATCCTAAAATAGTATCTGTTGACTATTATATTGATGGAGAACTTAGTAAAACAATCTTTGAGTCACCATATACTTACACCGTAACTCTGAAAAATCTAAACACGGGTAAACACACAATCAATGTCATAGCTAAACTTCAAGACGGGAAACTTCTTAAAGACGAAAAGAATATATCATTCCTTGTTCAAAAAGGAGATGAATATCAAGGTGGGATTGTCATATACGTACAAGATGGAATGCATGGCATAATTTCTGCAAAGAATGATTTAGAAGGCGGTATTTCTGGAAAATACAAATATGGATATTATCGAGAAGAATACAATTCATATAGTGAAAACGACGGATTTTCTAATACTCAAAAATTTAAAGGTAAAGCCGACTCCAATTTCGCTGCAATCGCTTGTTTAAACTATAACGGTGAAGGATATAATGACTGGTATTTGCCATCACTCAAAGAATTTGAATACTTAAAAGACTTTGAAGATACTTTAATTCAATATAGACTGAATAATATATATTGGACTTCTACTTTACGTGAAGATGACATGCATGCCGAAGTTTATTTCTTTGGTAGAGTTGCCATTTCTACGAATGATTTAGATATACAAAAACTTCATTATGTTAGACCATTTCGCAAATTTTAATTTTATGGACTACAACCGCTACACAATCAACTTAATAAAAAGTTCCTTTGCCGCATATACAGCAACAGGGCATAAAGATGATGTCGCGCTATCCGACGGCATCACCACAATTAGTAAAGCTATCGACCGGGCTGTTATTGCCGGAGAAGATACAAGTTCCTTAGAACGCCTAAAAAGCGACCTGCAATATGTAAGATTTCAGATATGACAAAGAAAGAGGCTATCAAAATATTTGAAGAAAAAAAGGTTCGTGCCGTTTGGGACGACGAAACGGAAGAATGGTATTTTTCCGTCATAGATATAATAGCAGTCTTGACAGATAGTTCCAATCCTACTGACTACTTCAAGAAAATGCGCAAGCGTGACGAACAACTTGCTTCGTTCGTGGGGACAAATTGTCCCCAGGTAACAATGCAGACTGAAACAGGAAAAAAACGTAAAACATTGGCTGCCGACACGCAGGCTGTATTTCGCATAATCCAGTCCATCCCTTCGCCTAAAGCCGAGCCGTTTAAACTCTGGATGGCTCAAGTAGCAAAAGAACGTTTGGACGAAATGCAGGACCCGGAACTGACAATTGACCGAGCTATGATGGAGTATAAAGCACTGGGCTATTCGGACAATTGGATTAACCAGCGTCTTAAGAGCATCGAGATACGCAAAGACTTGACCGACGAATGGAAGCGACACGGTTTGCAGGAAGGTGTACAATTCGCCACATTGACAGACATTATCTATCAAACATGGGCCGGAAAGACATCTAAAGAATATAAGAAGTTCAAAGGGCTGAAAAAAGAGAATCTCCGAGATAATATGACTAACACGGAACTTGTACTCAATATGCTTGCAGAACTATCTACCAAACAGATATCAGAGACCTCCGACCCTGAAACATTCAACGAACACATAGACGTTGCACGTCGTGGCGGAAACATTGCACGAGAAGCACGATTAAAACTGGAAGAAGAAACAGGGAAAAAAGTAGTTTCCCCTCTCAATGCTAAAACGGGATTGAGACTGAACAAAGGAAATACAGAAAACAACGACAATGAGTAGAACCAGAGTATATACGGATGATACGATTGCTATAATCAGTCGCTTTTTTGCAGCGATTGATGCGCTTATCGCCATGAAGAAATTAAAGGCAAAAGGGACATACTGCCGACTATATGGTATTGACAAGTCAAATTTCTATGCCCAAAAAAGAGATTATAATAAAGGGCACTTTCAAGTATCATGGTTGGTTCCCCTGATTAAAGATTTCAATGTATCATCAGACTGGGTATTATTAGGCAAGGGAGAGATGTTCAAGAAGTCATAAAAAGGCTTCTCTTGACAACCTTTCTGCAATTGTTCTACAATAGTTCTACAAACACAAAAGCGATCAAAGTACAAATGACTAAAGTTCAGCAAAATAATTCAAATTGCGCATGTGCTTCCCAAGCTAAGGGTCGTGGGTTCGAGTCCCATTTACCGCTCCCTAAAAACAAGACCTTAATAATAATCTCTATATACCCATCGAAACATGACAAAGAAAGAAGCAATCAAAATTTTTGAAGAAAAAAAAGTTCGTACTCTTTGGGACGATGAAACTGAAGAGTGGTATTTTTCTATAGTGGATGTAATATCTATTCTGACCGAAAGCATAGATGGTCGAAAATACTGGAACAAGCTAAAACAGAGGCTAAAAGAAGAAGGTAGTGAACTGGTGACAAATTGTCACCAGTTGAAGATGCCTGCTTCTGACGGAAAGATGCGCATGACAGATGTCGCCACAACTGAACAACTTTTTCGTCTTATCCAGTCCATCCCATCACCTAAAGCAGAGCCGTTCAAACTTTGGATAGCTCAAGTAGCAAAAGAGCGGCTTGACCAACTACAGGACCCGGAATTATCCATTGATCAGGCTATGACTGACTATAAACGTCTCGGCTATTCGGATAATTGGATCAACCAGCGCCTCAAAAGTATTGAAATACGAAAAGACCTGACTGATGAATGGAAACGTCACGGTCTACAGGAGGGAGTACAATTTGCAACCCTCACTGATATAATTACCAAAACATGGTCAGGAAACACGACTAAAGAATACAAGCAACTGAAAGGTCTTAAAAAGGAAAATCTGCGGGATAATATGACAAACACAGAACTTGTACTCAACATGCTGGCAGAACTATCTACCAAACAAATTTCCGAGGCTACCGAACCGGATACGTTCAATGAACACATAGATGTAGCAATGCAAGGAGGAGAAGTTGCCCGTAATGCCCGACTTGAATTAGAGGCAAAAACCGGAAAACAAGTCATTTCACCTCTGAATGCAAAAAACGGATTACGATTGAATAAGGAAAACAAAAAGCAGGATGAGATATAATTCAAAACATTTCATCCAAAAGGAGTGTTAATTTGAATTAGTCAAGACTTAATCTGACAGTTACGTATAAAAAGAATAATTTTGT
>OLGD01001621.1_pt1 | contig 31910 bp, 25 predicted proteins | sample 1605311 | NCBI WGS metagenome assembly OLGD01 (sample SAMEA3888917, study PRJEB22519) | human gut metagenome | biome: human gut; feature: human-associated habitat; material: faeces | place: Denmark | collected 2010
CGACCCCTCCCGTGAAAAGGCAATTCTGGAAAATCCGCAGATTTTCCAGAATTGCAAATTAAAAATCATTCTTCCGCTGCTTATGCGCAAAGCGAACGCGGCGCGCATTCCAAATCGTCACGCCCCGTCAAAGCTGTCCCCATCGGCGGGCAGGGCAGCGGCTTGCGCGTCTGCGCTGCCGGTGTCCGCTGCCCGGGGGACGCCCTTGTACACCAGCGTCTGCTCCAGCACTTCGGCGCAGACCGGTGCTGAAAGACTGCCGCCGGCGGTGGTCCAGCTGTGTGGCTCATCCAGACAGACCAGACACAAAAACTGCGGATCATCAATGGGCGCTACCGCCACAAAGCTGGCGATGCGGGCTTTCTCGTCGGCGCTGTCCAGCTTCTGGCTGGTGCCGCTTTTGCCGCCCACCCGGTAGCCCGCGATCTGTGCGTTGCGTCCGCCGCCGTACAGCACCACCGCCTCCATCATCTCCCGCATGGCGGCGGAGGTGGCGGGCTGGATCACCTGCCGCTTGCACACCGGGGCATTGTGCTGCAAAACGCTGCCGTCCGGCGCTAGGATGTCCGATACCAGATACGGCTGCATCAGACGCCCGCCGTTTACCACCGCGCAGACGGCAGCAGCCATTTCCAGATAGGAAATTTTGCTGCTCTGCCCGAAGGCGCAGGACGCCAGCTCTACCGGCCCCATGCGGTCGGCGGTGTAGTACAGGCTCTTTTTCGGCTCGGCGGGCAGGTCGATGCCGGTGGGCTCCCGTAGGCCGAAAGCGGCAAAATAATCGCAGAAAGCCTGCTTGCCCAGCCGCGCCCCGATCTGGATGAAGCTCTGATTGCAGGAGTTTTCCAGCGCCTGTGTCACGGTCTGGCTGCCGTGGCGTTTGTGGTTGGCGCAGTGGAAACGCGTGCCTGCCACCGAGATGGAGTCTCCGCAGTAAAAGGTGGAGTGCCGGGTGATGGCACCGGCATCCAGCGCCGCCGCGCAGGTGATGAGTTTGAACACACTGCCCGGCTCGTATAAGTCGCTCACCGCCTTGTTGCGCCACTGGGTCTGCTGCGCCAGCTGCAAAGCGGCGGCGCGCTCTTTACCGGAAAGAGCGTCCACGGCGGCGCGTGCGGCTTTGTCGGCAATCACCCGGGGCTGGTTGGGGTCGTAGGCCGGGGTGGTGGCCATGGCCAGCACTGCCCCGGTGTTCACCTCCATCACGATGCCCACGCTGCGGGCGGCTACATGATGCTCCTGCACCGCATAATTCAACGCATTTTCAAGGTAATGTTGAATATTTGCATCGATGGTCAGCCGCAGCCCGCTGCCCTCCACGGGCGTAAGTTCCGTCTCGTAGCTCTGCGCCAGCGTGTAGCCCCATGCGTTCACAGCGGTCAGTACCACCCCGTTCTGCCCGGTAAGGGTGTCGTTATATTTCAGCTCCAGCCCGCTGACCCCGGCGTTGTCCACATTGGTAAACCCCAGCACCGAGGCCAGCAGCTCCCCCTGCGGGTACCAGCGCTTGGAGTCCTGATTGATGCGCACGCCGGTAATGCCGTTTTCCGCGCAGAAATCCCGCACTGCATCAGCAGTTTCCCGCTCCACCCGGTAACGCAAAAGGCAATCGTTGGAGCGCCGGTCGCTGAACTTTTCCAGCAGTTTTGTTTCGTCCAATTCCAGTATCTCCGCAAGCCCTTTGGCGGCAAGGGCAAGCTTCTCCTCCGGCATCTCCCGGGGGCTGGCGCGCAGGGTCCAGCAGCTGCTGTTGGCGGCAAGCAGCGCACCATCGGCGCTGTATATTTTGCCCCGGTCGGCGGGCACAACGGTGTCCCGCAGCTGCTGTCCCAGCGCCCGCTGGGTGTACCAGCCGCCGGTGCATAATTGCAGCCAGAACAGTCGCCCGATGAGCCCTGCAAAGCAGATGGCGCACAGCCCCACCGCAATGAGCCGCGCCCGCAGACGGAACGCCCGCTCCGGCAAAGTGCGCAGGGCGTCCGTGGGTTTTGAGCCGTGCATGGCAGCACCCCCTTTGCGGGCAGTTTATGCGCCCGGCAGCAGCGTGTATGACTAACCACCCCCGCACCCGCGTACAATAACAGAAACGGAGGTGACCGGGATTGCACAGAACTGCTGCCCGCAAAGGGCTGCTGCGGCCGCTGCCGCCCATGGACCTGCCCTTTCTGGTGCTGGTGCTCACGCTGGTAGCCTTTGGGCTGGTGATGCTGTGCAGCGCCAGCAGCGCGGTGGCACTGTACCGGCGGCAGGACGCCTTTGCCTATGTGCGGCCGCAGCTGCTGTACGCCGCCATGGGTCTGGCGGCGATGTGGATGGCCAGCCGGGTGGACTACCACATCTATCACAAGCTAGCGTGGCCGCTGCTGGCGCTCTCGCTGGTGCTGCTGACGACGGTGCTGTTCATGCCGGAGTATAACGGCTGTAAGCGCTGGCTGGTGCTGCCGGGGCTGGGCACATTACAGCCCAGCGAGATCGCCAAATTTGCGGTGGTGCTGGTATTTGCCCATATCATCGCCCTGAACCACGACCGCATGGGCAGCTTTGCGGTGGGGGTAGTACCCTTTGCGCTGGTGCTGGGGGTGGTGGTAGTGCTCATGCTGCTGGAACCCCACCTTTCCGGCACGGTGCTGATCTTGAGTATCGGCGCGGTGCTCATGTTCGTGGGCGGCACCGGGCTGCGGTGGTTCATGCTGGCGGGGGCGGGCGGCGCTGCCGCCATTGGCACGGCCATCGTGCTCATGCCGGAACTAGTGCCCTATGCCGCCGACCGGCTCAACTCTTGGCTCGACCCCTTTGCCGACCCGCTGGGCGATGGACACCAGACCATCCAGAGCCTATATGCCATCGGCTCCGGCGGGGCGGCAGGGCTGGGGCTGGGCAACAGCCGTCAGAAACATCTGTTCGTGCCCGAGCCGCAGAACGACTTCATCTTTTCCATCCTCTGCGAGGAACTGGGCTTTCTGGGCGCGTGTGCGGTCATCCTGTTGTTCAGTGCGCTGCTGTGGCGGGGCATCACGCTGGCGGCGCACGCGCCGGACCGCTTCGGGGCACTGCTGGTGGTGGGTTTTGTGGTGCAGGTGGCGCTGCAGGCGGTGCTGAATATTGCGGTAGTTACTAACACCATCCCAAACACCGGCATCAGCCTGCCCTTTTTCTCCTCCGGCGGCACCAGCCTGATGATGCTTCTGGGCGAGATGGGCATCGTGCTCTCCGTCTCCCGGGGCGAAAGCTGATAAAGACCGGCATTTCCAGCCGCAAAGGGGAAATATCGGTTCAGGAAAGCCGAAAAAAGCGGACAAATGACCGGACAAATCCCGCAGACAGCGGGAAAGCCGTTTCCGGCGCATTTCTTTGACCAAAGACCCTCGTTTTGCATACCATGGGGTATCTTTTGCAGAACGGGGGTCTTGGCATGGCTGGGGATTGGATCATTACGGGCGGACGGCCTTTGCAGGGCAGGGTGGAAGTGCCTGCGGCCAAAAACAGTGTGCTGCCGCTGCTGGCAGCTGCGCTGCTGTGCAGCGGGCCGGTGCGGCTGCAAAATGTGCCGCGCCTGACCGACGTGGGGGACTGTCTTGCCCTGCTGCGGGGCGTGGGCTGCACAGCAGGCTGGCAGGGCGCAGCGCTGGCGGTGCAGGGACAGCCCATGCGCACCGACCTTGCACCGGAGGCCGCAGGCAGGATGCGGGCGTCTATCCTGTTCTGCGCGCCGCTGCTGGCGCGGCTGGGGCGGGTGAGCACCGTGCTGCCCGGGGGCTGCCGCATCGGGGCAAGGCCCATCGACCTGCATTTGCAGGGGCTGGCGCAGATGGGCGTGCGGCAGCTGCCCGCTGCGCCCGGACAGCTTACGCTTTACGCCCCGGCGGGGCTGCGGGGCGCGGAGATCTGTCTTAGCTTTCCCAGCGTGGGCGCTACCGAAACGCTGCTGCTGGCCGCTGCTACGGCGCAGGGGCAGACCGTGCTGCACGGCGCTGCAAGGGAACCAGAGATCGCGGATCTAGCCGCCTTCCTCAACGCCTGCGGCGGCTGCGTGGAGGGTGCGGGCACCGACACCATCCGGGTGCAGGGAAGGCGCTGCCTTGCGGGCTGCACCTTTGCGCCGATGGCAGACCGCATCATCGCCTCTACGCTGGCCTGCGCAGTGGCAGCGGCGGGCGGCCGGGTGGAACTGGCGGGCTGCGCACCCGGGCTGTATGCGCCGCTGCTGGAAATTCTGGAACAAATGGGCTGCACCGTAGAGCGGGCACACGATGCTGCCGCCATTTCACGGTTCGGGGCGCTGCGCGGCGCGGGAAATGTGCACACCGCACCCTATCCCGGTCTTGCCACGGACGCCGCCCCGCTGCTGGCGGCGGTGATGCTCTGCGCACAGGGCGAAAGCAGCCTGCAGGACAGGGTGTTTGAAAACCGTTTTGCCTGTGCCGGGGGCTTTGCGGCGCTGGGGGCTAACGTCCGGGTGGCAGAGCGCACGTTGTATGTGCAGCCTGCCGGGGCGCTGCACGGGGCAAAGCTGACCGCACCGGACCTGCGCGGCGGGGCGGCGCTGGTAGTTGCAGCGCTGGCTGCCCGGGGCAGCAGCCGCCTTGACGGGGTGGAGCTTGTCATGCGCGGCTATGCGGAGCTTGACCGGCTTTTGGCGGGGCTGGGCGCACAGATTTGGCAGGAAATTCCCGCCCGGAGAGGGCTTGCGAAAAAAACACCCATGAAAAAGCAATTTTGTCTTGCAATCGGAGCAAAAAAATGATACGATACAGTTATATAAGTATCGTATGATAGTTTCTGTGCGGCTTTTGCGCAGTTCCACATAAAAATCCGATGGAGGACAAAGTTATGGCATTGATGCTCGACGAAGAACTGGACGAAAACGTTACGACGATCAAAGTGATCGGTGTAGGCGGCGGCGGCGGCAACGCCGTGAACCGCATGGTGAGCGACGGCCTGCAGGGCGTGGAGTTCATCGCCATGAATACCGACCAGCAGGCACTGGCCAAGAACCATGCCTCGGTCAAGGTGCAGCTGGGTTCCAAGCTGACCAAGGGTCGCGGTGCGGGTGCAGACCCGGAGATCGGCCAGCGCGCCGCTGAAGAAAGCAAGGACGAGATCGCCAATGCCCTCAAGGGCTCCCAGATGGTCTTTATCACCGCCGGTATGGGCGGCGGCACCGGCACCGGTGCAGCACCCGTTGTGGCCGAGGTGGCACATGATCTGGGCATCCTGACCGTTGGCATCGTTACCAAGCCCTTCTCCTTTGAGGGCAAGCGCAAGATGGGTCTGGCCGAGCAGGGCATTGCCAACCTGCTGATGCACGTTGACAGCCTGATCGTCATCCCCAACGAGCGCCTGAAGATGATCAGTCAGGAAAAGATCACCCTAATGAATGCCTTTCAGGCTGCCGACAACGTGCTGCGTCAGGGCGTTGAGTCCATCTCTGCCCTGATCAATGTGCCCGCCTTCATCAACCTGGACTTCGCCGATGTGCGCTCCATCATGAAGGATGCCGGCTACGCCCACATGGGCGTGGGCAGCGCCAAGGGTGCAGGCAAGGCCGAGAACGCCGCCAAGGCTGCTATCTCCAGCCCGCTGCTGGAGACCAGCATTGCCGGTGCACACGGCGTTATCATCAACATCACTTCCAGTCCGGACATCGGTCTGGAGGATGTGGAGACCGCCGCAGGTCTTATCACCCAGAGCGCACATCCCGATGCAAACATCATCTGGGGTACTGCATTTGATGAGAACCTGTCCGATGAGATGCGCGTGACCGTTGTGGCCACCGGTTTTGACAACAAGAGCGCCAGCGACCTGCGCAACAGCATCAACAACGCCATGGGCGGTGCACAGTCTGTGCCGTCTGCGGTGTTCAGCAGCGACACCGGCGCAGCCGCAGCCCCGGCAAGCAATGCCGCACCGGCTGCTGCTCCGGCTGAAAAGAAGGCTGTGGAAGAGGAAAGCAGCGACAATCGTTACTACGATGAGCTGCTGGCTATTCTGAACAAGCGGAAGTAATTACAGGCTACAATGGGGCTGGCAGCTGCGCCCATGCGGTCAGCGCAAGCCCCGTGCAAGGTGTGCATGGGAGGGCATCATGGTGCAGACAGAGCGGGAGACCGGTGCCCTGCGCGGACAATTTGCCCGGCAGGCCGCTGTACAGGTATCTGCCGCAGCACAGGCGGAAAGCGCCCGGGCGCAGGCAGAGCAGCTGAGCCGCAAGCTGGCTGCGGCACGCGCCGAGGTGCGCCGGTATCAGACCCGGATGTTCGCCTTTGAGCGCACTCTGCTTGCCCTCAAGCACGATAATGCAGAGCTGGAGACCGCCTGCGAGCAGGCGCGGGAGCAGCTGGAACAGGCCAATGCCCGGGCAGAAAAGGCTGAAGCCGCCTGCCGCAGAGCCGAAGCTGCCCTTGCAGCCATACAGCAGACTGCCCCGGAAACACCCGCACAGCCGGACACAATCCCCGAGGCTGTGCCGCAGTGCGAAGCGGTGGAGGAACAGTCTGCGCCGGAAACGGAAGAACTGCTCTGCGCCCCGGAACAGGCACTGCCCCCGGAGCCCGTACAGTCTGCATGGCAGCCGGAGACCCGGCTGGAGCAGATGGCCGCGGAGCTGATGGGCTGGTTCGATGCCATGATGCCCCAAGAGTGAACCTAGAAAGGACTGCTGCGTGTTTTGCGCAGCGGTCCTTTTTCTTTCTGCGTGGGACGATTTAAAATGCGCTCCGCTTTGCTTTGCGCATCATCAGCGGAAATAAGTTTTATATTTCGCGGTTGCAGCGCTCTGCGGAGCGCGGCAACCGCATTTTCACAGGAAGGGCTGTAACGACAAACGGCTTGCTTTCGAACAACGTTTGCAAAGGATACTGTAAAAATGGGTACTGTAAAAATTGGATTGCATTTATACAGCCGGGAATGAGAACGTTTGCAGAAAATACCGGAAAATGGCAGAAATGTTGCACGCAGCCTTGCATTTTGCTGTAAAATCCAGTAAAGTATAAATGAATGTAAAAAAGCGGATGCCGGGGAAAGCCCGCTGCATCCGGTCAGTGCAAGCAGCGTACCCGGAACAAAGCCGGGGCAGAAGGATGCACCGCAAAAGGAGAGACATGGCCATGAACGAGAAACCGAAGATCCTGATCACGGATGATTCCGAGATCAACCGTGCCCTGCTCAAGGAGATACTGGGCGATGGCTATGACTATCTGGAAGCCGAGGACGGCGCAGCGGCGGTGGAGCTGATGCGGCAGCGCACGGATATCTCCTTGCTGCTGCTGGATCTGATGATGCCGGGCATGGACGGCTTTGACGTGCTGCGGGTGATGAAGTACCACGCATGGTTGGACGAGATCCCGGTCATCGTTATCTCAGCGACAGAGGACACCGCCAACATCGAGCGCGCCTACGATCTGGGCGTAACGGATTATATCCGCCGTCCCTTCGAGCGGATCATGGTGCTGCGCCGGGTGAAGAATGTCCTCATGCTGTACGCTAAGCAAAAGCGGCTCACCCGCCTTGTCACTGATCAGGTGTACGAAAAAGAGCACAACAGCGTGCTGATGATCAGCATCCTGAGCCATGTGGTGGAGTTCCGCAACAGCGAAAGCGGGCTTCATGTCCTGCACATCCGTACCCTGACCGACCTGCTTTTGCACCGGCTGGTGCAAAAGACCGACCGCTATCAGCTGGACGAAAGCGATATCGCCCGCATCAGCACGGCCTCGGCGCTGCATGATATCGGCAAGATCGTCATCCCGGAGGAGATCCTGAACAAGCCCGGACGCCTGACCGCCGAAGAGTTTGCAATTATCAAGAACCATACTGTGGCGGGTGCGCAGATGCTGCAGGATCTGGGGCAGGCTATTGCGCAGGACGAGCCGCTTTTGCAGGTGGCGCACGCTATCTGCCGCTGGCACCACGAGCGCTGGGACGGCAATGGCTACCCCGACCGGCTGAAAGGGGACGAGATCCCCATTGCGGCGCAGGTGGTGGCGCTGGCAGACGTGTACGACGCCCTGACCAGCGAGCGCTGCTATAAGCACGCCTACGACCACGACACCGCGCTGCGCATGATATTGAACGGCGAGTGCGGTGCCTTCAACCCGCTGCTGCTGGATTGCCTGCAGGAGTCCTCGGAGCAGCTGCGTGCCGAGCTGAACCTCTCGGAGTGGGACCGGGGCTTCCGGCAGGAGACCCACCGCCTTTCCGAGGAGATCCTGCACCGGGAGGCGCTGCCCCGGGAGAACCACGCTCAGCTGCTGCTGGAGCAGGAAAAAGAGCGCACGGATTTCTACGCCGCCCAGTGCGGCGGCATCCGGTTCGACTACGATTTGCTGGCTGGCAGCGTGACGGTGTATGACTACCACGCCGAGCCGATGCAGCAAAAAACGGTAACGGATTTTGCACAGGGCAGGGGACTTGGCTTTTTGAACGAGCAGGATCGGCGCAAGCTTTCCAAGGCCATAAGCCGCGCCACGCCGGAAGCGCCGGACGTGGTGCTGCCGGTCATGGTGCAGCGAGATGGGAAGCCGCGGCTGCACCGGATGGCGCTGCATACTATCTGGAGCGGTGCCGGGGTGCGCCGCTGCGTGAATGTGCTGGGTCAGCTCACCGACGAGCAGCACCGCGTGGAGCATCAGGCCGAACTGCTGACCGCACTTGACCCGGAAGAGGACCCTGCCCACTTCCTGCGGCGGCTGCAGGGCATCTTTGACGTGGTGCGTCTGGTAGACCCGGGGCACCGCAAGGTGCTTACGCTGGACAGTGACGGCATCCTGACTGAAAAGCCCGGCCACTGCCACATGGTATGGAACCGGGATACCCGGTGCGAGAACTGCATCTCGGCCAAAGCCTACGCCCGCAAGACCATCCTGAATAAGATCGAGTTCAAGGACGAGGAAGCCTACTTTGTCATCTCCAAGTACATCGAGGTAGGCGGCAGGGGCTGTATGCTGGAAATGGTCACCCGGCTGACGGATGGCCGCTGGCTGGACATGGGCGGCCACCGGCTGCTGCTGGACCGTTGCGACGGAATGGAGCGCAGCGCCTTCGTAGACCCCCTGACCGGGGCCTACACCCGCCGCTATTTTGATAAGTTCCTTGCCAGCGGCGAGATGCACGGCGGTGTAGCCATGATCGACGTGAATCAGTTCAAGGCGGTCAACGACAGCTTTGGGCATCTGGTGGGAGATGAAGCACTGAAAACGGTGGCGGAAGCCATGCAGAACTGCCTGCGCCAGACCGATATCCTGATCCGCTACGGCGGCGATGAATTTTTGCTGCTGATGCCCCAGAGCCGCCCCAACGGGGTGGAAAGCGTCATCCGGCGTGTGCAGGACGCTGTGCAGGCGGCACGGGTGCCCAGCCACCCGGAGCTCCGGCTTTCGGTAAGCATTGGCGGGGTATGCAACGTGCAGCCCTTGACCGAAGCCATCCGTCAGGCGGACGTCCGGATGTACCGCAATAAAGAAAACGGATAACAAAAAGCGTTGCACAAAACACTGTGCAACGCTTTTTTGTTCTCTAGCGCATATTACTGGTGCGGTGCTCCATCAGGTAGGTAGCCTGCAGGTCTGCGATGTGCAGCTTGACCGCCAGCGGGTACTTGTCGTAGGCTTCCGAGATGGCAAAGCAGCCGCCCCGGGCAGCATCATCAAAGCCGCCCATGTGCCAGCGGATGGCAACTGCTTCTTCCACCTTCAGCTTCATGAACCGCTCGATGAGGAACACGCTCTTTTCGCCGTGACCGTAGGGGAAAAGGTCGTCCACACTGTAAAAAGGCGCTTTCTCCCACTGTCCGGTGGCTTCATTCTTCACGTTGCGGGTGCCCAGCTTGTAGTAGTTGGCCTTGCACAGATCGTGCAGCAGGGCACAGATGGCGTAGCTCTCCTCGCTTTCACCCTCGGTAAAAAAGCTGTCGTGCAGCGCATGGTAGACGTTCAGGCTGTGCATACACAGCCCGCCTTCACAGGCTCCGTGGAAGCGGGTGGACGCCGGTGCGGTGAAAAAATCCGTCTTTTTGTCCAGCCAGTCCAGCAGCTTTTCGCTGCCCGGACGGGTGACGTGCTGCTGCCAGATGTCCAGAAACTCTGCGCGGTCGCCCCCGCTCACAGCTCCATATCCTCCAGAATGCCCTTGAGGATGGCCAGCTCGTCGTGGCTCAGGGAGATACCCTTGCCCATGCGGGTGCCGTCCGGGGACCAGTCGCGGATGTCGTACTTGGGCTCGCCGTCGTTCCAGCTGATAAGGTTCAGCTGGCGCTCCCAGCCGCGGGGGCGCTGGCTCAGCACGGCTACACGCTGGACAACTTCGTATTTGATCTCTGCCATATTGCAAAACCTGCCTTTATGTTTGTATGCTACCATAATAAGGGAAGTGCGGCGAGATTTCAACAGGTAAACTGAAATATTTTAAAAAATTTTTGTTACGCTCAACCGTAAGGGGCATCCTCGCGCCATTCCACCAGCTCTAAAACGGCGGCGGTGTCCTCGTCCGGGGCAGGGTGACGGCTGTGCAGCTTTTGCTTTGTACTGAACAGCCCGGGCGCGTAGTGCGCCATCACGCTGGTCTGCACGTCCCCGGCCAGAAAGGCGGCGGCGTTTTTCTGGCGGCAGGCCATGGGGGTGCCGTCTGTCATGGGGACGCCAGGCTTTTCGGGCTGCGGCAGTTCCGGCGGGGGCAGCTGGGTGCCGGGTGCGTCCGGCGCAGCCGGGGGCTGCAGGGGCATCCTACCCAGCGGCGGGGCATTGCGGGTGCTGTTTGCCTGCGGGGCGGCAGCGGTGCCGGGCTGGTTTTCCAGTTCGTGTCGGATGAAGGGCTCCAGAGAGTTCATCAAAATCACCTCCGCCCCTAGTGTGCCCCGCCAGAAGCGTTTTACACCCGCAGCTCTACGGTGGAGCCGCCGGTGCGGGCTTTGTGCACCACCACCTGCCGGTCGATGCGGTCCTTCAGCGCCCCCACATGGGAGATGATGCCCACCAGCCGGTCGCCCTCGGTCAGGCCGGAGAGTACCCGGATGGCAAGCTCCAGCGATTCTTCGTCCAGCGAGCCGAAGCCCTCATCAAGGAACAGGGTGTCCAGCCGGATGCCGCCGGCGCTGCTCTGCACCTCGTCCGAAAGGCCAAGCGCCAGCGCCAGCGAGGCCTTGAAGCTCTCGCCGCCGGAAAGGGTCTTTACGCTGCGGCGGGTGCCGTTGTAGTGGTCGATAACGCCAAGGTCCAGCCCGGACTGGCTGCGCTGGTTCTCTGCACCGATGCGCTCCAGCTCGTACTGCCCGGCGGTCATCTGCATCAGCCGGGTGTTGGCGTAGCGCAGAATGCGGTCCAGATAGTTCATCTGGATGTAGGCTTCCAGTTTGATCTTCTGCTTGCTGGTCAAAGTGCCGCCCGCTGTGGCAGCCAGCGCGCTGACCCACTGCCACCGGCTTTCCAGCGTCTGCCGCGCTTCGGCGGCCGCGCGGTACTGCGCCGCCGTTTTGCGGTTGGGCAGCAATTGTGCCGAAAGCTGCTTTTCCCGGCTGCGCAAAGTCTCCCGCGCGGCGGTCAGTTCGGTCTGCTGTGCGGTAAGCTCCTCGGCGCTGCGGGCGGGCAGCTCCTTTTGGGCGGCGGTCTGCTGTGCGGTCAGTGCATCCACGGCGGCTTCGGCGGCGGCAACGGACTGCTCGGCCTGCTTCAGGCGGCGCTGTGCCGTGTCCATGCCGGTGCGCAGGGCACTGCGGTCGGCTTCCAGCTTGTCCAGTGCCGCCTGCGCGTCCGCGCGCCGGGGGTAGGGCAGGGCGGCGCGCCGCTCTGCGATCTGCCCTTCCAACGCGTCTGCGCCGGCATTCTGGGCGGCGGCGCTGCGGTCAGCTTCGGCAGCGGCCTGTTCCAGAGCCGGGCGCTGGCGGGTCTTTGCCTGCCGGTCAGATTCCAGCTGTGCCTTGCGGCGGCAGTCAGCTTCGGCCTGTCGGCACTGTGCGGCGCAGTCTGCCTGTGCCGTCTGCAAAGCGGCGGTTTCCTCGGCCAGAACGTTGGTCATCAGGGCAAAGGTGAGGGGCACCGTGCCCTCCGGGGCGGTAAAGCGCTCCGGCAGCAGGGTCTCGGCGTCCCGCCGGAGAGAGATTTTTGCTTCGTTGGCAGCGGCAAGGGCGCTCTGGGCGGCAGCGCTGGCAGTCTGTGCCTGCCGGTCAGCCGCGGCAGCAGCCTGCCGTGCAGCTTCCACCTGCGCCTGCGTGGGCGCGGTATGGGGCAGCAGGGCGCGGGCAGGGTGATGGGTACTGCCGCACACCGGGCAGGGTGCGCCCTCGGTCAGGCTCTCGGCCAGCAGTCCGGCCTGTGCGTCCAAGAATGCCCGTTCCAGCGTATTCTGCCGGGTGCGGGCTTCATCCTGTGCGGCGGCAGCGGCGCGGTAGCTCTCCTGCGCCTTGTGGGCGCGTTTGGCCTGATGCTGGCATTCCGCAAGGCGCTGTTCCAGCTTTGCCAGCGCTTCGCCGCGCTGTGCCAGCTGGGTGCTGTGGGTTTGCAGCGCCAGCAGCCGGGTGTCCGCGTCTGCCAGTGCGGAAAGTTCAGTCTCAGCGGCGGCAAGGGCAGCGTTCAGGCTGTCCAGCTGGGTGCGCCGCTTGTGCGCCTGTGCTGCCGCCAGCCGGGCGGCGTCCCGCGCTTCGGTCTGCTGGCGGCAGAGGGCGTCCAGCGCGTCATAGGCCGCAAGGGCGCTCTGCGCCTGCGTCACCTGCGCGGTGAGGGCATCCAGCTGCGCAGCGTCCCCGGCGTGGCGGTCGGCTTCGGCGCGGGCGGCGTCCAGTGCGGGCCTTGCGGCGGCAAGCTCTGCCTGCCGGGCGGTCAGCTGCTGCGCCAGCCGCTGTGCCTGTGCGGCTGCACCCAGCTGCCGCTGCACCGTGTCCAGCTGTGCTTCGGTGGTTTGCAGGGCGGTGCCGGCTTCTTCCAGCGCTGCCGCCTGCCGTGCGGTCAGGGCGTCCAGTAAAGTAAGCGCCGTTTCCGGCACGGTCTGGGCGCACAGGACGCGCAGCGCTTCGGCATCCGGGTCGTCTGGAGCAAATTGCAGCCCGCCCAGCAGGCTGTCCAGTTTGGCGTTCTGAGCGGTGCGCTGCTGGTTCAGCGCGGCGGCTTCGGCCTGCAAACGCTCCTGCAACTGAGCATAGCGCTGGGTGCGGAACAGCTTGCGGAAGATGCGGCTGCGCTCCTCGGTAGAAGCGTTGAGCAGCTTTGTGAACTGCCCCTGCGCAATGAGCACGATCTGGGAAAACTGGTTGTAGTCCAGCCCGATGATCTCCTGCACGGCGGCGGTCACGTCCTTTGCCTTGGTCACCGGCGGGCGGTCGTCCGGGTAGGTCAGGGTGGCATCCGCCTTTTCGGTGGTCATGCCCTCGCCCCGGGTTTTGGGACGCTGGTACTCCGGGTTGCGGCGCACCATGTAGCGCACGCCGTGCACCTCAAATTCCAGCTCCACAAAGGTGGGGGTTTTGTCGTCTGCGTACTTGCAGCGCAGCATGGAGCCCTCCCGGATGCCGCTGCTGGAATGATCGTACAGCGCGTAGGTGATGGCGTCAAAAATAGTGGTCTTGCCCGCGCCGGTGTCGCCGGTAATGAGATACAGCCCGCCCCTGCCCAGCTTTTCAAGGTCGAGGGTAGTCTGGGCGGCATAGGGGCCAAAGGCCGAAAGGGTCAGTCGCAGCGGTCTCATAGGGTGTCGCCCTCCTTCCAGATCTCCTCGATCAGCGCTTGGCAGAACGCCGTCTGCTCGGCGGTCAGGGGCTGGTTATTCTGCAGCTGGTAGAAGGCTGCCAGATGCTCCAGCGGGGAGATGCTCTCGGTGCGCTCCGGGGCGCAGATCTCCTGCTGCTGGCGGGTGCGCTGGTTATCGTAGTCCAGCTGCATCAGGTTGGGGTAGATGACCCGCAGCCGCGCCAGCGCGTCCGGCACGTCCTGCTCGTCGGTCAGGGTGATGTGCAGGTAATCGTCCACGGCGGTGCCCTCGTAGCGGCTGCGGTCGGTCAGTTCCATGTAGCTGCCCCGCAGTCCGCGCAGGTCGTGCCGGGGGGTCAGGGGCGCGGTGGTGATGTGCACTTCGCTCTTTGCGCCCAGCTCCACAAAGGTAGCGCTTTTGTGCTGCCCCGCCTCCGAGAAGGAATATTTCAGCGGCGTGCCGCAGTAGCGCAGGGTCTCCCGCCCCACCTTCTGCGGGCTGTGCAGATGCCCCAGCGCCACATAGTCAAAGGCATCAAACAGGGCGGCGTCCACGCTGTCCACCCCGCCCACCGAGGGTTCTTCGCTCTCGCAGGCGGCAGCACCCGCCACAAACTGGTGCGCCACCAGCACGCTGCGGTGGCCGGGGTCCGGGGTGCAGTGCCGCAGCACACAGGCAAGGGCGTCGTTGTAGCTTTCAATCGGCTCGTCCGGCCAGACGTGCCGCACCATGGCGGGCTTTAAAAAGGGCAGTAAGTACACATCCACCGTGCCGTGGGCATCCTGCAAGGGGATGGGCTGCGGCGCACCGGTGAACACCGGGCTGACGTAGACCCGGCTGTCGGCCAGCAGGGCAGAGCCAAAGGCCACCCGGTCGGCAGAATCGTGGTTGCCGCTGATGGCGAACACCGGCAGCTTCCGCGCCGCCAGTTGGGTAAGGAACCAGTCTAGCAGCCGCACCGCTTCGGCAGGGGGAACGGGCTTGTCGTAAAGGTCGCCTGCCAGCAGCACGCCGTCCACAGGGGTCTCATCCAGCAGGGCTAGAATTTGTTCCAGAATATACCGCTGGTCCTCCAGCATGGAAAACTCGCACACCCGCTTGCCCAGATGCAGGTCGGACAAATGCAGAAAACGCAAACAGGAACACCGCCTTTCAAAAAAACGCTTTGCCCTATTATAACGCAGCCGCCGCTGCGGGCGCAACCAAGGGGAACAGAAAAAGCACCTGCAATGTCTGGAAACAATGCAGGTGCTCTTGCCTTTAGCGGGCTCGCCCTCTCCGTCTGCTCACTGCGTTCGCATCCACCTCTCCCAAAGGGAGAGGCCTTGGCAAAGAGATGAACTTTGCGTGGATTGCCAAGGGCTCCCACTTTGGGGGAGCTGGCATCGCGTAGCGATGACTGAGAGGGCGAGGACGCTGACCTTGCGTAGTACCCTTTGCAAGCAATCAGAACATCTTTTCCCAAGTGGCGTAGCCCACGCTGCCGTCTGCCGTCAGGCCGTTGCGCCGCTGGAACCGCTGCACGGCGGCAGCGGTGGCTGCACCGTACTTGCCGTCATCCTTCAGCCGCTCGCCCAGAGAGTTGAGCTTTTGCTGCACCAGACGTACTGTGCCGCCGGAAGCGCCGGTGTGCAGCACGATGCCGGGGTAGGGCACCTTCAGCCCGTGCTTTGCGGTGTAGCGGGTGTAGAGCACGTTCCATGTGTTCTGCCCCACCTTGCCGTCCATGTTCATCTTGTTTTTCAGCTGGAACTCCTGTACGGCACGCTGGGTGCTTGCGCCGAATTTGCCGTCCGCCTTCAGCGCATCGTACCATGTGCACGCATCGCGCACGCCGTTGAGCCACGTCTGTACAAGTGCCACGTCCGGCCCAGAGGAGCCGCGCTGGAGCAGGGAATAATAACCGGGAATCGCCATAGAGGGATCCCTCCTTTCCCTCCATGCTATGCTCCGGCGGGGTGCGGCGTCACCCCGCCAGCAGCACTGTCTGCCGCCGGGCGGTCAGCCGGTGCGCCCAGTCCACCAGCCGGAACCGCAGGATGTACTGCCCGCAGACAAGGTCGTTTTCCGCAGGCAGAGCGTAGCCGCCCTGCGCAAAGCTGCACAGCCCCGGGTACAGCACACACCACCAGTTGCGCCCGCCGCCGCTGCCGATGTCGATGCGCACCGCAGCGTACCGCCCGGCAGGCAGCTGACCGGTGGGGTAGCGCCGGGCGGGAAAGTACATATTCACGAGATACACCCGCACCGGGGCACGGATGCCCTGTGCGGTCAGCGCCCGCTGCGCCGCCAGCTGAAACTGCAAAAGCCGCCCCGCCGCCCACGCCCGCGCCTCCGGTGCACTTTGCGCCGGGCACTGCTGCATCACGGCCAGCACCGCGTCCCGCACCCGGAGCTTGGCGCTCTGGTCAGCCACGGCATCGCTGGCTGCCCGGATGTGCAGCCGCAGGGTGTCGGCGCACAGCGCTGCCCCGGCATCCAGCTGGGTGCGCCCCCAGTACAGCCCCTGCAAAGCGCCGCACAGCACAAAGCCCGCCAGCAAGCTGGCGCACAGCAGCCGCATCTGCCGGACGGAAAGCGGCTGTAAGAAAAAACGAACCATAAAAAACAGACCCCTCTTCTGGAAATGATAACCAGAGGATGGGTCTGTTGCAGCGGGGTTATACGATTTTTTTAGTTCTTCAACGACTGCATGGGGGCGGGCAGGCGACCGCCGCGGTTGATGAACACCGAGGGGTCGTGGCTGTTCACCGGCATGATGGGGCCGTAGCCCAGCAGGCCGCCAAAGTCCAGCACCTCACCGGCCTTGCGGCCGATGGCGGGGATCACGCGCACAGCGGTGGTCTTGCTGTTCACCATGCCAATGGCGGCTTCGTCCGCGATCAGGGCGCTGATGACGGCAGGGGTGGTGTCGCCGGGGATGATGACCATATCGATGCCCACAGAGCAGACGGCGGTCATGGCTTCCAGCTTTTCAATGGTCAGACAGCCGATCTCGGCAGCGTGGATCATGCCGGCATCCTCGCTGACCGGGATAAAGGCACCGGACAGGCCGCCGACGTGGTTGGAGGCCATCACGCCGCCCTTCTTCACGGCATCGTTCAGCAGGGCAAGGCAGGCGGTGGTGCCGCAGCAGCCGCAGGTCTCCAGACCCATCTCTTCCAGAATGTTGGCCACGCTGTCGCCGATGGCCGGAGTGGGAGCCAGCGAAAGGTCGATGATACCGGCGGGCACGCCCAGTGCCTTGGAGGCAAGGTTTGCCACCAGCTGACCTACGCGGGTGATCTTGAAGGCGGTGCGCTTGACCAGCTCTGCCACCTCATCAATGGGGGCATCCTTGGGCAGGCGTGCCAGCGCGGCACGTACAGCACCCGGGCCGGAAACGCCTACATGGATCTCGCAGTCCGGCTCGCCGGGGCCGTGGAAGGCACCGGCCATGAAGGGGTTATCCTCCGGAGCGTTGCAGAACACCACCAGCTTGGCAGCGCCGATGCACTGACGGTCGGCGGTCAGCTCGCTGGCTTTCTTCACGGCTTCACCCATCAGCTTGATGGCGTCCATGTTCAGACCGGCCTTGGTGGCGCCGATGTTCACCGAGCTGCACACGATGTCGGTCTCGGCCAGTGCGCGGGGGATGGACTCGATTAGGCGGCGGTCACCGGCAGAAAAGCCCTTGTGCACCAGTGCGCTGTAGCCGCCCACAAAGTTGACGCCCACCTTTTTGCCGGCGGCGTCCAGCGTTTTTGCAAAGTCCACGGGGTCTGCCTCCGGGCAGGCACCCAGCAGCATGGCAATAGGGGTGACGCTGATGCGCTTGTTGATGATGGGAATACCGTACTCGGCGCTGATGTGCTCCACGGTGGAGACAAGGTTCGCGGCCTTGGTGGTGATCTTGTTGTAGATGTTCTCGCAGGCCTTTTTGGGGTCCGGGTCGATGCAGTCCAGCAGGCTGATGCCCATGGTCACGGTGCGCACGTCCAGATTGTCCTGCGTGAACATCTCGATGGTCTCCAGGATATCCCCGGTGTTAAACATACTCATAGCGGTTGCGGGCTCCTTTCCGGCTCAGATGGTGTGCATGGCGTCAAAAACTTCCTGACGGGTCACGTTGATCTGCATCCCCATCTCGGCGGCAAGCGCATCGGTGCGCTTGTGCAGCTGGTCGTGGTCAACATTGCAGTTGGAAAGGTCCACCAGCATGATCATGGCAAACATCCCCTGCAGGATGCTCTGGGTCACATCCTCGATATTGATGTTCAACTCGGTGCACAGACCGGCCACCTTTGCGACAACGCCCACGGTATCGTGTCCAATGACGGTAATGAAAGCTTTCATGGTTTCCACCCTCGTTTTCCTTATAGTGATTGGTGCCGCCAAAGACCCGGCACACGCTTACCCTTCCAGTATAGCAGATTTAGCAAATTTTGAACACACTTTTTGTAAAAAAGAGCAGAATACAGGGGTAAAAGACATTCTATATAAAAATCAAGTGCAATCTGCCGGGGCTTGTGCTATACTTATACATAATTTCCCGCGGATTTCCGTGTAGAGGGTTGATAAGGAGTATATGACAATGGAACAGCTTTTGAAGATTCTGGAAAACAACGCCCGGCTGCCCGTGGAGGACATTGCCACCATGCTGAACAAATCCCCCGCCGAGGTGGCGGCGATGATGGACCTTGCCCGGGCGCAGGGCATCATCAAGGGCTACAAGACCCTTGTGGACTGGGAAAAGGCCAAGGTGAACCGCGTGGAGGCGGTCATCGAGCTGAACGTCAGCCCCAAAAAGAGCCGCGGCTTTGACGAGATCGCAGCCACCATTGCCGCCTTTGACGAGGTGGAGAGCGTGCTGCTGATGAGCGGCGGGTACGACCTGCAGCTGGTGATCAAGGGTCAGACCTTCCAGGAGATCGCCCTGTTTGTGGCAAAGCGGCTGTCGCCGCTGGACGATGTGCTGTCCACCGCCACCCATTTTGTGCTGCGCACCTACAAAAAAGAGGGACGGCTGTATCAGGATGAAGAAATTGATGAAAGAGAGTGCACGGTGCTGTGATGGATTATGATAAACTGATCGCGCCTGCCGCCAAGGCCATGCGCCCCTCCGGCATCCGCAAATTTTTCGATCTGGCCGCCGAAATGCCCGAGTGCATCAGCCTTGGCGTGGGCGAGCCGGACTTCAAGACCCCGTGGGCTGTGCGCGAAGCCGGCATCGACAGCCTTGAGCACGGCCGCACCCGCTATACCTCCAACGCAGGCTTAAAAGAACTGCGCGCCGAGATCAGCCGGTATCTGGAGCGGCGCATGGGTCTGCGCTACGACCCCATGCGGCAGATCTTAGTGACCGTAGGCGGCAGCGAAGCCATTGATATGTGCATCCGCACGCTGGTCCAGCCCGGGGACGAGGTGATCATCCCGGAGCCCTGCTTTGTGTGCTACGAGCCCATCACCACCCTGTCCGGCGGCGTGCCGGTGCACGTTGCCTGCCGTCAGGAGGACGAGTTCCGTCTGCGTGCCGATGCGCTGAAGGCTGCCATCACCCCCAAGACCAAGCTGGTCATCATGCCCTTCCCCAACAACCCCACCGGTGCGGTGATGGAGCGGGAAGATCTGGAAGCGGTGGCCGAGGTGCTGCGCGGCACCGATATCATGGTGCTGTCGGACGAGATCTACGCCGAGCTGAACTACGGCCTGCGGCCGCACGTTTCCATTGCCACCCTGCCCGGCATGGCAGAGCGCACCATTGTGGTGAACGGCTTTTCCAAGAGCTATGCCATGACCGGCTGGCGGCTGGGCTACGCCTGCGGCCCGGAGGCGGTCATTAAAATCATGACCAAGATCCACCAGAGCGCCATCATGAGCGCTCCCACCACCAGCCAGTACGCCGCCATCACCGCCCTGAAAGAGTGTGACGGCGAGATCGACCGGATGCGGGACGAGTACAATATGCGCCGCCGCTTGGTGGTGCGCAGTTTCAACGACATGGGCTTGACCTGCTTTGAGCCCCGGGGCGCATTCTACGCCTTCCCCTGCATCAAGAGCACCGGCATGAGCAGTCAGGAGTTCTGCACAAAGCTTTTGGAGCAAAAGCACGTTGCCATCATCCCCGGCGATGCCTTTGGCGCTTCCGGCGAGGGGTACTGCCGCGTTTCCTACGCTTACAGCGTGGAGCACCTGACCGAGGCGCTGAAGCGCATCCGGGAATTTCTGGTGGAAAACAACATTTACCACGGCAACTGAGGAGGAACACAGATGGAACGGCGAGAGCGGAGAAATGCAGTGACGGTGCTGGCCCCGGCCAAGCTCAATCTGGCACTGGACGTGGTAGGGCTGCTGCCAAACGGCTACCATGCGCTGGACATGACCATGCAGACCATCACTCTATACGAGCGTGTAGTGCTGCGCCGCAGCGCCGGGCTCAGCCTGCAGCTGCCGGGCAGCCCTGTGCAGCCCAACGATAAAAACACCGCCATTAAGGCAGCGCTGGCGTTTTTTCACTACACCGGGCTGCTGGCGGGGGTGGATATCATCATCCACAAAAACACCCCGGTGCGGGCTGGTATGGCCGGCGGCAGCGCGGACGCCGCCGCCGTGCTGGTGGGACTGAACGCCTTGTACGGCGCAAAGCTTTCCATGAGCGAGCTGTGTGCGCTGGGCGCGGGCATTGGTGCGGACGTGCCCTTTGCCCTGATGGGCGGCACCTGCCGGGTGCAGGGTGTGGGCGATGTGATCAAGGCGCTGCCGCCCGTGCCGGACTGCTGGTTCACGGTGGTGATGCCGGACTACGGCGTGTCCACCCCGGAGGCCTTTGCCGCCTACGATACCGTGGGCAGCAGCACCCACCCGGACTGTGAAGCGCAGGAAGCAGCCATCCGCGCCGGAGATCTGGACGCCGTATGTGCTGCCGCCGGCAATGCGCTGGAAGAGTGCAGCGGCGCAAAGGATAACGAAGCGATCAAGGCCCTGCTCCGGGCGCACGGCGCTGTTACCGCGCTGATGACCGGCAGTGGCGCGGCAGTGTTCGGCGTGTTCCGGGACGAAGCTGCCGCCAGAGCCGCCGCAGCGGCGGCAAAGCGGCAGTGGCCGCAGGTGTATGTGGCGCAGCCCGACCGCGGCGGTGCCCGGGTGATCCGCTAAAAAAGTATAAACCTCCTTCCCGCAGGGCATACTGGCCCCAAAGGAAGGAGGTCTTTTTAGTGCAGACCTTTTACAAAATCTGCCTGCTGCTGCTCATCGTGGGCGGTGTGAACTGGGGGCTTGTGGGCTTGTTCCAGTTCGACCTTGTGGGCTGGCTGCTGGGCGGCAGCACCTCGGTGTGGTCCCGCATCGTGTTTGCGCTGGTGGGCTTGGCTGCCCTTGGTGCCATTCCGGAGATGTTCAGCGAGGAACCGGAAGAATAACAAAAACGGCTGCTGCACAAAAGCGTGCAGCAGCCGTTTGCGCATTGCAGCGCTTCCGGTAAAAAAGCAGGTCTGGAAAATCCTTGGATTTTCCAGACCTGAAAATAAAAAACGTTTTCTGCGTGGATTACCTGTCGTTATCCACATCATCCCAGCCGATAAGGTCGGGCAGGGTCAGCGTTTCGTCCGAGCAGTGGTGGCTTGTGCGGCGCTGGTCGGCGGCCTTGGTGTGCACTACCTCGCGGGCAAGTTCCCGGATGGCAATGCAGTCCTCCGGCAGGTCGGTCTGGCTGCGGCCGGAGTGGGTGAATAAAATTTTTCCCTCATGCCCTACGATCAGGGTCATGGGCAGGATCTGCGGGGCGTTGCGGTCGTAATGATAGCCGGCATCCCGGGCGCTTTTGTAGATGCGCTGGGCAGAAAAGCTCCAGCTCAAAAGCCCGCGCGCCTGCTCCACGCCCAGATAGCTGTACAGCACACCCGGCGCATCGCAGATGATGGGGAAGGGAAACTCCTTCCCCTGTGTAGTCTCGGCCACCGCGCGGGGCGCTGAGCGCACCACACAGGCCAGCCGTACACCCCGCAGCCGCGGCAGGGTCTTTAAGTAGCGGGTCAGGTATTCCCGGGTGACCGGGTGGTCGAACCCGGGCAGAAAGATCATGCACAGGGGCTCGGTGCCCGCACACAGGGCGTAAAAATCGTTGCCCGGGGTGGTGGGGGTGTCAAAGGTGAACCGGGGAATGGAAGTACCAACCAGATGCTCAGAACTCATGCCGCAATTGCACATCCTTTCAAGTGGTGATAAAAAAATCCACAGCCGTGCCCTGTGTTTGCAGGGGCACAAGCGGTGGATTGGATTGCTATAAAGATCCCGCCCGGTCGTCTGCGGTCAATCAAACCTACCCTTACGGACAGGTGGGTGCCCTGTCTCCGGAATCACGCTTCCTCATCGAGCCTCCATGGTCGACCCATGGCGGGGAGGTCTGCAATCCACCGGAGAACTCCGGGCTCCCGTTGAATGATTAGTAGGATCATACAAACCGCAACAAATCGAGCCGGGCAGGAAGTTTTGCACGGGTCAATCCGTCAAAGGACTTACTCGATATCGTAGTCCTCGCTCAGACGCTGCTCGAACAGCTTGCTGACTTCCATCAGCACCTCGTCATCCTCTACAACGTCCAGATATTCGCCTTCATCGTCCTCCCCGACACTCAGGATCACCAGCTGGGCGTCCTCGTTCAGGTCCTCTTCGTTTTCGGCGTATTCCACAACAGCCAGATAATGCACACCCTTGTGGTCCAACGCGTCGATCACCTCAAAGGTGACCTCGTTGCCGTCCTCGTCCTCAAGGGTCATCAGGTCAGGCTGATATTCTTCCTCAGTATTAGGGTTCTTGATCTCGTCAGACATAATACGCTCCTGTATTGCTTTATCACAAAAAGCAGTTGATGCTGCGGGCTGCACCCCGCTTGGTCTGCTTATAGTGTAGCGTGTTTTGTGCAGTTCGTCAAGATGCTTTTTCGCACAGAAATCATTGGATAAATTTTCACGCATTTTCCTCTCGCGCTGCCGCGCAGAATATGGTATACTACTGGTTGAATCTTTTGCGCTGCACCGTGCAGCGTGCAGTACAGTATATGGAACAGGGAGCGGGAATATGTTGAAAAAATTCGGGGCAGTCTGTCTTGCGGCGGTGCTGCTGCTTACCGGCTGCACGCTGCGGCCGCAGGAAAACGGCAGCAAAGTCCAGAGCATCAGCCGCCCGGCGGTGGAATCCGCCGAGCTGCAGTTCACCCACCCGGCAGCGGGGGACACGGTTGCGGTGTTCGATACCTCGGCGGGTGTTTTCCGGGCGGTGCTCTTCCCGGAAAAGGCTCCGCAGGCCTGCGATAACTTTATCGGCCTTGTGCAGCAGAGCTACTACAACGGCCTTACCGTAAGCCGGGTGGAGAATCAGTTCGTGGTGGAAGCAGGGCAGGGCGCAGACGGCAAGGGCTCTACCATCTGGAAGGGCAGCCGCTACCCGGTGGAGGCATCGGACAGCCTGCACCACTACGCCGGGGCGCTGTGCATGGGCGTGGACGCTTCCGGCGAGTGCGCCAGCGTGTTCTACGTGGTGGAATCGCTGCCGGGAGAGCAGTCGGTAACGCAGGAACTGGTGGATCAGATGAATGCTGCCGGTTACCGCGCCGAGGTGGTATCCGCTTACCAGACGGCGGGCGGTGCGCCATATCTGGACTACACCGATACCGTGTTCGGGCAGGTGTACGAGGGCATGGATATCGTGGACACCATCGCCCAGACCGCCGTGGACGAAAACCAGAAGCCCACCGCCGATATCACCATCAACAGCGTGAGCATCGAGACCTATCAGGGATAAATAGTAAATGATGCCTGTGCGTGAGCACAGGCATCATTTTTTATATCTCCCCGGGGTGTTCCTTGCGCCATGCAAGGTAGTCCTCCAAAATCACTGTGGCGCTGACCGAATCCAATATCTCCTTGCGGCGGCTGCCGTAGGTGCCGCTTTCGTCCAGAAGGTCGGCGGCGGCGCAGGTGGTCTGGCGCTCGTCCCACATCCGCACCGGCAGGCCGCTCCAAAGCTCTACGGTCTTTGCTAGCTTGCGGCTCTTGGCGGCGCGTTCGCCCTCGGTACCGTCCATATTCAGCGGCAGACCGATCAGAATCATCTCGGCTTCGATTTCCTTGGCTACCTCGCAGACCCGGGCGGCAACCTTGTTGCGCGCCTTTAAGGTAATCTGGGGCGTGATGGCGGTGGTAAGAAATTCGGTGCGGTCGCAGGTGGCAAGGCCGGTGCGGCTGTCCCCGTAGTCAACGGCTAAAATCTTCATACAAAGTCCCTTTCCGGTGTGCAGGCTGTTTTTTTTAGTGTACCACAGCTGGCAGGGGATTGCAAAGAAAAGCTGTGGTTTTATCACCGGTTTCGTGTTACAATAAAGGCAAAAATCAACGAGCGGGAGGAAACCGAAATGCTGAAACTGGTTCTGGGCGCTTCCGGCAGCGGCAAAACCACCCTGCTGTATGCCCGCATCCGTGCCCGTGCCGAGGCGGGAAAACGCAGCATCCTGCTGGTGCCGGAGCAGTTTACTTCCAGCACCGAAGCGCGCATCTACCGGGAGTTGGGAGATGCCCTTTCCGGCATGGTGGAAAGCTATTCCTTTACCAGTCTGGCCGAGCATATCCTTGCGGTAGAGGGCGGCGCGGCGGTGCAGACCCTGACCGATGCCGGGCGGGCGGTGCTGGTGCGCCGTGCGCTGGAGGAATTGCAGGATAACGTGCACTACTACTACCGCCACCGGCGCAGCGCGGCCTTTTGCCAGATGGCTGCCGAGACCATTGATGAGCTGAAAAGCGCCGGGCTTTCCGGGCAGCAATTGCAGGAGCTTGCCCGGGACTGCGGCTCCGAGAGCGCAAAGCTGGGCGAACTGGCACTCATTTTTCAGGGCTACGAAAGCCTGCTGGCGGGCACCGGCATGGACCCCGCCGACCGTCTGGAACTGGCGGCTGACCGTCTGGAAGCCGCGCTTGCCCGGGATGAACTGCCGGACTTTTTGCGCGAGCGCGAGGTGTTCATTGACGAGTTCGACACCTTCAACGCGCCCAAAAAGCGGCTGATGGGTGCCATGCTGGCCGCGCTGCCCGCCGTGACGGTGGCGCTGTGTGAGGACGGCGCACCCATGCAGCCCGGGGACTTGGAACTGTTCTCCGGTGCAAAGCAGGTGGCGGCGCAGCTGCGCCAGCTGGCGCGCAAAAACGGCGCACAGGTGGCCGCGCCGGAACTGCTGCGGCGGGACCTGCGCCATAAGGATGCGCCGGGGCTTGCCGCCTTGACCGAGCTGCTGGAGACCGGCAGCTGCACCCCGCCGGAAAGCGCCCCGGAGCTGCGGCTGTTTGCCGCCGCCAGCCGGGAGGAGGAAGCCCGCTGCGCTGCTGCCGCCATCCGCCGCCTGATGCGGCAGGGCGTGCGCTGCGGAAAGATCGCGGTGGTCTGCCGCGATATCAGTCTGTACCGGGCTGCGGTGCGGTACGAGTTCCGCATGGCAGAGATCCCTCTGTACTGCGACGAGCCCACCACCCCGGAGTTCAGCGCCCCCGCCACGGCGGTGCGGGCGCTGCTGGCACTGCTGCGGGGCGCGGACATGACCGAGCAGCTGACCGTACTGGCAAAGACCGGCCTGTGCGACCTGACTGAGCCGGAAGTCTGTGCACTGGAAAACTACGCCTACACGTGGTCGCCCAATGCTGCGGCGTGGCGGGCAGAATTTACCAAAAGCCCCCGGGGCTTCGGCGATGCCGAACTGACTGAGGAGGACACCCAGAACCTGACCCGTGCCGAGAACGCCCGCAAAAAGCTGGTGACGGCGGTGGATACCCTGCGCGGCAAGGTGCGCAGCGCCAACGCCGAGCAGATCAGCCGGGCGCTGTATTTCTGCCTGAAGGAGCTGGGCGCAGAGGGACAGCAGGCTGCGCAGGTGGAGGATATCCGCACTGCCCGGGGCATCCCGGCGGCAGAGGAAGCCGCCCGCGAGTGGAACGTGGTGATGCAGCTGCTGGACGAGATGGCGCGGCTGCTGGGCAGTCAGGGCATCACCGTGCCGGAGTACGAGGATCTTTTCAGCCTGCTGCTGCGCTCCTCTGACCTTGGGCACATCCCGCAGACCTTGGACGCGGTGGTGCTGGCAAGTGCCGGCAAAATGCGTCTGGATGCGCCGGATTATGTATTTGTGCTGGGGCTGGCAGAGGGGGAATTTCCCTGTACTCCCGCAGAGAGCGGCCTGCTGACCCATGCCGACCGCGATCTGCTGATGGCAAAACAGATCGACCTGCCGGACTGCTTTGAGAACCGGGTGGTGCGTGAGCAGGTCTGTTTTTACAAAGCCCTCACCGCCCCGGCAAAGGGGCTGTGGATGAGCTGGCCGAAAGGACAGGGGCAGACCCTGTGCGCCGCGCTGGAGCCCATCGTGGAGGCGTTGCAGCCCGCCGCACCGCAGCTGGAACTCATTGACCTTGCCGCCACTCCCGCAGACGGTCTGGACGTGCTGGGCGGCGGCTGGCCGATGACCGAACTGGAACGCGCCAGCCTGACCAAGGCGCTGCGCAGCCCCGGCGAAGGGGTACAGGCACCCCGGGGGCTGGCACTGTTACAGCGCATGGAGCAGGACCCGCCCCGGCAGGTGCAGGATCTGCCCACGCTGGAAATGCTGCTGGGCAGGCGGCTGCACATCTCGCCCAGCCAGCTGGAAAAATACTATACCTGCCGCTACGGCTACTTTTTGCAGTATGTGCTGGGGCTCAAGCCCCGCCGCCGTGCGGAGCTTTCGGCTGACCAGAGCGGCACCCTGATGCACTGGGTGCTGCAGATGGCACTGGATCCCCACCCCGGGGCGGACAATCCCTGCGCCGGGCTGCGCCCTTTTTTGGAACTGGACGACACCGCCATGGCGGACCTTGCCGCCGCGCTGGTGGATGAGTATGCGCGGCGTTATCTGCCGGAGGATACTGCACGCTTTGCCTATCTGCTCTCCCGGCTGAAAAAGAGCATGACCAGCCTGTTGTGCTATCTGCGGGACGAGCAGAACCAGTCCCAATTCAAGCCCGTGGCCTGTGAGCTGAAAATAGGCCGAGGTGAGGATGCCGTGCCCGGGCAGGTGTACCGCCTGTCAGATGGGCGCACGGTGCAGCTGGTGGGTACGGTGGACCGCGCGGACGAGTGGATCGAGGATGACGGCACCCGCTGGGTGCGGGTGGTGGACTACAAGACCGGCAGCAAAAAGCTGGACTTGAAGGAGGTCTACTGCGGGCTGGACTGCCAGATGCTGCTGTATTTGTTCAGCCTGACCCGGGATGCGGGCGGGCGCTTTACCGGCGCACAGCCGGCGGGCGTTTTGTATCTGCTGGCCGACCCCGCCCCCCAGACCCTGCCCCGCGGGCAGGCCGCCCGGGCAGTGGAGTACCAGCTGGACGGCCTTGTGCGGGACGAGCAGAAGATCTTTGACGCCATGGACGCGGACGAAACAGGCAAGTACCTGCCCTTTGGCTACCGCAACGGCGCACCCAGCCCCTACCAGAAGGAGAAACGAGCCGACAGTGCCAAGCTCAGCCGTATCCAGCTGCATCTGGACGACCTTGTCACCCAGATGGGCGAGCAGCTTTACGGCGGGCAGATCGACGCCGAGCCGCTGGTGGTGAGCAGCAGCAAAAGCCCCTGTACTTGGTGCGATTACAGCTTTATCTGCTGCCACGAGACCGGGGTGCACGAGCGTGCGCTGGAAGCCCCTGCAAAGCCCTTTGAACCCGAGGAAGAACCCGAAGAAAAGGAGGAACAGCTGTGAGCGGACCCAAATGGACCCCGGCGCAGCAGGCTGCCATTGCCGACCGGGGCGGTGCGCTGCTGGTAAGCGCAGCCGCAGGCAGCGGCAAGACCGCCGTGCTGACCGAGCGGGCGGTGCAGCTGATCACCGACCCGGAGCACCCGGTAAACGCCGACCGGCTGCTCATCGTCACCTTTACCAACGCGGCGGCGGCAGAGCTGCGCGCCCGCATCGGGCAGGCGCTGCTGCACCGCAGCCAGCTGCAGCCCGGCAATGCCATGCTGCGCCGCCAGCGGATGCTATTGCAGCGCGCGCCCATCTGCACCATTGATGCTTTTTGCCTGAACCTGCTGCACAAGCACTTTCAGGCGCTGGATATCCCGCCGGATTTTGCCCCGGCAGACCCCGGTACCGTGCAGCTGCTGCGGGGGGCGGCACTGGCCGAAACGCTGGAAAACGCCTACCGCGACCCGGATTTCTGCGCCTTTGCAGACCTGTACGGCAAAGGACGCACGGATAAACCGGCGGGCGATGCCATTTTGCAGATCTACGATTTTCTGCGGGCACTGCCGGATTACGACCGCAAGCTGGATGATTTTCTTGCCCCTTACGAGCAGGAGAACGGCTTTGCCGCCACCTGTTGGCACGACCTGCTGCTGGCCGAAGCTGCCCGCTGCGCCAAGGCTGCGCGGGAACTGCTGACGGCAGCACTGGCCGACTGCCGGGCGGATTTTGCACAGGAGCAGGCAGCTGCTGAGGAAAAAAAGACTCCTTCCGCCCGGGCAAAGGCACAGCTTGCGGTGGCAGAAAAATACGAGGAAGCCGGTACAAGGCTGGAAAAAGCCGCCGCCCTCTTTGCGCAGGCAGAGCAGCTGGCAGCTGCCGGACAGTGGGACCCGCTATACGACCTGCTCACCCCCTATGTGCTGGGCATGGAGGAAGCCCCCGGCCTGAAGGGCATGAAAAAGCGTCTGGGCGGCGACCACAAGGCGGAGATCAAGACCCGCTCAGACGAAGCCGCCGCTCTGTTTGAGCAGATGACCCAGCTCATCTGCTGTTCCGAAGCCGAAGCCGAGACCGACCGGCAGATCACCCTGCCCCGGCTGCGGGCGCTGTTTGCCGCCGTGCGGGACTTCGATGCCCGGTTCACAGCCAGAAAAAGGGAGCGCAAGCTGCTGGAATTCAGCGATTTTGAACATCTTGCCCTGCGGCTGCTGCGCACCCCGGAGGGAAAGCCAACCCCCTTGTGCGAGAACATCCGTCAGGACTACGCCGCCGTGATGGTGGACGAATATCAGGACACGAACGCCTTGCAGGATGCGCTTTACCGCTGCCTTGCCGCCCCGGCGGAGGATAACCTTTTCCTTGTGGGCGACTTAAAACAGAGCATCTACCGTTTCCGGCAGGCAGAGCCGGGCATCTTCCGGCAAAAGCTGGACAGCTGGCCGCTGCTGCCGGGCGCAAAAGCCCGTCCACGCCCGCCGGAGGGCACCCCGGGCGCGGACGCTCTGCTGGCGCTGGATGCAAACTTCCGCTCTGCACCGCAGGTGGTGGCGGGCATCAACTATCTCTTTGAGCAGCTTATGACCCCGGAGCTGGGCGATACCGCCTACGGTGACGGGCAGCGTCTGGTCTGCGGTGCGCCCGGGGAATATCAGGGCAGCGTGGAGGTGCAGTTTCTGCCGGATGACGAAGCCGAAACGGATGCGGGCTGGATCGCCGAGCGCATCGCGCAGCTGGTTTCTGCCGGAGAGCCGGTGCGAGAGGGCAGCACCACTCGCCCGGTGCGGTACGAGGACTGCTGTGTACTGCTGGCAGCGCGCACCGAGTTCCCGGCCTATGTGGAGGCGCTGACTGCCCGGGGCATCCCGGTATACGCCGACGCCCGGGAGAACCTGATGCTTGCGCCCCACATCCGCCCCCTCATCGCCCTGCTCAAGGTCATCGACGACCCCTCGCAGGACATCTATCTGGCCGCTGCCATGCTGGGCCCCATGTTCGGCTTTACGGAGGATGATCTTGTGCGGCTGCGCGCCCGCAGCCGTCAGGTACAGGCCGAGCCGGACAAAAAGCCCGCCCGCATCAGCCTGTACGGCGCGCTGCTGCTGGCGCTGGAGGACCCGGCAGATGATCCCTTTACCGAGAAGGTGAAGGACTTCTACGCCCACCTCACCGCCCTGCGGCAGATGGCGCGCAGCGCCCCGGCGGAGCAGCTGCTGGAAGAAATTTTTGCCTCCACCGGCTATCTGGCGGCGCTGGGCGTGCTGGAAAACGGTGCCCGCCGCCGGGAGGATGCCCGCCGGTTTGCCTCCTTCTGCGCCACTTCCGGTGCAGGCGGTATCTCGGCGCTGGTGCGCGCTATTGATGCCGCCGCGCAGGCCGGCAGCACCGGACAGGACACCGTGCCCAGCGGGGTGCACCCGGGGTGCGTGTCCATTATGACCATCCACCGCTCCAAGGGCTTGCAGTTCCCGATGGTGTTCGTGGGGGATACAGCCCGCAAGTTCAACGCTTCGGATATCCGTCAGCCGGTGCTGGTGCACCGCACTTTCGGCGCGGGGCTGCGGCTGCGCCCGGAAAACGGCGAGGGCGCTTACAAGACCGCTGCCTACACCGCGCTGGCTGCTGTCCATGCCAAGGAACTGCGCAGCGAGCAGATGCGCCTTTTGTATGTGGCGCTCACCCGCGCACAGGATAAGCTCATCCTCACTGTGCCCCTGAGCAGCGGTAAGACTGCAAAGCCCTTTGCCAAGGCGGCGGCTTTTCTGGCTGCCGGGGCGGGAGCCACGCTGCACCAGCAGGCCAACAGCTTTGCCGACTGGCTGCGGGCGGCGCTGCTGGTGCACCCGGACGGCGGGGTACTGCGGCAGCTTTCCGGCAACCGGGAGCTGCTGTTTGTGCAGACTGAAAGCGCGATGGCTATCAAGGTGTGTGACGATGCCGTGCAGCTGTCCGAGGAACCGGATGCAGCCACGCCGGACGAAGCACCGGAGACCGACCCGGCACTGGTGGAGAAGCTGCGGCAGAACTTTGCATGGCAGTACCCGGCGGCAGCGCTTGCGCAGGTGCCCGCCAAGGTCAGCGTGACCAGCATCGTGCACAAGGCCGAGCAGACCACGCTGGAGCGCCCGGGCTTCCTTTCCAAGGACGGCCTGACCGCCGCCGAGATGGGCACTGCGCTGCACGCCTTTTTGGAGCACGCAGACTTTGCCCGGCTGGCTGCGGCCAAGGCTGCGGGCACGCTGAACGAAGCCATCCCGGCAGAGCGGGACCGTCAGGTGGCGGTGCAGCTGACCGCCCCGGAGATCGCGGAAAAGCTGGATGCGGTGTGCATCCGCCGCTTTGTGGAAAGCGAAGCCTTTGCAAAGATCTGCGCCGCGCAGCAGGTGCTGCGGGAACTGCCCTTTATCACCGCGCTGCCCGCCGGTGCGGTACTGGCGGCACAGGGGCACGAAGCGCTGCCTGCTGCCGCAGACGCGCAGGTGCTGGTGCAGGGCATCGCCGACCTTGTGCTGGTGTACCCGGATCATCTGGAACTGCTGGACTACAAGACCGACCGCCGCAAAGCCGAGAGCGATTTCCTGCGCGCCTACCGCGCCCAGCTGAACCTTTACGCCATTGCCATCGAAAAGCGCTTTGCGCCTAAAAAGGTGACCTATAAGGGCATCTACTCCTTTGCGCTGGGCAAGCTGATCAAGGCGTAAAAGGGAAAAGTCATAATTTTTCCGGGCAACGCATAAAAAGTGCTTGACAGGGCAGATAAAGCGTGGTAAAATAGCCGGGTAAAGAAAGCAGCTACGGCCTGTGCCGCGCTCGCCTTGCGGGAAGACGTCCCCGGGCTATACCCGAAACAGCAGCTTATTCCTTTGAGAATGCTGCGGCTTTGTGTGAAATTTCGCGCGGCTGTCCAGAATATGGGCGGCCGCGTTTTCTATGCCAAATATTGCAACACTATGGATTTTGTTTGGAGGTGCATTCATTATCGCTACCGCTGGAAAGTCGAAGGAACTGGAGATCAACGGCCAGATCCGTGATCGTGAGGTTCGCCTGATCGGTGCTGACGGCGAGCAGAAGGGCGTTGTGTCCATTCAGGTGGCCATGCGCGCTGCAGAAGAAGCCGGGCTCGATCTGGTAAAGATCGCACCGCAGGCTGTGCCGCCTGTGTGCAAGGTGCTGGACTACGGCAAATACCGTTTTGAACAGCAGAAGAAGGAGAAGGAAGCCAAGAAGAACCAGAAGGTTGTCGAGGTCAAGGAGACCCGCCTTTCGCTCAATATTGACACCAACGACTTCAACACCAAGCTCAACCAGACTGCCAAGTTCCTGGCAGCCGGACACAAGGTAAAGGTTTCGATCCGTTTCCGCGGCCGCGAAATGGCGCACAGTGCTTTGGGCGCAGACGTGCTGAAGCGGTTTGCCGAGGCGCTGCCTCAGGCATCCACCGATAAGCCGCCCGTGCTCGAGGGCCGCACGATGTCCATTCTGCTGATCCCGAAACCCAATAAGGACT
>OLGD01001654.1_pt1 | contig 31405 bp, 28 predicted proteins | sample 1605311 | NCBI WGS metagenome assembly OLGD01 (sample SAMEA3888917, study PRJEB22519) | human gut metagenome | biome: human gut; feature: human-associated habitat; material: faeces | place: Denmark | collected 2010
CCCTGCAGAAAAAGAAGATGAGCATGGAGTATCTGCGCACCATGCCCACCCTGCGTCCCCGCACCAACACCTTCAACGCCGCTTTCCGCGTGCGCAGCGTGGCTGCCTACGCCATCCACAAGTTCTTCCAGGAGAACGGCTTTGTCTACGCCCACTCTCCGCTGATCACCGCCTCCGACTGCGAGGGTGCAGGCGAGATGTTCCGCGTGACCACGCTGGACCTGGACAATGTGCCCAAGACCGAGGACGGCGCTGTGGATTACAGCCAGGACTTCTTTGAAAAGCCGGTCAACCTGACCGTTTCCGGTCAGCTGGAAGCCGAGGCCATGGCGATGGCATTCGGCAAGGTTTACACCTTTGGCCCCACCTTCCGCGCCGAGAAGAGCTTTACCACCCGCCACGCTGCGGAGTTCTGGATGATCGAGCCGGAGATGGCCTTCTGCGACCTGAACGGCTATATGGACAACGCCGAGGCTATGATCAAGTACGTCATCCGCTATGTGCTGGACAACTGCCCGGACGAGATGGCTTTCTTCAACCAGTTCATCGACAAGGGCCTTGTCGAGCGTCTGGAGCTGGTGGCAAACAGCGAGTTCGGCCGCATCAGCTACACCGAAGCCATTGAGATCTTGGAAAAGAACAACAAGAAGTTCCAGTACCCCGTGGAGTGGGGCGTGGATATCCAGACCGAGCACGAGCGCTACCTGACCGAGGTGGTGTTCAAGAAGCCGGTCTTTGTCACCGACTACCCCAAGGAGATCAAGAGCTTCTACATGAAGCAGAATGCCGACGGTAAGACTGTGGCAGCAGCAGATATGCTGGTGCCCGGCATCGGCGAGCTGATCGGCGGCAGCCAGCGTGAAGAGGACTACGGCAAGCTGGTGGCTCGCATGGACGAGCTGGGCATGGACAAGACCAACTACGAGTGGTACCTGAATCTGCGCAAGTTCGGCGGCGTGGAGCACGCAGGCTACGGTCTGGGCTTTGAGCGCATGATCATGTACCTTACCGGCATCCAGAACATCCGTGACGTGCTGCCCTTCCCCCGCACCGCATACGGCTTCTGAGAAGCACGCATACTGTAATCAAGAAAGCCGCCGCCTTTGCGGCGGCTTTCTTAGTTCTTTATTTTTCAACAAGGAGCACAAAACAAGTGGAAAACATTTCGCCTGCCCTCTTGGAGTGGTTTTACAAGAACCGCCGCAGCCTGCCCTTCCGGGAGGACCCCACCCCCTACCATGTGTGGCTCAGTGAGGTGATGCTGCAGCAGACCCGGGTGTCGGCGGTGCTGCCGTATTACTACCGCTTTTTGGAAGCGCTGCCGGATATCCCGGCGCTTGCCGCCTGCGAGGAAGAAAAGCTGCATAAGCTGTGGGAGGGGCTGGGCTATTACAGCCGGGTGCGCAACCTGCAAAAGGCCGCAAAGCTCGTCTGTGCGCAGTACGGCGGGCAGCTGCCCGCCGACTACGCCGCCCTGCTTGCTTTGCCCGGCATCGGGGAGTACACCGCCGGAGCCATCGCGTCCATCAGCTTTGGGCTGCCCGTGCCCGCCGTGGACGGCAATGTGCTGCGGGTGTTTTCCCGTCTGTATAATGACCCGGGCGTTATTACAGAACCGGCGGTAAAAAAGGCCTTTACCGCCAGGGTCATGGAGCATCAGCCGCCGGAAAAGGCCGGGGACTACAATCAGGCGCTGATGGAGCTGGGCGCGCTGGTCTGCGTGCCCAACGGCGCACCCCTGTGCGGACAGTGCCCGCTGGCGGAAGTCTGCCGCGCCCGGGCGGCGGGCACCACCGCCCAGCTGCCCCAAAAGGCAAAGCCGAAGCCCCGCAAGATTGTGCCGGTAACGCTGGCACTGGTGGAAAGCCCGGCGGGCTTTCTGGTACAGCAGCGGCCGCAAAAAGGGCTGCTGGCCGGGCTGTGGCAGCCGGTATTGTGGGAGGACGAGCATCTTTTGCAGGCCGAGGTGCTGGCGCGGCTGGCGGCACTGGGGCTGGACACCGGCACGGCAGCTCCCGCCGCCCTGCCCGCCGCAAAGCACATCTTTACCCATATCGAGTGGCTCATGTCCGGCGTGCAGCTGCGCGTGGCGGCGCAGAGCGCCCCGGCGGGCTATGTCTGGGCAAGCCGGGAGCAGCTGCGCACCGCCTACACCCTGCCCGGGGCGTTCCGGGCGTATAAGCCGCTGCTGCTGTGATTTTGGCAATTTGCTGTAATGAACTGCGCCAAAACCGGCACACTGCCCAAACTGCGCCCCGCAGCACCTTCGGGGCGTGAAAATTGGGGCGCAACGGTTGTAATTTTGGGCGGGAACGGGTATAATAAAAGCTACAAGGCGGCGCTGATCGCCGCTTGAATCAAGATCCTTTTGCGGGACGCCCGCTGGAAAAATCAAGCTGAAACAACGTTTCAACTGCAAAAAGGAGTGTACTGAATCTATGAAAAAATCTTGCTTGGTCGCTGTGATCGCCGTTCTGGCTGCTGTGGCTGGTGCGCTGGCTGCTGTGGCACTTTACCTGAACCGCCGCGAGAAGGAGCTGGACGAGTACGAGCGCCTGCTGTTCGGCGAGGATGATGCAGAAACCGTAGAGCCGGAGGAAGCCGCTGCTGAGGACGAGACCGAGGCAGAATGATCCTTGAATACCGGAAACTGCCGGGAAGATAAGCGCATCGGGGCGCACGGAGCAGTCTGTCTGAACGGACTGTCCCGGTGCGCCCTTTTTGTACATAAGGAGAAGGAACATGAAGCGTTTTTTGCTCTGGATCATCAGTGTGGCGCTGGGTGTGGTGGTGCTGCTGGCGGCTGTGATGGGGGTAAGCTATGCCTTTACCACCGAGGGCGGTTGCCCGGACGGGGCGGCGCAGTGCGGCGGGCAGGCGCTGGAGCCGAACGGCTCCTGCTGGCAGGTGCCGCTGCTGGGCGGGCAGCTGGATAAGGTGTTTGCCAGCCCCGCCACCCTGACCGTGCAGAAGCTGGGTGTGCTGTACACTGCCCACCCGGAGCTGACGTTGCCGGACTGGACGGGCTACACCGCCCTGACCATCCAGAATGCGGCGGGGGATGTGCTGTTTGCGGGCAGCGCAGGGGAGTACCAGAACTTTCTCTTCCCCGCGAACGGCGAGTATAAGGCGGAACTGACCGCATGGCGTGTGCCCAAGGGCGGGGTCATCACCCAGTTTGAGGGCGGCAGCACCGGGCAGCTGCGCAAAAACCTGGGGTTAGAGCGCCCCGCAAAGCCTACCGGCTGGTACCGGTACAGCTTCCGCTTTACCCTGCAGGCCAGCGCGGAGGTGGAGCTTTCCGCCGAGCGGGTGGAGCAGGGCGGCACGGTGGGCGTGCGCATCTCCGGCATGACCGGGGACGCCGTGCCCACCATCGAGACTGACCTTGGCAGCGTGCAGTGCGTACGCGCCGCCGAGGGCTGGCGCGCCTATATCCCGGCGGCGTATAACGCCTCTTCCGGCGGACACGAGGTGAACATCACGGTGAACGGCGAGACCATCACCCGCACCCTGACCGTGCTGCCGAAGGACTTCGGCACGGTGGAGGTGGAAGCCGAAGAACCGGCTGCGGAGAGCGCCAACGCCCAGTTCCGCAGCGCCATCTGGCCGCTGTACGAAGCTGCCGCCACCGCCAAGCAGTGGCAGGGCGGCTTTGTGCCCCCGGCTGAGGACTCCATGACCCTGGTGGACTACGGGCAGATCAAAGTAACGGACGGCCAGCAGGGCAGCCGCTCCAACTCCACAAAGCTGTACACCATCCCCGGTGCGCCCTGCCGCGCCGCAGCCAACGGCACGGTGGTGTTTGCGGGCGATCTTGCGCTTACCGGCAATACGGTGGTCATCGACCACGGCTGCGGGCTGCGCAGCTACCTGTACGGCTTGCAGGAGCTTTCGGTCAGCAAGGGACAGACCGTGGAAAAGGGGCAGGCTGTGGGCGCACTGGGCGAAGAGCTGACCATGGACTTCAAGCTGGGCAGCAGGAGCGTGAACCCGCGCCTGCTGTTCCAGACTTCCGGCGGCTTGTTCTGGAAAGAAAACTGAACAAACTCCCTCAGTCTTCGCTTCTGCGTGGCTGGGGGAGTTTTTTGAAAAAAACTGTAACGTTTTTCCTCTTTGTGCGTTATTGGGGTGAAAGGGCGCACGAAAGCCCGCAAAGGAGGAAATGACCATGAAGCTGGAATGTGACGTGATCCGCGATCTACTGCCCCTATACGCCGAAAAGCTTGCCAGTCCCGCCAGCAGTGCGCTGGTGGAGCAGCACCTTGCAGAGTGTCCCGCCTGCCGTGCAGAGCTGGAACGGATGGAAAAGCCGGTGCCTGTGCAGCCGGAACCCCAGCCGGATGCACCGCTGAAAAACATCCGCAGCAGCCTGAACCGCCGCCGTCTGCGCACCATGCTGTGCAGCTTTGCGGCAGCGCTGGCGCTGGCTGCGGTGTGCGGCTTTGGCTGGTACGGCTACACCGCCTGCGACCGGGTATCCTTTTTTGATGCACGATTGCAGGCTTACTACCGGCAGGCAGAAAACGGTGCCAACGGCTGGGTGCTGGAGACCCGCGCCGAGGACGTATATCTGAAGCCGACCTATGCCGACGAGCACTACGAGGTCATCCGCTACCGCATTCCGTGGGTGCACGATGCCCTTGACAAGCTGCTGCAAAAGGACACAGACCTTCTCCGCAGCACCGGATGGATGCGCACTGACCGCTCGGCGGTGGTGGATGCAGCGGATATGACGGTGGCGTTCAACGGTCAGGACGGCACATGGTATGCGCTGGGCAGCGCCCCTGTGGCATGGGATGAGGTCGAATGGCCGGAGTGATGCCTATGGACATTGAAACCATCTACCGGCTCTACTTCCGGGACGTCTGCCTGTTTTTGCAGGGGCTTACCCGCAGCGAAGCGCTGGCAGAGGAGCTGACACAGGAGACCTTTTTCCGGGCGCTGGACGGCCTTGAGGACTATGACGGCAGGCAGGATGTGCGGGCGTGGCTGTTCACCGTGGCGCGCAATGCCTACTATGACCACTGCCGCCGCGCAAAGCACGCCGCCCCGCTGGAAGATGCCGAAACAAAAGCCGCCGACAGCCCGGACATCGCGCAGCTGTTGGTGGATAAGGATGCCGCCTTTACGGTGCACCAGTGTCTGCACGCGCTGGAAGAACCCTACAAGGAGGTTTTCAGCCTGCGGGTGTTCGGCGAGCTGCCCTTTGAGCGCATCGGGGCGATCTTTGGTCACAATGCCGCATGGGCGCGGGTGACCTATTACCGCGCCAAGACCCGCATCCAGACCATGCTGGAACAGCAGAAATAATAAAACAACACCGGAGCGTCCGAAGATGCTCCGGTGTTGTTCTGTTTATCCTCAGGAGATCGCGTCCACGTCCCACTTCATGCGGACGGCATCGGCGCCGTCCAGCTTGATGTGCATGGCACCGGCGTTGTCCAGTACCTGCTCCGGCTTGCGGGCACCGCACAGGACGTGCAGCCCCGGGATCATGCGGGCGGTCATGGCGATGACCAGCTGCGCCATGGTGCAGTTGTACTTTTCGGTCAGGTCGCTCCACTTTGCCAGCAGTTCCAGCGCCTGTGCCCGGCGGGTGGGCTGGAAGCAGGGGTTCGTGTTGCGGGTGCTGCCCTCCGGGTAGGTGGTGTCCATGGTCACCTTGCCGGTCAAAAGACCCTGCTCCAGCGGGGAGTACGCCTGCACCGAGACGCCCAGCTCCTTGCAGGTGGGCAGCAGCTGCTTTTCAACGCGGCGGGTCAGCAGGCTGTACTTTTCCTGAATGACGTCCAGCTGGCCGTATTTGCAGTAGCCCCGGATGATGTCGGAGGTGACGTTGGAAGCACCGATGGCGCGGATCTTGCCCTGCTCCTTCAGCTTCATCATGGCTTCCATGGTCTCTTCCAGCGGGTACACGCCAAAATCCGGGCTCTGCCAGTGGGTATACAGCACGTCCAGATGGTCGGTGTGCAGACGGCGCAGGCTGTCCTCCACGTCCTCGATGATGCCCTTGGCGGAGAGGTCGCGGTACACCTGTACGCCGTCCACTACCTTGTGCAGGATGGGGGACTCGTGCCGCCACTCCAAGCCACACTTGGTGGAAAGCACCACCTTGTCGCGGTCGATGTGCTTCATGGCTTCGCCCACCACTTCCTCGCTGTGGTACAGCCCGTAGATGGGCGCAGTGTCGATCCACTGGATGCCCTGCTCCACGGCGGTCTGAATGGCCTTTACCGACAGTGCATCGTCGTTATCGCCCCACCATGCACCGCCGCCGATGGCCCATGTACCCATGCCCAGAAACGGCACAGCAATACCGCTTTTGCCAATATTGATATTCTGCATATACTTTACCCTCCATGCCAGCAGTGTTCCCCGCAATGGGAACCCTCATTCCAATGTCTGGCATACTTTGTTGTGTTTTTTATTCTATAAAAAAGAACTGCGGAGCGCAGGTGCACTCCGCAGCGCTCTTTTATCAGATGTTGCCGAACTCGCTCAGCTGCAAGCTCTCGTTGTGAGTCTCTGCCCAGCGCACCGCCCAGTCGGAGGTGAACAGCAGCAGACGGTTGCCCTTCATGTCCTCCACAGCCTTGGTGTCGCTGGTCAGGTCCAGATCCCGCAGGTTGTAGGTGTCGGGATCGTTCTGCACCCAGCGCAGCTGCTCAAAGGGCAGCTGCTGCATACGGATCTCCACGTTGTACTCGGTGTTCAGGCGGTACTCCAGCACTTCCAGCTGCAATACGCCGACCACGCCGACCACCACTTCTTCCATGCCGCCGCCGACCTCGCGGAAGATCTGGATGGCGCCTTCCTGCGCGATCTGCTCCATACCCTTCACGAACTGCTTGCGCTTCATGGTGTCCTTCTGCTCAATGCGGGCAAAGTGCTCCGGGGAGAAGGTGGGGATGCCCGCGAACTGGACCTTCTTTTTGCCGGTGCACAGGGTGTCACCGATGGAGAAGATGCCCGGGTCGAACAGGCCGATGATGTCGCCGGCGTAGGCCTCGTCCACGATGGCGCGGTCCTGCGCCATCAGCTGGGTGCCGGTGGCCAGCTTGATGTTCTTGCCCTCCTGCACATGGAAGGCCTCCATGCCGCGCTCGAACTTGCCGGAGCAGATGCGCATAAAGGCGATACGGTCGCGGTGGGCCTTGTTCATGTTGGCCTGAATTTTGAAGATGAAGGCAGAGAACTCATCGCGGCAGGGGTCAACGGCCTCGCCGGTCAGGCTGTCCACGCGGGCCAGCGGGGTGGGGGTGAGGCGGAGGAAGTTCTCGAGGAAGGGCTCGACGCCGAAGTTGGTCAGCGCAGAGCCGAAGAACACGGGGCTCAGCTCGCCGCGCAGCACGCGGTCGAGGTCAAATTCCTCGGCAGCACCGTCCAGAAGCTCAATTTCGTCCACCAGCTGCTGGTGCAGGTAGGGGGTCAGCAGTTCGTCCAGTGCGGCATCGCCCAGCTCAGCCTCGGTCTCTTCGACTTTCTTGACGCCGTTGGCGCGGCCGTCGCTGGAGAAAGCAAGCACTTTGCGGGTGTTGCGGTCGAACACGCCCTTGAACTCCTTGCCGCAGCCGATGGGCCAGTTCATGGGGTAGGTCTTGATGCCCAGAATTTCCTCGATGTTCTCCATCAGCTCAAAGGGGTCGCGGGCTTCGCGGTCCATCTTGTTGATGAAGGTAAAGATGGGGATGTGGCGCAGGGTGCACACCTTGAACAGCTTGATGGTCTGGGCCTCGACGCCCTTTGCGGCGTCGATGACCATGACGGCAGAGTCTGCCGCCATCAAGGTGCGGTAGGTATCCTCCGAGAAGTCCTGATGGCCCGGGGTGTCCAGAATGTTCACGCACTTGCCGGCGTAGTTGAACTGCAGCACCGAGGAAGTGACGGAAATACCGCGCTGCTTTTCGATGTCCATCCAGTCGGACACAGCGTGCTTGGCGCTCTGCTTGCCCTTGACGGAACCGGCCTGGTTGATGGCTCCGCCGTACAGCAGCAGCTTTTCGGTCAGCGTGGTCTTGCCGGCGTCGGGATGGCTGATGATCGCAAACGTCCGGCGGCGCTCGATTTCTTCACGATTTGTCATAGAAATAAGATTCTCCTAAAGGGTGAAGTGATCTGCGTTCCTGCTGCGCAGGAACGCAGATCACATATTTTTACACATACGCATCATATTCTAACCGAAAACGCTTGATAATGCAAGAGTTTTCGTCATTTTTTCAGGATGAGGCAGGGCAAGGGGGCCGTTTCGGCCCAGTTGGCAAAATCACACACCAGAACGGTGAAACTTTTCAGTGGAAGTGCCCGCAGAAATTCCAGCACCGTCTGCTTTTCGCCGGAGCCGATCACCTGCCCGCTGTAGAGGATGGCCGTTACCACGCCGCCGGGCCGCACCGCTTCCAAGGCAGCTTTCAGCGCCGGGATGCTGCTGTCCGCCGTGGAGAACACACTGTGGTCCGCGCCCGGCAGCCAGCCGAAGTTGAACATCACGGCGTCCGCCGTGCCGGGCTGCACATACTGCAGAAGGTCCGCGTGGCTTTGGCAGTGCAGCTCGTACTGCCCGGCGGGGATGCCCTTTTGTTCCAGCGTCTTCCGGGTGGACGCAATGGCCTCGGGCTGAATATCAAAGCCCAGCACTCTGCCATCCAGGGCCGTGATGCCGCACAAAAACGCCGTGTCGCCGCCGTTGCCGCAGGTGGCGTCGATGCAAAGGCGCGGGTGCACCAGCCGCGCAGAGAGAAAATCCTGCACGAACTTCACGGCGGTCAGGTCCGGCGTGCGGCGGCGGTACAGCCTGCCGCCTTCGGCCGCAAAGCCGAACTTTGCCCAGAAGGCCCGTTCGCCCGGGTCCGCAGGCAGCGGCGCTGAGAACACGGTGGCCTTTTCGCGGTTATATCCGGCGAAGGTACGCAATACTTCTTTTAACAGGTAGGAGCCGTAACCCCTGCGCCGCCACTGCGGGGCGATGCACAGGGCCGTGATGTCCGCACCCTTTGCGGCGGGCCGGACGGCACAGGTGCCGATGCAGTCCTTTTCTTTATAAAGGGCAAAGCCCTGTTCGGTGCGGCGCAGTTCCATGCGGCAAATCCTCCTTGACGATGCGTTTCTTCTCCCTTACAATAGCAAGCAGCGGCGCGACTGTCAAGCAGGACCGCATTTCACAGCTTTTTCACGGCACAAGCGATTCATTTTCACAATTGCCGGTTACAATAGGGGCAGTTCAAAGGAACGGATGCCCCTGTGGACCAGGCCTTTGAGGAAGGGAAGTAGTAATATGGCAAATGAGAACAAGTGGGAATATGATTATTCCTCTCAGAATAATACCGGCGGCACGGACACCGGGTACCCCAACGTAGGCAGCAGCGGCATGAACACCGCCAACCAGTATAACGACCCGCAGCCGCAGTACACGGCCCCGAATGTCCCGCCCATGCCGGATGCAGGCGCAGGCGGCGTGACCCCGCCGGTGTACCCCGCCCAGCCGCAGCAGGCCCAGCCGCCCAAGCCGAAAAAGAAGAAAAAGTTCAACGGCGGCCGTGTGGCCCGCAGCGCCGTGGCGCTGGTTCTGGCAGCAGCCATGGGCTTTGCAGGCGGCTTTGTGGGCGCAAAGTACGGCGGCAGCGGCAAAGTGGTCATCCAGCAGGCGGCACCTTCCGCCGCATCGGACAGCAGCACCGGCAGCTCCGGCGCGGACAGCACCATCACGGCCGCTTCCAGCTCCGGCAGCAGCCTGACCACCGAGCAGGTGGCGGACATGGTCAGCCCCAGCGTGGTGGTCATCACCACCGAGCAGGTGGTCTACTCCCAGTGGTCCTGGTACGGCCAGAGCCAGGTGGAGAGCGGCGCCGGCAGCGGCGTCATCATCAGCTCGGACGGCTACATCCTCACCTGTGCGCACGTTGTGGATGGTGCTTCCTCCATCACCGTGACCATTGACGATAAAGACTACACCGCCACCCTCGTGGGCGAGGACACCACCAGCGATGTGGCCGTGATCAAGATCGACGCCACTGGCCTGACCCCCGCCACCGTGGGCGACAGCGACAACCTGAAGGTGGGCCAGAGCGTCATGGCTGTGGGCAACCCGCTGGGTGAGCTGGGCGGCACCGTCACCGGCGGCATGATCAGCGCACTGAACCGCAGCGTGACCATTCAGGGCAGCAGTTCTGTGAACACCATGTCCCTGATCCAGATGGACGCCTCGGTCAGCCCCGGCAACTCCGGCGGCGGCCTGTTCAACATGAGCGGTGAGCTGGTGGGCATCGTCAACGCAAAGTCGTCCTCCAGCGATGCCGAGGGCCTTGGCTTCGCCATCCCCATCAACGATGCCATCAAGGTGGCGCAGCAGCTGCTGGAGAACGGCTATGTGACCGGCCGGCCCTATCTGGGCATCACCTATCTGGGCGTTGAGGACGCCCAGACCGCTGCCCAGCTGGGCGTGAACGCTTACGGCGTCTATGTGGTGGAAGTGGTCAAGGGCGGCCCTGCCGAGCGGGCAGGCCTGCAGTCCGGTGACCGCATCGTGAGCATCGACGGCACCGAGATCGCCTCCAAGGACGATCTGGGCACCCTGATGCAGAAGCACGCGGCCGGTGACACCCTGAACATCACCATCGCCCGCAACGGCCAGATGCAGACCGTCAGCGTGACCCTGGGCGAAAAGACAGCGTCTAACAGCTAAAAATTCAAATCTTCTTGCGGCGGCAGACCTTTGCAGGCGGTCTGCCGCCGCTTTTGTGTGCCCGGAAAAGTCCCTTTGACCGAACGCACAAAAGTATGAGAAAAAATTTGTGAATATCGCCATCTGGACAAGCGGACCTTCCTGCGGTAACATAGATTCACAAGATTGTTACTCTCCATGAGGCATTACTTGCGCACTGATCCTTAAGAGCATTTATGCGGCTTATGGGGTGTGGTGTAAGTATAACCACAGGGGGAGTTTTTTCTTTGTAAATTTTGCGGATGGAGCGTGCCGGAGATGCAGATTTTCAAAAAGATCAACAACAACGTTGCTCTGGCACGGGACGCAAAAGGCCGCGAACTGGTGGTGTTCGGCAAGGGCATCGGCTTCCCCGCCATGCCGTATGAACTCACCGATCTTTCGGCGGTGCAGCGCACCTTCTACGATGTGAACGAGAAGTATTTTGCGCTGCTGCGCGACATCCCGGGCGAAGTATTCCTGCTGGCGGACGACATTGCCGCCGACGCGCAGGACGAACTGGACTGTTCCCTGAGCCCGAACCTGACCTTTGCGCTGGCCGACCATCTCAATTTTGCCATTCAGCGCTGCCGGGACGGCATTGCCCTCCAGACACCGCTTGCCTATGATATCCGGCATCTGTACCCGCAGGAATACAGCCTGGCAAAGCAGGCTTTGCACCAGAGCCGGGATACGCTGCACGTTGACCTGCCCGCCGAAGAAGCCGTGAGCATTGCGATGCACTTCATCACGGCAGAAGCCGAGGTGGGCGACATGCACTCCACCATCCTCACCGCCAAGGTGGTGTCCGAAATTTCGGCACTGGTGGAAGAAAACCTCTCCGTGAAGCTGGATAAGGACAGCTTCAGCTTTTCCCGCTTTGCGATGCACCTGCGCTACCTTGTGCAGCGCATGATGCACGGCAAACCGCTCAGCGGTGACACCGGCATGGACTCCATGTTCCGCACCGTCAGCCGCGAATACCCAAAGATCTATGCCTGTGTGCAGAAGATCAACGACTTCCTCACGGCCACCTACGGCTGGCCCTGCAGCAAGGAAGAACAACTCTACCTCATCATGCACATCCACCGGGTGTGCTGTGAGCGCACCGAGGAAGAATAAGCCTTCCCCGAAAGACAACCAAATACCCCGAGATCATCGGATCGTTACCCGTGCAAAGTTCACGGGGCGTCACCCAGCTCGAAAAGAACACAGAACGGCTTTGGGCCGCGCTGCGGCCTTTTGCGAATTGGGTGATTTTTGTTTTTACGGTATATCCGCCGCCCGGCGCGCGAGGGCGGTGTGTTATATAAAATTTTATTGCATCTTGATGAAGGACACCTTCGTGTGCCCGGACAAAGAAAGGAAGTGCGGCCTTTGCAGGAAACGGAACCCCGGCAGGCATTGCTGGACCAGCTGCTCCCCCTTGTGGGCGGTGAGGCGAACGTGGCCTCCACCACCCGGCGGGGCAGCCGCATTTCCATGACACTCAAGGACGAAAGCCTTGCGGACCCTGCGGCGCTGGCGGCTCTGCCGTTTGCGGCCACCGTCAGTCTGCGCAATGGGCGGCTGCGCCTTGAGCTGACCGAACAGGCATACGAAACACGTAAAAAGGAGAATCTACTTATGGCTAGTAAATATGATGGTCTTGCGCGTATTATCATCCAGAATGTTGGCGGCAAGAGCAATATCGTGTCCCTTACCCACTGCATGACCCGCCTGCGCTTCAAGCTGCAGGACGAGAGCAAGGCAAACACCGATGTGCTGAAAGAGACCGATGGCATCGTGACCGTGATCCAGTCCGGCGGACAGTATATGGTGGTCATCGGTCAGCAGGTTGCCGATGTGTACGACGCTGTGTGCACCGTGGGTCACATTACCCCGGGCGGCGCTGTGGACGATGACGGCAACGCCACCGGCAGCGCCGAAGCCCCCAAGGAAAAGCAGAACCTGTTCAATGCCTTCGTTGGCATCGTTACGACAGTGTTTGCCCCCTGTCTGGGCGTGCTGGCTGCCACCGGTATCGTAAAGGGCTTTATCTCCCTGTTCGTTGCCATCGGCGTGCTCAGCAACACCAGCGGCACCTACAATATCCTGTACTCTCTGGGCGACAGCTTCTTCTACTTTATGCCCATGCTGCTGGCCTACACCGCCTCCAAAAAGTTTGGCCTGCCGGAGCTGGAGGGTATGACCATTGGTGCAGCGCTGCTGTACCCATACCTGTCCACCACTTCCGGCATGGATATCTCCAACCTGTTCGGGATCCCGGTCGTTATGCCTGCTTCCGGCAACTACACCTCCAGCGTTCTCCCCATCGTCTGCGCCATCGCATTTGCAGCATGGTTCGAGAAGAAGTATAAAAAGTTCATCCCGGATTCCTGCAAGCTGTTCTTTGTGCCGCTCATCACCTGCGGCGTCACCTTTATCCTCACGCTGTGGATCATCGGACCCATCACCTCTCTGCTGGGCGATGGTCTGGGCATTGCACTCAATGCGATCGCAAACTTTAACGGCATCCTGCTGGGCGCTGTTGTGGGCGGCCTGTGGCAGATCCTGGTCATGTTCGGTCTGCACTGGGCTACCGTGCCTCTGATGCTGAACGACCTGGCCACCAAGGGCTATTCCAACGCACTGACCGGTATGTTTGGCTGCACCTTTGCACAGTGCGGTGCTGTGCTGGCAATTTACCTCAAGACCAAGAACAGCAAGACCAAGAGCCTGTGCATCCCCGCACTGATCTCCGGTATCGCAGGTGTTACCGAGCCGGCGATCTACGGCCTGACCCTGCCCAAGAAGAAGCCCTTTATCATCACCTGCATCGTGGGCGCCATTACCGGCGCTGCCCTGATGGCATTTAATGTTACCGGCTACACCAGCGCAGGTACCGGCATCTTTGGCTACACCGCTTACATCAATACCGTTACCAATGATATCTCCGGCATGATTGCATCCATCGTCATTTCCCTGATCGCCGTTGTGCTGGCCTTCGTGATGGTCTATGTGACCTACTCTGACGAGCCTGCCAAGGCAAAGAAGTAAAAAGCACCACAGTTTTAGCAGGGGTTTTATAGATATCCGTATTCAGGGGCAGGCTCCGGCCACAGGCCGTGCAGGGCCGCAGCCGTAAAGGGCCTGCCCCGCTTTTTATATCAGCTGAACAAAGGAGAAAAACACCATGAGCGTTTTCCGTGATGATTTCCTGTGGGGCGGCGCCTGTGCTGCCAACCAGTTTGAGGGCGCATGGGATGTGGACGGCAAGGGCGCCAGTGTGCCCGATATGTGCACCAACGGCTCCCACACCGTGCCCAAGTGGGTGACCACCACCATCCACCCGGACCGGCTGTACCCCAGCCACGAGGCCATTGATTTCTACCACCACTACGAGGAGGACATCGCCCTGTTTGCCGAGATGGGCTTCAAGACCTTCCGCACCTCCATCAACTGGACCCGCATCTTCCCCAACGGCTGGGAAACGGAACCCAATGAGAATGGTCTGGAGTTCTACGACCGCGTGTTCGACTGCTGCAAGAAGCACGGCATCGAGCCGCTGGTCACCATCAGCCACTACGAGCTGCCCTACGCTCTGGTGGAAAAGTACAACGGCTGGGCTTCCCGGGAGCTGATCGGGTTCTACATGAACTACTGCAAGACCATCTTTGAGCGCTACAAGGACAAGGTCAAATACTGGCTCACCTTCAACGAGATCAACGCAGGCATGATGGCCTTTGGTCAGGTGCTTTCCACCGGTACCGTGCAGGGCTACGAAGGCCCCGCCATGGGTGCACCGGATGATCCCCAGACCCGCCTGCAGGCTTTGCATCACCAGTTCGTGGCCAGCGCACAGGCCGTCATCTACGCCCATGCGCACTACCCCCAGTTCAAGATGGGCTGCATGCTGGCCTACGGCCAGAGCTACGCCATGACCTGCGACCCGGATGACCAGCTGGCCAACCAGCAGAGCATGAACGAGCACAACTGGTACTGCGGCGATGTGCATGTGCGCGGCGAGTACCCCTACTTTGCAAAGCGCCTGTGGAAGGAGCTGGGCGTGGAGATCCGGATGGAGCCGGAGGACGCCGAGACCTTGAAGAAGGGCGTAGTGGATTTTTACACCTTCAGCTACTACATGACCAGCTGCGTGACCACCCACAAGGATGTGGAGGGCATTGGCGGCAACCTGCTGGGCGGCGTAAAGAACCCCTACCTGAAAGCTTCCGACTGGGGCTGGCAGATCGACCCCAAGGGTCTGCGCTATGCCCTGAACGAGATCTATGGCCGTTACCGGATTCCCCTGATGGTGGTGGAGAACGGTCTGGGTGCCTACGATGTGAAGGGCGAGGACGGCAAGGTGCACGACAGCTACCGCATCGACTACCTGCGCGACCACATTGCCCAGATGGCCGAGGCCGTGAAGGACGGCGTGGACCTGATGGGCTACACCCCCTGGGGCTGCATCGACCTGGTCAGCGCTTCCACCGGCGAAATGGCCAAGCGCTATGGCTTCATCTACGTCAACAAGTTTGACGACGGCACCGGCGATCTGAGCCGCGAGAAGAAGGACTCCTTCTACTGGTACAAGAAGGTCATTGCCTCCAACGGCGAAGACCTGGCATAAGGCGTTACGCAAAAAAGGACTCCGGCAGCGGCTGCTGTCGGAGTCCTTTTTCTTTATGTCATGTCAGGCCAAAAATGGTTGCGCTGTAAGGCATGAGCACGGCTTCGTGCTCGTACACCCTTGCAGGGCCGCGCCACAGGCTGGACGAGGTGCCGTCGCTCAGCAGCTGCCACCGCCCGCCGGGCAGCGGAACAGTGCGGCTGGTATCGGTGGGGTTGTAGAATACACACAGTGCGCCCCACGCGGCGCCGTCGCCCCACACGGCGGGCAGAGTCCAGCCCACAAGCGGCTGCTCCAGCGCGAAGAACTGCAGCGCGTCCGGCGCGTTGCGGTCGGCGCTGCCCAGCCGCGGGAACTTTGCCCGCAAAGCAAGCAATCCCCGGTAATAGTCCACCAGCGGGTGGTACTTCTCGGCCCGCTCCCAGTCCAGCCGGTTCAGCGCGGGCGAGGAGCGGTAGCTGTTGCCCTGGCCCTTTTTGGTGCGGGCAAACTCCTCACCGGCCTGCAGAAAGGGCAGGCCGAAGCTTGTCAGGTAGATGCCCGCCGCCAGCCGGTTCTGGGCCAGCGCAGTGCTGTCGGCGGCGGTGAACTCCGGCTTCTCGTGCCGCACGAGAAGCAGCTTGTCCCACAGGGTGAAGTTGTCGTGGGCGGAAACATAGCTCACGATCTGCCCGGGCGCGTGGGGCGGCAGCTTGTCGCTGCGGCACCAGGCGGCCACCGCCGCGCCGATGTCCCACAGGCTGTCGGGTTTGCCCTGCACATAGCCCGGCTCCCGGGCGTTGAAGCACCCGCCCTTGATGGCGTCGCGGGTGTCATCGCAGAAGATGCCCACCCGCTCGTCCAGCATGGCGAGGTTTGCCTTGTTGGCCTCGTACCGGTGCAGCTGGCTGCCGCCGCCCTGCCACGGCTCACCGTACATCAGGATATCCCGCCCGCCGGGCAGGCGGTCCAGCGCGGCGCGCACCGCGTTGATGGTCTCCACGTCATAAAGGCCCATCAGGTCGAACCGGAAGCCGTCGATGTGGTACTCCTGCGCCCAGTAGAGGATGGAGTCGATCATATACCGCCGGGCCATCACCCGCTCGCTGGCGAACTCGTTGCCGCAGCCGCTGCCGTTGGAAAAGCTGCCGTCCTCGTTCTGGCGGAAGAAATAGCAGGGCACGGTGTCGTTCAGGGGGTTCTCATTGCGGTACATGTGGTTGTACACCACGTCCATCACCACGCCGATGCCCGCCGCGTGGAGGGCGGCGATCATCGCCTTGCACTCGCGGATGCGCACTTCGCCCCGGGTGGGGTCGGTGGAATAACTGCCCTCGGGTACGTTGTAGTTGGTGGGGTCATAGCCCCAGTTGTACTGCCGCAGCAGCGGTTTTGCTTCGTCCACGCTGCCAAAATCAAAAATGGGCATCAGCTGGACGTACTTCACGCCCAGACGCTTGAGGTAGTTCAGGCAGGTGGGGTGCACCCCGTCGCCATGCAGGGTGGTGCCGCTCTGGGTAAAGGCCATGAACTTGCCGCGCCAGGCCGGGCGCACGCCGCTGGCGGCATCCTGCGAAAAATCCCGCACGCTCACTTCCCACACGGCCCGCTGGCTGGGCGGGATCACCGGCCGCACATCCCGCGCCCAGGCGTCCGGGTCCGTGCGGGCAAGGTCCACGATCATGCTGCGGGTGCCGTTCACGCCCGCCGCCCGGGCGTAGGGGTCGCCGGTCTCGCGGGCGGTGCCGTCCACGGTGACGGTAAAGGTGTAATAGCGGCCGTGCTGGTCGCCGGGCAGGTAGATGCTCCACACGCCCTGCGCCCCGCGCTCCAGCGGCAGGGTACCCATGCGGGCGCTGCCGTCGCCTTTGCGGTAGAGGTTCACCGCCACGCTTTGGGCCGTGGGGGCCCACAGGTGCAGCCGTGTGCCGGAGGGCGCATACTCCGGCCCCAGCGGGCCGGTATAGGTGGTCTCGCGGGCAAAGGCGTCGCTCTCGAACAGCGTTTTCAGTTCAGCAGGGTTTGTGGCGTTCATGTTCCTTCATTCCTTCTTGCGAATTTCCCATAGAGTAAGTGTAAACAACACAGCCGGGTTTTGCAAGGGTTTCCCACATAAAAATAGCACAAGGCCCCGGAAATTGCGTACCGGAGCCTTGTGCTGTACGGAAAAAATGGGAGATGTTCTGCCGCACCCTGCGGGGAACAGCATTGGCTGTTTAGCCTTCCAGCAGGTCCGTGTGGTCGCTGGTGACGACCAGCAGGGTAGGTTCATTGACTTCCGCGTGCGTCAGATAGAACACATCACCCTCGTCTGCCAGAGCTAACAGGTCCGAGATCTGGAAAGAGCTGGTGCGCTGGCTGGTGGTGAACACAATGGTCTGCGCACCGTGCGCCTGCAGGTATTCCAGCGTTTCCATGGTGCCGGTCAGGGTGCCGCTGCTGAGCACAGCATCGGTGAGTCGTCCGCCTTTACCGCCGCCGATGCCGGCCGCACCTTCAGAGCCAACCGCAGTGACCGTCGGTTCGTAAGCATCGTTGACACCTGGCACACCGGCATTCAGGCCGACCATATGTGCACCCGCACCGTCGCCGCCGCCAATGCCTGCACCACCGCCTTTTCCGTAGGCGTTGACGGTTCCGTTCAGGATATACAGGCCACTGCCCATATCGCCCTTGCCACCGCCGATGCCTGCACCGCCGTCACCACCGATGGCGGTCAGGCTGCCGCCGTCCTCGTTAGAGTCGTTGATATTCAGAGAACCGACACTTTCCGTCCGGTTCTTTTCCAGACCGGCATGGCCATCCCCGGCAAGCAGTTCATTTTTGCCGTCCAGTTCTATATTGACGACTCCGTTGCCCTGGATCGTCATACCGGCACCGCCGGTGGCTCCTTCAGAAGAAGCGTCCTCCCGCGCATCCACAGTCACATTGTCCAGAGTAACATTCACGGTTGCCGTTGCAGTTTTGGTTTTATCCGCCTTGACGGTGATGCCGCTTTTGTTCGCTTCACCGTTCGTGACAATGTCCACATCTTTGAGCGTAACGTTTGCTTCACCGTCCTCCGCATGGATGGTGATCGTGTTGGAAACAGAGGTGGTATCGCTCTCATCCTCATGGTTCTTGATAATGACCGGACCATCATCATCCAGCACATCGTTGACGTAGTACTGGCCGCCGCGAACTTCGACGGTAATATTGCCCTGGTCCAGATAGTGGGTGCCATACAGCGCAATGCCGTAAGCGTCCGCAAAGGCCGGGGCCGCGATGGACGTGACCATGGTCATTACCGCCGCCGTGGAAAGCACCCGCAGGGCGAGGAAGGGGGAGGGGGCGCATTTTCTTTATTATATACCCCCCCTCCCCTCAGTAAATCAAGTAAAAACAGCAGCAGCGGCGCTTTTTCTTGCAAAAATGCGCCGGGTACACTATACTGAAAGAAAACAATGACACGGAGGGCATCTGTATGGCATATACCGATGATTGGGAAACCCTGATGAACGGTGTGTTCGGCGCGGGCGGCAAGCTCAAATTCGGCGGCGCACAGCCGGGGGAGAAGCCGCAGGCCGCAAAGCCCGCAGGCAGCCCCCTGCCGGACCTGAACGCCGCATTGCAGGAGAACCAGCGCCAGCTGGACGAACTGCTGAAAAAGCAGAACGCCCAGCTCAAGGCCCAGGACGCCGCCGCGCAGTCTGCGCTGGAAGACAGCCGCCGGATGCTGCGGGACATGGAGGCCGACGGCCTGCTGGCCAAAGGCACCGCCGATGTGCCGCCGGAACAGCTGGGCAGCTTTGAGGGTCTTGCCGCCGAGGTGAAAAAGAGCGTCCTCGGGCAGGACGCCTTCGTGGACAGCGTGGTGCGCGCCATGCGGCGGCCCTTCGTGCTGGGCACCGAGCGCCCGGCGGCACGCAACGTGATCCTGATCTGCGGGGCACCCGGCACCGGGCGGCACTTCGCGCTGGCGGAGACGGCCCGTATCATGGCAGCGCGGGGCCTGCTGCAGAACGACCAGACCGCCGTGCTGGACCTTGCCCTTTACCCGAACTCCGGGGCCGAAAAGCTGTTTCTGCAGGACCTTTACGCCGCCCTGCACGCCCCCGGCGAGATCGTCATTTTTGAGCACTACGAGAGCTGCCACCCGGGCTTCCTCAAGACCCTTTCGGACCTGGCCGTGAAGGGCAGCGCCCCGCTTTCCAGCCGATATCTGGTCAACAAGGAAGGCATCCTGGTGGACGCGGGCACGGCGCTGGCCCCGGGCGCGGTGAGCACCATCACCCCCTGCGGCAAGTACCTCGTTTTCTTCTCCCGCAAGGGCCGGGACGCGCTGGCGGATAAGTTCGGCGCGCCCTTCGTGGCGGCGGTGGGCGATGTGTGCACCACCAGCGCCTTCGCCCGCGAGGACCTTGCCGCCCTCGCGGCCCAGCAGCTGAACGCGCTGGCCCAGAAGGTGAACACCCGCTTGGGCCTGACCCTCACCGCCGGGGCGGATGTGCGGGACTACGTTGCCGCTCAGTGCTCCAAGGAAAAAGGCGCGGCGGGCCTTGCCGCCGCCTGCGAGCAGATCTTCCGCGCCCTGAGTGAATACTGCCTGCAGACCGACGCAAAGCTCACCGGCACCGTGGCCCTCACGGCCCAGCCGGAGGGGGTGTGGTTCAGCCTGAACGGGGCCGAGGCGCAGCCGCTTGCCGCCCTGCTGCCCGCCGAGTACACCGGCGCGGTGGACGCCATCCGCGCCGAGCTGGACGACCTTGTGGGCCTTGCGCCGGTCAAGGAGTATGTGTTCGGCCTGGCGGATAATCTGCAGGTGCAGCAGCGCCGGGCGGCGGCGGGCTTCAAGACTGCCAGCCTTTCCATGCACATGATCTTCACCGGCAACCCCGGCACCGGCAAGACCACCATTGCCCGCCTTGTGGCGAAGTACCTCAAGGCCATCGGCGCGCTCAAGGGCGGCCAGCTGGTGGAAGTGACCCGCGCGGACCTTGTGGGCCGCTACACCGGCCACACCGCGCCGCTGACGAACAGCGTCATCCAGAGCGCGCTGGGCGGCGTGCTGTTCATCGACGAGGCCTACAGCCTGTACCGCGGCGAGCAGGACAGCTTTGGTCTGGAAGCCATCGACACCCTTGTGAAGGGCATGGAGGACCACCGCGACGAGCTGGTGGTCATTCTGGCGGGCTACACGAAGGAGATGGAGACCTTCCTCACCGCCAACAGCGGCCTTGCCAGCCGCTTCCCGAACAAGATCGAGTTCCCGGATTACACCGCCGACGAGCTTTTGGATATCACCACGGTGCTGGCCAAGGGCAAGGGCTACCGCCTGGCCGAGAGCTGCACCTTCCCGCTTTTGGGCTACTACAAGCGCCGTCAGGCGCTGGACAGCCGCACCGCCGGCAACGGCCGCCTGGCCCGCAACACGCTGGAAAAGGCCATCTTCAACCAGAGCCGCCGCCTTGTGGCCGAGCCCGCCGCCGAGCTGGACCTGATTTTGCCCAGCGACCTGGAATTTGAGGAATAAACGATAAAAAGCAGAACGCCTTCGACGCTGGGTCGAAGGCGTTTTGCTTTATTGTCCGGGCAAGCAGTAAGGACTTTTTGTCTAATGACTTGCGTGTTCGTCTCAAGGCCGCACGGTTTTAGCCGAAAACAGAAAAAGCTGAGAAGGGGAAAAAAATGCGCTGCAAATTTTACGTTGAATTTTACAGCACAGTGCGTTATACTAAGGCTGAAAGGAGTGGATATTATGCCGAACATCAAACCGATTTCTGATCTGCGAAACTACAATGAGGTGCTGCGGGACGTGGAGGAAGGCTCGCCGGTCTTCCTGACCAAAAACGGCCGCGGGAAATATGCCATTGTGGAGCTGCGCGATTATGAAAAAGCGCAGGCGACCATCCGCCTGATGAGCGAGATCGCAAAGGGCCGCCGCTCCGGGGAAGAAGAAGGCTGGCTGAGCGTGGAGGAAGTGGAGAAATCGCTTGGGATCACACATGAATAAATTGCAGGTTTCAAAAGCCGCACAAAAAGATTTGCAGGAAATAAAAGCCTATCTCGCGGTCGATTTGGAAAATCCGGGGGCGGCAGTGGCTGCGGTGAGCAAGATCACGAAAAAGATACGGCTTTTGAAGGATAACCCGCTGATGGGCCCTGCGCTGACAGCCGTCACTGATGCAAACAGTGACGAACGATTTTTCGTCTGCGGGAATTATCTTGTTTTTTACTCTGTTACGCGGGAAAACATCTTTATTGACCGCGTTCTTTACGGCCGCAGAGATTACCTGCGGGTCCTCTTTGGCGAACAGGCCGTTACGATGCAGGCGGGCGAATTTCAGCCGGAAGAATGATACAAAAAGCGCGGCGGCACGTCCCGGCTGGGAGGCGCCGCCGCGGCTTTGCAGCCCGGGCAAAAAAGTAAGAGCGTTTCGCCGAACCGCTTGCGCTTTCGTCTCAAATGATGTGGCTTTGAGACGAAAACCGCACAAAGAAAAAGCGGGGGGCCTGTCCTGTCTGGGACACCCCCCTCGCCTATGTTGTTCTTTGGTCTGTCTCCGGCCTGTGTTATGAGTGCAGGTCAGAGCAGGATGACCGCTGCGTTGACCACCAGGCCCACGCCGGTCGCGCAGGAAGCGGTGACCCAGACGATGCGGCCCAGGTCTCGGATCGCATTGGCGGCGCTCTTGTTCATATCGTTGGCGATGGCGTCAATGCCATTCTCCAGCCAGGTCTTGGGGTTGGCGTTGCGGTAATCACGGATCGCCGTGATGCCCTTGTACCAGCCGATGAACGGGATCCAGTTCAGGATGGCTTCGCTCATGGTAGCGTTTGCGCCGCCCTCGGTGTAGGTCATTTCTTCGCAGGAAAGGACATTATAACATGCAGGCATTCTCATCGTAGCTTCCATAATAACACTCCTTTTTGAAACAAAGATTTATTTCTGCAGCGCCGGACAGGGCGCTGACTCCGACGAAAAGATGCGGCCGGGAAGATCACTTGCGCAGCAGCAGGATGGCGCTCAGCGGGGCCAGGGCCACCAGCGTTGCCACCGATACGCCGTCGCGCAGTGCGTTGGAGGCAGACTGCTTCATGTCGGCGCCAATGTCGTCAAACGCACGGCCCAGAACGGTGAAGAAGTTGCCCTGCTTGTTGTCGGGCTGCGCCAGCCAGGCACGGCCCTGCTGGATGCCCCAGATGTAGCTGGAACCCAGCACACCAAAGCCGATGGTGGAGGTGACGGCGACAAGTCCGGTCAGGATGGCCGAGCCGCCCTCGGTATAAGTCATTTCTTCCTCAGAAAGCACGGTATAACCAGCGGGAAGATTCAGATTCGTATTCATCATGCATACACCCTTTTCAAAAGATGATCGGTTCGATTTGTTCCAAGCACTCGCACCGCTGCAATATCCGGGCAGAGAAACCTCTCTGTACCGCCATTGTACAACAGCCGTCGTTTTTTTGCAAGAGGGTTCTGGGCAGGATGCGCAAAAACTGGAGAGACTTCCGAAAAGAACTGGAAAAATTTGTGAAAAAGGACTGCAATAATTCGCGAAATCGCTGATTGCAGTCCTTTTTTGTTCCGTTTCTTTGCCGGTGCTGAAGTTTCTCAGCCCACAACGCCTGCCCGGTAGAGGTAGGGGTCGCTCTTGAAGCTGTCGAAGCTGTAGAGCACCAGAATCTGGTCGTAATCGTTGTCCGCGATCAGCTGGTCAAGGCCGTAGTTGTAATTGCGGAAGTCCACCACGTCGATGGCGGCGTAATTCGCGGTCAGGTAGGGCGCAAAGCAGTTGGCATAGCTGTCCTTGATGACCAGAATCTTCCCCGTCCCTTCGCCTTCAATGCGGCTCAGGCCGTTGTTGCCGTGCAGGAACATGGCGTACTTGTCGTACACGTTCAGCTTGTCGGTGTCGTACAGGCCGGTGGTCTCGCCGTCCGCAGGCTGGCCCGCCGCCGTGACGTTGTAGATGGTCAGGCTGTTGGGCAGGTCGTAGTACGTGATGGTGTCCGGCACGGCGTTCCAGGTGCGGGCCTTGGAGTAGTGGGTGCCGTAGAAGCTGTTTGCCGTCAGCGCGGTGTGGGCGGCTGTGTCGAACGGGGTCAGGCCCAGCTCCGCGCACAGCTGGCCGTAGGCGTAGTAAGCGCCAAGGGTCGTCCAGTGGTGGTCGGTGCGGTAGTAGATATATTCACTCTTGTGGGCGGCAAGAACCTGCCGCACGTCCACAAAGCGGCCTCCGGCGGCCTGTACGGCGGCGGAGAGCCGGTCGAGGTATGTGTCCTCGTCCAGCAGCGGGGCGTTTGCAGGCACATTTTCCTTGTAGATATCCGAGGCCGCCGGGGCCAGCAGCACGTTCACCTTGCCGGGGTACCGCTGGCAGAGCGACTCCACCGCGGCGGTGTTCTTGGGCAGGGTGCGGGTCTCACTGTCCAGCAGGCCGAAGGTGCGGGGGAACATCATGTGCTCTTTGCCCAGCAGGATGCCGCCGTTCTGCTCCTTCTGCAGCAGGGTGGTCTCCACCACGCTCTGCAGGCTGATCCACTGGTCGCGGCCGAATACCTGATCCTTCACGTACTTCGTGTAGGCGGTGAAGTAGCTGTTCAGCCCCTTGGCGGAAAGCTGGGTCAGGGCCGGGCGCTGGCTGAGGGTGGTGTTTTCCATCTCGCTGTAGGCGCGGTCCGGCGTGATGAGGTCCAGCGCGAACAGGCCGACGAAGAACAGGCTGAACACCACCAGCACCGGGTAGTGCAGGAGCGAAGAAGATTTTTTGCTGTGCTTTGACATCTTCACGCCTCCTTAAAAGTTGAAGTAGAGGAACGGGCTGTTGGTGCTGCCCACGACGTAAGCAGTGGAGACCACCAGCAGGGCCAGAATGGCACCGCAGCGGGTGACGACATTCTTTTTGAGCAGGTTCCAGAACTTCTCAATGAGCGGGGTGCAGCAGACGACGCTGACAGCCAGCAGTACGCCGTAGTTGCGCAGGAAATACAGCGGCGACACACCGCCGGAGGGGATAAACAGCTTCTGGAACAGCAGGCCAAAGCTCACGCCGGTGTCGTTGCCCACGAACATGGCCCAGCCCACCACCACTAAAAACAGCGTGTAGATGTGGGGCCAGACTTTGCCTTTTTCCAGGTGTTTGAGCAGGAACAGCTTTTCCACCGCTAGCAGCACAAAGTAATACAGGCCCCAGCAGATGAAGTTCCAGTTGGCACCATGCCAGATGCCGGTGAGCAGTTCCACCACGAACAGGTTGAAGATCTGGCGCTTGAGGCCCTTGCGGTTGCCGCCGAGGGGAATATACACATACTCGCGGAACCAGCCGGACAGGGTCATGTGCCAGCGCCGCCAGAACTCGGTGATGGAAGCGGAGATATAGGGGTAGTTGAAGTTCTGGGGGAAGTCGAAGCCCAGCATCTTGCCCATGCCGATGCCCATCATGGAGTAGCCGGAAAAGTCGAAGTAGAGCTGCAGGCTGTAGGCCAGAATGCCCAGCCACACCAGCGGGGTGGACGCATTGGCAAGGCCCACAAAGGTGGTGGAGGGGCTGTCCGCCACGCCGATGATATCGGTCCACAGGGCACCGATGGCATCGGCCAGCAGTACCTTTTTGGCCAGACCGAAGGTGAACAGGGTCATGCCGTCCTCGATCTGCTGGAGGGTATAGCGGTGCTTGTAAACGTGCAGCTGGTTCGAGACATCGCGGTATTTCACGATGGGGCCCGCGATCAGCTGCGGGAACATGACCACATAGGCACCGAAGTCGATGATGTTGCGCTCGGCTTTCACATCCCGGCGGTAGACGTCGATGGAATAGGAGAGGGTCTGGAAGGTGTAGAAGCTGATGCCCAGCGGCAAAGTGCCGATGCCCTGAATTTCGGCAAAGGCGGTGCCCAGCAGGGCATTGGCGCTGCGCAGCACGAAGTTTGCATATTTGAAGTAGAACAGCATCCCCAGGCTGCCGATGAGGGCGACCAGCAGAAAGGCTTTGCGCAGAGCAGGCTTTGCGTCAAAGTGCTCGATGGCAAGGCCGCATACATAGTTGATGAGGATGAGGGCCACCATGACCGGGAAAAAGCGCACCTCGCCCCAGCAGTAGAACACCAGACTGCAAAGGAACAGCACGGTATTCTTGAGCTTTGCGGGCGCGAGATAGTACAGCGCCAGCGTGATGGGCAGAAAGCGGAACAGGAAGATGATGGTGCTGAAAACCAAGGCGTCAGCCTCCTTTTTTACCTGAAAAAGCCGATGCCGAAAATGGCACCGGCTTTGGGTGGGTCAGATTCAGAACGGGACGATCAGGCCAGGGCGTTGTCCACGGCGCTGTCCAGATCGGCAGTGCACTCGTTGGAGGCGATCACCATGACAACGGTGTTGTCCTTGAAGGCGATGACCGCGTTCTCCACGTTGGTCTGGGCCTGGGCGAACTCGGCATAGTTGCCGTAGAAGGCCACCTGATCCTGCTGGTAGGTGTACAGGGCATCGGCAATGTCCTGAGCCTTGCCGTCGGCGGCTTCGATCACCAGCACAAGACCGGCGTCGCCGTTGTCGTTGCTCTTGACGCCCTTGTAGCTCACCACGTTCTCGGCAGGCAGGTTGAAGTCATACTCGATGTTCATGGCTGCGATCTCGAACTGGTTGGAGATGGGGTCCTGCTCCAGCAGAGCGTCGTAGATGCCGTCCAGCGCAGAGGTGCCGTTCTCGGCGGCGTTGTCCACCACGGAGGATGCTGCCGCGCTGGAAGCGGGCGAGGTGACCTCAGCCGTGGAGACCGAGGACGGGGCAGCGGAAGAACTGCTGCCGCCGCAGCCGGTCAGTACAGCGGCGGACAGAGCGGCCACAGCCACGAAAGATGCGATTTTTGTGCGGTTTATCATAAAAAATTCCTTCTTTTGTTCAAAACATTCGCCGCCCTGCCGAAACAGCTTTTCTCCCAGGGCAGACTATTGTTATCTTACCATAACTGCGGGCAAAATGCAACGCAAAGGGCCCCGGTTTTACGGATTTTTAACCGGTGACGCTCTCCCCTGCGGCCAGCTTTTTCAGCAGTGCCACGGCGTCCTCAAAGCACAGGCCGCTCTGGTTGATGAGGGCGGCATTCTCCGGGCCCACATAGCGCCAGTGCCAGGGTTCGTAGGTGATCTCGGTGACGGCTTCGGCGTCCTTCGGGTAGCGCAGGATGAAGCCGTATTCCTCCGCGTGGGCGCACAGCCAGCGGAAGGCCTCGGTGTTCTCAAAGCCCTCGTCAAGGCCGGTGTGTTCCGGGCTGTTCAGGTCGGCGGCAAGGCCGCAGTTGTGCTCCGAATAGCCCGGCGGGTTCACGATGGTGGCCGCCTGTTGGAGTGCCTCGTCCCGGGAGAGACCTTTCTCGAGAAAATACTGGGTCTTTTTGTCGTAGAGGTTTTTCTGGTAGTCCACGCTGCGGTATCCGCTCTGCATCCAGACGGTCACGTCGTCCTTTGCGGCGGCGGCCTGCATGGCAAGGAAGGCGTCGGCGGCTTCGGTCTGCAGGGTCTTGTTGATGGCGGTGGCCGAACCGCACTCCTTGGTGGTGAAGGTGTAGCCGTCCGGCATCTTGTTGGTATGATTCACCAGCACCATGCGGGGGTCGTCCAGCATGGCCTGGGCCTGCTGCGCCTGCGCAGCGCTGTCCTCAGCCTGTGAAGCGGCACTGCGGGCCGGGACGGAGACGGCCTGCGGCAGGGCGGCGCCGTGGGAGAGCGCGAAGGAAATGCCGCCCACGGCCAGGCAGGCGGCGGCGGTCACAGTGAGCAGCCGCCGCACGGCGGGGCGCAGATGGCGGCGGCGGTGCGGGTGCCGGGTGGATGTGTTCATGCAAAAGCCCTCTTTCCGGTTCGATGGATAGAATTGCCCGTCTTCGGGCAGACTATGCCCGGAGGGGAACGAATATGAAACTTTCAGCACAGGAATATGCGCACCGGGTGCGGCGCATCGGGCCGCATTCGCCCCTGGGGATAGACTGCCTGTGGGCCTTCGGTGTGGGCGGGTGCATCTGCCTGCTGGGCGAGGTGCTGCGCCAGCGGTACCTTGCCCTGGGGCTGGAAGCCGACCTCGCGGGCACCCTGACCAGCTGCAGCCTCATCGCCCTTTCGGCGGTGCTCACCACGCTGGGCTGGTACCAGAAGCTGGCGGCCAAAGCCGGGGCCGGGTCGCTGGTGCCCATCACGGGCTTTGCCAACGCGGTGGTCAGCGCGGCCATCGAGTTCAAGAGCGAAGGCCGGGTGCTGGGCACCGGGGCGAAGATGTTCACCATTGCCGGGCCGGTCATCGTGTACGGCACGCTGGCGGCGGTGGTGTACGGCGTGGTGCTGTGGGCGGCGGGCGCGCTGGGCGTCGCCCTTCCATCCTGAATACGGATCAGCGCGCCGAAAGCTTGCAGCGCAACGCTATTGTACCATAAAACTTTGCATTTGTTGCCGGAAAGGGGAAATTTTGTTCATGGTGAACCGCTGCGGGGATACCCTGCTGTTTGAAGCGCCGCCGGTGATCGCTGCCGGGGCGGCGGTGGGCGGCAAGAAAGAGAGCGAGGGCCCGCTGGCGGCGGAGTTCGACGAGCTTTCCTCGGACAACCGCTTCGGCCAGTCCGGCTGGGAAGCGGCGGAGACTCACCTGCAGCTGCGGGCCGCACGGCTCTGCCTGAAAAAAGCCGCCCTCCCGCAGGAGAAGGTCCAGCTGGCCCTTGCGGGCGACCTGCAGGCCCAGTGCACGGCGTCCAGCTATGCCATGCGGGAGCTGGGGGTGCCCTTTGCGGGGGTGTTCGGGGCCTGCAGCACCATGGCGGAAGCCCTGGGCCTGGGCGCAGTGCTGTGCAGTTCCGGGGCCGCGCGGAACCTGCTGGCCATGGCGTCCAGCCACTTCTGCGCGGCCGAGCGGCAGTTCCGCACGCCCCTGAGCTACGGGGCCGTGCGCACCCCCACCGCCCAGTGGACGGCCACCGCCGCCGGGTGCTGCCTGCTGCAGCCCCAGGGCGAGGGCGTGGGCATCGCTGCAGCCACCTTCGGCCGGGTACAGGACTATCAGGTGAAGGACATCAACAACATGGGCGCGGCCATGGCCCCGGCGGCGGCCTCCACCCTGCTGCACTATTTCCGGGATACGAACACCGAGCCCCAGGAGTTCGACTGCATCTACACTGGTGACCTTGGCCAGGTGGGCAGCCAGCTGCTGCGGGAGCTGCTGGCCGCAGAGGGCTTTCTGCTGAAGAACCATGTGGACTGCGGCTGCATCCTGTTCGACGCAAAGGAGCAGCAGGTAAAAAGCGGCGGCAGCGGCCCGGGCTGCTGCGCGGCGGTGCTGTGCGGGCACATCCTGCCGCGGCTGCGCAGGGGCAGCCAGAAACGGGTGCTGTTCGCGGCCACCGGGGCCCTGATGAGCCAGACCACTTTTTTGCAGAAGGAAAGCATCCCGGCGGTGGCACATTTGGTCGAGCTGCGCGGGCCGGAAAAGGAGAACTGACATGAATTATTTCTGGGCGTTCTGTGTGGGCGGGGCGATCTGCGTCGCGGGGCAATTGCTCATCGACCTCACCGGCCTGACCCCGGCCCGCATCCTGACGGGCTATGTGGTGGCGGGGGTGGTGCTTTCGGCCGTCGGGTGGTATGCGCCGCTGGCCGAATTTGCCGGGTGCGGCGCTACCGTGCCCCTGCTGGGGTTCGGGCACCTGCTGGCAAAAGGGGTGCGCACCGCGCTGCAGGAAGAAGGTGCTGTGGGCATCCTCACGGGCGGGCTCACCGCTGCGGCGGCCGGGATCACCACAAGCCTTGTCTGCGGCGTGATATGTTCATTGGTGGGCAAAAGTCACGACCAGAACTGAATACGCAAAAGAGGGAGCGCCAGCAAGGCGCTCCCTCTTTGCATAGAAAAAGGATTTGTTTTACAGCAGCATCACCGCGCATACCACGGCCACCACGGCACCAATGGCAGCCGTGACACCGTAAATTTTGCGGGATTCTGCGTCGTTTTTGTTCTGCTGCAGGTAGTAGACACCTGCGCCGAACAGCAAAATGCCAATGATGAGACCAACGATCGTGATCATGCGTTTTTCCTCCAATTCAACAGCAATGCCGAGTTGATGATAACGAGCACACTGCCTGCATTGTGCACCAGTGCGCCGACGACAGGGTTCAGAATGCCGGTGATGGCCAGCGTGATGGCGATGAAGTTCAGCGCCATTGAGAAGGTCAGGTTCAGCTTGATGGTGGTCATCATCCGCTGGGAGAGGGCCATCAGGTGGGGCAGCTCCTTCACTTCGTCGTCCACAAGGGCGATATCCGCGGCGTCCACCGCAATGTCGCTGCCGGTGCCGCCCATGGCGATGCCTACCTCGGCCTTTTTCAGGGCCGGTGCATCGTTGATGCCGTCGCCGATCATGCACACCGGTTCGCCCTTCTGCTGGAACTCGTCGATGCAGCGCAGCTTATCCTGCGGCAGGCAGTTCGCACGCACTCCCCGGATGCCCAGCTGGCCCGCAATGAGCGCCAGCGACACCAGCACGTCCGCCTTGATGTCAAATTCGGTCACAAGGCCGATGATGGCTTCCAGAATGATGGGCACACCGCACAGGATGATGGCCACCCACGCGATATCGAAGGGCAGCGGCTGGACGCCCGCCAGACTGAGCACCACCGCAATGCCGGAGAGCACCAGCAGGGTGATGTCTTTTCGGATGCCGCCCAGTTCCAACAAATGTTCCAGCGGCTCCATGAGCCGTTTGCGGAAGGGTTTCATATTCTCCGAAACATAGAACACTTTGAGAAGGCCCTTCTTTTCCTCCTGCACCCGAACGATCCTGAGCACATAGCCCGCATCGTCGGCGTAGGTCTGGAACAGGTCTTTCAGGGTGAGGGCGTCGGCTTCCCGCCGCTGCTGCGCCTTCTCGAGAGTCTGTTTCTGGCGGTGTTTTTTCTTCGCGGCGGCTTTCCGGTTTTTCTCCCGCCAATAATCTGCGTCTTCGTATTTTTCGAAAAAGCGGCATTCCTTCCCCAGGCAGTCGTGGGCCCCCATCAGTTTGCGGGTCAGCTTGCCGGGGTGGATGCGGTTGTGGCAGCAGCCCACCAGTGCCCGGAAGCTGACTTCGGCGGTCCTGCCGCCCAGCAGGCGCGTGGTCACGCATTCGGCTGCGGCGTGCTTCCGCTGTGACCCACTCCAGATCGAACAGAACGTACATGCCAACGCCTCCCTGCGCTTTTTGCTTTATTAGCGCAAAATAAGCGGGCGCTGTCAATTCATAAAAAAGCAGCCGGGACCCTGCAAAGGGTCTCGGCTGCTTCCAAAACCGGTGTGTTCCGGCTTCAGCCCATATTTGCAAAACGCTCCACGGCCTTGGTGAAGTCCTGGATGGTCTTGTCAGGGTCGCCGTGCTCGATGCCGTCCCGCACGCAGTGCTTGATGTGGCCTTCCAGCACGACCTGCCCGCACTTGTGCAGGGCGGATTTTGCGGCGTTGAGCTGGGAGAGGATGTCCTCGCAGGGCACATCCTCGTCGATCATGCGGTCGATGGCCTGCACCTGACCGATGATCTTCTTCAGGCGGCGGTGCAGGTTGTCCGCGTCCATGCATTGTTTCATTGCAAAAGCCTCCATACGGGTGGGTGTAGTAGTATGATTGTCTTTATTGTAGCGGCTTTGGGCAAAATGTCAAGCGGACGGGCGGTTTCGGCACATTTTTCAACAGGTCTGCGCTAGAATGTGGAAAATATTCTGGGAAAGGTGATGTGCATGAAGCAACGCTGGACGACCCTTTTGTGGGAGCTGTGGGCGGCGCAGGCCGTGTGTACGGCGGCGGCGTTCCCGCCGGGGAACCCGTTCATCCGGAGCCCGGCCTTTGCGCTGCCGGGGCTGGCCCTTGCGGCGGCGGTGCCTGCGGCCTGGGCCGCATGGGGGCTGCTGGCCCAGCCGCCCGAACCTCTGCCGCCGGAGCAGCTTCTGGAAGCGCCGCCGGGCTTCGACCTTGCCACTCTGTGCGACTTTGAGGCCGCCGCGCCCGGGTGACGGGCAAAACAAAAACCCCTGCGCCGGAGTACCCGGTACAGGGGTTTTGTTCGTCAATCAGAAAGCGATCAAGCGTTCTTGTTAGCACGCTTTGCCATACGGCTGATCTTGCGGCTGGC
>OLGD01001655.1_pt1 | contig 31357 bp, 35 predicted proteins | sample 1605311 | NCBI WGS metagenome assembly OLGD01 (sample SAMEA3888917, study PRJEB22519) | human gut metagenome | biome: human gut; feature: human-associated habitat; material: faeces | place: Denmark | collected 2010
CTGTGCTCGTTTCTTCCTTTCCAAACCGCAAACTAAATTTGCGGTTTGGGTTTTTTCTATGCAAATCTGCAGCAACCTCTCAGTCAGCTGCGCTGACAGCTCCCCTGGAAGGGGAGCCAAGGAGCTCAGGTGATCACGAAGCCGCCGTTGAGGGGGATGGTCTGGCCGGTGAGGAAGGGGGCATCGGCCAGGTAGAGCATGGCCTGGGCGATATCCTCCGGCGTGCCGAGCCGCCCGATGGGTGTCTGCTGCCGCAGATCCTCCATAACGGCCGGGTCGACGCTCGCGCACATGTCGGTCCGGATAACGCCGGGCGCGACGGCGTTGACCCGGATGCCGGACGGGCCAAGCTCCTGCGCGAGCGCCTTGGTCAGGGCGAGGATCGCGCCCTTGGTCGCCGAATACGCCGCTTCGCACGACGCGCCGACCTGCCCCCACATGGAGCTGACGTTGATGATGCAGCCGGACTGCTGCTGCAGCATGTGCGGCAGCGCCGCGCGGATGCAGTAGAACGCGCCGTCGACATTGACGGCGAAGAGCCTGCGCCAGCGCGCGGGCGTGATGACGTTGATGAGGTCGTAATCCGCGATGCCGGCGTTGTTGATCAGCACGTCTGCGCCGGGCAGCTGCGAGAATGCGGCCCGGATCGCCGCCTCGTCCGCCACGTCGCAGCGGACGGCCTGCGCGCCGGTCTCGGCGGCAACGGCCTGTGCCTTTTCGTCTTCCTTTTCATAGAGAAAGGCGACCCGGTCGCCGCGGGCGCAGAACGCGCGCACGGCCGCGGCCCCGATGCCGCGCGAGCCGCCGGTGATGATGACAGTTTTCATGGTGCTCCCCCATAAAGTCTCGCCCCGGCGCGGCTGGCCGCTCCGGGGCGTTTTGGGTTTTATCTTCTTCTGGTCTTCGTTTTATGGTCAGAATAGGCGCGGATGGAGGACATTTTGCTGTCGGACTCCGACATGAACTGCTTGAGCATATCGTCGAACGACTTCGTCTGCGGCTGGCTCGGCGCAGACGGCTGCTGCCGTGCGGGCTGCGGGCCGCGGGACTGGAAGCCGCCGCGCGGACGCGGACTTTGCTCTCTGGTGGGCGCTGGCAGCGTGCGCTTGATGGAAAGATTGATCTTTCCGTTTTCCAGCCCGATCACCATGACCTTGACGGTCTGCCCCTCGGTCAGATAGTCGTGGATATCGCTGACGTAAGCGTGCGCGACCTCGGAAATGTGGACAAGGCCGGTGGTCGTCCCGTCCAGCGCGACAAATGCACCGAATTTCGTCAGGCTCTTGACGGTCCCTTCAACAATTTCTCCTACCTTTAACTGCATCTTTCTATCCTGATCCCCCGTTTACGAATCACCTACGTCCTCGAAGACGATCTCGCCCTCCGAGACCATGCCGAGCTGGTCGCGTGCGACCTGCTCCAGCCCCTCGGGGGTATCGAGCGCGTCGATCGAGCTCTGCAGGCGGTCATTTTCCTGCTGCGTGCTTGCGATGGAGCTTGTGAGCCCCTTTACCTCGGCGTCCTTCTCGTTGATCTGGGAGCGAAGGCGCACCAGGGTAACAGTAGCGTACACAACGAGGATCAGAATCACCAGCTTGACCAGCAGAGACGACTTGACGAACTTCATTCCGGCGTCTGCTCCTTTCCAGTTGTGCGTGTTTCCAATCGGAAATATGCTTACAGGTCATTGTAAACCATTTTCTGCATCTTGCAAAGAGGGTTTTCAAAATTTTTTTGAGAAATTTCAGAAAAAAACGCGCGGGCGTCAGAATGACCTGCACAAACCTTCCAAGCAAGGAAAAAAGCGCCTGAAACAGCCGCACCACGGCCGGGCTCAGCGTCAGAAAATACAAGATCGCCGTGAGCCCCACCGCCAGAAACAGATACAGCCGGAACTGCCCGCCGCCGTATGTCAGCGCGAACAGCAAAAACGCCGCGGCGAGCAGCAGCCCAAACAGCATGTCCGCTGGAAGCGTCCCGCGCGGGCATCTGCGCCGGAGGGCGCGCAGCGCGTCATAGCACACGCACAGCCCGAGGCCGAGCAGCGTCCCCTGCGCGAAGGTCAGGGCCTGCTGCGAAACGGGGATCTCCATCAGCCGAAGAGCCTTGCGAAGAAGCCGCCGCGCGGCGCGTCGTCCTCATACACGATGGCGTCGACGCTGCCGTCGACGAGGACCTGCCCGCCGTCGATCGACAGCTGCTGCAGCCGCAGCCCCTGCCCGCGGATCGACAGCGGCCCGCGCGTGGAGGTGAGCAGGATCTCCGTTTCGTCGAAGCTCTCGACCTCCAAAACCCCTGTGACGGAAAGACGGCTGCGCGAGTCGAGCGTCAGCCGGTGCGGCTGTTCGACGCTCTTCGCTTCCATTAGCGCCTGCTGCATGGTATCATCCTTTCTTTGGCCGGGACTGCTCCGGCTTCTCCCTACATATATACGCAGGAAGGCAGGACCTATGCAGATTTTTTTGCGTCTTACACCTCGCGGTACATGGCGGTCGCGTCGTCCTTGCGCACGGCTTCGGCCACGGCGAGCACCTCGACCGTGACGGTCCGGGCGCCGAAGGCGATGGAAATATGGTCGCCGACCTTGACGTCGTAGCTGGCTTTGGCGGGTTTTCCGTTGACGGTGACGCGGGTATTGTCGCAGGCCTCGTTGGCGACCGTGCGGCGCTTGATGAGGCGGGACACCTTCAGATATTTATCGAGTCTCATAGTTTTCGCCCTTTCTGCCGGGTCTCCGGCGCTGTTATCATACCGCGAAAGACGCGGCAATGTCAACTTTCCTGAAAAAAGGGTTTCCATTTGCCCGGTACAGTGATAAAATAATGCAGATGTTTTTTGTAAAAAGGGGGAGAGGCCATGCAGGCACTGCAGGAGTTGCTGGCAAACCGCGTGCTCATCAGCGGGCTCGTCGGCTGGGGCGCGGCACAGGTACTCAAGACGATCATCTACGCGCTCATGCACCGCACGCTGGATCTGACGCGCATCTTTGGAGACGGCGGGATGCCGAGCGGCCATTCGGCGACGGTCTGCGCCGTGGCGACCTCGGCGGGGATCCTGTACGGGCTGGGCTCGTTCCCGTTCGCCATCAGCGTGATCGTGGCGATCATCGTGATGCACGACGCGATGGGCGTCCGGCTCGAGACGGGCAAGCAGGCGAAGCTGCTGAACGAATTCATGGACCTGTTCGCCAAGCTCGAGCAGCCGCTCTCCGACCAGGAAAAGCTCAAGGAGCTCGTGGGGCATACGCCGCTGCAGGTCTGCATGGGCGCTCTGCTCGGCATCGCCACCGGCATTTTGTGCAATCTCGGCGCGTGAGACGCGCAAAAATTTGCCCCCGCAAGAAGGTAATCTCCATCCGGATCTCCACCGCACCTTCTATTGATGGCAGTTGTTCTACGGCAACTAGCTGCAAGTTTGATACCCCCGTATCAGGCGGCGCGTAGCAAGACATACGGAAGGTGACTCCTGAGTGGAACGATGCCTGAAAGATAGGTTCCTACCTAAATTCAGACGCAGGATGCATCAAACCGTAACCAAGCACTCTTTTCTCCCCTATCTTTTCTCTTGCGAGAGAAAAGATAGGGCCGCCGGAGGCATCCCACTGGACATTCCGGCAATTTTCAGGTAAAATGAAGGTACGGGCGCGAGAGCGCCCGTATTTCCGATTGTGAAAGGAGCTCCTTATGGCACGACCCGGACTCGGTACGCGCTGCGTACAGGCAGGCTACAGCCCCAAAAACGGCGAACCCCGCCAGATCCCCATCATTCAGAGCACCACCTTCAAATACGAGAGCAGCGCCGAGATGGGCAAGCTCTTCGATCTGGAGGCGAGCGGCTATTTCTATTCCCGCCTGCAGAACCCGACGAACGACGCCGTCGCGGCGCGCATCGCCGCGCTTGAGGGCGGCACAGCCGCCATGCTGACGGGCTCCGGGATGTCGGCGATCTTCTTTTCTATCTTCAACATCGTCGGCGCGGGCGACCATCTGGTGAGCTCGTCGAGCATCTACGGCGGCAGCTTCAACCTCTTCTCCGTCACGATGAAGCGCATGGGTGTCGAGGTCACGTTCGTCGACCCAGACTGCAGCCCGGAGGAGCTGGACGCCGCCTTCCGCCCCAACACGAAGGCCATGTACGGCGAGACCATCGCCAATCCCGCGCTGACCGTGCTGGACATTGAGAAATTCGCCGCCGCGGCCCACCGCCACGGCGTACCGCTGATCCTCGACAACACGTTCGCCACGCCGATCAACTGCCGCCCGTTCGAATGGGGCGCGGATATCGTCGTCCACTCCACCACAAAATATATGGACGGACACGCGGGCGCACTCGGCGGCGCGATCGTCGATTCCGGCCGGTTCGACTGGACGAAATACCCCGACAAATACCCCGGCCTGTGCACTCCCGACGAGAGCTACCACGGCGTGACCTATACCGAGCGCTTCGGTCTTGCCGGTGCGTACATCACGAAGGCCACCGTGCAGCTGATGCGCGATCTTGGCGCCGTGCAGTCGCCGCAGAACGCGTATTATCTGAACCTCGGGCTGGAAAGCCTGCACGTGCGGATGCAGCGCCACTGTGAAAATGCGCAGAGGGTCGCTGAATTTTTGCAGCGGCATGAAAACGTCTCCTGGGTGCAGTACTGCGGTCTGCCGGGCGACAAATATTACGAGCTCGGGCAGAAATATCTGCCGAACGGCTCGTGCGGCGTCGTGAGCTTCGGCGTCAGGGGCGGCCGGGCCGCCGCGGAGGCCGTGATGAGCAAGCTCCAGGTCGCAGCCATCGAGACGCACGTCGCCGATTCGCACACCTGCTGCCTGCACCCGGCCTCGACGACCCACCGGCAGATGAACGCCGAGGAGCTGCTGGCCGCCGGCGTCCGCGAGGATCTCATCCGCTACTCCTGCGGACTGGAGGACGCGGAGGATCTGATCGCCGATCTTGACCAGGCGCTCCGGTAAGCACATCCATCCCCGCGCAGCACGTACCGCTAATAGAAAGGAACCCACGCCATGCCTATTATGATCCCGAACGGCCTGCCGGCCGCCGCGACGCTGGCAGAAGAGAATATCTTCGTCATGAACGAGACCCGGGCCGTCACGCAGGACATCCGCCCGCTGCAGATCCTCGTGCTGAATCTGATGCCCACGAAGATCGCCACGGAGACGCAGCTGTCGCGCCTGCTCGGCAATACGCCGCTGCAGGTCGAGCTGGAGCTCATCCATACGGACAGCCACGAGTCCAAAAACACCTCGCGCGAGCATCTGCTCAAGTTCTACCAGACGTTTGAGGACGTGAAGGACCGCTGGTTCGACGGTCTGATCATCACGGGCGCGCCGGTGGAGCAGATGCCGTTTGAGCAGGTCGAATACTGGCCGGAGCTCTGCCGGATCATGGAGTGGAGCCGCACGCATGTCCACAGCACGTTCCACATCTGCTGGGGCGCGCAGGCGGCGCTGTATTACCACTACGGCATCAACAAGACCGATCTGCCCGAAAAGCTCTTCGGCGTCTACCCGCACCGGGTCGAGCGGCGCTCGTCGATGCTCATGCGGGGCTTTGACGATGTGTTCATGGTGCCGCATTCGCGGCACACGACCGTCCGGCGCGAGGATATCGAGCGCTGCAGCAAGCTGAAGATCCTCGCCTCGAGCGAGCAGGCGGGCGTCTACGCCATGGCGACCGAGGGCGGCCGGCAGATCTTCATCACCGGCCACTCCGAATATGACGCGAGGACGCTGGAGGCGGAATATCTGCGCGACAAAAATGCGGGGCTGCCCATCCACGTGCCGGAAAACTATTACCCGGACAATGACGACACGAAGCCGCCCGTGGTCTCGTGGCGCAGCCACGCGAATCTTCTTTACCAGAACTGGCTCAACTACTTCGTCTACCAGACCACGCCCTATGACCTGTCGGCCATCCGGCCCGTTTAATCTGAAACAAAAACACGCCGCAGCGGCTGCTGCGGCGTGTTTTTTTGCGGTCATCGGATAAATTCCGCGGGGTCGATGGTGTCGCCGTTGGCGTAGACGGCGAAGTGCAGATGCGGCTCGTCCGCGATCTCCAGCAGGGCGGTGGCACCGACGGCGCCGATGGTCTGCCCGGCCTCCACGCTGTCGCCTGCCGAGACGGACGGCATGACGGCGAGGTTGGAATACTGCGAGACGTGCCCGTCGGGGTGATTGATGATGACGGTCGTGCCGAGATACTCGTCGTCATAGACCGCCGTCACCACGCCGGAGCCGGCCGCGCGGACCGGCGTGCCGACCGCGGCGGTCAGATCCACGCCCGCGTGCGTGCGCCAGTCCTGCGTCGTGGCGTTGTACTGCAGCGCGTCGACGCTGTAGGCCGCCTGCGCCTCGCCGGAGACCGGCCAGACGCGGACGCTCGCGGCCGCTTCACGGACGGAATCGTCCGTCATGGCGGCGGCAGGCGCGGTCTCTTCGGCGGCCGGAGCGGTCGTCGGGGCCGTCTTGCCGCCGGACGACTTGCCGGCCTGCGGATCCTCCGCGCTCGTGGCGATGGACAATGTCTCACTCTGCAGGGATCTCTTTTCGGATACGGCGTTGGATACGAACAGCCAGCCTGAGACCCCTACCGCGCATACGCACAGGCCCAGGACGATGTAGTAGCCTTTTTCCCGGAAAAAGTTCCGGATCCGCCTCCGATTCGGATGGTTTTCGTTGTTTTGCATTTGTTTGCACCTCCGAGGCTAAGTATGATCCAAAGCCCGGCGGTTTAAACAGGAAAACTGGAAAATTATTCGTGCAGGAAGCCGGTCTGCAGGCAATATTTGAGGATCCGGCTGCGGGTGACGATGCCGATGAAATCGCCCTTGTCGTCGACGACGGGGACAAAGTTCTGGTCGGCAGCCACGGAGATCAGATCCTCCACGCGCGTGTCGACCCGCACGGGCTGCACGGTGCGGCGGTGCTCGATCTCGGAGATGGAATGCTCCTCGGTCTGGCGCAGGTCCATCACGCACAGGCGCTTGATCGTCCACAGCAGATCGCCCTCGGTGACGACGCCGCAGTATTTGCCGCTCTTATCGATCACGGGCAGCGCCGCGTAGCCGGAATGCTCCATCCGTTCCATGGCCTGCCGCAGGGTATCCCCGGCTTCGATATAGGCGCACATCGCCTTCGGCGTCAGAAAAAACAGAATGTTCATGCGTCGGCCTCCTTACTCATAGGGATATCATAGCATACCGGGCCGGGCAGGGCGTGACGATTTTGTAAACTGCGCGGCGGGCGCAGATTTTTTGTCGAAACCGATCGGTTTTCTCTTGCTTTTTTGTGCAAGTTAGATTATCCTAACATTCAGAACACACCACATCGCATGGTCTGGAAAGGAACGACTGCCATGACGCTTGACGAGCTTTCCGTCGGACATTCCGGCGTTATCACGCAGGTCGGCGGCGAGGGGATCCTCCGCTGCCGGCTGCTGGATATGGGGCTGATCCCGCACACAAAGATCCGCGTGAATAAGATCGCGCCCATGGGCGACCCCATGGAGCTGTTTCTGCGCGGCTACACGCTGACGCTCCGCAAGGAGGACGCACACAACATCACCATTGAGGAGGATGCCGAATGATCTTCGCCCTGGCCGGCAACCAGAACTGCGGCAAAACGACGCTGTTCAACCAGCTGACAGGCTCCAACCAGCATGTCGGCAATTTCCCCGGCGTCACGGTCGACCAGAAATCCGGCCCCGTCCGCGGGCAGAAGGACTGCACCGTGGTCGATCTGCCGGGCATCTACTCGCTCCGCCCCTACACGGCGGAGGAGATCGTGACCCGCGATTTCATCCTGAAAAACAAGCCCGACGGCATCATCAACATCGTCGACGCGACGAATCTCGAGCGCAACCTCTATCTGACGCTGCAGCTGCTGACGCTGCGCGTGCCGACGGTGCTGGCGCTCAACATGATGGACGAGCTGACCGGCAACGGCGGCAGCATCGACACGGACCGCCTCTCGCAGCAGCTGGGCGTGCCGGTCATCCCGATCTGCGCCGCCTCCGGCGACGGCGTTGAGGCGCTGATCGAGGCGGCGGTCCGCACGGCCCAGGCCCGGCAGCTGCCGTCCGTCGTCGATTTCTGCGCGCCCGGCCCGGTGCACCGCTGCATCCACGCCGTCTGCCACCAGATCGAGGACCACGCGCAGCGCGCGGGCCTCTCCGTCCGCTTCGCCGCGACCTGGGTCATCGACGGGGACGAGGCCGTGATGGAGCAGCTGCATCTGGACCAGAATGAAAAGGAGCTCATCGAGCACTCGATCGTCCAGATGGAGCTCGAGCGCGGGCTTGACCGCAACGCGGCCATCGCCGACATGCGCTACACCTTCATCGAAGCGCTGGTCAAAGCCTGTGTCGTCAAGCCGCACGAGAGTAAGGAGCGGCTGCGCTCGGTCCGGGCCGACCGGATCCTGACGGGCAAATATACGGCCATCCCGATCTTCATCGGCGTGATGCTGCTGATCTTCTATCTGACGTTCCACGTCATCGGGCAGGCGCTGAGCGATCTGCTGGCCTCCGGCATTGACGCCCTGACCATCGTCGTCGACCGGGCGCTGACGGCCTACGGGCTGAACCCCGTCGTCCACAGTCTGATCATCGACGGCATTTTCCAGGGCGTCGGCTCCGTTCTGAGCTTTTTGCCCATCATCGTGACGCTGTTTTTCTTCCTGTCCATTCTGGAGGATACCGGCTACATGGCCCGCGTGGCCTTCGTGATGGACAAGCTGCTGCGGCGCATCGGCCTGTCCGGCAAGTCGATCGTGCCGATGCTCATCGGCTTCGGCTGTACGGTCCCGGCCGTCATGGCGGCGCGGACGCTGCCGTCGGAGCGTGACCGGACGATGACCATCCTCCTCACGCCCTTCATGAGCTGCTCGGCCAAGATCCCGATCTACGCGTTCTTCTCGGCGGCATTCTTCCCGAAGTACGCCGCGCTCGTGATGATCGGGCTGTATGTGCTCGGGATCCTGTTCGGCATTCTCTCCGCGCTGGTGCTGAAGTCCGCCTTCCGTGGCCGGCCGGTGCCGTTTGTGATGGAGCTGCCGAATTACCGTCTTCCGAGCCTCAAGAGCGTCGCGCTTTTGCTCTGGGACAAGGCGAAGGACTTTATCGAGCGCGCGTTCACCGTCATCTTCCTCGCCACGATCGTCATCTGGTTCCTGCAGAGCTTTGACGCGCGGCTGAACGTTGTGACCAGCAGCGAGCAGAGTCTGCTCGCCATCATCGGCCGCTGGCTCGCGCCCATCTTCGCGCCGCTCGGCTTTGCCGACTGGCGCTGCGCGACGGCGCTGATCTCCGGCTTCATCGCGAAGGAATCCGTCGTCAGTACGCTGCAGATCCTGCTAGGCGCGTCGGCCGTGTCCACGCTCTTTACGACGAAGACCGCGCTGAGCTTCCTCGTCTTCACGCTTCTGTACACGCCCTGCGTCGCAGCCATCGCGGCCATCCGCCGCGAGGTCGGCTCCGCCCCGCGCGCCGCGCTGATCGCCCTTACGCAGTGCTGCGTCGCCTGGCTGGCCGCGTTCGTGCTGTACCAGCTGGTGCTGATCCTATAGGCATAACACCCCCGTCTTTCCGCATAGGGATAGACGGGGGTGTTGTTATGAGACGATTTTTCCGGCAATACGGACGGCTGGTGCTGGCGCTGGCGGCAGTGCTGGCGCTCTGCGCGGCGCTGCCGGCGCTGTTTCAGCAGAGCCGCGCCATCGAAACGGGTTCCTGGGGGCTGAGCTTCCGCACGGAGGGCAAGGCGCCGGTCGGCAACGCCTCTGCCGAGGCGCTGCGGCGGTACGACGCGGTCTATCTGGGGAACGAGGCAGAACAGAAGATCTACCTGACCTTTGACGCGGGCTATGAAAACGGCTGCACGGAGCCGATCCTGGACGCGCTGGCAAAGCACAACGTGAAGGCGGCGTTTTTCGTCGTCGGCAATTACATTGAGCAGAACCCGGACCTTGTCCGGCGGATGCTGCGCGAGGGGCATCTTGTGGGCAACCACACGTACCACCACTACGACATGTCAAAGCTCTCCGACGAGGCCGCGTTCAGCCGGGAGCTGACGAGCCTGGAGGACCTCTACCGCGAGGTGACCGGAGAGCAGATGCAGAAATATTACCGCCCGCCGCAGGGCATCTACAGCGAAAAGAATCTGGAAATGGCGCAGAAGCTTGGCTACCGGACCGTCTTCTGGTCGCTGGCCTATGTCGACTGGTATCAGGACGACCAGCCGACCGACGAGCAGGCGTTTGCCAAGCTGCTGCCGCGCATCCACCCGGGCGCCGTCGTGCTGCTGCACTCGACCTCGCAGACCAACGCGCGGATCCTCGATACGCTGCTGACGAAGTGGGAGGAGATGGGCTATACCTTCGGCACGCTCGACGAGCTGTACGCGTAGCCGTCACCATTTCCGGGCCTCTGCATAACATGGAATGAGCGAGCGAGAACGCGCTACGTTATATTTCAGGAGGTCTTGTTATGTCTTGTAATCAGTCCGGATTCTGCGCCTTCGGCAACAGCTGGTGGTGGATCATCATCCTTCTGCTGATCTTCGGCTCCGGCAACAACGGCTGCGGCAATTCCTGCGGCTGCGACACCGGCTGCGGCTGCTGAAGCTTCGATCTTCGATACATGACGCGCAAAAAGGAGCGGCATACGCCGCTCCTTTTTTATGCTTTCTTCAGTGCGTTTCGTTGTATTTCTGGATGCCGAGGGCGAGAAGGTCCATGGCGCGCTCAAGGTCCTCCTGCTTGAGGACGTAGGCGATGCGGATCTCGCTCAGGCCCTTGCCTTCGGTGGCGTAGAACGGCTCGCCGGCGGAGAACATGACGGTGTCGCCGTGGTCTTCAAATTCCTGCAGCAGCCACAGCTGGAATTTCTCCGCGTTGTCGACCGGCAGGGCGGCCATCAGGTAGAACGCGCCGCGCGGGCATTCGCAGATGACGCCGGGGATCTCGTGCAGCTTGCGCACGACCGTATCGCGGCGGCGCTTGTACTCCTGCCGGACCTGCTCGAAATAATCCGGGCCGACGGTATAGAGCGCGGCAGCCGCGATCTGATCGAGCGTGGCGACGGACAGGCGCGCCTGACAGTATTTGAGGGCGTTGGCCATGAAGTCCTTGTTGCGGCTGATGAGACAGCCGATCCGCGCGCCGCAGGCGGAGAAGCGCTTGGAGACGGAGTCGATGAGGATCAGGTTTTCCTGACCGTAGTCAAACTTGCCGAACGAATGCAGCGGCTCGCCGTCGTAGGTGAACTCGCGGTAGACCTCGTCGGCCACGAGATACAGATCGTGCTCCACCGCAACGTCGAGCAGCATCTTCATCTGCTCGATGGTCAGGCAGGTGCCGGTGGGGTTGCCGGGGTTCGTGATCATGATCGCCTTGGTCTTCGGCGTGATGCAGGCCTCGATGCGCGCGCGGTCGGCGTAGAAATAGCCTTCCTCCGGCCGGGTATGCAGCGGATGGATCACGCCGCCGGCCGTGGTGATGAAGGTATGGTAGTTGGGGTAGAACGGCTCGGGGACGATGACCTCGTCGCCGTCGTCGAGCAGACAGTTGGCCGCGATCTGCAGCGCTTCGCTGCCGCCGGTCGTCACAAGGATGTCGGACTCGCTCAGCTGCACGCCGATGTTCCGGTAATAGCCCTCGATCGCGGAGATCAGCTCCGGAATGCCGGGGGAGGCCGCGTAGGCCAGCACGGGCGTGCGGAAATTGTGGATCGCGTCATAGAGGGCATCCGGCGTGTGGATATCGGGCTGGCCGATATTCAGATGATAGATCTTCTTGCCGGCTGCCGCTGCTGCCACTGCGTACGGATGGAATTTACGCATGGGGGATTGGCCGCATGCAAGTGCTTTGCTGGACAACTTCATATGAATACCTCCTGTACCCGTATTTTCCGGGATGTCCACCCCGTTTTGTGCATAAAGTTTCGCACAAAAATTTCATTTATCATACCACAGGGAAGCCCTAAAAATCAATGATAACTTCTGCGCCGCCGCAGCTTTTTCCGCGGAAATCATACTGTTCGTATGGGTGATTCCCATTCTGTCCATATGGTTTGTGGGTTCCCTTTTGCAGCGGGCTCTGGTATCATAGCAATATCAGGGAGGGAGACACATGCAGATCAGACTTTCAGAGAATATCCGCGCCCTGCGCCGCCGGCACGGGCTCACGCAGGAGCAGCTGGCCGAGGCGCTGGGCATGACGCCGGGGGCGGTGTATAAATGGGAGGCCGGGCTGTCACAGCCGGAGCTGGCGGTCATCGTGGAGCTGGCGGACCTGTTTCAGGTATCCATGGACGTGCTCGTTGGATATGAGCTTCGAAACAACGACAGAGAAAGCGTCATTGAACGATTAAAGCAGTATGTTCATGACAGAGATCATGTTCATGGCAGCGATCCCGTTGATGCGATATCCGATGTAGAAAAAGCGCTGCAGCGGTATCCGAACTGCTTTGAGATCGTCTATCGCAGCGCAAGGATCTACCGTGTAAAGGGGCTGTATCTGAAAAACCCTGCTTATTCCGAAAGAGCAATTTCTCTGTATCGCCATGCCTGCCTGCTGATCGGGCAGAATACTGACCCTGAGATCAGCGAGGTATCCATTCATTTGGAAATGGCGCAGGTGTATATTTCCCTTGGACAGACCGAAAAAGGTCTGGAGATCCTGAAGAAGAACAATCCCTGCCGGCTCAATCATCCGAAGATCGGGGAGGTGCTTGCATCTTCCTGTAATGACGTAAAAGGAGCGCTTCCGTATCTTTCGGCCGCACTGCTGGATCTGACCGTCACCCATATGCAGATCGTCATGGGCTATCTCAATCTATATTGCAAGCAGAGGGACTATGAAAACGCGCTGCTTTTACTGGATTGGGCATTGGCGTTTTATCCAGGGCTGAAGTGTCCGCAGAAGCGAAGCTATCTGGACAAGAGCGAAGCAGCCCTTTGGGCGCTCCGCGCGGATGTGCTCTGGCGTTTGGAGCAAAAGGAGGAGGCTGCGGACAGTCTCAGAAAAGCGAAGGTCGCCGCGACTGCCTTTGACCGGGAGCCGAATTACGATGCACGGAATATCCGGTTTGTTTCCGCAGCAGAAGCCGCAACGGCCTATGATGACATGGGAAGTACCGCCATGGATGTCATTGATACGATCCTTGCGGACAGCGATGAACCAATGCTGCTCACACGATGGATGAGGATTCAGAATGAAGAATAACCGCAGAGAATATACGGCACAATTTTATAAAAAGAATCATATCGCATTTGCGGCCGCGCTCCTTTCGTCCCTGCTCACCTCCGCGCTGAACCTTTATATCGCGTGGGTGCTCCAGCAAATGATCGACGCTGTGTCCGGCGTCCCCGGCTCCTTTGCATTGTCTGCTCTGCTTTGGTTCGTTCTCAGCGTCATTGCAGCGATCATCTTACTGAAGACTGCGAGTTACTTTTCCAAGCCGTGCTTTATGGAAAAAGCGATGAAGCAATATAAGAATTACGCATTCTGTAAGCTGACAAGAAAAAGCATCTCGGCCTTTGGTGCTGAAAATACCGCGAATTACATATCTGCGTTCTCCAATGATGCGGCAACGATTGAAAACAGCTATCTGGATGCGCAATTCAATATTCTGTTCTCGCTTGTCATGCTGCTCGGCGCTCTCATCATGATGATCGCATACAGTCCGATGATGACCGTCGTTGCCTGCCTGTTCTTTGTTCTGCCCATAGGCGCTTCCTATATCACTGGCAATCGCATCGAAAAAGCAGAGCGAAAAATATCCGAGAAAAACAGTGAATTAACAGCTACTTTAAAGGACAGCTTAAGCGGGTTTGCGGTGATCAAAAGTTTCAGAGCAGAAACCGCAATTTTCAAAATTTTTTCAAAGAACAATGCCGAAGTGGAACAGGCAAAATGCGAGAAGCGAAAGCAGGTAACGGTCGTCAGCACGTTGGCCGGAGCAGCCGGAGTCACCGCACAGCTCGGGACATTTTTAGTCGGAGCGTGGCTTGCTCTGTCCGGCCGGGGGATCACACCGGGTGTATTGATCCTTTTTGTTGACTTGACTGCGTATGTAATAACCCCCATTCGCGAATTGCCGGAACAGCTTGCATCCCGAAAGGCGGCAGCTGCACTGATCGATAAGCTTGCTGATTCCCTGGAAGATCATGTCCGGGACGAAGGTTCTCTCGTTCCGAAGCAGTTGAATTGCGGGATCACATTGGAACATATGACCTTTGGTTATGAAGTAGGCTGTGACATTCTGCATGATATCAATACCACTTTTGATGCAGGAAAGAAATATGCTATTGTGGGCGCATCCGGCAGTGGGAAATCCACGCTTCTGAATCTGCTTATGGCAAGCCACGGGAATTACTCCGGGAAGATCTGTTACGATGGGCATGAAGTGAAAAAGATCAGCAGCGAATCGTTATATGACATTGTTTCTATGATCCAGCAGAATGTCTTTGTTTTTAACGCTTCGATCCGGAATAATATCACAATGTTCCGTGAGTTCCCAACAGCAGAGGTCGATCGGGCCATCGAGCTCTCCGGTTTGTCGACGCTGATCGCCGAGCGCGGGGAGGATTATCTGTGCGGCGAAAACGGCAGCGGGCTGTCCGGCGGGGAGAAGCAGCGCATCTCCATCGCGCGGAGTCTTCTGAAGCATGCCTCCGTTCTGCTGGCCGACGAGGCGACTGCCGCGCTCGACGCGCAGACGGCGCATCAGGTCACGGACGACATCCTGTCCCTGACCGGCGTGACGCGCATCGTCGTGACGCATACACTCGAGCAGGCGGCGCTGCGCCGCTACGACGGCATTCTGGTGCTGAAAAACGGGCGCATCGCCGAGTCCGGCACGTTCGACGCGCTGATGGCGCGGAAGGGCTATTTCTACGCGCTCTATACGGTATCGCAGTAAGGAAAAACCGCGGTACATCCGGTTGGATGTACCGCGGTCCTTTTTACAGGAGGAACAGCGCCTCGCGCACGACCTCACCGACGGTGGGGTGCGGGAAGACGATCTTGTCGAGGTGCTGGACGGGCAGTTTGGAATGGACCATCATGGCCGCGCCGTAGATGATCTCCGAAGCGTAGGAGCCGACCAGGTGCACGCCCACGACACAGCGGTTTTTCCGGTCGTAGAGCAGCTTGCAGAAGCCGTCGCCCTTCGGGTTCTCCGCCAGATACCGGCCGGAGAGGGCCATCGGCGCCTTGACGATCTGCACGTCGAGGCCCTTTTCCTTTGCGCTCTGCTCCGTTTCGCCGACGCAGGCGACCTCCGGCGTGGTGTAGATGACAGAGGGGATGATGGAATAATCGATGCGGTCCTTTTTGCCGAGCATGTCGTTCACGGCGACCTCCGCCTCGCGGTAGGCCGTGTGGGCCAGCATCAGTTTGCCGTTGCAGTCGCCGATGGCCCAGACGCCGGGGACGTTCGTGCGCATGCGCACATCCGTCACGACCGCGCCGCGCTCGAGCGCGAGGCCGATCACCTCGGCGCCCAGCCCCGTCACATCCGCGCGGCGGCCGGCGGAGAGCAGAACGCGGTCACACGGGACCGTATGCTGCCCGGCCGCGTCCGAATAGACGACGCCCGCCGCCGTCACCGCCTCGACCTTCGCGCCCAGGCAGAACTCCATGCCCTGCTTGCGATAGGTCTTCATGAGCAGGTCACAGATCTCCGGGTCGGTATTGCCCGCGATCTTGGGCATCATCTCAACTACGGTCACCTTCGTGCCGATGGAGGCGAAGTAGCAGGCCATCTCCAGCCCGATGACGCCGCCGCCGATGCACACGAGCGACTTCGGCTGCGTCTGCAGGGCAAGGATCTCCCGGTTCGTCATCACGAAGCCGGAGGCCAGCCCCTCCTTCACACCCGGGATCGGCGGCACCGCCGCGCTCGAGCCCGTGGCGATCACGAGCCGCGGGGCGGAAAGGACCTCGCCGCCCGCCGAGACCGTGAAATTCTCCCCGTCTTTGCCGAGGATCTTCCCCTCGGCGGAAAAGACCGTCACGCCGTGCGCCTTCATCGCCGCGCCGACGCCGCGGACCAGCGTGCGGACCACGCCGTCCTTCCGCGCGACGACCTTCGCATGGTCGAACGAGACATTTTCCGCCGTCACGCCGTAATCCGCGCCGTGCAGCGCCGCCTGATACTGCTTGGCGCAGTAGAGCAGGCTCTTGGTGGGGATGCAGCCCTCATTCAGGCACGTGCCGCCGAGAGCGCGCTTTTCGATCAGCGCAGGGCGCAGGCCCGCCTTTCCCGCGCGCTCCGCACAAAGATAGCCGCCCGGCCCGCCGCCGATCACGATCAAATCAAACTTCTGCATAATAGAACCTCCTGCCGTTTTCTCCAGTCTAGCATGCCCCGCCGCAGTTTTGAAATGCTTTTTTGTGATATTTGTATTCTGTTTTTGTTGTTTTATGTTGTTTTTTTCGAGAATCAAGCTCCCCGCAAAAAGGTGCAGACCAACAAATCTGGCCTGCACCTTCGATTGTTTGCAATGATTCAACGGCAACTAGCTGCAAATTTGATACAACCTCTCAGTCTCGGCTGCGCCGAGCCAGCATCCCTACCCCTTTTGTCCCTGCGGGACATTTCCCCCTGATAGGGGGAATCGGCCCCTGGGAGGGGGGCCTTATTTAAGGTTGGATGCCGATGGGGGTCCAGGTGTGGGCTTCGAGGTCGAGGCGGTAGCCGCCGCCGGGGCGGGGCTGCCATTCGTAGCCGTTTTTCTCTTCCTCCGGAAACAGCGCCTGCATGATCGTCAAAACCGTCCCGCCGTGCACAACGGCAAGAATATCCTCCCCCTGCGCCTGCATCCGCGCCAGCCCCGCGAGGATCCGCGCCTGCGCCTGCGCAAAGGACTCGCCGCCCGGCGGCACGTTGCCGAACCAGTCGCCCGCCAGCCAGGCCGCGTAATCCGCCCGGCCGTTCAGCTCGTCATAGGACTTGCCCTCGAAAATGCCGAAGCTGATCTCGCGCAGCTCCGGCCATACCTCGTGCGGCACGTCGCCGTAGAGGAGCCGCAGCGTCTGCTCCGTCCGCAGAAGGCCGCTCGTGAGGATCTTCGCCTGCCCGATGGGCGGATAGAGCCCGGCCGCCGCAGCTTCGCGGAGCGCGTCGGCCCCGGCCTCGCACAGGGGCAGGTCCAGCGCGCCGTAGTACCACCGCCGCACGTTTCCCTCGGTCAGCCCGTGGCGGATGAGCGTGAGGCGCCTCATCCCTTCAGCTCCATGGGCAGGCCGCAGAAGATCCGCGTGACCCGCTCCGCCCGCGCGGCGAGCATGGCGTTCATGCGGCCGACGGCCTCGCGCCACGCGCGCTGCTCCGGGTCGATGGGCACGACGCCGCAGGAGATATCCTCGCAGAGGAGGATCTTATCCGAAAGATCGAGCGCCCGCAGCTCGTCCGCCGGCTCCTTCCCCGCCTGCACGCAGGCGAGGGCAAAGCGCTCGAGATGCCGGACGCACCGCGCCGCGGGGTCCAGCGCAAGGCCCTCGCAGGTGAAAATATCCGCGTCCTGCAGACCGTAGGTCTGTTTTGCGTATGCAGTCTTTCCCTGATACGCGCCGCCGATGATCAGGATCATATCGTTACCTCTCAGAAGATCGCCAGGATCAGAAGCCCGGAAAGCTCGCCCAGCGTGATGGAAAAGCCCGCGATATCGCCGGACATGCCGCCGAGGTTCCGTCTGGCCAGACGGCAGGCGAGGATCGTCGTCAGCCCCGCCCAGGCGACCGCCAGCGCGCAGCTGGGCTTTGAAAACAGCCATAAAAACACGACGAACATCACGGCGATATACATCCCGAGCAGGATCCGGCGCTGCGTCTTCGTCTTCCCGGCCGCAAACGAGCCGGCGTACTGGCTGGTCTGCATGGGCGCGAAGGTCTCCACCGCGACGCCCGCCATGCAGCGCGTCACGACCGGGATGAGCAGCAGCGCCCGCCAGATCAGCGAAAACGAGCAGTCCGCCAGCGCCGCGAACGACAGCAAAAACAGCAAGACCGCGCTCACGACCGCGAACGCGCCCACGCGGGAATCCTTTAGGATCTTCTGCCGGGTGGCTAGATCGCGCCGCGACAAGATCGCGTCGCAGCAGTCCAGGAATCCGTCCAGATGGAAAAAGCCCGTCACGAGGAAGGGGACCGCCGCAAGGATCGCAGCCGCGAGAAAGCCGGTAAAGCCGAGCTTTGCAAAGATCCCCGCGCACAGCGCCCAGATCCCGCCGACCACCAGCCCCACGGGCGGCAGACACACGATCTGCCACGGGCGCAGCGCGTCGTCCCACACCTTATAGGGGCAGGGGATGGCAAGATAGGTGCCCCAGGCCATCATCAGAGCCGTCAGCGGCTTGCGGAGTTTTTCTTTCACCGGTCAAACCCTCCTTTGTACCAGTACGTCTGCGCGCAGCACAGCTCCGCGGCATTTTCGCACGCCGCGGCGAGCGCCCGGTCGAGCCGGGCAAGTCCGCGGCGGTAGGCTTCTGTCCATGCGTCATACTGCCCGCCGTCGGCGTAGATATAGTCGCTGACAAACACGCAGCAGCGCATTTGGCGGGAGAACGCAAGCAGCTCGCGCTCCAGCCGTTCGGGCGCGTCCGCGTCCAGCGTCCCGTCCGCGCGGAACATTTCGTTCGAGAGCAGCGCCGTCACGCTGTCGAGCAGCACCGCGCCGCCGGGGTCCATCCGGCCCAGCGCGGAAAGGATGTCCGTGCCGCACTCGACGGTGGCAAAGCCAAGCCCTGCGCGGTCGTCGATGTGCCGCCGGATGCGAAGCAGATCCTCGTCGTCATGCGGGATCATGGTGGCAAGATAATAGCGCGGGCCGGGCTGGGCGCAGACGATCCGCTGTGCCAGCGAGGATTTTCCGTTCTTCGCGCCGCCGGAAAGAAAGTAATTCATACGGTAAAACTGTCCTTTTCTCGGATCTCGGTCAGGTAGGTATCGTCGATGGCGGCCTCCGGGAAGGTGGCCATGGTGCTAATGACGGCGCAGGCCGCCTCGATCACGCGGAAGGCCAGCGGGCAGCCGCTGCCCTCGCCGAGGCGCATGCCGAGCTGCAGGCAGGGCTGCAGGCCGAGCAGCTGCTCCGCGACCTTGTAGCCGCGCTCATAGGACACGTGCGAGCCGAAGAAGAAGCCCCGGGCATTTTCGCACAGCCGCGCGGCGCACAGGGCCGCGACGATCGAGATGAACCCGTCGACCACGACGGGCAGCCGCGCATGCGCCGCGCCGAGGAAGACGCCCGTCATCGCGCACAGGTCGAAGCCGCCGACCTTGCACAGAACGTCGATCGGATCGTCCGCGTCCGGCCGGTTGACGGCCAGCGCCTGCTCGATCACCTGTTTTTTTCTGCAGAATGCCGCGTCGGTCAGTCCGCCGCCGCGGCCGGTCACGGCCTCGACGGATTCTCCGCTGAGCGCGCAGAGGACGGCGGACGAGGTCGTCGTGTTGCCGATGCCCATCTCGCCGACACCGAGCAGGCGGATGCCGTCCTGTCTGGCCTGCGCGGCCAGCTCCATACCGGTCAGGATGCCCTGCACCGCCGCCGGCCGCGGCATGGCGGGGCCGGCCGCAATGTTGGCGGTGCCCTTGCCGAGACTCCGGTCCAGGATCTCCGGGCAGGTATAGGGCAGGGCGATGCCCATGTCGACGACCGTCAATCCGTCGTGAAAGTGCTTTGCCAGGCACGACGCGCCGGTCAGGCCGCGCGTTAAGTTGATGGCCTGCGCGCGCGTGACCGACTGCGGCGCAGACGAGACGCCCTCGCTGACCACGCCGTTGTCGGCGGCCAGCACATAGATGCGGGTGGGGGAGGCTTCGTTTTTGACCGTCCCGGTGATGCCCGCGAGGTGGATGGAGATCTCTTCAAGCAGCCCCAGGCTGCCGGGCGGCTTGGCCAGCGCGTCCTGCCGGGCTTTTGCCTCGCGCATGGGCGCTTCGTACAGGGGGCTGATCCCGGAAAGCAGGCGCTGCAGCCGCTGTTCATTCTCTGTCATACGATCACTCCAATAGTTCCTGTTCTTCGAGCCAGCGAAGGCTCGGGCGGTCCTGCATGAGTTCGAGCGTACAGGTCGCCTCCGGCGCGAGCTGCGCAAGCAGGCGCAGCAGCGCGGCGCAGTCCATCTTACCGTCCATGAGCGCCGCGTGCAGGTCGCGGCCGCCCTCGTTGTTATGCAGGTGTACGTGGGAAAGGAACGGCGCGCACGCGCGCAGCCACGCCTCCGGCGGCTCCTTGGACGCGAACGTGTTCGCGTGGCCAAGATCGAGGCAGATGCGAAGCCGCGGATCGTCCACACCCCGGACGATCTGCGTCAGCAGCGCCGCCTCCGGCTCGAGCACGTTTTCGAGGCACACAGTCAGCCCCTCCGGGACCTCCCAGATGAGCCGCCGCCAGAAGATGACCGACCGCTCCACAAACCATTCTGAATCATATACCAGCGGCAGAAAGCCCGCGTGCAGCACCAGCTTGGGCGTCCGCAGCTCCTGCGCCTTTCCGATGGCCTGGCGGTAGCGCGTCTCGGTCACGCGCAGGACCATGGGGTCGATGGCGGCGGGCGTCAGCTCGTTGAACGGGCCGTGGAGCACGAAGCGGTCCGCCGCGGCCAGACACCGGTCCAGCGGGCACTCCCACGGCTCCGGCGGCGCGCCGTCGAGCCGCGCGGCGGTGCAGAACTGGGCAAGCTCGATCCCGACACCGAAGTCCCGCGCGCTTTCGCAGCAGTCCTCGCCGATGGACGAGACGTAGAGCTGCGCCCGCTTCACGAGAGCTTCCCTTCCTGCAGCATGCACCAGACGCGGAGCGCGGCGGCCTGCGTCTTGGCGTCGGGGATCTCGCCGCGCAGGACGCGGTCCACCAGCTCGCGCAGCGGCAGGCGGAAGACATTGAGGAATTCATCCTCGTCCAGCTCCCGCTCGCCGAAGGCGAGCTGCCGGGCCAGATACATGTGGATAATCTCGGTCGAATATGCGCAGGTGGGGTAGAACGCCCCAAGACTGATCAGCTCGCCCGCGACTGCGCCGGTCTCTTCGCGCAGCTCGCGCAGGGCGGCGGAGGCGGGATCCTCGCCGATGTAGTCGAGCTTCCCGGCCGGGATCTCGGTGATGACCTCGCCCATGGGATAGCGGAACTGGTGCTCGAGCAGCACGTCGCCGTTTTCCAGCAGCGGGAGGATGCAAACCGCGCCGTGGTGGACAGTATATTCGCGCGTGGCCTGCTTGCCGTTCGGCAGGCGGATGGTATCCTTGAAGATGTGCAGCACGTCGCCGTCAAAGATCGGCTGGGACGAAAGCTGCGTTTCCTGTAAATTTTTGAAGTCTTCCATGGGTGTTTCGCTTCCTTTTTCGTTTTTCTTATCTTACCGTTTTGCGCCTGCAAAGTCAAATCCCGCCTTGTGTATTTTCCCGCGCGCTGCACATACTAGGCCCAGAGAGATCGTTGGCAGTGCTTTTGCAGGATCTGCCGCCGGATGATCCATACGCAGGTGCGCGCAGATCAGCCGCCGCGCTTCGCCGGAGCGGCAGAAGGCAGGCAGGACCCAGGTTCCGCGTCCCGCTGATCCGGGCGGAGTCTGAATCACCGCCCGGTTTCTTTGCAGCCGATGCCCCGGCGGCACCATTTCACCGGGCAGGCTGTTTTTTCCGGCAGAGGCCGGGAGTGAAGATCCACTCCCGGCCTTTTTCGCGCGCAAAAATTTTTCTTGCAACACTTTCCTGTTTTCTGCGACTATATAGGTGAGACGTCTCAAAACACGCAAGATGTAAGGAGGGTTTCATACGGACGATCAGAAGATCCTACGGGGACTCAAACGGCAGGACAGCGCCGCGCTGGAGGCTGCCATCCGCCGCTACAGCGGCTACGTTGCCGCCGTGATCGGCAACCAGCTCGGCAGCTTTGCCGCCGGGGAGGATATCGAGGAGCTGGCCTCCGACGTGTTCGTCGCGCTCTGGCAGGCGGGCAGGACGCTGCAGACGGAGCATCTGCGCGGCTGGCTCGGCCGTGTCGCGCGCAACCAGGCGATCAGCTTCCTCCGCAAGCAGCGGCTGCAGCTCGTGCCGGACGAGGACTATCTTCTCGTCGACGAGCGCGACGCGCAGAAGCTCCTGGAGGCGCAGGAGCGCAGCGACCTGCTGCGCCGGGCGCTGGCCGGACTTTCCGAAGAGGACCGGGAGCTGTTTCTGCGCCGGTACTACTATAACCAGACTGCCGAGCAGATCGCGCAGGAAAAACATATGAACGCCAATACGGTCCGCAGCCGGCTCGCCCGCGGGCGGCAGGCGCTGAAGGCCGAATTACAGAAAGGAGCGATCCAGATTGAAGATCTCTGTGCAAAGTCTGTTTGAGGACTATGAAGACGATACCGTCGAGCTGCGCCGCGACGCCGACACAGCCCGCATTCTCGAAAAAACCATGGCGAAGCTGCCGAATGCGCGCAAAAAGCGCCCGCTCCGCCTCGTGCTGATCGCGGCAGCAGCCGTGGCGGTACTGTGCGGCGCGGCAGCGATCGTACATTATGCCTCCGTCGAACCGGCGGAGCAGCCCTATACGCTGAAAAGCGTCTTCCGCGATGTAGACGGCACCACCATCCGGCAGGATATCGATTTTACGCAGGACGGTGCCGTCACCTTTGACACGGACGGGAAAACAGAGGGCTTTTTCTGCGGCATTTCGCAGCACCCGCAGCAGGTGAACGGTGTTGATGCCGGGCTGACCAGCACGCTGTACGAGTCGCTTTCCTATGCCGACCAGTATGAAGGCCAGCACTTCCTGTCTTCGCTTTCCGACGAGGAAAAGCAGCAGGCAAAGGAGCTTGTCACATGCATCAACTATCATGACAAGGTGAGCAACGACGACTGCAGCGTGGAGTGTCTGTCGGCCAACGACGTTGCGGGCGTCGATCTGCTGCTGTGGGGGCGCGATACCACGCTCGTCAAGGAGGGCACGATCAACGGTCTGTACGCCGCATGGATGGAGAACACGATCGAGCGGCCCAAGCCGGATGAAAACGGGCAGACCGATGAAAAGCAGCAGTATCTGTTCCTCTATGACCCGGACAAGCTGTGCGTGGTGGTCCTGGGCGGAAAATGGGAAGTCTGCGAGACAGTGGCCGCGGAACTCACGATCGTTCAGACCGACATTCCCACACCGGAACGCGACCGGGACTTCATCTGGGTCGGCGCGCTGGGATAAGCGCCGCGGCGGAAGATCTTCCCTTTTTCCTCTTGACAATTTTCGTCTAATGCGTTAGACTCAAAGCATCAAGTAAGGTCTAACGCATTAGACAGGAGGACTGCCCATGGCCACACCGAAGATCTTTGAGAGCGAATACCGCTTCTGCCTGATTTTATGGGAGCGCGAGCCGGTATCCAGCGCGGAGCTGGCGAAGATATGCAAGGAAAAGCTCGGCTGGAGCCGGACGACGACGTACACGGTCATTCACCGTTTGTCGGAGCGCGGCGTGGTGAAGAACGAGGGCGGGCTGGTCTCGTCCCTCGTATCCAAGGACGAGGCGCAGGCGGCGGAGCTCGACGCGCTGGTCGAAAAGACGTTCGAGGGGTCTTTGCCCGCGTTCGTCGCGGCCTTCGCGCGCAAGACGAAGCTGTCGCAGTCCGAAGTCGATCAGCTGCGCGCCATGATCGACGGATTTGTGGAGGCACAGAAATGACCGACATCTTTCTCGGGTTTCTGAACCGCAGTCTGGCCGCGGGCATTCTGATCCTGGCGGTCGTGCTCGTGCGGCTGGTGTTCAAAAAGGCGCCGCGGTGGCTGCTGTGCGCGCTGTGGGCGCTGGCGGCGGTGCGGCTGGTGTGCCCGGTGTCGATTGAGAGCGTGCTGAGTCTCATCCCGAGCGCCGAGCCGGTGCAGCCGGAGATCATCGTCTCCGCGCAGCCCGCCATCACGAGCGGCATCCCGGCGGTCGACGCGATCGTCAATCCCCCGCTGGCCGCGGCGTTCACGCCCAGCCCCGCGCAGAGCGCGAACCCGCTGCAGATCTGGACGTTCCTCGCCGCGTGCGTCTGGCTGGCAGGGATCGCGGCGCTGCTGCTCTACGCGGCCGTCTCCGCCCTGCGGCTGCGGCTGCGCGTGCGCACGGCGGTGCGGCTGGAGGGGAAGGTGTACCAGTCGGAGTTCGTCTCCTCGCCGTTCATCCTCGGCGTGATCCGGCCGCGCATTTATCTGCCTTTCGGGCTGGAGGCCGGGGCGCAGGCGATGGTGCTCGCGCACGAGTGCGCACATCTGCGGCGCGGCGACCAGCTGTGGAAGCCGTTGGGGTATCTGATCCTGACCGCGTACTGGTTCAATCCGGTCTGCTGGCTGGCGTACATTCTGTTCTGCCGCGACATTGAGGCCGCGTGCGACGAGAAGGTCGTGCGGGAGCTGGGTGAAGGGTGCAAGGCGTCCTATTCCCGCGCGCTGCTCGCGTGCAGCGTACCGCGGAAGCTCATCACGGCCTGCCCGCTCGCCTTCGGCGAGACGGGGGTCAAATCTCGCATTAAATCTGTCCTGAACTACAAAAAGCCCGCGTTCTGGCTCGTACTGGCAGCGGTGATCGCGTCGGTCGCCGTGGCCGTGTGCTTCCTGACTGACCCGAAGCGCGAGGAGCAGACGGAAGCCGCTCCGGCGGAGACCGTGGACGTCACGCCGGCAGCTACATCCGATCTTCTGGACGTGGATTACCCGTCCATGCGGGCCTTTGCCGACGTGTGGCTCGCACAGGCGACCTCCTCGCAGCAGGTCGAATATGAAGTCCAGACCGAAAGCGGCTCCGAGACGGTGACGGATACCATTCATGACGCGCAGGCGGTGAGCCTCGAGCAGCTCGCGGAGCTGCCCGATCTTGCGCCGGGCGGGACGCTGCAGCTGTGGAGCTTCCAGATCGCCGTCTCGCCGGAGGGCATCGACCCGGATACGGTCCTGCTGTCCACCGAGCGTGGGATGTCGATGATCGACGGGCGGGCGTATCTGCTGGACGGCAGCCGGTATCTGGCCGTCTGCCTGTACGGCAAGGACCGGTATCAGATTCTCTCTGTCCAGCACGACACCGACGGCACGGCGCTCGGCAGCTACGAGACGCTGGACGAGCTTCCGGCCTATCTGCACGATTTCTTCCTCGACTTTGCCCACCAGAGCGGTCAAAAAGCACTCAACGAGGATTTCTTCACCGGCACGGACGGCTATGGCGAGTCCGTCACAGTACCGGCGGTCTTCACGGCCGCCACGGAATCCGGCGGCGGCGACTGGGGCGCGTATATCCCCGCGGAGGGCTGGCTGCGGAATCTGGGCAGCCGGCTGTGGTACAGCGAAAAGACCGGCGCGTCGTTCGAGGTCGTCTATTACCCGTCCGTGCCCGTATCCTCGCAGATCGCGAGCTATGACGCGGGCGGCTATGACGGGCTGACGATGACGCGCTGCACGGTCTATGCGCTGAGCCCCGAGTCGGCGGTCTATCTCTACGGCGCGGAGGGCGGCTGCTTTGAGGTGCGCATCCACTGGGATCAGGGCGAAAACCGGACGGATGCTTCCGGCTATAATTCCTACCTGCAGTCCTGCTTCGAAGAGCCGCTGCTGCGGAAGATGGCGATGAGCTTCTACCCGCTGAACGCCGACGGCACGGCGCAGAAGCGCACGATGCTGGCGCAGGCGGGCGGCTACACGCTCTTTGTGCGCACGGAGGCGGCCGACTGCCCGTACGGCGACGAGAGCTGCCATCTGCACACGAAGACGCTCCTGTCCTGCGAGACGGCGGACGGAACGGAGCATCTGCTGGACGGCCCGAGTGCCGATACGACCTACTGGTTCATGCACTATGACGCGGGTGGCGGCTTTTTGCGCGTCGGCTGCCTGTCGCAGGATCCGGCGCACGGACGGCGGTTTTCGACGTGGTCTCTGGATATCTTTGTGCCGGAGCTGCGCATCGGGCACTCCAACTCTTACTCAAACGTGACCCTCTCCGGTGAGAATCCCGCTGCACCCGAAACGGTCGCGACCGACAGCACCATGCCCATCCAGCCCTGCGAGCTGACGCTGCCGAACGGCGTGTATCTCGGTCTTGATTACGAGACGACACTGCAGCTGGCGCAGGCATACCGCGGCAGCCGCGTGTATCGCGGGCAGACGCCGGGGGATAACTTCACCGTCGACGGCGTGAGCTATTATTTCTCCGCGGACAGCTCGGGCGTCCTGCGGCTGGATTCCTATTCCGTCATCACCACAGAGCTGGCAACGCAGAGTTTCCTGCGCGGCATCAAGCTCGGCGACGGGCTGCAGAGCGTACTGGATACGATCCCGACTGCAGACTGGCTGCCGGAGCAGCTGTACTCCCAGCTTCTTTATGGCGAGGATCTTGTCAGCGGTGACCGGGCTGTGCTCGACTGGAGCGACTCGACCTATCGCCCCAGCAACTACACGCTGCGCATCAAATCCGGCACATATTCGGCCAACATCAAGTTTGATCATGATGGGTCCGTATCCGGCATCTACGTTTCCAATTACTAAAGAGAGAGAGGCAGCTATGGACGAATTTTATGAGCAGGAGCATCAGGCGTGGCTCGACGAGCGGAACGCCGTCATCTCCTTCCATGAGATCCCGCAGAGCGAATATTTCCGCGCGCCGGACGGCGTGTTCTGGGTGTACATCCTGTCGCTGCTCGAGCGCGGATACCGGGTGCAGTAGTTTTTCTTGCAATTCACGGCCGCTGCGGTATAATGACAATAAAATCAAAACCGCAGGAGGAAACAATTATGATCGCACTTGCATGTGACCACGGCGCACTGGACCTCAAGAAGGCTATCATGGCGCATCTGGACAAGCGTGGGCTTGCCTACAAGGATTTCGGCTGCTACACCAAGGACAGCTGCGACTACCCCGACTTCGCAGGCCCGGCCGCGCAGGCTGTCGCCAGCGGCGAATGCGACCGCGGCATCGTCTGCTGCACGACGGGCATCGGCGTGTCCATCACGGCCAACAAGGTCAAGGGCATCCGCTGTGCGCTGCTCGACAACCCCATGTCCGCCCGCCTCACCCGCGAGCACAACGATACCAACATGATGGCCCTCGGCGCAGCCGTGACGGGCGAGATGCTGGCGCTGGAGATCGTTGACGTGTGGCTGGATACGGAATTTTCCCATGCCGAGCGCCATCAGCGGCGCATCGACAAGGTCATGGCCTACGAGCATGACTGACTGCCCGCGCCTGCGCGCGCAGATCGAAGCGTTCTGCCCCTATAACGAGCAGGAGACCGCCGACCGGCTGCAAATGCTGCAGGACATCGACACCTTCCCGGTGCTGCTGCCGCGGGACAACGCCACGGCGCACTTCACAGCCTCATGCTGGATCGTGAATCCGGACCGGACGAAGGTCCTGATGGCCTATCACAATCTCTACCAGTCCTGGGCCTGGCTCGGCGGGCACGCCGACGGGGAGGAGGATCTGCTCGCCGTCGCCCTGCGCGAGGCGAACGAGGAATCCGGGATCCGGGCCGTGCCCGTTTCCCGGGACATCTTTTCGCTGGAAATTTTGCACGTGGTGCCGCATGTGAAGCGCGGGAAATTCGTCTGCGCGCACCTGCACCTGAACGCGACGTATCTGCTCGTGGCCGATGACCAGGCCCCCATCCGCTGCAAGCCCGATGAAAACAGCGCCGTGCGCTGGCTGGACACGGCGGAGGTGCTGTCCGCCGTCTCCGAGCCCGCGATGCTGCCGGTCTACCGCAAGCTGATGGAAAAGGCCGCGCGATAAAAGAAAAAACTCCCGTGCCGTCCGGCACGGGAGTTTTTGCAGCTTATTTTGCGTACTCGACCGCTTTGGTCTCGCGGATGACGTTGACCTTGATCTGGCCGGGGTATTCGAGTTCGGACTCGATCTTCTTGGCAAGATCGTGGGCGAGCAGGATCATGTTGTCCTCGGTGACTTCCTCGGGCTTGACCATGACGCGGACCTCGCGGCCGGCCTGGATGGCGTAGGCTTTTTCGACGCCGGGGAAGGAATTGGTCAGCTCTTCGAGCTTTTCGAGCCGGCGGATATAGTTCTCGACGTTCTCGCGGCGTGCACCGGGGCGTGCAGCGGAGATGGCGTCGGCCGCCTGCACGAGGCAGGCAATGACGGTCTGCGGCTCGACGTCGCCATGGTGCGCCTCGATGGCGTTGATGACGACGGGATTTTCCTTGTACTTCTTGGCAAGCTCGACGCCCAGCTGGACGTGGCTGCCCTCCATCTCATGGTCGACGGATTTGCCGAGGTCGTGCAGCAGGCCTGCGCGCTTGGCAAGCGTCACGTCGACGCCGAGCTCGGATGCCATCAGGCCCGCGATGTGCGCGACCTCGATGGAGTGGTTCAGAACGTTCTGACCATAGGACGTGCGGTATTTCTGGCGGCCCAGGAGCTTGATGAGCTCGGGGTGCAGGTTGTGGACGCCGGTCTCAAAGGTGGCGCGTTCGCCCTCGACCTTGATGGTATGGTCGACCTCACGACGGGCCTTTTCGACCATGTCTTCGATGCGGGTGGGATGGATGCGGCCGTCGGCGATGAGCTTTTCGAGCGCCAGCCGCGCGACCTCGCGGCGGACCGGGTCGAACGAGGAGACGGTAATGGCCTCCGGCGTGTCGTCGATGATGAGGTCGACGCCGGTGATGGTCTCAAGCGTGCGGATGTTGCGGCCCTCGCGGCCGATGATGCGGCCCTTCATTTCATCGTTGGGCAGCGGAACGACGGAGACGGTGGTCTCGGCGGCATGGTCTGCCGCGCAGCGCTGGATGGCGGTGGCGATGATCTCGCGGGCGGTCTGGTCGGCCTCCTCCTTCATCTGCGCCTCGATCTCCTTGATCTTCATCGCGGTCTCGTGGCGGACATTTTCCTCGACGCCCTTGAGGATATAGGCCTTGGCCTCTTCCTGCGTCAGGCCGGAGATCTTCTCCAGGACCTCCATCTGGCTGCGCTTGAGAGACTCGACCTCTTCCTGCTTCTTGTCGATGGCCGCGATCCTCTTGGCCAGCTCGTCCTCTTTCTTCTCGTGAAGATCGATCTTCTTGTCAAGGGCTTCTTCCTTCTGCTGCAGACGGCGCTCCTGCTTGGAGACCTCTGCGCGGCGCTCCTTGACCTCGCGTTCGTATTCGCTGCGTGATTTATGGATCTCTTCCTTGGCCTCGAGCAGCATTTCGCGCTTCCTGTTCTCGCCGCCTTTGATGGCTTCGTTGATGATGCGCTTGGCTTCCTCTTCTGCGCTTCCGATCTGCTTTTCAGCGACCTTTTTGCGGTACAGGATACCGGCCGCGAAGAAGACTGCGCAAAGCACGACTGCCGCGATGCTCAGGATGAGGCATAGCGTATTGAATTCCATAAACTGCGAATGACACCTCCTGTTTTCAGTATTGGGTACGCCGGGAGCCCCGGCGATCTGAATCATAAAGCGCAACAGGCTTCCCCAAGTCCTGTTACAGCCATACAAATCCTACCCTACATTGTACTGTTTTGCAGCTTTCGTGTCAAGCGCAATTCGGAAAAATGCACGAAACCGAAGACGCCTGTTTGGATGGTTTTGTCAAGAAGGGCAGTCCGCCGCCCTTTCCGGGCAGTTGACAAGCAGAAAAAAGTGTGGTTTCATAAGGGTGGAACGGCCGCCCTTATTCCGCCTGCGGCGCGGCGAAAAGCTGCGGCAGACGGCGCGTGATCGCCACGCAGAGGAAGCTGCCGAAGGCGATCTTCAGCAGATCTCCCGGCAGGTAGATGAGCATGCCGTTTTTGAGCACCTGCCAGAACGTCAGTCCCTTGCCGAGATACGCGTTGGCGATCAGCGCCAGATACGGCACGCCGATGGCGTAGAGGACAGCCAGACCCGCCAGCATCGCGAGCGCCGTGCGCCAGAACGTCAGCGGCCGCTTTGCAAGCTTGCCGATGACGAACGCGGACGGGATCAGGCCGAGCAGGAAGCCGAACGTCGGCTGCAGCACATAGGAAAAGCCGCCGCCCAGCGCGAAGATCGGCACGCCGACAAGGCCGATGAGCACGTACACCAGCTGCGAGAGCGCGCCGTAGCCCGCGCCAAGCAAAATCCCGGCCATTGCCGTGAACAAAAACTGCAGGGAAATGGCCGCGAGGGCAAACGGGATCTTGAAAAAGGCGCCGACCGCGGTCAGGGCGGCAAACAGGGCGGTCAGGACGAGCATCAATGTCTTTCTGTGCTGCATGATTGGGTTCTCCTTTTGTAAACCTATTTTGAATCGCAGGTTTACAATACAACAGGTCAAACAAAAAATCAAGGATGAATTGAACAAGATGACAAAAGAAGAAGTCTTATCTCTGCTGCTCACGGCCGGCGAGCCGGTCTCGGGCGAGCATATCTGCCGGCAGCTGGGCGTAACGCGGGCCGCCGTCTGGAAGGCCATCGACCAGCTGCGCCAGGAGGGCTATACCATCGAGGCCGCGCCGCGCCGCGGCTATACCCTGACCGCGCGGCCGGACCGGCTCGATACGGCGCAGGTGCGCGGGTATCTGGCCGGGCATCCGTGGCAGCCGCTCGTGACGGCGGTCGAGCGCGTGGATTCGACCAACAACGCCTGCAAGCGGCTGGCCGCCGAGGGCGCGCCGGACGGCACGGCCGTGCTGACCGGGATGCAGACCGCAGGCCGCGGGCGGCGCGGGCGGACGTTCGTTTCGCCGCCGGGCGGGCTGTATTTCAGCCTCATCCTGCGGCCGCACGCCCAGCCGGAGGCGCTGATGCACCTGACGGCGATGGTCGCCGTGGCGGCGGCGCGGGCGATCGAGCGCGTCAGCGGCGTCTATCCCGGGATCAAGTGGACGAACGACCTTGTGCTGGGCAAGAAGAAGCTCTGCGGCATTCTGACCGAGATCGGCATCGAGGCAGAGTCGCGCGAGGTCGACTACGCGGTCGTCGGCATCGGCATCAACTGCGCGCATGCGGAGCTGCCGCCCGAGGTCGCGGCGATGTCGGCCGATCTGGAGACCGCGACCGGGAAAAAGCCGGACCGCAGCCGGCTGGCTGCGGAGCTGGTACGGTCGCTGTATGAGATGGAACAGGCGCTGTTCACGCAGAAGGACGCGTGGCTGGCGGAGTTTTCGGCGCACTGCGTCACGATCGGGCAGGATGTGAAGCTCGTGCGCGGCGACGAGGTACAGTTCGCCCACGCCGACGGCATCGACGGCGAAGCGGCGCTGCGCGTGACCTACCCAGACGGCACCACCGGCGTCATCGCCTCCGGCGAAGTCTCCGTCCGCGGGATGTATGGCTACACATGACCCAAGGCTCCCCTGGAAGGGGAGCTGTCAGCCGAAGGCTGACTGAGAGGTTGCTGCAGATTTGCATAGAAAAACCCAAACCGCAAATTC
>OLGD01001656.1_pt1 | contig 31331 bp, 37 predicted proteins | sample 1605311 | NCBI WGS metagenome assembly OLGD01 (sample SAMEA3888917, study PRJEB22519) | human gut metagenome | biome: human gut; feature: human-associated habitat; material: faeces | place: Denmark | collected 2010
TTTATCATATTTTATGAAATATTACAATTTTGTCATAATCGATGAAATTACCCTGAAATAGAGGAGGTATTAAAAGAAAGAAAAGCCCCACGCTTTTGTAGATAAAAGCATGGGGATCAAGAGTTTAAATTATCGGATATTTAATGAAATTTTACATTACCATTTTTACTGATGATACTACCAGAAGCAGTATATTTACCAGACAAAACGGGATAGTTGTGACAACTTCCATTTTTTGAGTACACATCCACGTTAGACATACCAAGATTGTTGAGTTTACAATCGATACTACCATTATGGTTGGTAATATCTAACTCAACATCCGAATGAAGATATGAGTTTACCCGGATGCTTCCATTCTTGCATTCAAGTTGTAATTTTTTAAAAATTGCATCCTCCAATTTGATGCTACCATTGTAGAAATTGCGTCAATGGTTGGTGCTTTGATGCTGCCAACGGAAATACTTGCACTTTTTGATTGAATGCTTATAATTTCCACGGAACTCAGGGGAAGCATGATATCCAGCTGTAAACTATTGAAAGAGTTACTAATGACAGTACCATTTATAATGGTTACTCCTCCTGAAGAAGCTCCTTCAATATTTGCAGTGACTCTTAATGAGTCACTATTGGGCACTATATCAAATTGAAAGTCTTTACTAGAAGCGATACCATGTAATCTGGCAACAATTACGTCTTCATGACCTTCGGAGATATTTACCCGTACGTTACTTGAAACATATAGTTTTTTAATTTTTGTAGGGGCTTTTCTGACTTCGTCAATCTGTTCACCATTGCTATCGGTATTATTAACATGTTTACCGTTAATAATAATGTCCTCTCCATTAATACTGACATTTTGACCTGAAATGTTCCCGAAAAAATTAAACTTGCTCATATACTTTTCCTCCTATTTGTATTATAAATTATTAATAGATACAAAGTACAAGAATTTTTTTCAACTTGTACATATAAATTATTATAACACAAAAATTAGAGATAAGGATACTATAAAAGGATTGCACTATTTTACATAATGTGGTAAAATTATAATAGTTTTAAATTAAGGAGAGTTTTTATGGAAAAAATAATTTTATTATATTCAGATTTAGAAGGTACAATATTAAGGGAATCAGATAGTGAGTATGATGATACAGATATGTATAATTTTCTTAAACAATTATCTAGATTGCAAGAATTAATGGATGCAAAAGTAAGAATGCATATAGTTTCACCAATTAGCCAAAATCAAATGACAGATATTTTGGAAAAATTAGACAAAAGTTTTACTAGTTTTAATAGACTTCAAAAAGAGCCGATTAAGAAGTTAAAATATATAGAAGGAGCAGCTGCATCATCAAAGGATGAATTTGTAACCGGACCACAACAAGATTTTACATTTAATAGATTTGTTAAGAAAATGGATTCAAGAATAGTGGCTTTAAAAAGACCTAGCAATCCTGACGATAAAAACCCAGCAGGTTTTGGTAAGCTTAATTATGTTAAAGGATGGACATCTATGGCGCAGGAGAGATATGATGTAAAAATGATTATATATTGTGGTAATGGAATGAACGATTTAGCATCAATGGATTACGTTAATTCTAAAAAAGGTGGTTTTGTTGTTTGCCCTGATAATAGCAGACATGAAGCTAAAGCTAAAACAAAATTGGTTGGAAGGAAAACAGATTTACAAGGACTTACAGAAGGAATAGCAAATATTAATAAATTACTAGAAAAAAGATTAAATCCCAACAAAGAAGAGCCAGAAGATAATGACCAACAATCATTATAAAATAATTTAGTATCAAAATAGACTTTTAGAGTATTCTAGCAGTCTATTTTTTATGTTATAATACAACCATAAATTAAAATAAAGGAGAACATATGCAAGTAGAAAAGAATAAAGAATATATTGTAGATATAATAGATAATGGATTTCAAGGAGAAGGGATTGCCAAAATAGATGGACTTACAATTTTTATACCAAATGCTATAAAAGGCGAAAAGGTAAAAGTATTAATTGTAAAAGTCTTAGCTTCACATGCTTTTGGAAAAATTATAGAAATAATTAAACAATCAGAAAATAGAGTAGCAAGTGATTGTACAACCTATAAAAGATGTGGAGGTTGTTCATTAAGACATATAAAATATGAAGAGACATTAAAAATGAAACAAAATGCAGTTCAAAGTTTAGTAAATAAGAGTTTAAATAATAAAATTAAAGTAGAAGAAACATTAGGTATGGAACATCCATATCACTACAGGAATAAAGCACAATATCCTGTAGGATTAAATAAAGATGGAAAACCAGTAATTGGCGTATTTGCAAATAGAACTCATGAAATTATACCAATAGATACTTGTTTTATTCAAAATAAGCAAACAGAAGAAATTGCGAAATATATTTTTAAATTTTTAGTAGATAATAATGTTAGCTTTTATGATGAAAAAGCTCAAAAAGGTTTAGTTAGACACATTGTTACTAAAATTGGTATAAAAACAAATGAGATAATGTGTATTATTGTTATAAACGGAAGAGAAATACCTAATGAATCTAAAATGATATCAGAATTAACTAGCAAATTTAGTAATATAAAGACTATTGTTAAAAATGTAAATACCAAAAATACAAATGTTATATTAGGAAACGAGAATATTAATTTATATGGAGATGGATATATTACAGATAAGCTAGGGGATTATACTTTTAAAATATCTCCAATGTCATTTTACCAAGTAAATCCAATTCAAGCTGAAAAATTATATGAGCTTGGAGTTAAGTTTGCAGATATAACAAAGGAAGATGTTGTGTTCGATTTATACTGTGGAATTGGTACAATTTCATTATTTATGAGTAAGTTTGCCAAAAAAGTATACGGAGTAGAAATTGTAGATGAGGCTATTATAGCAGCCAAAGAAAATGCCAGAATAAACAATGTATATAATACAGAATTTATTGCTGGTGATGTAGAAAAAGTGTTAGATAACCTAGTAAATGTTAAGCAGATAATTCCAGATATTATTATGGTAGATCCACCAAGAAGAGGGCTAGATAATACAAGTATAGAAAACATAAAAAAGGTTTTACCTAAAAAACTAGTATATATTAGTTGTAATCCAGCAACATTGGTTAGAGATTTGGCAAAATTAGAAAACATATATGAAATAAAAAAGATTAAACCAGTAGATATGTTTCCTTATACAAATGGAATAGAATGTGTTTCTGTTCTTGAATTAAAAAATAAGGAATAAATTTAATTAATAGAAATAATTGTATGTTTTCATGATAAAAGATAAAAAAGGGGTAATTTATGGAACTTATAAATATTGATTATAAAGAATTTAAAGCAGAAATATATCAAAAATATATAGAGATATTTCCAGAAGAGGAAAGAAAGAGTTTAGAAACTATAGAGAAAAACTATAACAAAAATATAACTAGATTTATAAAAATTGATGAAGAAAAAGAATTAATAGGCTTTTGTATAATGAATTCGATAGAGAATAATAGATATATGCAACTGGATTACTTCGCAATTTTACCAGAATATCAAAATAAAGGATATGGAACTAAAGCAATTAAAGAATTGGAAAAAGTAGTTCAAAATTATGATGCTATATTTGTAGAGATTGAGAAATTAGGTTATGGAGCAAATACAGCAGAAAATGAAATAAGAGAAAAAAGAGCAAAATTTTATGAAAGATTAGAATTTAATAAATTAAATGTTGATTTAAAATGGTTTAATAGTCTGTTTTTATCTATATACTATTTAAAATTAAATAATAATCTAACATATGATGAAAAAGAAATTTTAAATAATATATTTGAAATATATTATAAAGTCCATGGCAAGAAAAAGGTTGACGAAAATTGTGAAATGATAAAGTGATTTTTCTTGACTAAAGTACGAAAAAAGGCCAATAATATAATCAGGGAGGATTTACAATGAATAATAAGTATAAAATCGTTTTTATAGATATAGATGGGACATTAGTTAATGATGAAAAAATAGTGCCAGAAGAAAATATAAAGATGATACAAACTTTAAAGAAGAATGGAATAGAAGTAGTATTAGCATCTGGCAGACCATATCATAGTATTGAAAAATACAGTACTCAGGTAGGAGCTATACCATACATTATTGGTTCTAATGGAGGTATTGTGGCAAATTTTGTGGAAGATAAGAAAATATTTAGCACCAATATAGAAAAAGAGAATGCATTAGAAATAGCTAAAATAATAAAAGAAAACAACATATATTTTACAGTTACTATTTCTGGCAATTTGCTTGTAGAAGATGAACAATTTAGCATGACAAGAGAAAATAGAAACGAACTTGTACTAGTGAATTCTTTGGAAGAATACTTAAAAACAAATGATGCACCAGTTATAAAATTCAGTCTTATGGATGATAAAAAAGAAAATCTTCAAAAAGTTAGAAAATTAGTATTAGATAGATTTAATATTGATGCAACAGAAGTTGATGAATTTATGATTCCTAAGAAATATAGAAAAGCAGAAAATAATTATAAGCTTCCATATGTAATGGATATTATGCCAAAAGGGATAAGCAAGGCGAAAGCTATAGAAGAACTATGCAAATATTTAGGTATAGAAATAGCTCAAACGGTTGTATTTGGTGATGGCTTAAATGACATAGAAATGTTTAATGTTGGAGGTTATAAAGTAGCAATGGGAAATGCTGCAGATCAAATAAAAGAATTAGCAGATGTAGTTACAAAAACAAACAACGAAGCTGGAGTAGCATATGAACTAAATAAAATCTTTGGAATAGAATAGATAATATAAGGGAGAAAATTAATGACTAATATTACATTTCCAGCTTTTAATATAAACTTAAGCATTTCTAGAACAGCATTTACAATTGGTGGTATACATATATACTGGTATGCTATTTTTATAGCTGTAGCTATTTTAATTGCAATATTAGCTTTAAAAAAGGATTGTAAAAAATACAATATAAAATACAATGATATATTAGAATTAATGATACTTATACTACCAATAGCAATTATATGTGCTAGATTATACTATGTCATTTTCAATATGCAATATTATTTAAATAATCCTAGTGAAATCATAAATATAAGAAATGGTGGACTTGCAATCTATGGCGGAATAATAGGTGGAGCCATAACTACTATTATATTTTGCAAAATTAAAAAAATAAAGATATTAGATATGTTTGATATGATAGTTCCATACGTAAGCTTAGGGCAAGCAATTGGAAGATGGGGGAACTTTATTAATGGTGAAGCACATGGAACAACAACTAATAGTATTTTTAGAATGGGAATCATAGAAGATGGTATATATATGGAAGTACATCCAACGTTTTTATATGAATCCATATGTACTTTAATTATATTTTTTATATTAATGTATCTTAGAAATCATAGAAAATATTCAGGACAATTAACTATTGTATACTTATTATTATATTCTGCAATTAGAACAATAATAGAAGGGCTAAGAACAGATAGTTTGATGGTTGGAAATATAAGAATATCACAATTAATTTCTATTATCATATTTATAGTAGTAATATTTATATTAATATATAATTATAAAAAGAGAAAGAAAATTAAGCTGTTAGAAGAAAAAAATAATTAACTTAAAAACTATTACGAATGAGTAATAGTTTTTTCTATTGCATATCATTTTTTTATATGATAATATAAACTTGAAAAAAGGGAGAATGTATGAAAAAGTTAGTAATATCAGGAAGTGCAAAATTTGAAAAAGAAATAAAAAAATGGGTAGAATATTTTAAAGAACATAATTATGATGTAATCAAATATCCAAGAAAAATAGATCAATCAAACGAATTAATATATAAAGATGTATATATTAATTTTTATAAAGCCTTAGAAGAAGCAGATTATTTATTTGTATTAAACGAAGAAAAAAATGGCATAAAAGGATATGTTGGTCCACAAGTTTATGCAGAAATGAGCTATATAATAGTACAAAATATATTACAGCATAAGAATAAAACTATTTGGATTTTAAATGAGCCATCCAAAGAAGTTGCAAGTTATAATGAGTTAAATAATTTTATAAAATTAGGATGGATAAAGTTATTTAAACCAGAGAATTAATGTAATATATTATCCAATAAAAAAGATTTTTGGTGTGTTAAATCGTAGTTCTTAGGCATATATATCAAGTATTATATTTACAAAAGAGGAACTATTCAGTTCCTCTTTTATGTTAATATACCAAATTGCACCAAATTAGATAGGAGTGATTTTATGAAGTTAATATTAATAAGACATGGACAAACCCAGGGAAATATTTTAAATGAGCAAGGAATTAACCTATTTACAGGTGCGTTAAATAACAAATGTACAGATTTAACCGAAAAAGGGATAGAAGCCGCCAAAAAATTAAAGGATAATCCAATTATTAAGGAGATTTCTAAAGTTTATTGTTCAGACTTAAAAAGAGCTGTAGATACTGCAAAACTTGCAAAACCAGGTTACGAACTTAATATAGATAAACGCTTAAGAGAGAGAAGTTTAGGCGATTTCGAAGGGAAATATCCAGTAGATTTAGAAGATAATGAATGCTATAAAAAATACTTTACAGATGAAAAGTATAAAAAATTTAGAAGAGATTTTATTCAAAAAGCTCCAAATGGAGAAAATTATACAGATGTAATAGAAAGAACAAAAGATTTTTTAGATTCATTAAAAATGGATGAAGACATAACAATAGGAATATTTTCGCATATGCATTGCATAAGATGTATTTTCTATAACTTACTTAAATTTGAGCCAAAGGAGAAAATTTTTAATTTAAAGATAGAAAATTGTGAACCTTATGTAATAGAAAGAATACAAGACAAAACATTTAAATTAACATCACATAATTTAGATGACTTATTTAATAAAATTTGTTGGTAAAGGAGTTTTTATGGAATATAGAAAGATCAGTTTAGAAGAATTAGATAAATTAAAGAATCTTTATGCTTATGAGAACTTTGAAGAATTTAAGAAGTTAATTATAAATGATATATCAAATGGAATAAAAAATATTTTTGTTATAGAGGAAAATAAAAATTTAATTGGAGAAATAACAGTAACATATAAGTCTGATTCACCAAATGAAACTATAAAAAATATAAGAGTATATTTAGGAGCATTTAGAATTCATAAAGCATATCAAAATAAAGGATTAGGACAAAGATTACTTAAATATGTGATAGAAGAAATAGAAAAAGAAGGTATAACAGAATTTACAGTTGGTGTTGAAGATGACAATGAAAATGCAAAGCATATATATGAGAAATTTGACTTTACAGAAATAATAGATAGAGGCGAAGAAACTGTAAAAGGAAGAACATATGAATATAATCTTTTACTAAGAAAAAGCAATACAAAAAAGATGGAAAAGTTAATTATAAAGTTTGGGTTAGGTAGTAAAATTATAAATACTACTCAAATTCATGGTGGACTATCAAATAGAATGTATAGAGTAGAAACAGACAAAGCTGAATATGCTATAAAAAAATTAAATAAAACATTAATGCAAAATAAAGAAGAATTCGAAAGAATTAATTTTGCAGAAAAAGTATCAAAAATAGCAGAAGAAAATGGAATATCTGTAGTAAGAGCATTGGAATTTGAAAATAAAATAATACATGAAATTGATGGGGATTATTACATGGCATTTAATTGGAATTATGGAAAACATTTAGAACCAGAAGATATTACAGATGAAACATGTGGCATAGTTGGAAAGTTGCTAGCTACAATACATAATTTAGATTTTTCGAATATCAAAGCAGAAAAATCCAAAGAAATGCCAATAAGAACAATAGATTGGAATTCTTTGGTAAAGCTAGCGAAAGAGCAAAAGAAATATTATTACAAAGATTTAGTAGAAAATATAGAAATACTTTATGAAATAAATAAGAAGACGAATGAAGCTTTAGAATATGCAAAGAGTAATTTAATAATAAGTCATAGAGATTTAATAAAAAAGAATATCTTGTGGAATAATAATATTCCGACAGTTATAGATTGGGAATCTAGTGGCTATGTAAATCCAACAGTAGAATTAGTTCAAGTATGCTGGAATTGGGCAAATGGAGATGTCGGAAAGTTCGAGTTTGAAAAGTTTGGAATAATTGTAAACAGTTATTTACAAAATGTAAAGAATTATAAAAAAGAAGATATGAAAAAACTTATATATGCTAATTTATGGGAAGCAATAGAATGGATAGAATATAATTTAAAAAGGTCACTATGTATAGAAAGTACATATAGGAAAGAAGAAATAGAATTAGCAGAAGAACAAATAAATTATTTAAATTACGAAATAAGATATGCTATGACACAAATAGAACAAGTAGCTAATTCTTTAGAAATATAGGGATTGGGGGGACGATCCTAAAATCCATATTAAGGTAAACTTATATGTTGAGTTTTAAATTTAATGTAGCAATACTATAAAAGGAGTCCTTATGATAGTTGAAAATAAATATTTGGAAGATATAAAAAGAATTTGGAAGGAAAACAATAGCGGATATATTACTGAAGAAAGTAATGAAATGTTAATAAATAATGATGATATATTAAAAATAGTGTATTTAGAAAATAATGTGCCAGCTGGATATATTGCAGTATATACTAAAGATGATTTTTGTAAATTAGAAAATTTCCCAGATAAAATAGGAAAAGAAGAAAATGTAGCATATATATGGGAAATAGTAACAGACAAAAATTATATGGGAAAAGGAATTGCAAGTAAACTTATGCAATATGTGTTGGAAAAATTTAAAGGATATAAAATATATAGTTGTATTGCAAAAGATAATATACCATCACTAAAATTACATGAAAAATATGGTTTTAAGGAGGCATATCAATTTACAAATGATAAAGAGCAACTAATGCTACTAAAAAATAATTAGTTTGACAATTTAATATAGTTCTGCAGTAATAAAAAATATGGAAGTAAAGGGAGTAATAAAATGGATATAGAAATTTTAAAAGAATATGTAAAAATTAAACATGAAGGACAAAAAAGAAAACAAGGAACACCATACTATTTGCATCCATTTGCGGTTGCAGATATATTAAAAGAAAAGGGATTTAATGATGATTACCAAGCTGCAGGATTATTACATGATACATTAGAAGATACAAATGCAACAAAAGAAGAAATCTTGAAATTGAGCAATAAAGGAGTTTTAGACACAGTAGTGTTACTAACAAAAGAAAAAGGATACAAAATGCAAGATTATTATAATAGAATAAAAAATAATGATATGGCTAAAATGGTAAAATTAGCAGATAGATATCATAATCTAAGTGAAAGTACGATGACAAATATTTTATTTAAGAAGAAATACATAAAAGAGACAGAAGAGTGGTATCTAAAAATGGCTGAAGGGACATGTTTTGAAGAAGATATAAAACAAGCATTAGATAATTTAATAAAAAGTTTATAAATTTTGATGATATTTTGATATAAAAAATGGAGAAGTAATTATGAGAAAATTAAATGTAATACTAGTTTTTGATAACGAAGAAGATAAAATTTTAATGTGTAAAAGAACCAAAGAGCCATACAAGGGAAAGCTAAATTTAGTAGGTGGCAAAGTAGAAAAAGGCGAAGATGAATTACATGCTGCATATAGAGAATTAGAAGAAGAAACAGGAATTTCTAAAAATGACATTATATTAACTAGTTTGATGAATTTTGAGTATAAACTTCAAGACATGGAGTTAGAAGTTTATGTAGGAAAATTAAATAAAGAAGTAAAATTAGTAGAAGAAATAAACAAATTATTTTGGATAGATAAAAATGATAACTTCTTTGATGTTGAAAAATACGCAGGAGAAGGAAATATAGGACATATGTTAAAACATGTAGAGATATACAAAGATGAAGTTTTAAAATAGGAGAGAATGAAATTGTCGCGATTTTTCGTGGCACTTTTGTGCTGAGCGAAGCGACAGAATGGAGAAAATATGGAAGAATTAATTAATAATATTAAAGAAAATGTAAAGATAAATATAAATGAAAAAGATTATATTGTAAAAACTAAGACTTTATATGGTATCGAAGAAGATGAAGACGCTTATTATTATAAATGTATTCTAAATACAGGAGATACATTGGTTATAATTCCAGATGATGATTTGATATATATAGGTAAAGAAATTGAAAATTTAAAATTTAGAAGGCCAGAAGAAAGTGTTTTATTTTATAACGAAAATTTATTTGTTAAAGTTGGAGATGGAAATCAATTTATTAAAAATATAGAATTTGGCACGGGTATCGAAGAAAAATGCATTTTCGAAGACTTTGTAAGCCAAGATCAAATAATAAGTTTAGGCTACTTGCCAGATGAAGAAAGAAGAGCAGATATTTTAGCAGATATAATTGATATTAAAAATATAAAGGTTGTTAAGGAGTAACATATGTTTAAAAATAAAAAAGTTGTTATATTCGATTTAGACGGAACACTTATAGATTCTATGGGAATATGGAATAGGGCAGATGAAAGTTTAATTAAAAAATTTACTAATAAAACAGTAGAAGAATTTTTTAATGATAATAATATAAATGCAAAGGATATAGGACAATTAAGAGATAGGTTGCTTGCAGAATTTAAAAGTGAAGATATTTATGTACAATATTGTGCATGGTTAAAAGAAAGATTTAACACAAATATGCCAGCAGAAGAAATTTTAAAAGTAAGATGGGACTTTGCAAATGAATTATTACAAAAAGAAGTGGATTACAAGGAAGATGCAGATGTTTTACTAAAAAAATTAAAACAAAACGGATACACTTTAGCACTAGCTACAACAACGCCAAAAGCAAGACTAGATTTATATAGAAAAAAATTAAAGAAGGTAAATATTGATGAAATATTCTCTATTATTTTAACCAAAGAAGATGTTATACATAAAAAGCCAGATCCAGAAATATATAAAAAGATAGTAGAAAAATTAGATATCAAACCAGAGAAATGCATAGTTATAGAAGATGCTTTAATTGGTGTACAATCAGCTAAAAACGCAGGGTTAGAAGTTATTAATATGTATGACAAATATGCAGATGCAGATAGAGAAGAAATAGACAAACTAGCTGATTATAAAGTACAAAATTATAGGGAATTAATAAATATATTAGATAGATAGGGATTATGTAGCACAAAAATAAACACGAAAGGAGAAAAAATTATGTTCAAACTAGTTTCACCAACACTAGAATACAAAGAAAAAGCAATAGATTTTATAAACGAATTTTATGAGTATAAATCAGATATAAACGGAGTAGGAGGCTTATACAGATATTTAGATGATTATGAAGGTTGGCTAGAAAAACTAGAAAATGATAAAAAACAACCTGTAACAGAGGAAAGAGTACCAGCAGAAACTTTCTTCTTGGTAAGGGAAGAAGATGATAAAATAGTTGGAATGATTAATATTCGTCTAGCTTTAAATGAAAAATTTAAAAAAATAAATGGTAATATAGGATATAGTATAAGGCCAACAGAAAGAGGAAAGGGATATAATAATATAAATCTATATTTAGGACTAAAAAAATGTAAAGAATATGGAATAAAAGATGTTTTATTAACTGTAGATAAAGACAACCTTCCTTCTAAAAAAACAATTCTAAGATTTAGTCCAAGATATGAAAGTGAATATTTTGATGAAGATAATCATAATTGTATAATTCAATTATATTGGATAAATGTAGAAGATGGAATTAAATTATGGGAGAAATCATTAGAAGAGGAAGAAAGATAAAAAGAGATAGTCTTAAAAAATATAAATAGAGCAATTCAGTAAAAACTTCTAATTTATATACAATAGAAAAAGGAGTAGATAATATGATAGACTTACATATGCATACAGTTTATTCGGATGGAGATAAAACTGTTGAAGAAATATTAAAACAATGTGAAGAAAAACATTTAGAATATATATCAATTACAGATCATAATAATTGTATGCAGTACAAAGATGAAGCTTTTAGTAAAAATATTTTTTCGGGAAAAGTTATAAAAGGAGCAGAATTACAAGGTCATGTATTAAATAAAAATATTGAAGTATTAGCATATGATTATGATATTGATATTTTAAATACATGGATACAAAAACACTTTTCAGAAGAAAAAGCAAGAGAAAGACGAAATAACCAAAAGGAAAGATTTTATAAAATATGTGACAAGAATGGTTTAAGATATAATAGAGACAATATAGTTTTTTCAGAAAATCCTACAGCTTTTGTGGAACGTCCAATATATATGGAAATTATAAAATATAAAGACAATCGTAAAAAATTAGGTGAATATGCTAATAAATTTGGACTATTTTTTAGAAAGGAATTAACAAATTCAGAAAGTTCATATTATATGAACTATGAGTTAGATTATCCTTCTTATGAAGAAATAATAGATAATATTCACAATGCTGGTGGAAAAGCATTTTTAGCACATCCATTTGAATACAAGTTTGAAAACACAATACAATTTATAGATGAAATAAGGAAAATAAGAGAATTAGACGGAATAGAATGTTATCATCCATCAGCAGAAGAAGAAAATAGAATAAATATTTTAAAGAAATATGCCAATAAAAATAATTTATATATTAGTGGTGGAAGTGATTATCACGGGGAACCAAAACCAGATATAGAAATAGGTATAGGAAGAGGAAGTTTACAAATTACTAAAGATATTATAGAGCAATGGCATAGAGATTAATAAGGACCAATCGGGATTTAGGGACGTTCCTATAATCCCGATAAAAGATAAATGTTTTTTTTAAGGAGAGAAAATGTTTAATTTAAAAGGAAATATATGCATTTTAGGAGATAGTATTGTCTATGGTGCGTGGGATGAAGAAAAACACGGATATGTAAATAGATTAAGGGAAGATTTAAAAGAAAATAATCAAGTAGAAAATATATATGGTCTTGGAATTCCTGGGGAGACAACAGCAGGACTATTAAAGAGAATTGATACAGAATTAAAATCTAGAAAACCAAATACAATAATAATTGGCATTGGAATAAATGATACTATCTATATAAAAAATAAGCAACAAGAGGCAATAAATATAAAAGAATTTACAAGTAATATTAGCAAAATTATTGCTATCGCAACGTCATATACAAACAACATTCTAATACTAGGATTGACAAAGGTAATTGAAGAACGTACAACTCCAATTTTATGGAATGATAATGAAATGTATTTTAATAATACTATAAAAGAATATGATGATGTTCTTAAGGATTATTGCAATACGAATAAGGTTCAATATTTAAAATTGTTTGATATATTACAACAAACAGACTTTTCTACTGATGGAATACATCCAAATGAAAAAGGTCATGAGAAAATATATAAAGCCATAAAAATGGAAGGAGAAAAATAAAGGCATTAATGCTAAAGAATAGTAATATTACTAAGTCAAATAGGAGGAAAAAATGTTTAATGTAGTACATGTTGCAATAAGTGTAAGCAATATAGAAAGAAGTATAGAATTTTATAAAAGAATTGGATTTAAAGAATTTAAATCTTGGGATGCAGAAGATGAGAGCATAAAAATAAGAATGTTAAAGTTAAATGATTTTATATTAGAAATATTTTGTTATAAAAATTATATAGAGCTACCCGAAACTGCTAATTCTACAGCAACAGATTTGCCTGTACTTGGTACAAAACATTTTGCTTTAGGAGTATCAAATATTGAAAAGGCTAAGAGATGGGTGTTAGAAAACAAAATTGCAGATGAAGTAACTATAAATGTTGGTAGATTGGGAAAGCCATATTTCTTTATAAAAGATCCAGATGGAATTTTAGTAGAAATAATAGAGAAGGATATACTTAAAATAGATTTACCAGATACATCAAAACAAGAAATATCTAAAATAATAAAAAATGTCAGCAATACAGGTTTTTATGCTAAAAATAGATTCCATTCTATGGAGCATATAGCAAAAGTTGTTTTGTTTTCATATTTACTAGGAAAAGAAGAAAAATTAACAGAAGAAGAGATGAAACTATTATTAGTATCAGCAGCTTTTCATGATTGTGGCAGAAATGGAAATGATGGAGAAAATGAGCATGCCGAAGCAGGAGCTAAAATTGCAGGAGAATATTTCACAAAAAATTTAACTAATCCATTTAATATAAATGAAGAGGATATACCAATAATACAAGTAGTAATACACTATCATGAACATAAAGAACAAGAATTGGGAAAATTAAATAAAGATGGAATACTATTTTTAATTAAAAAATACAATGCACCTAGTAATAAAATAAGTGAAATAGAAAATTTATGTATGTTATTAAAGGATGCAGATGCTTTAGATAGAGAAAGATTTGCAACATATGGAAAATTGGATCCAAAATATTTAAGAAGTAAAAGTGCAAAAACACCACAGATGTTAAAATATGCAAAAGAGATTAACCAAGCTGTTGCGGAAGAAATATTAAAGAAGATTTATGGAATAGAAAATATAAAAGAAGAAATTGATAGTGTCAAATTATTAGAAGAGTTAAAAATAAAAAAAGTTAAAATGCTAGGTGAAGAAACTAGTTTAAGCGTAGAAGAAATTTTAGATTTATTATTTTAAGGAGAATATTATGAAAATTTATCTAATAAGGCATAGTGAATCAATAGATGACATAGAAGATTGTTATGGTGGAATTGCAGATTTTGACTTAAGTGAAAATGGTATCAAAAAAGTAGAACAATATAAAATCGAAAATTTAGAAATAGAGAAAATATATACGAGTCCATATAAAAGAGCATATCAAACTGCTAAAATATTAAATAAAAAGATAAATGTAGATTTAGATATTATAGATAATATAAGAGAATGCAATTCTTATGGGATTTTATCTGGGGTAAATAAGGAAAAAGCTAAAACGATATTTAGTTATGTTTTTGATATGCCAAAATATAAAAATACGGGTTACTATTTAGGTACAAGTTTTTTAGGTGGAGAAAATATAAATGAATTTGACAAACGTGTAGAAGAGGGCATAACAGAAATTATAAGTAAAAGTAAAGAATTAAATACTATAGCTATTGTAACACATGGTGGTGTATATAGAAGTATTTATAAAAATATTCTTAGAGTAGATAAGAAACTAGAGCAAATAGATGATTTAGCTATTACAGAACTTAAATATAATAATGGCAAGTTTGAGATTATAAATAAACAGGGAATAGTATTTGGAGAAACAATATAAACTAAAAGACTTTTTATCCGAACTTTGGTTAGTATACTAAAGTTCGGATTTTTATATATGTTATCAATACAGTTTAATAAAAAATATTTACTTTAAAAAAATATGGTGGTAAAATATAATTCCTACAGAAAAAGCTGATAAATTCTGTAAAATAATTTTTATGGAGGAGGATAGTAGTTACTTACGTTATAATTTTCAGCAGAAAGGGAGCATAAATATGGCGATGTCTAAAGGAAGAAGACGGAGGAGAAAGTCTATAAGATTCGGACGGGTTGTAGGAGGAATTATTGCATTATTAGCAATAACATTATTATTTTCGCCACTGTCAATGGAAGATAAAACTATCGAAGTTGAAGTTGGAACAGAATTTAATGATGAACCTACAATAAAATACCTTGGTTTTAACGTTTCTAAAGATGTTAAAATTACTGGTAATGTTGATACCTCTAAAGTAGGCGAATATAAAATAACCTACAAATGGGGATTAAAATCTGCTACAAGAACTATAAATGTAGTAGATACTACTGCACCAGTTATTGATATGCAGGGTGGTAGCACACTGTATGTTGAAGATTTTAATAATCTGGAAAGTCTAGACCCAGGAGTTATAGTAACTGACAACTATGATGAAGATGTTAAAGCAAAACGCGAAAGACATAAGATTAGTGATTCTGAATATGAATTCGTGTATACTGCAACAGATTCATCAGGAAACATTGCTATAGCAAAACGAAGGATTTCGAAAGCAACAGGAGTAATATATTTAACATTTGATGATGGACCATCAGATGTTACTCCAGAAATTTTGGATATTCTTAAAGAGAATGATGTAAAAGCGACATTTTTTATTGTAGATTATTCAGAAGAAGATAAGAGTAAGATTCAAAGAATTATAAATGAAGGTCATACTCTTGGATTACATGGGTTATCTCATGATTATGCTAAGATTTATTCGTCAGTAGATGCGATTACAGAGAATTTTATTGGATTGAAGGAAGAAATATTGAATGATTTCGATTATAATGCAATATACATAAGATTCCCTGGAGGAGCATCTAATACCATCAGCAAGAACTATTGCGATGGTGTAATGACAGCAGCAACCAGTAAAGTAGAGCAAGAAGGCTTTACATATTACGATTGGAATGTCGATGTAGATGATGCTGGGAGTGCAAGAACAGCAGATAAAATTTACAACAATTTTGTAGCAGGAATTGCACCAAAGCGCGAAAATGTTGTACTAATGCATGATGGATATGGACATCAACCAACAGCAGATGCTCTGCAGGGAATTATAGACTATGCTAAAGAGAATGGATATGTGTTTTCAGCAATTACTGAGGATACTATTCCGGTCCAGCATGGTGTGAATAACTGAAGAGCTAAACAAAAGAAACATGATAATGCGATTATTGTGTTTCTTTTGCTATATTGACATGTAGACGAAGCTAAAAAAGATTATTGCATTTCTGATTAACTTGTGATAAAACACAACTATGGAGGAAAAAATGAATAATTTTAATGAAGATATGCTTACTGGCAAGACTAAAGAGGCCATAGATATTTTGGGTAGAAAATGGAAATATGAATGTATGAGCTGTGCTATTGCAAAAGGTGAATTAGAGCTTCCTGGAGGACTAATATATGAAGATGAATATATTACTGTTGGAGCTGATACAGAAATTCCATTGAATGGTTTTATTATAATTGCAACTAAACGTCATGTTAATTCTATTGCGGATTTAAATACAATAGAACGACATGAGTTGATAGATTATATTGCAAGGATAATAGAGGCATTAAAAGAACTTAATATAGTTCATGAAGTAACAATAGTACAAGAAGAAAGGTCAAAACATTTACATGTATGGATTTTTCCATGTCATAAAAAATATAAGGAAATGTTTGGAAAAGGCGTAGGAGCAATTAAAGATATATGCAAATACGCAAAAAGTAACGCAAGTAATGAAGACATACAGCAATGTTTAAACACTGTACAAAAATTAAAAGAATATTTTAAGGAGGTATAAGGAATGAGAGAGTTGATGCAAGAAATTTCTAAGTATATTGGAAATGAGGTATATGGAATAGAGAATGAAATAGCTTATGTAGAGGACAAGGTGTTACCTCTATATGATACTAATATTGGAGGTCATGGCAGAGAGCATATAGTAACAGTAATACTAAGAGCTTTTGAAATAATGTCAGAGTTTAAATTGAAATTGAATCCAAAGATTGTTCTAATAACTGCTGCTTATCATGATATTGGATACAAAAAAGATCCAGACAATCATGAGCAAGTTTCAAGCGAGATGTTCTTGGCAGATAAGGAAATCCAAAAATTCCTTGAGCCAGAAGAAGTTCAAATTACTGCAGAAGCAATCGTTGACCATAGAGCAAGCCTAGAATACGAGGCAAGAAGCGAATATGGTAAGTTGGTATCTTCTGCTGATAGAGAAACTTCTGTAGAGAATATGTTAAAACGTTCTTTCTTATACCAAGCAGATAAGCACGCTGACGAAAATCCATCAGTAGAACAGATTATCGAATATTCTTTTAAAAAATTGACTAAGAAGTTTGGGAAAGATGGATATGCGAAAATGTATTATCCAGACAAAAAGTATACTGATTATTTATCAGAGATGCAAGATTTACTTGATAATAAGCAAAAATTCATCGAAAGAGAAATGAAGTTTGTGCCTTTATTAAATAAGTAAAAATTAAAAATGGGATCACAATAGGTTTAACTATTTGTGGTCCCATTTTTGCCAGAATTATGAACAAGTTAGAACGAAAAGTACATATCATAAAGAGAAAAAATTCTTTGTATCTCTTCTTCTGTAACATTTGCTCTATTAGTGCGTTTATTTAGCAGTAAAACTAATCTGCTAAAATACTCATCATAATCTGGACGAGGTGTTTCTAATTGAGACGAAAGTTCAGAAGAATAATCATCACATACGAACTCAAGTGGCAAGTAATTAAGTGATGGCAGTCTTCTATAAACTTTAAAGAAATCAACGAGTTTCACAAGTTCCGGTAAAATTTTCACGAAATTATCGCATTTTTTCATGTAATTTTCATCCGGACATCTTGGAACAAAGTCTTTTCTGAAAACCTCACGTTCATATCTTTCTTCTGCAGTCAATCTGTATTCCAAAGGATGAGTTATGACTGCATATAAACCAATTTGATATGATTTTGGAATATCTGCAATCATTTTCTCTGCCTTTTCAACTCGATTGATTGATGCAGAAAAGATAACACTATAACCTTGCTTAAGAGCAAGATTTAAAAGCTCATCCCGAATATCTTTAGCAAAGCTTGTTGTAAGGTCTGCCGAGATTGTCCAATAATCGGACAAAATTTCTTTGATATCAGGGTGATAAACCCTAAACTCGTCAATATCAAGGGTAATAAATTCCTGCTCTGGAAAATCGCATTCAATTTTGACTTCCAACCCTGTTTTTCCAGCACCGGATGGACCGGTTGCAAAAACAAAAACAGGATTATTGCTTGCCTTGACATTAGCAAAAACTGAGTCTTTTATTTTTGCAAAAGCATTCCGAAATTCTGAACTTCGTGCTCCTTTCTTAGAAACGTCATATTTCTGGAATAAAAATTCTTTATCCATAATTCAGCCCTCCTTATTAAGATAAATTAATTATAAGTCAAACCACAAATTATGTCAACGAACACGTTGCAAACTAGATACTTTTAAGGTATAATGTATTATCTAAAGAGATAGGAGGAAATATATGAAGATAGATTTACATATGCATACAACAGCTTCAGATGGAGAATATTCACCAACAGAAGTTGTAAAAATGGTAAAAGAAAAGGGAATAGAGTTATTTGCAATAACAGATCATGATACTACAAGTGGTATAGATGAGGCGTTAGAAGAAGCAAATAGACAGGGTTTACGTTTAATTCCAGGAATTGAATTTTCAGCTAAAGATAATGAAGCTAAAAAAGTACACATACTAGGATATAATTTGGATTATAGAAATCCTGACTTTATTGCAATATATAAAAGTTATACTGATGATAGAACTAGAAGAAATAATGAATTTATACAAAAATTTAATGAATTAGGAATTAATATAACATTAGAAGATGTAAAAAAGTATGCTAAAAATGTAAATATACGTAAACCAGAATTTGCAAAGGCTTTACTAGAAAAGGGTTATATTGCAGATGAAGAAGAAGCATATACAAAATATTTAAATCAAGAACCATTTAAGAGTATAAAAAGAGAAAAAGGTGAAATGAGCCCTAAAGAAGTAATTGGGACAATCAAGAGATTTGGAGGAACAGCAGTATTAGCACACCCATACACTTTAGAATTAGAGGAAGAAAATCTAATAAGAAAAATAGAAGAATTTATCAGTTATGGACTTGAGGGAATGGAATGTTTTCATTCTAGACAAACTAAAGAGCAAATGGTAGAATATGAAAAAATTGCAAATAGTTATAATCTAATAATAACTGTAGGTAGTGATTTTCATGGGCCAAACGTTCATCCAAATATCGAGATAGGAACAGGTAAAAATAATAATATTGTAGATGCAAGAATAAAAAATATAGAAAAAATAATCGGATAAAACTTATATATTTATTTATATAAGTTTTTTCTTTTGTTATAAACGAGTAATATCTAATCTAATTGATATTTAATGATGCATGTTGTATAATTAGGCTACAAAAGGAGAAATATGATGTTTAATGAAATAATAGAATCAAATAAGTATGTAATAGAAAATGCAAAATATATTCAAATAAATAAGGATGAAATAAAAAAGTTTGCAAATGGAATACAAGAAGTAAATATAAAAAATTGGTTGTACAATTCTCCATATAATTTATTAGATGAAAATGTAGAGACAATAATAACTTTTTTACTATATTTTGAGGCAATAGATTTTTCTTTTTGGGGAAGTCCAAAATGGCAAATAGAAACAAGTAACGGAAAAGAAGATGGCTCTATGGCACTTATGTATGCAATGCTAAGATATATAAGAGAAAATAAAACATTTGATAATTTAACAAAAGAAAACTTTAAAGAATATCTAAAAGGTAATGTAGAGATTCCGCTTTTTGAAGAAAGATTTAAAATTATAAAAAATGTTAATAAAGTTGTAAACGAAAGATTCGGTGGAGATTTTTACAATGCAATATATAACCTAACAAACGATGAGGAATTATTTAAATTTATAATAGATAATTTTGAAGACTTTAAAGATATAAGGACATATGAAGGTAAAACAATATATTTTTATAAATTGGCACAATTATTAACATCAGATATTTTGCATATAAGGGAAAAGAAAGAAAATATAAAAGTAGACTATTCACACTTAGTAGGATGTAGTGATTATAAAATACCACAGGGATTACGAGCACTAAATTTAGTAAAATATAATGAAGAACTGGCAAATATAGTTGATAATAAAATAGAAATAAAAGAAAACTCAAAATATGAAGTAGAAATTCGAGCAACAGTTATATATGTAATAGATGAAATAAAAAGATTATTAAATAACAAAGTAAATGCAATAGAATTAAATGATTATATTTGGCTTATGTCAAAGAATAAGGAATTACCAAAAAGACCATATCATTTAACAAGAACTACAAATTATTAATCAAAATTTAAGTAGGAATTTTGGTAGGGATTTGGGGACGTTCCTTAAATCCCTGTAAATATATTAATTAGGAAGTAGATGAAAATGAAAGTTTTATCGTTAATGGAACCATGGGGAAGCTTAATTAAAGAACAAGTAAAATATATCGAAACAAGAAGTTGGAAAACAAACTATAGGGGCGAGTTATACATTCATACTAGTTTAAAAAAGATTCCGAAAAATGACGAAAGAATACGAGAACTGGTTAATTTATTAAAAGATAAAGATATAAAATATGGATATATAATTGCAAAATGTAATTTAGTAGATTGTATTTATATGGATGAAGAATTTATAAATAAAATAAAAACAGAAAATCCAACAGAATATAAATGTGGTGAATATGCTGTTGGTAGATATGCGTGGGTATTAAAAGATATAAGAAAAATAGAACCAATACAAGCAAAAGGACATTTAGGAATATGGAATTATTAAATGTGCAAAATATTAGATTAAAAAGGGAAAAAAGGACCGTCCCCAAATCCCGAAGGAGGAAAAAATGGAAGTATTATTTGCAACAAACAATCCAGCTAAAATTAAAATATATGCTGATAAATTAGAACAAAACGGAATTGAATTAAAAACTTTATTAGATTTAAAAATACCAGATAATGTAGAAGAAAATGGAAAAAATTCCATAGAAAATGCCATAATAAAAGCTAAAGGGTATTATGAATTTGTAAAAGTACCAACTATTGGTATGGACAATAGCCTTTTTATAGAAGATATAGATGAAGCAGATCAACCAGGAACACATGTAAGAAGAGTTCATGGTAAGAGACTATCAGATGAAGAAATGATAGAATACTATACAGGGTTAGTAAAAAAATATGGCAAGAATTTAAAAGCAAAATGGGTTTATGGAATGGCTATATATGATGGAAAAGATGTACAAACTTTTACTTGGTCAAAAGGAGATTTTTATTTTGTAGGAAAACCATCGCCAATTTTAAATGAAGGTTATCCTTTAGACTCTATAAGTGTATTGCCAGATACTGGTAAATATTTTGTAGATTTAACTAGAGAAGAAAAAGATGAGTACAAAAATAAAAATGCAAAAGATGATGATGTAATAAAATTTATTTTATCAAGCTTGAACTTAGAGTGAACTTTGGGTGAACTTTGGGGACGGGGTTAAAAGTTCAAAAGGTAACATAAAAAATGAACTTTAAGCTCCGTCCCTAAAGTTCATAAAACGGAGGAATAATGAGAATACCAGATGAATTAGAAGCTAAAATAGAAAATGAAATAAATAATATAAAGTTGACAGATTTAAGGGATATTGCAAAAATTTTAAGTGCTAGGTATATGAATGCTAAAAGGACAGGGCAAAGCTTATTAAATAAAAACCTAGAGGTTTTTGCTTATTCTATTATTAGAATGCCGGCTACTTTTTGTGCGATTAATAAGGCGATAGAGGAGACATTAAAAAGATATAATCCAAATATAAAAACAGTGTTAGATATAGGTTCAGGAACTGGAGCAGGTGAATGGGCTGTTCTTAATAATATAGATGTAGAAGAAATTACTTGTATAGAGCGTGAAAAAGAAATGGAGAATATGGCTAGAAAATTATTACAAGGCCATAACAATATAAAGTGGAGAAATCAAGATATTGTTCAAGATAATATTACTGATAAAGCAGATTTAATTATAACTTCATACATGATAAATGAGCTTAAAGAAGCTAGTAAAGAAAAAGTAATAAATGATATCTTACAAGTTTTTAACAAATTAGCAATATTTATAGAGCCAGGAACTCCAGAAGGATTTAATAATATAAGAAAAGTACAAAGGTTAGCACTAGAAAGAAACTTGAATATAATAGCACCATGTACTTGTCAAACAGAATGTAGTTTACCACCAGATGATTGGTGTCATTCTATAGTTAGAGTAGAACGAAGTAAAGTTCATAAATTTGTAAAAGATGCTGATGTACCATATGAAGACGAAAAATTTTCTTATATAGCAATTTCGAGAGAGAAAATAGATAATAGTGGTGCTAGAATATTAAGGCATCCTAACATTTCTAGTGGCTTTATAAAAGTTAAAGTATGCAACAATGGAAATATAGAAGAGAAAACAATAACGAAGAAAGAAAAAGATTTATTTAAAAAAGTAAAAAAATTAAAGTGTGGAGATTTGATATGATTAATTTAGAACTATATAAAATATTTGTTTTTGTAGCAAAAGAGGAAAATATAACTAAAGCAAGTGAAAAACTAAGTATATCTCAGCCAGCAGTAACGAAACATATAAAAAATTTGGAAGAACAATTAGGTGTTACTTTATTTAAAAGAAATAAATATGGAATGGAGCTAACAGACAAAGGTAGAGAATTATATAAAGAAGTGAGTGAGTCAATATTAAAAATTTATAAAGCGGAAGAACGAGTTAGAAGTAACAGAAATATACATTTAGGTTCACATGTTACAATGCTTAGTAGGATGTTTGGAAAATGTATAGCAGATTATTATGAACTAAATCCAAATAGTCAAATAGAAGTAACAAATGAAACATTTAATGATATGTTAAATATGTTAGAAAATCAAAAGCTTGATATTGTGCTTTCTAAAAAAGTAGATGAAAGTGTATATAATACAAACAAGATTGAATTTATAAAATTAGGATTATTGCACGATATATTTGTAATTAATACGAATTCTAAATATAAAGATAAAGTCTTTAACAAAGAGGAGTTAGCAAAAGAAAAGATATATACTCCAAAGAGAACATCAATTACTACTATAAATTTAATGAAAGAATTAAACCTAACAGATGGCATGGAAAATATTAAAAACATTACATATACAACAATGCTTGGAATTCTAAAAACTGAAGATAGTATCGGACTTATAACAAAAGAATACATAAAAGATGAATTAAAAGAAAATAAATTAGCTATCTTAAAAACAGATTTTGAGTTTGAACCAATGGAATTTGGTATATATATAAATAAAGAAAATAAGTTTAAAGAATTAAAAGATTTAATTAAAATAATGAAAAATGAATTTTTGCAGGTATAACAGTTGGTTATATCTGCATTACTTATTTGTATTTTACATAATCTATAAAAGTGACTATAATTGTAAATGTAACTAGAAATACAATGTTTTCATAATATAGGAGGAAAAGAAATGAAAACAGAGAAAATTGAAGAAATTTTAAGTGCACCAACTGTGACACTTAAAGAGTTACTAAATAAACCTGAACTTTTAGAGGGGAAAGAAGGATTTTGGTTTTTTACAGATTATACTTTCCCAAATCCGGCTGGGCCAGTCGTTCGGAAGATGAGACTGGACAAGAAAAGAAGATGGATTATCTCTGATATTGACACTGGAGATGACTACGAAGAGTTTCAGGGCGCCATGTCATATAAAGACAGCGAGCTTTTTCTGTATCCACATTTGGCATGGATGCTTGAAGGAGACTCTATCGAAGGTCATCTGTATTAAAATCAAAGAACGGTATTGTAAGATAAAACGATACCGTTCTTTGATTTTTAAAATGAAAATGATATAATCTAATAAATAAAATTTAAGGAGAAAAACTATGGGAAAAATAATAAAAGTAAGAGAAGTTGGAGATCCAGTACTTAATAAAATTTCAGAAGAAGTGGACATAAAAAATACAAATAATGATATATTAGATATTATAGAAGATTTAAAAGCAACTCTCGAAGATGGTGTGGGAGTTGGTATTGCTGCACCACAGATTGGTATTAACAAAAGAATTATAGTAGTTGGAGCCAAAAAGGAAAATGTAAGATATAATGATGCAGAAGATATACCATTAACTGCTATGATAAATCCAAAATGGGAGAAATCAGCAGATGAAACTGATATACAATTCGAAGCTTGTTTAAGTGTACCTGCAATAGCTGGTAAAGTTGAAAGATTTAAACATATTACTTTACAATATTACAATGAACAAGGAGAAAAGATAGAAAAGGAGATACATGGATTTTTTGCTAGACTTATTCAGCACGAATGTGACCATTTAGATGGATTTACATTATTAAATAGAGTTACAGAAAAAGACGGGTTCGCAACAAAAGAAAATAGAAGAAAATATAATTTATAAAAAATAAAGATTTAAACTGTCTGAAAGTTGAAAAAAGTTACCATAATATGGTATAATTGATATGTAGAGGTGATGAAAATGGGATTTTTAGATTTTTTTAGAAAGAGTAAAGAACCAATAGAACCAGCTCCAAGAGTATTACAAGTAGAAAAAAATAAAATAGAGAGAACAATAACTAGGAATGGTGAAATTCAAATAGATTTTTACAGAAGAACACATGATGTTAGAAAAGATTATGATAGCACTAGACTTGTAATTTCTAATAAGCTACCTGAATACATGTATAAGTCTAATGTATATGATTGTAAAGTAAGTTGGTATTGTGAATCTGATGCTATGATGATTGATGAAAATGATTCTAGACATGATTTTAAAGATATAAAATTAACAGTAGATCCATATTTATTACAAACAGATGATGTATATGCAACATGTTTAATGTATGCACTATTAGATAAAGCAAGAGTAAATGATATGCTTGCAAGAGGAATGGTAGATAATCCAGATAATCCTTGTGGCAATTATGTTGGTAGTGTAATTTTTAAAGATGGAAATTATGTAAAAAATTTCAATAGAGATATAGGAAGAGCTGTTCATAATTCCAAAGAAATGGCACAGAAAAGAAGTGTATATCAAGCTGAACAAAGAAAAAAGGTAGAAGAAAGAAAAAGCGAAATAAGAAGCCAACAACTAAAATTACAAGAAGAACTTGATAAATTAGATGGCAAGAGCTTATAAAATACGATAATAAACTCAAATGTATATTTAGCATTTGAGTTTATTGTTTATTAAAATAGAGTACTATATAAAAATAGTTTAATAAAATATTGTATATAGAAATAAAATATGGTATAACTAGTTAGCACAAAAATGGAGGTAAACGAAATGACGAATTTATTAATTAAACTATTCATAAAAGATAATGATATTAGCAATCTAGAAACAAGAGGAAAGTATGGAGTGCTTTCGAGTGCCACAGGAATTGTAGTTAATATTTTACTTTCAATAGTAAAACTTTTTATAGGAATAATTGCAAATTCAATTTCTATTATATCTGATGCATTAAATAATATTACAGATGTTGGATCTTCTGTAGTAACAATGATAGGATTTAAAATATCACAAAAGAAAATAGACAAAGACCATCCATGGGGACATGGTAGAATGGAATATATAACAGCGTTTATAGTTGATATAATTATTTTAATGGTTGGGTTTGAATTATTAAAAAGCTCAATAGATAAGATAATACATCCAGAGCTTCCAGCTGTAAATAATGTTACAATTATAATATTAGTTATAGCAGTTCTTACGAAATTATGGCTATTTTTATTTTATAAAAAGATTGCAAAAATGATAGATTCTAATGCTATTAAAGGAAATGCATATGATAGTATTTCAGATTCTATATCAACATTAGTTGTTTTAATATCAGCAGTGGTTGCTAAATTATGTGGAGTATCAATAGATGGTTATGCAAGTTTAATCGTTTCTGTATTTATTCTATTTACAGGATATAAAGCAATTAAAGAAACAGTAGACTTATTATTGGGAATGAAACCAGATCCAGAGTTTATAAAAGATATAGAAGATGAAGCTAAAAAATATGAAATGATTTCTGGAATACATGATATTATGGTTCACGATTATGGGCCAGGAAGGAAAATTGTTTCTTTCCATGCAGAAGTTCCAGCAGATGGAGATATCTGCAAAGTTCATGATATAATTGATCAAATGGAACAAGATTTATTTGAAAAATTTAATTGTATTACAACAATACATATGGATCCAATAGTTGTTGATAATAAAGAAATAAATGATATGAGGGATTTTACAGAAAAAATAGTAAAAGAATTAAATTCAGAATTTTCTATACATGATTTTAGAATGACAGATGGAGGAAAAAGAGTGAATTTAATTTTTGATTTGGTAGTTCCAAGAGATAAAGAATATGATAAAGAAGAAATTATAAAAAATGTTCAACAAAAAATTCATGAAAAAGATAAAAAATACTTTGCAGTCATAAAAGTTGAAACATCATATATTTAGAACAAAAAGCAGCTTAAAAGTATGTACTTTATAGCTGTTTTTTTAGTACTATATTGTAAAGATTTGTCAAAAAGTGGCAAAAATATTATGTATACAAGATTGACAATATATGATATAATCTAGTTGTTACTCCGTAAACTACAGAAAGCGATGTTTTATTAAAAGCTTTCTACCAAAGAATTGCGAGGAGGAGTGATTCTATGAAAAAGCGGGTGCCTATCATATTGATTGGGATGGTAATAATATTTTTTATCTCATCAGTGTTATTTAATAGGCAAGCAACACTAAACTATGGTGATGTAAAGGAGTTTTGCTATGAAGTACAGAAAGCAGGACATCCAATATCACCAGATCCGGAGACGATCAAGCAATATGACGTCAGAACGGATATCTACGGAAATCTTATCTTGACTGTGACAGGAATCAAAGGGGAAGAAGTCATTTGCGAAATGACACCTGACTGCCAAATAATAGATAAGATTTCAGAAATAGATACTCTTAAATATTTGTATGCAGTAATAGCGTTAGCAAGTTTGCTAATATTTATTGCAGCAGTAAAAGAGTATACAAAAAGACGAATAGGGGCTTAGAGTCTCTATTCGCTTTTTGTTATTATATCAATAATAAGAACGTTTCATTTAATAGTTGCCAAATTAACACAAATGTGTTACAATATTTAGCGCACTAGAGGTAGGAAAGGAACAAATATATAATGAAGTTATTTCATGTAGATTTTGTTCTAGTGCATGATGCGAAAGGAGGACAAAGAATGAAGACATCATGGTATAGTGATAACGCATCAGTAGAAGAAATTGTGAAGGTGCTTAAACAGTATCCTTCATACAAAACGAGTTTTTTGGAGGACATAGTTTCACAGAAAGAGAAAATTTTTCTAAACAATCCAACAGAAGTAGATGGAAGTGAGGAGCTATTTGAAAGATTATATGAAATAGCAGAACTACCAAATCGAATTCTAAGTGGATATACGTATAGAAATATTTTTTATGTATTAAAAAAATCTAAAATCAAAAAAGAAGATTTAGTGGAGCTATATGAAAACTATATTGGTAGTGCAAGACCAATATGGGTGGTCGAGGAGTTTGATGGTCCAGCAATTGTCGCAAAACAGTATGGACCATATATGGTTATTTTCTTTAACGAAAACCCGAAGGATTACTAATCCTTCGGGTTTTCCAATTATATTAATACATATCATATGAAAAAGCTGTAACACCTTTATCATCATATATTGTTAATCTAAAATATTTTGAATATTCATCTTGATAAGTATAATTCCAATAGCCTAAGCTATCTGCACGATAAGAATCTTTTGGTTCACCATATGCATTTATTACATCTTGTAAAGAACTACCATTGTGGATACCTTTTGGTAATGTAAAAGATACTGGAGTTTCATCATCATCTACAAAAGCATTATCTACTTCAAAAGACCAGATATTACATTCTGTTATATCTTTAACAGAATTAGAATCATTTATAAATCCAATTCTTACAGTAGAATCAAAATTAGGATTTTCTAAATTAATTGTACCTGTAACTTTATTACCTGGATTCATAACATATCCATTTGCATATCCATAATCTGCTAAATCAAATGTCCATCCATCATTTTTTAAATCTGAATAAGGAAAATATAATTTATAAGCTTTGTTGTTTAATATAAACTCACAATCCTTCCAATCATCAGATATATTACCAGAAGCAACTGGTTGAGTGTTAGTTGTACTAGTAGTATCTGTACTTTCATTAGTAACCAAATTATTTTCCTTTGTTTCATTTTCAGCAACTACTTGAGAATTGGTATTAGCGACTGTTGCTGGATTTTCTTCTTTATTAGATTTCATCATAAAGAATATAACTGTTCCAAAAATAAGCATAAGTACTATTACAACAGCAAGAATTATAATAACTACTGTTGACACACTTATGGATTTTTTAGCATTATTTTCTGCCATAAAAAGTCCCCCTTTAATAATATTTTTACAATATGATTCTATTTTAAAAATATTAATTAGTCAATAAGTATAAATATTACTTTTATATTACATTAAAAGGATGAAGTAAATTTAAAAATGCAAGAAAAATGAAGAGATTCTTTAAAATAATAAAAAACGATGGAATTATTAAAAATCAAATTTAAAAGAAAGCTAAAGTAGACAAAATTGAGTATTATTCGAATTTGGCAAAAAAAACCAATGCCAGTATAATCTCAAATTTGACAGTTGTAAAAGAGTAAAAGACTGATAGCCTTTGAAATGCAAGGCTTTCAGTCTTCAATAGATTAATTTAAAAATGCGTACCTAAATCATTTTTTTGTTTTTGTTAAAATTTTTTTTAATCTACTTTCTTGTAGTATTTCATAATCAGTTCTAAAACCAAATTTTTCATGTAAGTCATCCGTTAAATCAGTTCTTGTATAAATTGGTTCATAACTGCAATCAAAATTCTTTTGCATATTCATATTTTTTAATGTATCAATAATTTCTGAACTTGTATATTTTTCATCAAGTACTTTTTCTAAAAATCTAAGAATTACTAATGAAAGAAAACAAGTAGTAAAATGTGCTGTAATCCTGTCATCTCTACTTAAATATACTGGTCTGGCTTTAAATTCACTTTTCATTATTCTAAAACTTTCTTCAATTTCCCATCTTCTTTGATTTACTTTGATAATTTCTTCAGGATCATCATCAAGATTAGTACAAACACCATAAAAGCCATCGAATTTTTCTTCTTTTTGGATTGTGTCAGTATTTAATGATAATACTTTCTTTTCAGCTACTTCTCCATCTTTTGTAATATTAGTTTTCTTTATGAATCTTTTAAAATCATTTTGATTGCATTTATCAAGCTTGAAACTTTTGTTAGCTATTGCAACTTTGGCTCTTTCGATTTGAGAATTACGAATTTGTCTCTGGTAATTTCTGTATTTTAAAGAGTAAGTTACAATTAGTTTTTGCTCTAATCCGTTTTCTTTAATCCAACGAGCTTTAAAGAATGTTCTATCTTTGTAAAGCTCTAAACTTTTTTCGTCATTTTCTATCTCTTTAATATTGTACTCTTTTTTATCTCCAGAAAGATGCCAACCATTAGGATCAAGTGCCCAATCCATTAAATGTTTTTTTAATTTCTTAATTGATTGAGTCGTGATAAAGGCTCTATCATCTTTATCATTAAACTTTCTGTTGGCGTTTGATGCAAGACCAGCGTCAGTACAAACAATGAATTTAGATAATTTAAAATCTTCTAATATTTTTTCTTCTAATGGAGTTAAAGTGATTTGTTCATTGGTATTTCCAGCTGTAATACTAAAAGCTAAAGGAATACCATCTCCATCCATAAAAAGGCCCATTTGAGTAATTGGATTAGGTCTATGTTCCTTAGAAGGACCATATTGCCTTAACCCACTTTCTTGTTCAATTTCAAAAAAGTAATTAGTACAATCATAGTAAAGAATCTTGGTATTTCGCTTAGATACTCTTAAACTGTTTTTATACAATTCAGATTGAATAAAATCGGTTTCTTTTGCAATTACTTCTAAAGCACGGTATATATCATGAAGTTCAAAATTAGGTTGTTCAATATATTTTTTAGATAATTCAAAAGTAGCCAATTTTGAAGAAGGATATATTATCCTACTATATACTAGTCTAGATAAAATATTATCCAAATCATAATTAAATTTGTATTTATCACTAATCTCGCTACAAATATTATTTAATCTTAAAGAATGATAAATATTTTGCAAAAAAACATAACCTACATTAAAACAAAATTGTTCATCTTTTGAGATTATCTTAGAAGGTGATTTTTTAATTAAAATATCATTTTTATGTTCTTTTTCTTTTTCATTTAAATCTTTAATATATTTTTTAATCCAGTCTAGAATATCTTCACCATTCGATTTTTTTAATAAATCTTGTTCATTTCCAAGTTTTTCATAAATCATTGTAGTACGTTTACCAGAAGGTGTTTTAATATCTTTAATTACATAGTAATTAGTATCAGAATTAGTTTTAGTAATTTTTAATCTCATCTTTTTCCTCCGTTTTTTCATATTGTATCACAAGTACGACAAGTACGCAAGAGAAAAAAGAAAAATTTGACAAAAAAATTAAGCATTTCCAATGCTTATATCAATCTTTTATTTAATTAACTGTCAAATTCCCGAATATTACTTTTATATTACATTAAAAGGATGAAGTAAATTTAAAAATGCAAGAAA
>OLGD01001657.1_pt1 | contig 31324 bp, 29 predicted proteins | sample 1605311 | NCBI WGS metagenome assembly OLGD01 (sample SAMEA3888917, study PRJEB22519) | human gut metagenome | biome: human gut; feature: human-associated habitat; material: faeces | place: Denmark | collected 2010
TTGAATCCCTTGTCCGTATCTACTGGGATCGGAAGGAACAGAAATTCATCCCGTTCGTGCCGAAGCAGCGCGTCACCAAGGACAGCATAACGGTCCGACTGTCGGATGAAGATATTCCGGACGATACGCGGTATCTGTACTACGCGGATACGGAAGGACTTTAGCAAGCCCAACAGGATTTATCTGCTGATACCAAAGGCAGATCGCACGAAAACGGTCAGGAGCTGGAAAAAACGCATATTTGACGCTGGGAACGCTTCGGACGAGGAAGGTATCGCCGGAGCGTTTTCCATTGAAAAATCGCCGTTTTCCCCAAGTCAAGAGACGGAGAAAACAGCCGAAAAATGCCATTCCTGCACGACAGAGGGCAGAAAGGAGCTTGTATGAGAACAGGGCTGATAAAGAGCCAGAAAATCACGGAAATCTGCTTCGACGAGAAAGAGCCGATGATCCATATCCGCACACACAACACCGACCTCAAGAACAGGCTGACCGCCTACGCCGGACAGCACCCCGGCCAGTGCCGTCAGACCGACGCAGACCCGGACATGGGCTGCATGGAGTTTGAAATCTGCAAGGGGCGCTTCTCTTTCCGTCTGACCGCCCCATACAGCGAGGAACGCCGCAGGGCGGCAAGCGAAGCGGCGAAAAAGTACGGCGTTCATAGAAGAATTACACATTTGTATGGAGACAGGAATTGAAAAGTTCGCGCTTTGCATGGTATAATCGTATTGGATAGGTTTATTCATACACCACGCCCATCACGCACAAGGAGGTGCTTTCTGTGAAACGATATTCTGTGTTAATCGCCGTTGCTGTATTTGTTTTATCATTGGCAGGCTGCACTACCGCTCCGTCGCCCGGCTCAACGGGCAAGAGCCGACCTGTTACCAACGCCGCCGATGTGCAAATCATTGGAATGATTTCTGGCGAAAAGGAATCTTCCTATCAGGTTGAAGCATTGCTACCTACCACAGATTTATCTTCTGTCGGCCAGCCGCTTGCGGACAAGCTTTCGCAGGAATGGGATGAATTCGACAGTATGGCCAAAGAACAGCAGTGTACATCAAGCAAGCTATGGGGCGTTGTCGATATTCAAACCGACACATGGGATGACTGCGAAGAAGCGATCGGCCTCACCTTGTATAATCCCCTTGAAACGCTTGACTGGCTTAGTAAAACCGGATACTTTGGAATGGAGCGCGCAGATTCCCAAACACCAACAGCTCACGTTCAGGCAACCGCCAACGCATCCCAGACCGCAGACAGAAAGCTCGGTGAAGTAAGTGTTATCGCCGGATACAAGGATGGTGATGTGCGGATAACGCTGACGGAAACGGTTTCTTCAAGCACCGAATCATTTACCATAGGGAGCGTCTACACCGGGTATGCGACATACGAGCAGGACACCGTAACGACTGGCTCCGGCATTGTCGTGTTGATTATGACCGTCAACGGAACAAACAACATCGGGTATTACAATGGGGATTATTTTGATTCCACAGCCTACTGGGTAAAAGACAATGTGTTTTACGCGCTCCGTGTATTCGGAAATGAAACCGATAAGGCGGAAATTCAAGCCACCCTTGACAAAATCCTTGCTGAAATTTAGCTGCAAGAGGTGGAGTGGGGAATTGAAAAACTCGTACCTTGCATAGTACAATCATATTGGATAGTTATAAGTGATTTGAACAATCCTTCTGCCCGCCGACAAAGCAAAAGAAACCGACCTGATTTTTGGAGGTGAACAATATGACGAAAAAGAAGTTATGGATTGCGATCCTCGTGGCTTTTGTAGTGCTTGCATCATCCGTTGTTTATTTGAACCGGGCTGTAATTTTTCAGCGCGGCAATCCTATTCCTTATCTTACAGCGGCTGCCCGGATTTCTGAAAAGAACCCCTATGTGGCGGTGGATGAAGCAAAGGGCATCTATATCTCCAAGCGTGGCGAATGCCCGGAGCTTCTTGAGTATTATCAGGAAAAAACAGGGATGGAATTTGTCGAACAAGCTGGGAGCAGCTACCTGTTTACTGATGGGAGCCGAAATGAAGTAGCCTCGTCTGAGGTTTATTGGGGGCATTATACGGTCTGGGTGTTGCCCGCTATGGACGCTGCCGCGAACTACGATGCTGAGCAATACGCCGCGAAGCCTGTCATTTATCTCTACCCGGAGAAGAAAACTGCGGTCACTGTGAAATTGAACTATGCCGGAGAACTGACCTGCACATATCCTGCCTACAATGACGGCTGGAAGGTTTCCGCCAGTCCCGACGGCACATTGACAGACGCCGCCGGGCAAACGTACAACTATCTTTATTGGGAGGGCGTAAACAGCGTTGCTTATGATTTTTCCGAGGGCTTCTGCGTAGCCGGAAGCGACACCGCCGTTTTTCTGGAGAACGCCTTGAACCAGTTGGGACTTACCCGGAAGGAAGCAAACGAGTTTATCGTTTACTGGCTGCCGCTGATGAAAGAGAATCCTTACAATCTCATTGCATTTCAGTTTGACAGCTATACGCAAACGGCACAGCTATCCATTGAGCCAGCACCCGATACGCTGCTGCGGGTATTTATGGCGTGGAAGCCGCTTGAGAGCGCCGTGGATATTTCTACGCAGAACCTCACCGCCCCGGTGCGAACCGGCTTCACGGCAGTGGAGTGGGGCGGCTGTCAAGTTAAGTAATCGTTGGAGTTAAAGAACGTCAAACTTCATTCGCAGGAGGACTGTTATGAACACAAAAACAAAGCAAGGCGGGCTTGGCATCGTATCCATCCTGACGATGGTATTCATTGTTCTGAAACTGTCAGGCGTGATTAAGTGGAACTGGATATGGGTGCTTTCGCCAATCTGGATTTCCGCATTGACTGCTGTTGTCCTCTTTGCCGGTATTCTGATTGGCGGAAGGCTGAAAAAGGGCAAGTGGTAAACTTAACCTGAACGAGGATATAAAATTGGTTCCGGCGGGCAGGCACAGTCTGTGCTTGCCCGCCTTGTCTGCCGAAAAGCGAAACGGGCGGCGGCTGTCAATGGCGCGAAGCGTTCATCTTGACCATTGATTGCCGCTGTCCGTTTTGCTATCTCTCTGGCGCTGCTCCCTCAAGAGTGCCGTTTTTCGCTCGATTTTTCTGGCTCTTGACTTAGGGAAATTGAGGATTTTCGAACAGAAACCGCTCCGATGAAGCATTCCTTGTTGGAAACGTCCCTGTCGGCTGTATTCGGTTTTTATCGCCTCTTGACCGCGTTCCCTTAGCTGTTGACGTTTAACTAAATTGCTGCTATAATGAATCCATAATTTCAGACACACGACACCATGCAGACACCGCAAGCCTTGCTTGACAGCGTGTCTGCTTTTCATTTCAAAAGAGAGCGATCCTGCTCGGAAAGGAGAAGAAACGAATCGATGTCAACATTCAGCGGTCAGAAAAACAGTGGCATGGAGATTCCCGATTACGCCATTGAACGCATCGCCCGCTGCCTGCTGCCCATGATCCAGGCGTACTATGAAAGCGATGAAGGTCAGGCGGAACTGGCGGTGTGGAATGAGAAGAAAGACGCTGAAGACACAAGAGAACAAGACAGAAAGACGGCATGAAAAAGTAAGGGAGTGCGCTCGGCACACTCCCTTTTCATATTCATTTTTCGTAGGTCTGGTATTCTGTGACAGCGTTCAGATACGCCTCAATGTCGCCATTCAGAACGAGGTCTGCATAGGCCAGCGGGTCGTTGTAGATGAGATAGTCCAGCTCCGCCCGCTGGAAGCGGTTGTCCGCCACCTCGTTCTCCACGGCGGTGCAGTCGATGGAGCAAATGCTCCCGTCCGTGAAGCGAAGCTCCACACAGGCGGTATCCATATTGAACGCACAGCTTATGAGCTTTTCCATGGGTATATCCTCCTGAATTTGATGTTATTCTATCCCGAAACTAAACTTCAATGTCCTTGATAAAAACAAGAAATCCGAACCCATGACCAATCGGCAAAAGGTTCGGATTATATTGTTTTGGTGGACCTGAAGGGATTCGAACCCACGACCTTACGGATGCGAACCGTACGCTCTCCCATGCGTGAAAGTTATATGAGCCCTAAAGAGGGGTAGAAAAATAGCAAAAACCAAAATAAAAAGTCTAAAATCAGCGGAACAGTGTGTATCTTTGTTATATAGGAGGCGTCCAATACCGAAATTTCGGTATCATGGGTGCCTCTTTTTTATGGGCAAATATTTAATTGGCTGCGTAACTCAAGTGGGGGGCACTTGTGCTACACCTCCTGCAATAAACATACACCCCAAAAATTTCACGAACGATCATGACCCAAGGAAAGGAGGGGGCAGATTGTGTCAGAAATTATTCTGTCTGACTATTTTTACGGGGATGAATCAGAACAATTCATCTACTTCCGTATTCCTCGCCTACTGATTACAAGTCCCCGTTTCAAACACCTCTCCACAGACGCGAAACTTCTGTATGGTATGCTGTTAGACCGCATGAGCCTATCTGCCAAGAACAACTGGTATGACGAAGATGGGCGTGTGTATATCTACTACACCGTGGAAGAAATATGCGGAGATATGAATTGCGGCCGGGATAAGGCTATGAAGTTGCTGGCCGAATTGGATACCGGCAAAGGTGTGGGCCTGATTGAGCGTATCAAACAGGGTCAGGGAAAACCCACGAAAATCTATGTCAAGCGATTTACTACCCGTGCTGTCCCACCACCGGCACCGCCAGAATCAGATCCTTTTATGCCCATTCCAGAGGTCGATTTTTCCGATGTCCAGAAGTCGGAAAAACCGACTTCAAGAGGTCGGAAATCCCGACTTGCAGAGGTCGAAAAATCCGACCCTAACCATACTAATAGAAGTCATCCTGATTTTAGTCATCCTGATCCATCCATCTCCCCCCGCTACCCCCCATACGGTGAGATGGATGGGATAGATCGAAACCAAATCAGAGAGGAGTTGAAAGAAAATATTGACTATGAACACCTTCGCAGCCAATGCCCATACGACGATGTAGAAAGTCTGCTGGAGCTCATGGTGGATGTGGTGAGCAGCACCGCCTCCACAATACGCATTGGAGGGGAGGTATTGCCGCTGAGACCTGTAAAGGAACGGTTCCGGCAATTAGACAGCAGCCATATCGAGTATGTGATTGACTCCCTCAAACAGACCACAACGAAAATCAATAACATTCGGGCCTATCTTCTTACGGTGCTATATAACGCTCCGGTGACGATAGGCCCTTACTACTCCGCCGCAGTGCGGCATGACTTCGGTTAGAAATAAATCTCACCATGAGACGCAAATTTCGACTGAACTCGCATGGATAAGGCTGAAAATCAAGCTCTTTATGGAACTTGATTGTTGGCAAATAAATGAATGGAGGTAATCAGATGGCAAATGAACCCCGCAAACCCCAAATTGTCCCTTTAGCAAAAATCCATGATCTCCCCGGTGTTTTTATCCCCAAAGTCCAGGATAAAGCCTATGGCGGGCTTGTGACCAGCATCCAAGTCAGCGGCGTCAAGGAGGCTGTTATCCTCCGACTGCGCGAGGACGGCGAATACCAACTTGTAGACGGGTATCGCCGCCGTCGGGCCAGCGAACTGGCAAAAAAGAAGGACATTCCTGCCCTGGTCTACAAAATGACCTTGCAGGAGGCGATTGAGTACCACAAGAAGGTCAAGGGCCAACCGACACTCCCTGTACCAGGCGTACTGGTCAATACTCCCACAGAAACACAGGAACCTCTCAAGGGCGATAAGGCCCCCGAGACGGAGAAAAAGCCCGAGCAGACCGTCCCCGCCGCTCCTGGCAAGAAAGCTGATGAACCGGCTCCCAAGGCAGAGCAGCCCGCCCCCAAGGAGGGTAAGACCCCGGAGGCAGAGAAAAAGCCCGAGCAGGCTACCCCAGCCGTTCCCGGCAAAAAGGCCGATGAACCAGCTCCCAAGGCAGAACAGACCGCCCCCAAGGAGGGCAAAACCCTGGAGGCAGAGAAAAAGCCCGAGACCGTTGTTAAGGCTGTTGGCATGGCTGCCAAGGGACCCGCTGGCACCCAAATCACCCAAGTGTTTGAGGATCGCCTTTCTCCCCCGGACGATAAGGAACTGAAAAACCTGCCTACCCCTAAAGAGGGCGAATCCTATTTCATCGTGTTACACCCTGGCTATCTGGAAAAATCCAAATTCAATACAGTTTCGGTGGACCAGAACAGCGAGGACTACCGGGAACTGAAAAAATCCATTGAGCTCAACGGCGTCAAGGACCCGGTTCTCACCCGAATCAATCCTGACGGCGGCCTTGAAATCCTGTCCGGCCAGCGCCGCCACATGATCGCGAGGGAATTGAACTATCCGGTCCCTGCTATCATTCAGAAAATTGATGACGCAGACGCAAAGATCCTGGTATCGGATGGAAACCTGCACCGCCCCAAAATCTCCACCTATGACCTCTCCCGGACCCTGCGGATGAAAATGGAGGGCATGAAACAGAAGGCGGGGCGCCGCAAGAAGGGCTTTACTGCCGAGGAACTGAACAGTGATGAAAAGCTGGCAAAGGAAATGGGCATGAGCGTGAGTAAGCTCAATCGAATTATTCGGCTGTCCGAGGCGTCCAAGGAGGTATGCAATCGTGTAGACGATGGCACGCTGCCCCTTTCCGCTGCCTCTGCCCTTTCTTTCCTAAAGCCGGAAAATCAGGATGTGGCGCTCCATCTGACAGACCTGGGCTACAAGCTCCCCACGGAACGAATCGAGTATCTGAAAAAGGTAGAGAAAGCTGGAAAGCTGGACGAGATGACCATGCGGAAGGTGCTGGACGGAGAAAATGTCCTTGAGCCCCCGAAGGTAGTCTCGTTCCCTGGAACGGAAACTCCGCAGCCTACCAAAGCAGCGCCGCCCTCCAATGTTCCGACCCACGAAATCATTCCACCGGCTCCCACACCTGGACCCGAACCCAGCAAGGAGAAAACACCCGTTGAGCCAGCAGGTGTATCCGTAGCCCCGGAGCCCGTTGCCACGACGCCCACCACCACACCGCCTGCCGCACCGACACCGACTACGACCCCAACACCTCCAGAGAAACCCGCACAGGAAAAAGACCCGTTCAAGGGGGAGCAGGAGCGGCCTGAATACACCAAGGTCATTCTTGCCGGAGATCGCCTGCGCAGATATTTTCCTGATGTAAACATGACGCCCCGGCAAATCGAGGAGAGTGTTTACGAGGCCCTGGAGGAGCGGCGGCAACGACTGGAAAAGCAAAAGCAGAAAGAGGCCATTTTGAAAAAGGGCGGCCCGACAAGGTGATGGCATGGAATTTACTGCATTGATCGCCAATTTGGGCAAATATGCCGCAGGTATTGTGGCAGAGACGCCCCTTGCATTTCCTACAACCACGGAACAGGTGCAAAAGGCACTGCAAACCATTGGTGTGGATGGCCTGAAATACGAAGAAGTGATTGTAAAGGAGTATTCTATCGGGATTGCCGGTGTTGCGTCTTTGCTGGGGGAATATGCCCATATTGATGAACTGAATTACCTGGCAAAGCGGCTGGAATGTCTTTCACCGGAGGATCTGAAGAAGTTTGCTGCTGCTGTGCGCCATGGAGAATATGTTTGCAGTGTCCAGGACTTAATCAATCTCGCCTATCCCTGTAATCTGGAACAATTTATGTTGCTGCCGGAGGTCAAGACCTACGAGGACTACGGCCGGTATCTGGTGGATACCAAACGGGACTTTTCACTGCCTCGTGGAGCAAGGTTCTATTTTAATTATGAGGAATACGGCGAGACAACGGCAATCAATGAAAATGGCGACCTAACACCCCAGGGATATATCTGCCATGACAGGTCCGGGTCCTTCCAGGAAATCTATGATGGGAAGGAGATACCGCGGGAATATCGAGTGTTTCAATATCCGCTGCAAGCCAAGGTCAAGCGCCACAACAATCAAAAAGAACGGGATAGTCCCAAAAACAAGCGCCGTTAGAGGCGCTTTTTTCATATCTGAAAATAACAGAAAGCAGGTGATCGTTTCGAGAAAAAGGCCTTCCATGCAGTCTCATTTTCTGGTGGGAAAGACAGCACAGCCATGCTCTTGCTGATGATTGAGCGTGGGATGCCTATTGATATGGTGCTGACAGCGGATACCGGCATGGAGTTCCCGGAGATGTACCGCCACTGGGATCGAGTGGAACAATACCTATACCGTGAACGCGGCCTTCATTTGACCATCTTACGCCATCCCAAGGGGTTTGAATGGCTGATGTTCGATGAACCCAAAGAAAAACCTTCCTCCATTGAACTACGCGCTCAGCTGGGTGTCCCTCCCTATGGAAATGGATGGCCTGGAATCAAGGTGCGCTGGTGTACTGGTCAAATGAAAACCCACCTTATCAGCAAAGAAGTCAATATGCTGAAAGGCCAATACTCTGCGCTCCATTATGTGGGAATTGCGGCAGACGAACCGACAAGGATCAAAAACGAGCAGTACCCGCTTGTAACATGGGGGATCACAGAAAAAGACGCACTTAATATCTGTTATGACAGGGGGTACAACTGGGACGGACTGTATGAGATATATGGCCGCTGTTCCTGCTGGTGCTGTCCATTCCAGAAAATTGGAGAGCTGCGGAATCTGCGCCGTTTTCACCCGGAGTTATGGGCGAAATTGATGAAACTGGATGAAAGGGCCATTACTCAATTCGGTTATACACCTCTGGGACAATTCCGAAAAGAATGGACCGTGGCTCAACTGGAACGGCGTTTTGCACTGGAAGAACAAGGCATACCATACAGGCCCCCAAAGAAACCTTACAGACATAAGCACGGAAGATAGCACCGGAAACGGTGCTTTTTTCATACCCATTTCAGATAGGAGTGATGATTTGAATGTTTTAATGGTGGAGCCGGGCATGGCCCCCTATGAGAAAGAAATCAACGGCTTAGAAGAAATGCAGGCCGCTGTCGGCGGGCTGATTACCGTCATTTATCCCTATGAAGAACCTGTCGGTATTGTAGCCAATGATGAAGGAATCCTGCTGAAAATGGAGTTCAACCGCAGTGTGGAGGGCGGCTATGGCGGTATTTTTGGTCCCTTCTTTGTTTGTGGTTTGGCGGAGGACAGATTTTGTTCCTTAACGCCGGAACAGATGGAACGGTACAAGGAAGAGTTCCACCATGCGGAAATCTTGCTGGGGATGCAGGGTAATGATCCTATCACAATGAAAGTGAAACCCAAACGGAAAAACGGACCGGATCAAACACCCCCGCGAAAACAGCCATCCCGCTGACTATGGCCCAGACAATCAAGGAGAGGCTGGCTGAACTGACAGACCGGCTTGAAAACGGCATTAGGGAACTGTATGACAGCAACCGCTATGCGGAATATCTTGCTGCCATGTCCAAATTTCATCATTACAGCTTTGGCAATGCGCTGCTGATTTTATTTCAATGTCCAACTGCAAGTCGTGTTGCCGGTTACACCACATGGAAGAAATTGGGAAGACAAGTTAAGCGACATGAAAAAGGCATCCAGATTTTGGCCCCTTGTCCCTATAAACGACAGATTGATTGCGAACAGAAAGACCCGAATACCGGGCAGACGCTATATGGGCCAGACGGCAAGCCCCTGGTAGAGACCATGTTTGAACCAATCACCCGATTCAAAGTAGCAACAGTTTTCGACATAAGCCAGACAGAAGGACGGGAACTTCCCAATATTGGAGTTTCTGAACTGACTGGCGAGGTAGAGCATTTCACAGAAATCTTTGACCGCTTAACGGAACTATCCTCACTTCCCATTGAACTGGAGGATTTTCCAGGAGCGGCAAAGGGATATGCCAGTTTTCAAGAACAGCGAATCGTCATTCGGCCTGGTATGAGCCAAATGCAGACCATCAAGACACTGGTACATGAAATTGCCCACGCAAAACTTCACGATCCTTCCCACCTATCACCGGAGGAACGAAAACAACGCCGGGAGAAAGAGGTGGAGGCAGAAAGTGTAGCTTATGTAGTGTGCCAACATTTTGGATTGGACACATCCGAATATTCCTTTGGCTATATTGCCGGATGGAGCCGAGGACGAGAACTTACCGAACTGAAAGCATCCCTGGACTGCATCCATTCTACTGCCGGTGAAATCATCAACGCGATCCAACCATCTGAACCGTTGCATGAACTGGCAGAAAAAATGCAGAACCCCAAACAGGATCAAGTAAACCACAAGGAAAAGCGCAGTAGAAAATAGTAAGGAGAGTGACCACTATGCAAATCAATTCCCAGGGTGAACGCATGAAGGAAATCGAGATTTTTGGTATCCCCGCTCTGTTTAGCAGCAACCGTATTGCCCCCGAGGATGTCTACCCCGGAATGTGCCGATATGAGCTGCTTTCCAGCAAGGAGGTCCCCGGCAGCCCCCGCCATCTGGCCCAGGACAGCGGGGATGATTTTATGGGAACGGTACTGACTCCCGTTCCCATCCCCATGACCCATGAGGGACAGCGGGAAATCGAGCCGGGTGACCTGTTCCTGGACATTGAGGCCGGAGAATACACTCCTGCCGAGTTCGAGGAAAAGTATCTCTCCCCGGACTACGACCCGGAGGCAGACCGCTATGGGAAATCGGATTGATGTGCTGGCGTTTTTGGCCCAGGTGGTTGAGGAAAACACCACCGGCTACCGCTCCAACTTCCAGTACGATGTAAGGATGTTGACACAGGCTGCCCAGGAAAAGGACATGAGGGATCGGGTGTTTTATTGGATGAGCCGCCCCAGTGGAACATGGTGTGTCAAGGAACGGGAAGTCTTTCTGCAAGGCAGCGGCGCTCACTCCATCTGGACATACTACGCTGACCAACCGGAGGGTATCCGTGCATACCGGGTGACAATCACCGGCATGGAAGGCCGAAAGGTTATGGGACAGGTGATACCGCTGGACTACAAAACTCAGGTGCGCCGGGTCCAGGAGCAAGCCATTCCCGCAACAGCCCTGACGCTTCAATATGAAAGCGGCCATACCATCGTGGTTCCCTATGACGGACACCAAGCGTCACTCAACACGGTCCGCCCCGGCCACGGCACAATCCGCACGGTACAATATGAGCCGGATAATGAGGCCGAGCTTACCCGCATTATTATGGTGGAACACCGCCACCAGACGGGGAAAATCAAAAAGGCTCCCAAGCCAGGCCGCTCCCATCCGGGCAGATAGCAGGCCACGCCCCCAACAGCGCCGCCCGTGGCGGCGCTGCATTAGCAAGTATGTCATTTGGTAGCACAAATGACCCTTGTTAGGGGGATACCCCCTAAAACCCCATACGAAATCGCGTCTCACCGTGAGACGCAAATCTCAAGGAGGTGATTATGCGAAAGCGAAACCGCCATGTGAGCGTGTGGATGAATGAGGCGGAATACCTGCATTTGAAGGCGGAGGCTAAAAAAGCGGGACTGGGTATAGACCCCTTTATCCGGCTCCTGGTATCCGGTGTCCAGCTCCGCCCTCGTCCGCCTGACAATATTGCCGCATTGATCCGGGAGCTCCACGCCATCGGCAACAATATCAATCAAATTGCTTATTGGGCCAACGCGCAAAAGAGCACCCAGGAGGAGGACCTGCGCCGGGCGGCAGCACTCGCCTATGAGGCAGCCCGTTTGGTGAAGGAGAATTTTTGAATGGCCTATGACAAAATCATCCCCATACGGCAGCGCATGGACAACTGCCTGGGCTATGTGCTCAATGAAGAAAAGAACAGTCTCGACCATGCCCTGACCTATGCGGAGAACCCCGATAAGGCCCACCAGCTTGTGACCGGCATTAACTGTCAGGCTGCCACTGCTTATTCAGAAATGCAGGCTACAAAACGCCGGTGGGACAAAACGGGAGGTATTCTGGGGTATCACATCATCCACTCCTATGCTCCGGGCGAAGTCACACCGGAGGAGGCCCACGCCGCTGGTGTAGAATTTGCCCGCCGCCTGTTGGGAAATAGCTATGAGGCAGTGATCTCCACCCACCTTGACCGGGAGCATCTGCACTGCCACATCGTATTCAACTCCGTTTCTTTTGTAGACGGCAGGAAATACCGCAGTGATTTTCAGAGTTATTTTGGGACCTTGCGGGAAACTTCCAACGCCGTCAGCCGGGACCACGGACTATCCGTGATCGAGGAAACAACAGGACAAGGTAAGCACTATGCGGAGTGGGAGGCGGAGCGGACCGGCAAGGAGACGGTCCGCGGGCTGATCCGCCGGGACATCGACGCTGCTATTCGTGAGAGCTTTACCTTTGAGAGTTTTTTGACTGCTTTACGGAGGCAAGGCTATTCCATCAAATATGGCCCCAATGTCAAGCATACTGCCATTTGTCCACCAGGAGGCCAGAGATTTTTCCGGCTGTCCGGCATGGGAGAACGATATACAGAGGCAGCTATCCGGGAACAACTGGCAGCCATTCGCCGCGGAGACCGAGAGGATCTTCCTGTGCAAATCATCGAGCCACCGAAACGCTATACCATCCGCCGGGGCTACCTTACTCAAATGCCCCGAAAAAAAGTGCGGGGGTTCCGGGCCTTGTATGTTTCCTATCTCTATCTTTTGAACATACGACGACCCAAGAGGAAACAAATCCCCTTTTCCATACGGGCGGAGGTTTCCAAACTACGGCGTTATCAGCGGCAATTCAGATTGTTGCAGGAATATCGCATTGATAACAGCGCACAGTTTTCCATGCTGACGGACGCCCTGCAAGCCCAAATCGACGGTCTGACCGAACAACGAAAAGAACGATACCAGGAGAAACGGGAAGGGCGAGAGGTCACGGCAGAAATTCAGTCCATCAATCAAGAACTGCGCCGCGTCAGGTCCAAACTCAAACTTTGTGAGCAAATCAAAGTGGATATGTCTCATATCCAAACGCAAATGGAGGAATACCAGACCAACATCCGGCGGGAACAGGAGGAGCGCCATCAAAGAAAAAGCCATGCTGCAACTGATAAGGGCCGACCTGATCGGCATTTTGACCCTGTTCGCTGATTACCGTCCACAACTTGACGCTGACAGCCTTGCGCTGGATATTCGGAAATTGGGACGGATGGAGGACAGGGATTATTTATTTCTTGCCCGCCGGGAGAAAAGCTACTTGTTCCCTATATCGGAAGTCTATCTGGCGGAAAGCTACGCATACCTCTGCTGGACTGCATACAGATTGTTTTCTGAACCCAAGGTAGACGCGCTGTATCTTCATATTTCCCATGTAATCAAAGGACGCCCCTTTGGTATCGTCACAGTGCTGGACTATAACACCTCAGCCCAGGATGTGGAGCAGTTTGCCGCAGGCACCCCAGGGGACGCAGCGGCCCATATCCGGCGGATCGCAAAGCACTACCGCACTCACACGACCATCGGCAGTACATTGGACTTTATAGAAAATTTGAGAAAGGTAGGTGACCAACATGGATGTGAGCGGAGAAACCGCTGATCTGGTGGTAAAAGAAAGTATCCAGGCAACCGAAAGCGCCGTCAAGCTGGCCGGAACAGGGCTGAAAAATGTAGCGGCTCTGTTGCTGGCCCTCTCCAAAGAGGACTACAAGGTGGTGGGTAAAACCAGCTCCCGGCGGCTTGCCAGGGACCCATCTCCGGCCGAGGTGGTTCGGGTCAAACAAGAAGATATGGGAAAATTTCAGAAACTTGCCAGGGAGCTGGGTATCCTCTACTTCTTTGCCAGGAAGAAGGGCAGCCAAGGGGAATATGTAAATGTGGTGTCCACACAGAACTACGCCGCCCAGCTGAACGCCGCGCTGGAGGCTCTGGGTTATCCCATTCCCGCAAGGATCCAGGAGGAAACGCCAAAAAAAGCGAACCCCCGCGCTCCACAAGAGAAGTCCTTGAGAGAGCGCGGGATTGGCTCGACACCATCTCCGACGGAGGATATTGAGCAGCAAAAACCTTCCGTCAAAAAGCGGCTGGAGCGGCTGAAAGCCCTATCGGAGCAGACACGCACCGGGCCGGAAAAGGTTCGGGAAAGAACAAGATAACAGGAGGAATCACCAATGAATATCAGCGACCTTATTAAAAACAAATCCGCCCGTGACCAGGCGTGGCTGGAGGAGCGCCGGGCCGAACGCGGCAACCTGTCAGGGATGCGGGACGCGATCCTGGAGGAAATCACCACCGACCCGGCAATGTACCAGAAATACCTGGACTTGCAGGCAAACAATATTAGTTGCAGCGCCGGAAATGTGGCGCTGACCCTGTTCCAGCTGAAAGGGGCCACCAAAATCGGGACCATCAGCTTTTGGCACGAACAGGGGCGCTATGTTCAGGACGAGGCCATGAAAAGCGGGGCCAAGGTATTCGTGCCCTCCCGGAACGGGCAGCGCCGTGGCTATCTTATGGGAGACTACTATGATGTGAGCCAGACTACCGGCAGACCCATCAAGGAACCGGCACCTTTGATGGAGAACACTGCCAGAATGGAGGCGGCCCTGGGGGCTCTGATGAATTATTCCCCGGTCCCCATTGTGGAACAGGGAGGTATGCCGACGCCCGCCCGATATGATGAAACACATCTCTGCCTTGCCATTGATCCCAGCTACGGGGAGCTGGAGGTATTTTCGGCCCTGGCTACCGAAATCGGTTATGCCCAGGCCCACGACAAGGGCCGCAACATCGACTTTGACCGGGAGACTTACCGAGTAGACGCCGAGAGCGTCAGCTATATGCTGTGCCGTCGTTTTGGGGTTGACTGCAAGCCGCCCCAGGCCGCGGAGCTGGCCCAGCTCTATGAGGGCTATGAACCGTCTGACCGGGGCGAGGCCCTGGAACAGCTCCGCAAAACGACCCGCAATATGGGCGATGGCATTGACCGGGCCATTCAGCCCAGGCAGCAGGAACGGAGCCGCAGACATTTGGGCGCACGATAAGGGGGCGTGTCCCCCTGGGGGAGAGTACGCCGCCGTTCCCCGTCCGTCAAGGCCGGCGATTGCTAACGCAATCGCCGCGAGCCGCCCAGTTTGCGAACTGGACGGGCCTTGACAGACGGCGCCCGGCGCCGTTTTCAGTTACCAAGGGGACCACACCCCAAAAGCCGTCCAAGGACGGCTTTTGCTATTCTGGGGGCTGGTGCGCTCCCATCCGTGGAATTGCGTCTCACCGTGAGACGCAATTCCACTACCCAATACAAAACTGGAGGTTTAAGCCAATGAAGAAACGGAAACAGGGCCTCTTTTTATCTGCCATCCTGATCTTGACGCTGGCCGCCTGTCCCACCGCCGCTCTGGCCGCTGAACCGGAAGAAGGCACAGAACCGGCCCAGACGCCGCCGGTGGTGGAAACAGTTCCCCCCGCCCCATCTGCGGTCTATCCGGCGGAAGTCAATGCCTATGAGGAAAACGGGGCCTACTATCTGGAAAAGGTATATTACCTTTCCAGAGAAGATGATCCTTCCACCATTCCAACCGGAGATTTTGACAGAGAGGGACGGACATACACCCTTCTGGATATTCTGAAAAACCACCAGACGGAGACAGATACCAAGGAGCATATCGAGGTCATCACGCGGGATATGGACACCAAGGATATGGCCGAGATTATCCAACTTCTGGAGCCAGAGCTGGAAATCACCACCGAGGACGGCTATACCGGCGTTCTGGTCCCGGATTATACCAGCATCCAGGTGGAGGCGGCAGGGTACAAGACCAGCAGCCGCACTGTCTCCGCCACCCGTACCTATCCCAATTTATCCAATGCCGATGTATCGCTGATCCCCAAAACGGTGGAGGACGGCGGACGGACATTGACGCTGGCCGATGTGCAGTGGCAGGAGGCGGCAACCGACCAGATGGATGGTTACGACCTGGCAATCCGTTATAATGCTACTGCTACTTATACCGGCACTGCTACCAGCAAATATGCCACCGGCTACACCGTAACCGCCGACTACAAAGGAGAGATTACCCGGACGGACTGTGATACGGTAATCTACACTGCCATATTTGCGTCTCACGGTGGGACACAAAATGCAGAGTCCACGGAGGCCGGAACCGAGGCGGAATCCAAGGCCGGGTTTGACGCGCGGCTGGTCCTGATCCCGCTGGGTGCTGTGTTCCTGGGCGGGGCCGGATATGGCGGCTGGCGGCTGATGAAATACCTGCGCGACAAGAAACGGGGGTATGTAAAATGAAGAAAACGCTATATTCCATGTGTGCTGCCTTCTGTTTGGCGGCAGTTCTCACTGTACCGGCATCCGCGCTGCAATACACAGTCGGAGCGCCGGATGATTACCTGTTTGGACGGCCCACCTCTGATGATACGATCTATGTCACCACGGATGAACCGGCCAACACGGACCGCAGCAAATCCGCGGCGCGTATCCCGCCTGCTTTTGGCAGCCCTACTTCATACACATTGAACGCCGGGGAACTGTTGACGCCCAATCTGGTCAATCAGAACAGCACGACCGGGACGGTGGCTGGCGGCGGCGTAACCGTCATGCCGCCTAATTTCAGTCCCGATACCGGCGGTTCCAGCATCGGGAGCAGCACTTCTACGGGCTACACGGAGGTTACGGACGACCTTTATTATTCCGGCGGTCATTTGGGTACGCTGAAGATCCCTGCCATTGGCCTGACCGTCAAGGTCTATCAGGGGACCGGCAGCAGCACCCTTGCAAAAGGCGCGGGACATTTCCCCGACACCAGCATTTGGGATGGAAATGTTTGCATTGCTGGTCACAACCGGGGCGTCCGGGATGACTTCGGTGACCTGCATACCCTGGAGCCGGGCGATACTGTTACCTGGACTACCAAGCTGGGCACGCGGACTTATGAGGTTGTCAGCGTTGAGAAGGTATTGGAAACGGACACCAGTGATACGGCGGCTACCAGCGACAACCGGATCACCCTTTATACCTGTGTCCGGGACCAGCGTGCCTACCGTTGGATGGTTCAGGCAGTGGAGCGTTAAATCGCGTCTCACCGTGAGACGCATTTTCTAAGTGAATCCAAATTGATTTTGCAGAAGGAGGTGATGGACAATGAGCCAAAGGCTCCTTCTGCCCATTTTGAAGGAGGCTTTATGAAAAAACTGCTATCCCTGTTATTGGTTTTGGTAACACTCCTGGGCATCATTCCTACTTCGGCTTTTGCCGCTGACAGTGTGGAGGCCGCACTGGGCGAGGTGGACATTTATAACGGCGGATATGAGCTGGGCTATCTGTCCATCAACGGCGCTGTCAAGAAACAGGATTACACCTATTTCATGTATAAGGGCAATGATGGCGTGACACGAGAAGTCCCGGCCTATTGCGTGAATCCGTATATCAAAGGTGTTCCCCAAAAGGTAGAACCCGGCCAAAGTATCAAGTATCTTGCGGAAGAACGCTCCAGCGATCCCAAGGTGGTGGGCATTATCTCCAACGGTTATCCCCACCGCAGCCTGGGCGAACTGAAGTTAGACAACAAGTATCAGGCATATTATGCCACCAAGATGGCTTTGTGGTGCTATCTGATCCCCAGCTGGAACATCAATAATTTGAAGGTTGCCCCCGGCCTCACCGGAGCGGAGCTGGACAGAGGCAACCGCATCCTGGCTGCTGCCAAGGATATTTATAAGCGAGGCACCACCTACAACTATATGCTCACACCCAAAATGACGGCTACCCCGGACCATTCCGTGGCCTATCCTGTCAGTGTTGATGGTAAGGACTACTATCAGCAGGTATTCACGGTTTGGAGTGAAACATGGGTCTACGATTACGACATTTCTGTTGCCTTTCAGGACCCCTCCGCCGTTCCCGATGGCACCCGGATCGTCAACATGGACAACCAGGATGTGACCGCTGTTGCCGCGGAAGGAACTGGGGACGGGTATTCCGCTCAATTTAAGGTGCTGTACCCCGCAGAATCCATCCAGAACCAGAGCGGCAGCGTCCAGCTTGCACTGTCCGCCTCCGTGGCGCAATATGCCGCTATGTATGCCGTCTGCCAGGAGAAGGATAAATACGGCGACCTGCAAAATTATATCTGTGACCTGGACAATAATGTACGGCTGGATGTGGCCGCCATCAGCAACTACTACGATGGTCAGGACCCTGACCCGGACGAGACCGCGCTGAAAATCGTAAAGCTGGAGGAAGGCACAGAAATCCCCCTGGAGGGAGCTGTGTTCTCCGTCTATGACCCCGAGGGCCGTAAGGTTGGTTCTTTCTCCACTGGGCCGGACGGGACCGTGGTGATCCCCCTGACCCTTGAGGGCCACTATACGGTGACAGAGGAACTCCCGCCCCGGTATCATCTTCTCCCGGACGAGCGTACCCAGCACGCGGATGTGGAGTACAACAAAGTAGCGACCCTGACCTTCTGGAACGCACCCTATGGCTCCTTGCGCGTGGAAAAAAAGAGTAATACCGGCGACTTGCTTTCCGGCGTAACCATCCAGATCAAGCACCTGGAGAGCGGCCAGACCCGGAGCGGACAAACCACCACCGGAGGGTCCATCACCTTCGACCAGCTGGAGCCGGGTGCATGGGAAGTGCGTGAGCTGGCAGGAATCGAGGGCTGGAAGGCTGTGACCGATACCGTTCAGACGGTCAATGTGGTATCGGGCGAGGAATCTACCGCGACCATCATCAATGAAGAACTCCCAGGCTTGCGGATCATCAAGTATGACCGAAAGACGATGGAACTTATGCCGGATGTGGCCTTTGAGATCTTCCGGGATAATGTTTCCCTGGGCATTTTCCGCACCAATGAACAGGGCGAAATTCTTCTGGTGAACCAGCCCGAGGGCAGCTATCGGATCGAGGAACGAAACCCCGGAGACGATGAACACATTGTAGACACCACCCCTCAATATGCGGAGCTGACCACAGGTATGGGCATTGTGGAACGGGTATTTTACAATGACCGCCTGCCCGGTATCCATCTTATCAAGGTAGACAGCGCAGACCTCAGCAAACCGATTGCCAATGTCAAATTCCGCATTGAGGCGGTGGACGGCTCCTGGGGACCGGAGGAATATACGACTTCGGAGGATGGGACCATCGACCTCTCCAAGCTCCCCGTGGGCGCTTATGTGGTGACTGAATTGGAGTGCCCCGGATATGTGATTGACGAGGCCCAGCGGATCATCCACCTGGATGGAAATGAGACGGCCCAGTTCGTCTTTACCAACAGCAAACTGCCTTCTCTCCATCTCACGAAAATCAGTTCGGATGGCTCCGCCCTGGCTGGAGTGACATACAGCCTGACCCGGATTGAAGATGGCAGCCGATACATGGATCAGACCACTTCCAGCACAGGCACCATCATTTGGGAGGGCTTGCAGCCCGGAGTATATTCCCTGAAGGAAACCGATACAGTATCGGACCATATTCTGGACCCCAAGGAATATCATGTGGAATTGTTCCCCGGTAAGGACAGCACCATTGTTTTGGAAAACAACAGACGCCCAAATCTTACCATTTGGAAACGAGACGCAGACAGCGGCGCCCCCGTGGAGGGTGCGGTTTTTCTGGTGAAAGGTGCAGACGGGCATAGTGTGGCGGAGGTGACCACCGGCCCGGACGGTTCTGCTAAGGTCCCCAATCTCCTGCCCATGGTCTATGAGGTGATCGAGAAGTCCGTTCCGTCACCTTATCTGCTGGACGCAGACCCCCAGCTTGTGACCCTCTACCCCAACCGGGACCGGGATGTATATTTTGAAAACCACAAGGCCCCGACTATCGAAATCATCAAGGAAAATTCCATCACCCATGAACGACTGGCAAATGTGCGCTTTCAGGTGTGGTATGCCAGCAACGATACGGAGACCGGCGAATACAACGACCTGGGCGTATTCACCACGGACGAGAACGGGCGCATTGAGCTGACCGGCCCGGCCAACGGCCTGCGCGACGGCTGGTTCCGGGTGAAAGAGCTGGAGCCGCCCACAGGGTTCTCTATCAAGGACAGCGATACCCAGGAGGCTTTCATCCCTGCCGGAAAGGGGCATACCTTCCTGTTTGAGAACACCCCCTTGTCCGCCCTGATCGTTTACAAGCAGGACAGCGTAAGTGGGGAAGGCTTGAGCGGCTGCCGTTTTCAGTTGAGCTATTTAGGCGGTGAGACCAGCGGCAGCGGCGGCACCGTGATCGGCACTTACACCACCTCGGCAAATGGGTCCTTCACCGTTACCGGGCTCAAGGCTGGTTATTACATCTGCGAGGAGCTGGAGAGCGACAGCGGCCATGTGATCGACGCCGCGCCCCAGTCCTTCTACATTTCCGGGAAAGACCAGGACATTGTGACCCTCTATTTTTCCAACGCCCCCAAGGGAGCTGTTCTGGTCAAGAAGGTATCGGCGGCGGACAACACGCCGCTCTCCGATGTGGAGTTCCTGGTGACAAAATCGGACGGCTCTGTGGTGGGCGACGCAAACGGCAAGTTCGTGACGGACAGCACCGGCACTTTCCTGGTGGAAGGGGTAGAACCTGGGACCACACTGGTCATCAAGGAAACCCGTGCCAAGCCGGGCTATCTGCTGGACGATACGCCCCAAACCGTCCAGGTCAAGGAAGGCCAGACCGTCACAGTGGAGTTCCGCAATCAACCCCTGGGAAATCTTATCATCCATAAACTGTCCAGCAAGGACAAGACCCCGCTGGAGGGGGTGCAGTTCAAGATCACCTATGCGGACGGTTCCTACCTGCCGGACGAGGGCGGCAAGCTGTCCTCCAATGGGCTGTACTGGACCAATTCGGAGGGGCAGATCATCCTCTCCGGCATCACCGGCACAGTGGTAGTAACTGAAGTGGAAAGCATCCCTGGATACACCATCGACCCCAACACCCAGAGCCAGACGGTGGTGGTCAACCCGGACGATACCCAGCAGCTCTATTTCTACAATGCGCCGGTGGGCGGTGTGGAGTTTACCAAAGTCAATGGGGCAGATAAAACAGAAACCATCTCCGGCGTCACCTTTGAAATCCGCCGCGTCAGCGACGACGCTCTGGTGGATACCGTGACCACCGGGAAGGATGGAAAAGTGTTTCTGCCCCTGGAGGCTGACAACTATTATGCCGTGGAGACCGATTGCCCGGATACCTTCAAATTGGACCCCACGCCTATCTACTTCACCGTAAAGGATGGGGAGACCACCCGCAAGACCGTGACCAATAAGGCGTTTTCGGGTATTCTATTACACAAAATCGACGCCGCCACCCGAAAGGGAATCTATGGTGTGACCTTCCTCCTCTACGACGGCAATATGAATCCCGTGGATCAGTTCACCACCGACCAGAACGGATACGCCTACATTGACACCCTGGAGCTGTCCGGCAAGGTGTATCTGCGGGAGCTGGAGAACGAGGGCTATATCGTAGACGAACAGCTGAAAACCGTCTATATCAAACCGGGCGAGACCACGGAAATCACCTGGGAAAATCGTGCGATTACGGGACAAATTCAGATTATCAAAAAGTCTGCCGATGATAACCCCATCAACGGTCTGCCCGCTGGAACGCTGCTGGAGGGGGCCGTATTTGAGATTTACGACAAGGCCGGAAATGTTGTTGACACCATCAAGAGCGATAGTCGGGGCCGGGCGGTATCCAAGCAGCTCCCGCTGTCCCGCTATACCATCCGTGAAGTGGCGTCCCCGGACTATTATGCCATCAATCCCACGGTGATGACTGCCTATCTGGAATATGAGGGACAGATCGTCACCTTTGAGGTGGAAGATGAAAGCGTGGCTACCGGCGTCAATATCAAAAAGACCGGCCCGGTCCAGGTGGTGCCCGGTCAGCCGATTCAGTATAGCATGAGCGGAATTGGGAATACCTCCACTGTGCAGCTCCAGTCTTTCTATTGGAGAGACACGCTGCCTGGTCAGGTCACTTTGACCCGGATTGTCACCGGCACCTATAACCAGCAGCTCTCTTACAAGATCGTCTACAAAACCAACCTTTCCGGCGATACCTACCGCACATTGGCTGATAACCTCTCTACGACGAAGAACTATGTACTGGACGCATCGCCCACGGCGCTGGGCCTTGCCGCCAATGAAAAGGTGACGGAATTTATGGTGGTGTTTGGCGTGGTCAAGGCTGGTTTTGCCCAGGTGGAGACACCCTACATCAATGGAACCGTCTCCAAGGGCCTTGCCAATGGTTCCAGCTTTGTGAATGTGGCTGATATTGGAGGACTCTATAACGGCCAGTGGATCATGGGCGTGTCCAGATGGGTAACCAGCGTGTATGCGAAAACCACTGTGACCCTGCCGCGAACCGGATATTAAATCTCACCGTGAGACGCATTTCTGTATCTGACGGGAGAGAAATCCATGAAACAACAGACACATAACAGCGGTGTCCTTCCCTGGATACTGCTGGCTGTCCCCGTTCTTTGGCTATCGGCCATCCTGGCCTATGGCTATGAGGACGGCATGACAGTATTTGACCTGATGGGGCGTTTCAGCACTTTGCTGGAACGCCCCTTTGCTATCCGCTGGACGCCGCACACCCCTAAATTTATGCTGGGCGGGCTGGTGCTCTATGCCTTTGCCCTTGTTCTCTATCGCTCAACACGCCAGAACCGGAGGCCGGGAGAGGAACATGGCTCCGCCCATTGGGGCGACCCCAGGCAGCTTGACCGGAAATACCGCGACAAAAAGGAGGAGAATAATGTCATCCTCACCCAGCATATCCGCATGAGCCTGAACAGCCGGAAACATCAACGGAACCTTCTGCAAATCATTGTGGGCGGTTCAGGATCAGGCAAGACGCGCTATGTGGTAAAGCCCAATATCTATCTCGCCAACACCTCCTATATTTGCACGGACCCGAAGGGGGAGCTGGCCCGGAGCACCATTCCGTTGTTGTTGCGGAAAGGGTACACCATCCGCGTATTTGACCTGGTGGACCCGGATCGCTCCGACTGCTATAACCCGTTCCGCTATATCCGAAGTGACGCCGATGTGCTGAAACTCATAGCGAACTTTATCCGCAATACCACCCCCAAAAACGCCCATGCCAATGATCCGTTTTGGGAGAAATCCGAGACAGCTTTAGACTGTGCCCTTATGCTGTATCTTCTGCATGAGGCGCCGCCAGAGGAGCAGACCATGGAAATGATGCTCACCATGCTGGAATACGGTACGGCGAAAGAGGGCGACGGCGATTATCAATCCCCGTTGGATCTTCTGTTTGAGGCGCTGGAGGAGGAAAACCCCAGCCATATCGCCCTGCGGCAATATAAGGTGTTCAAGCAGGCTCCCAGTGAGACGGCTATGAGCATTTTGATTACCGCTGCCGTGCGGCTGGCTCCGTTCTCCTTGCCGGAGGTGCAGCGGATCACCAGCACGGACACGATGGAGCTGGAAAAACTGGGGGAACGCAAGCAGGCTATCTTCTGCGTCATTCCTGACAGCAACGATGTGTCTCTCAACTTTTTGGTTGGTATGCTTTACACCCAGGCATTTCAGGAGCTTTACTTTCAGGCGGACAAGGTGCATGGGGGCAGCCTTCCTATTCCGGTCCGGCTCATGTTTGATGAATTTGCAAATGTGGCACTCCCTGACGGCTATGCCCGTTTACAGGCTACCATGAGATCCAGAAATGTCATGGCTACCATTATCCTGCAAAATATCAGTCAGCTTAAAGAGCTGTTCAAAGACTCCTGGGAGGGAATTTTGGGAAATGCCGACGCTTTTGTATATTTAGGCGGCAACGAGCAAAGCACCCACAAGTATGTGTCGGATCTGCTGGGTAAAGAGACCATCGAGACCAGAACTTCAAGCCAAAGCCGGGGGCGCAACGGCTCCTATTCCCAAAACTTCCAACAGGCAGGGCGGGAACTCTTGACCCCGGACGAGGTGCGTATGCTCGACAACCGCTATGCCCTGGTGCTCCTGCGGGGTGAGGCTCCGGTCATTGATGAAAAATATGACCTTATGCGACATCCCAATATCAAGCTCACCGCAGACGGCGGGGCCGCGCCATATATCCATAGTCCCCGCTGCCTGTATGCCGAGGAGGATCTGGACTTTATCTTTACATCTTTGGACGACATTGAAATCATTGATGAAATGGAGGAATCTTAACATGAACAAGCGATCCCTGACGAAGAAAAACGGACGCCGCATCCAGTGCATTTGGGCGGTTTTGGTACTGACCATTTCTCTCCTGACAGTCCCCGCTATGGCCGCAGACGATCCGCTCAGTATCGTCAACAATCTTTCCGACTTTATCTTCTCCATCATTCGTGCCCTGGGCATCATCATCCTGGGCTGGGGCGTGGTACAGGTTGGCATGAGCATCCAGAGCCACGACGCCTCCCAGCGCACCCAGGGGTTCCTGTGTCTGTTTGGCGGGCTGCTGATTGCCTTTGCCAAGGAGATCCTGACCACCATCGGCGTGGCATGAGCCATGCAAAAGAAAATGGGGAATTGTGTCTCACCGTGAGACGCAATTCCCCAAAGGAGGTGCAGCTTTATCAGCGATAACTGGGTCGTTAATATTCTGGAGGACGCGCTTTCCGGGTGGAACGACAAACTGGCCGAGATATGGACCCTTCTGACCCAGACGCCGGAGACTTTCAAGGGCGGCGATATATGGAACTCTATCCTTGGCATCCATAACGCCCTGGTGGGGGTTGGATATGGTCTGCTGGTCCTGTTTTTTGCCATTGGAATTTTCCAGAGTGCGGCCAGTTTCCGGGACTTTCAGCGCCCGGAATTTGCCCTGCGTCACTTTATAAGATTTATTTTGGCAAAGCTGGCGGTGGGGAGCTGCATGGAACTGATGACAGCCATATTTGCCATCTGTGGAGGGGTTGTCAATACCGTTATGGGCAGTGTGGGCGGCTCTATTTCTACGGCGGCTACGCTGCCCACGGAGATCGTGACTGCGGTGGAAAGCCTGGGCCTTTTGGAGAGTATCCCTCTATGGCTGGTATCTCTATTATCCAGCCTTTTTATCACTATCATGTCCTTTATCCTGCTGCTTACGGTCTATGGACGGTTTTTCCGGCTCTATCTCTACACCGCCCTGGCCCCCCTTCCATTGGCGTCTTTTGCCGGGGAAGGAACCTCTGCCAGCGGAAAAGCATTTTTGAAAAGCTATATCGGCGTGTGTATGGAGGGGGCGGTAGTGGTTCTGGCCTGCCTGATCTATTCGGCTTTCCTGTCCAGCTCCACACCAGCGGCAGACGCATCCCTTTCCGCTGTGAGTATGGTATGGCAATATGTCGGACAGCTCATTTTCAATATGCTGATCCTCACCGGACTTGTCAAAGGCGCGGATCGGATCGTAAAGGAAATGCTGGGTTTATAACATAAAAAAGCGGGACAGGAAACACCTGTCCCGCTTATGACATATACGCGATTATTCCGGTTTACTTGTCTCACCTGGGAATGGCCAATAATGGGTGGAAGGGTCAGATAATATCTGCGTTTCCCAAATCTGCTGTTCCTGTTTCCTGCGGTAAATACGGTGCCCCCATGCCAGGACCGCAAACAGGATACATCCCGCAAAGAGGCTCAGACACAGGATTCTGTGGTCTGCTGCCCATGCAGGGAAAAAGAGCTTTGTAGCAACAAAATATACCGCCAAAGGCAAGAGACGGAGCCACCATAGCAGTTTGCAGGCCAACGGGAGCGACACAAGAATAAGCAGCACAATGAACAACTGCTTTCCGGCAGTTATGAAAACTTCCATGACAGAGCCTCCTCACATTGTCAAATTTTATCGCTTATTTTCTATCTATATTATACCGTTTTTAATTAAAATAGTCAACTTTTTGAAGGAATACGAGGTGATATGTTATCGAAATCAAAATTCCAAAGGAGGTGCGCAAGCACCAGGAGACGATCTTTTTCGGATTGTCCGCACGGCAGTTTTTCTGTTCGGTAGTAGCTGTGGGATTATCTGTGTTTGTCTACCTGTGCCTTAACTCCAAAATTGGAAAAGAGACGGCAGGCTGGTTCTGTATCCTTGCCGCCGCGCCGGTGGCTGTGGCCGGCTTTTTCCATTTCAATGGCATGACCCTGGAACAATTCCTATGGGCTGTCATCAAGTCTCAAATTCTTTGTGCCAAGCCCCGGCGCTTTGTATCAGAAAACTTCTACTATGTCTGCCTGGGGAGAAAGGAGCGTGACAACTTTGATTAAATCCCTGCTGGCTGCCAACAAGAGTGAAAAAGACCGCTTCGTAATTCCCCGCAGTGTCCAGCAATCCATTCCCATTCGGTGCGTCTATTCGGACGGAATTTGGCATACTGGCCGGAAACATAGCCGTACCTGGCGCTTTGCGGATATTAACTATGCTGCCGCGTCAGAGGAGGAGCGCCGGTCCATTTTCCTCTCCTACTGCGCGGTGCTCAACTCCCTGCCTACTGACGCCGCCGCAAAAATCACCATCATCAATCGCCGGATCAATCCTGTGGACTTCCAGCGGCAAATCCTGATGAAAGAGCGCGGGGACGAGTTGGACCGCTATCGTCGGGAATCCAATCAAATTCTGACCAGACGGGCCGCCGAAAGCAACAATCTGGTTCAGGAGAAATACATCACCCTTTCCATACCGCAGCGGAAAATCGAGGAGACCCGGACCTATTTCCGGCGGGTGGACGCCAATCTGTCCAAGAGCTTTGGACGGCTGGACTCCGGGGCCAAGCCTCTTACCACCCACGACAGGCTCCGTATCCTCCATGACTTTTTCCGTCCCGGAGAGGAGCAATATTTTACCTTTGACCAGACAGCGGCCATCCGCCGTGGGCTCGACTTCCGGGACCTCATTTGCCCGGATGGATTTGCCTTCAAGGCCGGACACTTTGAGATGGGTGACAAGGTGGGCCGGGTGTTGTTTCTGAAGGACTATGCCAGTTACATCAAAGACGAGATGATTGCCGACCTGTCCGACTTCCCGCGAAACCTCATGCTCTCTATTGATATTCTGCCCATTCCCACCGATGAGGCCGTGCGGGAGGTACAGAGCCGTATTCTGGGCATTGAGACGGATATTACACGCTGGCAGCAGCGGCAGAACGACAAGAACAACTTTACCGCATCCATTCCCTATGAGCTGGAACAGCTCCGGGGAGAGACCAAGGAATTTCTCTCCGACCTCACGGAGCGAGATCAACGGATGATTTTCGCTGTTGTTACACTGGTCCATATTGCGGACAGCCTGGAGCAGCTGGACGCGGACACCGAGGCACTGCTTTCTATTGGCCGGGAGCACCTTTGCCAATTTTCCACCCTGCGCTATCAACAAGAGGACGGGCTGAACACGGTTTTGCCCTATGGCCTGCGCCGGGTGAAGGCCCTGCGCACGCTGACCACCGAGAGCGCCGCCGTACTCATGCCCTTCCGGGTCCAGGAGATCCAGGACCCCGGCGGCCTGCCTTACGGTGTCAACGCCATTTCCAAGAACCTGCTGATATGTGAACGCAAGCGGCTCATTTCTCCCCATGCCTTTTACCTGGGCGTTTCCGGCTCCGGCAAATCGGTGGCTATGAAGTCTACGATTGAAAATGTGGCCCTGGCCACCAATGATGATATTATCATCATCGACGCCGAGCGCGAGTATGGCCCCATCACCCGGTCCCTGGGCGGCACAGTGGTGGAAATCTCCCCAAGCAGTCCCCATCACATCAACCCCATGGAGGTAGCGGATGGATACGGCGATGGAGAAAACCCCATTGCCATGAAATCGGAGCTTATCACCAGTATTTTGGAGCAGCAGATGGGTGTGGGACGGGTCAACGGCAGCCATAAATCCATCATTGACCGCTGTACCGCCAATGTCTATCAAAACTATTTCCATAGCCGGGGCAAGGCCCCTATGCCGCTCTTGACCGACTGGCGCAACGAGGTATTGAAACAGGTAGACCCGGAGGCCCGCGAAATCGCCCTGGCCGCCGAGCTTATTACCGAGGGCAGCTTGAATGTCTTTGCCCATCCCGGAAATGTTGATATGAACAGCCGGATCATCACACTGGACCTCTATGAAATGGGAGAACAGCTCCGTCCTACCGCCCTGGTGGTCACGCTGGAGGCCATCCAGAACCGTGTCATGGAAAACCGAAAACGCGGCAAGTACACCTGGGTGTTCCTGGACGAAGTGTATCTGTATTTCAAGTACCATTATTCCGGTGAGTTTCTGTACCGCGCCTGGAAACGGTTCAGAAAGTACGCAGGCATTATGACGGCGGCGACCCAGAATGTGGAGGAGTGCTTAAAGTCCGAAACGGCCCGGCTCATGCTGGCAAACTCTGAATTTCTCCTGCTGTTCAATCAGGCGGCCACCGACCGGGCGGAACTGGGCAAGCTCCTTCATATCTCCGATACACAGATGGGCTACATCACCAATGCGGAGCCCGGACACGGCCTTTTGAAGATGGGCGGCTCCCTGGTCCCATTCAACAACTCCATTCCCAAGGATACCGAACTCTATCGCCTCATGTCCACCACGCCGGGAGAAAACTGATATGGGGCTGGAGATTACGTCTCACCGTGAGACGCAAAATGAGCCACCGCTGACCCTGGGCAGTTTGTTTGACGGGATCGGAGTATTCCCCCTGGCGGCCAGCCGCCACGGGATCGTGCCGCTCTGGGCCAGCGAAATTGAAAAAGCCCCCATCTCCATCACCCGGCGACATTTCCCGGAGATGGAGCACCTGGGGGATATAACAAAGATGGACGGCGGACAGATTCCCGCCGTCCACATTCTTACCTTTGGTTCTCCGTGCCAAAACTTGTCTCAAATTGGAGATCGTTCCGGTTTGGCTGGAGCGAAATCAAGTCTGTTTCATCATGCGATCCGAATTATTAAAGAAATGAGGTGTGCCACTGGAGGTCAATTTCCAATTATCGCTCTTTGGGAAAACGTCATGGGAGCTCTTTCATCAAATGACCGGCTGGATTTTCTGGCCGTGCTCCGATCCTTCCAAGACGCCCCGTTTTCAGTTCCTCCCTCTGGTCGATGGGCAAATGCCGGAATGGTGCGAGGGAGATGTCCCGATCTGGCCTGGCGGCTTATGGACGCCCAATACTGGGCAAGCCCCCGCCTGGCACGACGGCAACGGATCTTTCTCGTGGCAGATTTTGGAGGGCAGCGTGCTCACGAAATACTGTTTAAGCCCCGCCCAATGTTCCTACTTTCTGAAACTGGCCCAGCGGGCAGGCTGTCCGCCTCCGCCGGAAATCGAGGGCCTTTTCTTGAAACAAGGGGGCGTGTACCCATCCTCCGACCCTTTCAACTGTTCCGTATGCGGGGAGCATCCAAAAAACAGGAACACGTCCAGTTCCGAGACAGCTTTGGGTTTCCAACTGACCCTTTTCCCACTATTTTAGCTGGAGTGGTCACGCCCTTTGCCTTCTGGTTTGAGGATGATCCTTTTGGGGGCTGCATTCGTTTCCCTACGGAACGGGAGACCGAGTGCATGATGGGACTGCCGGAGGGCTGGACGGAGTACGGCACCGACGGCAAGCCCATCAGCTCCACCCAACGGTATCGCGCCCTGGGCAACTCGATTGCGTTGCCCTGTGCCGATTATCTGATGGCGGGTATTGCGGAGGTACTGGGCAAAGAGAAAATCGCGTCTCACCGTGAGACGCAAAATGGGAGGTGAATCATGCCGAAGTTAAAAGAGCGCAGTTCTGATGATAAAATCAAGCGTCCCGGTAAAGACCGGAAACCAAAGGGCCCCCTGCGGCAAATGACCGCCAAATTCCGCCGTAGGCTGGTGGAGCGTCAACGAGACAATAGCAGTACCGCAACACCGGACACCCAGGTGGCTGAACAGAGTGTCCAGGCGGGGATGGACGCTGTGGAAGAAGTGGGATACCGAGCCGAAAAGGCAGTTGATCGACTGCTGCACCCGGCGCACCGTCCCAAGGCCCGGAAGGGACAAATCAAAGAGGGCGGCCGCCATCCCAAGGAGAGAACGGATATGGTCCCACCTGCCAATGATACATTGAGAGATGGGAAAACCATTCATCCCAATACCCCGGACAGCTTACACAATAGATCGCAGCTTACCCCGGAGACCCGGATGAAACAACAGGCCGTTGAGAAGTTGGAACGCTCCGTCAGAGCCGATCATCCAAAGAACGGCCAATTCCGGGAAGTCCCTCATTATGGCGGTACTCCCCAAAATACATACACCACAAAAAAGGAACGCTCTCCCGGAAATCAACCCATCAATCCATCCATCAAGGAGCGCCCCCGGCGCTCCTCCGGGCCAAAAGAAAAGCCGCCCGGTGGGGCGTTTACACCCAAGACACGAAAAGCTATGGACAAATCCGCCCAGGTATCAACGAATGCGGTCAAAACAACTGCCCGAAAGACCGCAGGGACGCCCGCAGCCAAGCAAGTAATGGAGCGTGCTCGCCGGAAGGCACAGACCGCCGCCCAGCGGAGTATGCTGCAAAAATCCAAGCAGACGGCTAAGGCTGCCGCGGAACTTTCCAGAAAGGCCGCTGTTGCAGTGACAAAAGCGGTGGCGGCACTTGTCAGTGCGTTGGTATCTTTGGTAGGCGGCGTGGTTTTGGTAGCGGCGCTGGCGGTCATGGCCTTGATTGCGGCACTTCTGGCCTCTCCGTTTGGGATATTCTTTTCCAATGAGCCATCCAGAGACGCCGTTCCATTAAATGCAGCGATTGCGCAAATCAATGTTGAACTTGCGGATGAGCTGGAAACACTGCAAACGGGAGACTATGACAGCATTGACATACAGGGACAACCCCCGGCCTGGAAAGAGGTGATGGCCGTCTTTGCTGTCAAAACCGCTGGAGGGGACGATGGTGTGGATGTAGCCGTGCTGACCCCAGACCGGATAGAGCGTCTGCGTGCTGTCTTTTGGGATATGTGTCAAATCACCACAGAAACGGAGACGGCGGAAGGAGAGGATTCCATAGAAACGATCCTTCATATCACCATTACGCCCAAAACCGCCGAGGATATGCGGACAGTCTATTCCTTCTCGGAGTTCCAAAACAAAACATTGACCGAGCTGCTGGAGGAGCTGGACGCACTGGATGGGCTGCTGGGGGATCTTGCTATCACCCAGGCAGACGCAGTGGAACTTCTGCAAAATCTCCCGGAGGATCTTTCCCCGGAGCGCCGGGCGGTGGTGGAGACGGCCTGCCAGCTGGTGGGCAAGGTCAACTACTTCTGGGGAGGAAAATCCTTGGTGATCGGCTGGGACACCCGCTGGGGCCAGCTCTCCAAGGTGTGGGCGGACGGCAGTTCCACCACCGGCACCTACCGGCCGTACGGGCTGGACTGTTCCGGTTGTGCGACACGTTCCTAACTGAAAAGGTTAGGCGTGAAACAAAAAATAAGGATTG